>OKSM01000021.1_pt1 | contig 48039 bp, 41 predicted proteins | sample 1606281 | NCBI WGS metagenome assembly OKSM01 (sample SAMEA3879549, study PRJEB24766) | human gut metagenome | biome: human-associated habitat; feature: feces | place: USA | collected 1985/1987
GGCTTTCGGTATACTTGAAGGCCTCAAAAACATAGTTGTGTGTAGTTAGACGGTAGTAATAACCATTCCTACTTTCCGACTACAATACCAACCCTTTCTCTTCCACTGTGTTATCTTTCCTTGTAGTTATGTAGTAAGATAATATCGGTGAAAGAGAAAAGTATATCAATTGATACTGCCACTTCCATATAGGAATATCTGCTCCATCACAGATGCAGGACGTTGTAACTCTTGACAGATGTATTTCCAAAAGAGGTGGGCTTTCGTGCTGTCCAATCGATAAGACAAAGCGATGATGATTGAATGCGGATAAAGCGGAGCATATCCTTTTAACTGTCCATTTACGTAGACTTCCAACTCTCCTGCATCCCTTTCTTCGGGTTGCAGGGGATATGCTTTGAGGAGTAGTTGCTGACTATAATTGAGTATCCTCCATGCTACACTAAAGAAGCTTATAAGTTCACTCTCTGTCATCGCTATTTCACCTTTGCCTTTACGAATGATTTGCATACTGTCGCTCCACTCGAAATAACTGCGGCCTCTTTTTGTTTGATAATGATAGACAGTAAGCATCCCGTGCAGGCCGTAATGTCGGGATGAAGTGGTGCAGGGAGGCGTGTTTAATATGAGGTAAGTGCAGCTTGATGATATTAAAGAATAGTGGAAAATGTTTCAGGTTATTCTTTTAAGTAAGAGTTTGAAATTACTTTTAATCTCCTAATTACCTATTAATCATTACAAAAAAGCCGTAACGCTTTTGGGCGTTACGGCAAAGATATTGTTGAGGATTAATGTTCCTTCGTGGTCATTGGTAAAGGAGGCACTAATATTTCAGTCCTCCTGCTCATTCTTGTGTTTGAGGCGCAGCGATAACTTTGAACTTCTTTTTCAGGCTGGCAAAGTAGTTGAGCGGGGAAGTGGTGTAGCTGACTTCCCCTCCGCTGAACTTCTCTGTTCCGACTGAGCCGTCATAAAGTCCGCTGATTTTGTATGTCGCCTCAAGACAAATGGTGTAATCACCTGGTTCGTTGATGATGAGCGTGTCACGCGGGTCCGACTTGTCGTAGTCGTAGATGAGTCCTTGTTTTTTCTTGTGTGTGGTGGAATCATTGATTTCGCACGACCATTCGTAGGTTGTGCCATTTAGCAGTTTTCCCTGCGAGCGCTGCACGGCAGTGACTACGATGGGTTGGCCTGCTTGTAGCACAGTTCCACCGCTCAGCGAGCGGCAGGTGACGTCGGAAAAACGCGGGCAGCGTGAGGTGTATTTAGGGTCGTTGCTGTCTTCAGAACAACTTGCAAATGCCAGCGTCATGCCGATGAACAGCAGGGGAAACAATCGGGAAGAGGTTGGTTTGATCATGTGTGTAAGTGTTTGCGCGTGGAGGCATGGCTGCATGGTGAGCCGTCTCCTGCAGGAAAGTTAGAAATCCTTTAAATGGTTGTAGAGACGTTGTACGGGTAGGCCCATGACATTAAAGAAACTGCCTTCCAATTGTTCGACGGCAATGAGTCCGATCCATTCCTGGATGCCGTAGGAACCAGCCTTGTCGAAGGGCAGGTAGTTGCTAACATAGTAATGGATTTCCTCATCGGTCAGTTTGGCAAACTTCACGTTGGTCATGACGGCAAAGCTGTCAACCTTTTCGGCTGTCAGGATGGCAACGCCGGTGATGACCTGATGGGTGTTTCCAGAGAGTTTGTGCAGCATGTTTTCTGCATCTTGTGCGTTGGCTGGTTTGCCCAATACTTCACCATTGAAATAAACCGTGGTGTCGGCGGCGATGATCAGTTCGCTTGGAGACATGGAAGAACGATAGGCTTCAGCTTTCTTTTTGGCGATGAAGCTGGCTATTTCTTCGCCGTCGGTCATGGTTGAAGGATAGCTTTCGTCAACACCAAAGAGGTTGCGCACTTTGAAAGGGATGCCCAAACGTTGGAGCAGTTCTTTGCGTCGCGGCGAGTTGCTTGCCAAAACGACGTCGTATTTTTTGAGATTGTCTAACATGTCAGTTGGTTTTGTTTCTTATGGTTTTCTGAATGGAATTTGTTCTCTGTTTTTTGGGGGAGCGTTTGTTCTGCGCGACAACGCGGGGATGGGCGTGTGTGTCGCATGCTGCGCGACTGTTTGCAGAGGTTTTGCAGGGTGGCAATTGTTTTTTTCTTTAGTAATGGTGGAAAAACAAATTGATTGATATTGCCATTACTTACCACCCGAAGGCCTTGTCGTCTTTCATCCAAAGACCTTTCGCACGCATCACTTGCTCGATGACGTCGCGCACGCACCCCATTCCGCCGCAGCGGCCGCTGATGTAGCATGAAATGCGTTTGATTTCTTCTGCGGCATCAGCCGGGCAACAGGGGAGTCCGCAGGCGCGCATCACCTCGTAGTCGGGAATGTCGTCGCCCATATACAGCACCTCCTCTGGTTTCAGATTCTCTGTCTCCAGCCAATGCTGGAAGCAGGCGATTTTGACGGAGATGCCTGCAAACACATTTTGAACGCCAAGGTTTTCATACCGCTTTTTGACAGCTGCGCTGCGTCCTCCAGTGATGATGGCCAACTTCAGTCCGCATTTAACGGCCAGCTGCATGGCATATCCGTCTTTGATGTTTGCCGTGCGTTGCGGTTGTCCGTCGCCGTCATCAGAGAGGTAGACGTTGTTGGTGCTCAAAACTCCGTCAACATCGAAAGCCAGGGCCTTTATTTTCGTCAGGTCGTAGTTGATCATTTGTCGTGTGTTATGATAAGTAGGTGTTCAAAATTAGTTTATACTATCCATGTAGGGATAAGCCAGTTTAATATTGCCTTGCCGCATTCTTTTGCCCCTACAACTGTCTTTCATCAGTCACGTAGCCCGCTACGCTCCTTCTTCAAGACAGCTGTAGGAACAAAATAATACGACAATTCAATATAAACTAATTCTGAACATCTACTTAAGTAGGTGTTGTGATTACTGTTCGTTTTCAGTCTGCACCATTCTTGAGCTTTTTCGTTTCAAGGGCCGTGTGGCAGATGCTCTCCGTCATTGTCCGGTAGATGCTTTTCATCTGTGGCATGTCGTCAAGCATTTCCAAGTGTTTGTTGATGATGTTTTGGTCGAATCTCACGGCTGGCCCTGTCTGTGCCGCTACGGGAGAGAGGTGGTGCGCCTTTCTCACGGTTTCGTCTATGAGCGGCAGGAGGGTTTCAAAGGGAATGCCGGCTTTTTCCTTCAGAAGCTTTTCTGCCAGGGCAAAACAGTGGTTGGCGAAATTGCAGGCAAACACCGCCGCTGCATGCAGGCAAAGCCGGGCTTCTGTGTCGAGTTCGCTCACGTGGCTCGTTAGGGAGCGGGTCATATTGTCAATCATTTTCAAACTCTGGCGGTTGCTTCCTTCGATGTAGCAGCGCACTTCGCTGAAGTTGAGTGCTGCGTTTTTTGAGAATGTTTGCATCGGATAGATAACGCCGTGCCATTGGTTTAGGAAAACGTTTGCTGGCGTGCTGCCCGATGTGTGGATGTGTAGAGCGTTTGGAAAGCGCAGACTGTTGATGGCTGCAATTTCTGGCAACACGTCGTCTTTGACACAATAGACGAAAATGTTTGCTTCCGGGAGGTCGGCAATGTCGTCAATGGCATCGGCTTCCACTTCCGCGGCCAGCGTTTGTGCCGAGGCAAGGGTGTGGCTGTAGACGGCTTTGATTTTCATGCCTGCGTTTTTGAGCGCTTTTGCCATGTGTGTGGCCACGTTGCCTGCCCCGATGAAGGCGATTTGTTGGTCTGCTGGTGTCATGAGCTGTCGGTCGGTGTTGCTTTAGAGGTGTCTTGATTTTTCTGGCGTGGTGAGCAGTGTGTTTTTTGAAATCGCTTGATGCGGAAAAACACTGCCACATTGCCCGCAGTGGTAGGTGGGTTTTATGTCCCATTTTTTCGCTTCTTTCCCGTTGCGGAGAGAACGCCAGGTTGGCATCTGTGTGTTGCACGTGGCTTCTGATGGAATGTCGTTCGCCGCTTTGCAATGGTCAGAATGTCTCAAAACGTCAGTCTGCCACCCCCGCTTGATAGCGCAAAGTTACAAAAAAAACTGGTCTATGGGTGGATTTTTTTTGTTTTTTTACGTTCGTGAAACGGCTTTTACACCTTTCACTCCGTTGAGCTTCTTGATCAGTGCATTGAGTGCTTGCGTGTCGCCCACCATAATGGTCAGTGCGCCAGAGAAAAGTCCGTCGTTTGAGTCGATGCTGATGCTTCGGAGCATGATTTTCTCTTCCTTGGAGATGATGGACGTGATGTTGTTGACGATGCCCAAATCATCGTTGCCGACAACGTGGAGCGTGATGGGGTATTTGCTGTCGCCCTTTCCGGCCCATTTTGCAGGTACGATGCGGTAGCCGAAGCGTTGGCGGAGCGCTGGTGCGTTCGGACAATTGGTACGATGGATTTTGATGCCGCCGTTGACCGTGACAAAGCCGAAGACATCGTCGCCATAGACTGGGTTGCAGCAGCGTGCCATTTGGAAGTCGATGCCTTTGAGGTTACGGTCGATGATGAGAACGTCGTCAGACGACGCCGTTGTCTGGTCCTTCTCTTTCTCCATCGTAAATTCGCCTGCGCTTCGCGTGGCGGCGCGTTCGGCCAGTCCCTGTTCGCGTTTTGCAAGCTCTTGGTAGCGCTCAATGAGGGTGTTGGGGTCAAGGCGTTCTTCGGCGATGGCTTTGTAGAATTCCGTCGACTCTTTGTAGCCCGTCTTTTTGATTAGTTGGTTGATGATGGCTTCGTCCCAATCAATCTTGCGGTTTTTCAGTTTGCGCTCCAGAAGTTCGCGGGCAAGGACACCTTCGCGGGCTTGCAGGTCGCGCACGGCGGTGCGAATTTTTGAGCGGGCATGTGATGAGACGGCGATGTTCAGCCATTCCAGGCGCGGCATCTGCGAGGTGGCGGTCAGAATTTCCACGTGGTCGCCGCTTTCCAGTTTTTGCCGGATGGAAACGCCGCGGCCGTTGATGCGTCCGCCAACGCAGTGGTTTCCAATATTGGAGTGGATGTGGTAGGCAAAGTCGAGCACCGTTGATTCTGGTGGGAGACGGTAGAGGTCGCCCTTTGGCGTGAAGACATAAACCTCCCGTTTGTTCACCTTCTCTGAAAGGTTTTCACAGAGCATTTGCTCGTTGCCCGTTTCGAGGGCGCTACGGATGTCGGCCAGCCAGGCATCGACACCGCCTTCGCTACTCTTTACGCCCTTGTAGCGCCAGTGGGCCGCCAGTCCGTGTTCGGCCACTTCGTCCATGCGCTCGGTTCGGATTTGCACTTCCACCCATTTGTCTTCAGGACCTCTCACGGTGATGTGCAGGCTCTCGTAGCCGTTGCTTTTTGGAACAGTCACCCAGTCGCGCAGGCGTTTCAGGTTTGGCTCATAGTGGCCCGTGATGAGCGAGAATACGTTCCAGCAGTCCTTCAGCTCCTGCGGGCGCGGAGAGTCGAGGATGATGCGGATGGCAAAGAGGTCGTAAACGCCATTGAATCCGCATTGCTGCTTCTTCATCTTTTGCCAGATGGAATGGATGCTCTTCGTGCGTCCCTTGATATGGTAGCGTAGTCCTTCTTTGTTGAGCATCTCCGCAATAGGTGCGATGAAGCGTTCGATATAGGCATCGCGTGAACGTTTCGTGGCGTTAAGGTTTTCCTTGATCATGTAGTAGGCATCGTGTTCCAGATATTTCAAGGAAAGGTCCTCCAATTCGCTTTTCAATGTGTAGAGACCCAGTTTGTGTGCCAGTGGCGCGTAAAGATAAGCCGCTTCGATCGACACGCGCCGCTGTTCCGCCACGTTGGGCGTGTCTTTGATGTTGCGCATGACAACGACACACCAGGCGATGAGCAGCAACACGTTTCGCATGTCGCCCGCTTGCGTCACAAAGAGGTTGCGGAAGTTGTCGGTCTTCATGGCTTCCGTTTTTGCGTTGAGCTGTTGCGTGCGCAGCAGACCGTGTAGCGAATCCTGCCAGTGGCGCGGCGTTTTTTTGATGAACTCTTCGGCGTCGGCCAAGTCGCCGAGAATGAAACTCAATATGAAAGCTGGCAGCACGTTTCCGCACAGTCCTATTTCATTTGCGGCCAGTTTTACGCTCTCCAAAGCTATGGTGATTTTGTTGAAGCCGAAAGCGTCACGCATGGAGGCTCCTTTTTCCAGTGCCTGTTCCATGAGTGTCCAAAGCTGTCTTGCATCTTTGCTTGACGGACGGATGTCTTTGTTGCGGTATAGTTCCAACAGGCTTTGCCGCAATTGCAGGCGCTCGCCAGGTGTGAACGTGTTTTCTTTCATAATGATCAGTTTTTAAAAGAACGGAAGGTCTTGTCGGGAGGCCTCCCTTGATGATGAGCTGGGCGTGTCTTTGTGCGGATGAATGGCGGCAGGGCGCACTTGAAGGACGATTGCGTCGTTTTGTCAGTGCACCATCGAGCGCTATTTTCCTTGTTGCCAGAGGTCGATGAGTTGGCGTGCGAGGCTTACTTTGCCTGGTATTTCAGGCAAATTTTCGCGTGTGAACCATCCGCCCTTGTTGAGCTCAGAACGCTGGAGTTTCAGCGCTCCACCAGTATATTCCGCCATGAATCCCACCATGAGTCCGCAGGGATAAGGCCACGGCTGACTCTTGACATATCTGAGGTTTTTGATGGAGATGTGGGTTTCTTCCATCACTTCGCGATGTACACATTCCTCCAGTGTTTCCCCGGTTTCGACAAATCCGGCAACGAGTCCCAGATAGTCGCCCTTGAATTTGTTGCTCTGAACCAAAAGAATCTCCTGACCTTCGTTGCGCGTGATGGCCACGATGATGGCTGTTGCCAATGCGGGCCATACTTCCTTTCCGCAGTTGGTGCAGCGCTTGGAAATGTCGGTGTGCATCGTCATTGGTGCGCCGCAAACACCGCAGAATTTGGTGCAACTATCCCAGTAGAGCAATTCGCGGGCCTTTCCGGCCATGAGATAGAGTGGGGAGGGAAGCGTGTCAAACGACTGTCTCAGCCCAATCATTTTCAGGTTCTCGTCGCATACGGGAGTGTCGATGCGAAAGGCGCGGCAGGGTGTTCCGTTGAGGTCGGGAAGCTTCATGACGTGATGCCACGGCTCTTGCTTGACGGGAGGCTCTTCGGAGTAGGGGATTTCATTGTTGTTGGTCAGCAGAATCGCGTCGCTGAGAAATACAAACCAATAGGTTTTCATTCCGTTTTTATTTTTAAAAAGGCAGGTTCCACCGACTATAACAATTGTGTTGTTACAGAGATGAAACCTGCCATAATGTCAAACGGGTAATTCGTTTTTACCGTTTATTCTTGTGTTCTCATGCTTGGAAAGTCTGAGATCGCCTGTTTTACAATCCAAGAGATTTCTTGACAGCCTCCACCTTTTCCGCAGCTTCTGCGCGGGCGCTTTCATAGCATTTCGGGCAACCCATCTTGCCCATCACTTCAATGTAGAACTTGATTTTTGGCTCCGTACCAGAAGGACGTACGCTGACTTTTATGCCGTCTTCCGTAAACCACTGCAATACGTTGCTTGGTTCTGGGAAGTCGAGCTTCGTCTTGTTGCCTTCGGCATCGGTGGCAGTCAGGTCGGCATAGTCTTTCGTGCATACAACCTTCGAGCCTGCGATTTCCTTAATGCCTTCGGTGCGGAACTTGGTCATCATGGCCTTGATTTCATCGGCACCGCTCTTGCCGGGCTTCACCACGTTGATGGTGTTGTTGAGCGAGAAGCCATATTCTACGTAGATGTCCATCAGAATGTCGAAGAGCGTCTTGCCCTGGTCTTTTGCCCAAGCGCAGATTTCTGCCAGGAGAGAGCAAGCGGAAACGGCATCCTTGTCGCGTACGAAGTCTTCGGCCATGAAGCCGTAGCTTTCTTCGCCGCCGCCGATATATTGCTTCTTGCCTTCATTGATGCGAATTTCTCTTGCAATCCATTTGAAGCCAGTGTAGCAGTCGTGCATTTCCACATGGTTCTTCTTGGCGATTTCGCGGATGAGTTCTGTCGTGACGATGGTCTTGACGATAAACTCGTTGCCCTTCATCTGTCCTTGCGCAATGCGGTTCTTGATGATGTAATAGAGGAAAATCATGCACGTTTGGTTGCCATCGACGAGCACCCATTCGCCTTTGCTGTTTTTGCAGGCCATGCCCACGCGGTCGGCGTCGGGGTCGCTTGCCATTACAATGTCGGCATCAATCTTCTTGGCCAATTCAAGAGCCAAAGTCAATGCTTCACCGTTTTCGGGGTTCGGGCTGACAACGGTTGGGAAGTCGCCGCTCTTCACCATCTGCTCGGGAACGGTGTGTACGTTTTCAAAGCCCCAGAGCTTGAGCGACTGCGGGATGAGCATCATGCCAGTGCCGTGTAACGGGGTGTAGACAATCTTGAGGTCCTTCTGGCGCTGGATGCAGGCAGGGTCGATGGAGAGCGTGTGTACCTTGTTGAGGTAAATCTCGTCGATTTCTTTGCCGACGATAGTGATCAAGTCTTTGTTGCCTTCAAACTTGATGTCTTCCACCTTCACCTTGTTAACTTCTTCAATGATGCCTTTGTCGTGTGGAGCAAGCACCTGTGCACCATCATCCCAGTATGCCTTATATCCGTTGTATTCCTTCGGATTGTGGCTGGCCGTCAGGATAATTCCGCTCTGGCAGCCCAGATGACGAATGGCGAAAGACATTTCGGGAGTTGGACGCATGTCTTCGAAGAGATAGACCTTGATGCCGTTTGCCGAGAAGATGTTGGCACTTGTCTCGGCGAAGAGGCGTGAATTGTTGCGGCAGTCGTGGCCAACAACAACAGAGATTTCATCGCGGTCCTTGAAATTCTTGTTAAGATAGTTTGACAAACCCTGTGTGGCAGCGCCAACGGTATAGATGTTCATACGGTTGGTGCCAGCACCCATAATGCCGCGCAAACCGCCTGTTCCAAATTCAAGAGTCTTGTAGAACGCGTCAATCAGCTGCGTCTTGTCTGGGTTCTCCATCATGGCCTTTACTTCCTGCTGCGTCTTCTCGTCGTAGAGGGGTGAGGTCATCCATTCGCGGGCAACGGCCTCGCATTTCTGAATCAGAGTTTCTTGATTTTCCATATTATTGGTGGTTGATTTTGTGAGGGCGCTCTGGGATTGGCGCATTTGACGGGTTAGCCTCGTCACTGCGTTGTGCAGCTTTCTTGGCAGTGTGCTCTTTTTGATGGCCGTGCTTTCTTGGGTATCGTTGTCATCCAAGCAGGTTGCACCTTGTATAAGCGTGGCTTCAGAGTATTTGCGGCTTTGCCGGCAATTGTATGTCTTTTAAATGGTTGCGGCCAGAAGTCTCAGAATGTCCCTGTGATGTGTTTCAGTTTTGTTCCAGTGGAAGGATTTCTATCCAATATCCGTCTGGGTCAGAGATGAAATACAACCCCATCTCTTCATTTTCAAAGCAGACGCAATTCATTGCCTTGTGTGTGGCGCGTGTGGCTGCATAATCACCTGGAACGCGCAGGCAGATGTGAAATTCGCATTCGCCGAGGTCGTATGGCTGAGGATGTTCTTTGAGCCATGTCAGCTCCAGTTTGAAATCGCTGTTCTCGTTTTTCAGATAAACGATTTTAAACGCTCCGTCTGGCCCGTTGATTTCACCGCACGGCTCCAGGCCGAGAGCTTCGCGATAAAAGGCGATGCTTCGCTCAAGGTCGGTGACGTTGATGTTGAAATGGTCGAATTTCGCTGAGATTTTTGATTCCATGTGTTGTTGTTGAATGATTTGTTGGGGCCGCTTTCTTGTATGGCCCAAGTCGTAGGCAAAGGTAGTATAAAAATGTGATATTGGCGTCTCCCACGAGAAGTTTTTTCTGAAAGCCGTAAAATCTTAATCAGTTGTTTGCAAACCTCTTTTGCCATTGTAATGTGTTGGGGGTTTGGCTCGTTCAGTGGCGACGCTTTATACAGTCTAAAACAGATAATCCAGAAATTACTTTATAAAGAATAAGCAGAGCCACACCTCAATTTGTATTGGGCGTGGCTCTGCTATTCTTTGTGTTTGTGATGGTGGTTATTTTTTCTTACTATCCTTTGGTTGCGTCAGCTCAATCGTGTAGCTGCGGTTAAGTCCGCTTTGTGATTTGGCTCGAATCCACAGTACGCGATCGGTTGAGAGGTTGGCGCTCTTCACCGCTTCATCGAAATCTTCGGTGGTGCGCATTTCGCGGTCGTTCACCTGCATGATGATGGTGCCCTTTGTTATGCCAGCATCTTTCATCTTGCCGCTGCGGATGGCGGATACAACCAGGCCATAGCGGAGGTTGAGCTCCTTCTTTTCGGCGTCGGTTAACGGACGGAGGGCAGCTCCCATCATGTCACTATCAACAGCTTCGACTTTAGAAGTGGTACCCTGCACGTTGCGGAGAGTGACGGTGGCTTTGCGCTCTTTCTTCTCGCGCATGTATGTCACTTCAACTTTGTCGCCAGGGCTAAGCTTTGATATCTGTTCTTGAAGCTGGCCCATGTTCTCGACCTTGTGGCCGTTGATGGCGGTGATGACATCGCCTTCTTTCAAAACTTCTTCAACTGCACTTCCAGTGGTTGTCTCGGCAACGTAGACACCAGTGAGTGTGCCCAGATCAACGTCTTTGCCATCGCGTTCTTTCTTCTGGTCGATATAGGCAGAAACGTCGTTGCCCTTGATGCCGAGAACGGCGCGTTGCACAGTGCCGAACTTTTTGAGGTCGTCCACAACCTTGTTCATGATTGATGTCGGGATGGCGAAGCCGTAGCCAGAGAAAGATCCTGTTTGTGAGTACAGCATAGCATTGATGCCCACCAGTTCGCCACGGGCGTTGACCAGTGCTCCTCCTGAGTTGCCCGGATTGATGGCAGCGTCGGTCTGTATGAAACTTTCAATGCCGCTTGTTGCGCCAAGTCCTCGCGCTTTGGCACTGACGATGCCCGCTGTGACGGTTGACGTTAGACTGAACGGATTGCCGATGGCAAGAACCCATTCGCCCACTTTCAGGTTTTCTGAGTTGCCAACAGTAATGGGTTGCAGTTTGTTGGCCTCGATTTTGATGAGCGCCAAGTCGGTCTGGGGGTCAGTGCCGATGATGCGACCCTTAAATTCGCGGTTGTCGTTAAGTTTCACAAGCAGTTCGTCGGCATCCTTCACCACGTGGTTGTTAGTTACGATGTAGCCGTCGGCCGAGAGTATCACGCCAGAGCCGGCACCTTGCCGCTTCGGAGTTTGGATTTGGCGCTGCTGTTGGCGGCCGCCGCCGTTTCCGAAGAAGTCGCTGAAGAAATCTTCAAACGGGTCAACATATTGGATGGTCTGCGTTTTGCTGTTGGTGGTGACCTTTATGTACACAACGGAATTGACGGAATTTTCGGCTGCATACGTCAAGTCAATCGGCTGGGCAACTGATGCCTTTTGTGCTGTTGCTGGGATGCCGGCTCCGAGAAGGAGTCCGCCAGCAAGGATGAACAATGATAATTTCTTTTTCATGCTAATTATACATTTGTTTTTTAAGATTTTGCTTTCGGCTGGGGCACGTCCTATATGCGTGTCCTGTATGATAGGCCCCACGCTTTGGGGCTTGTTTTTTAAACTGAGCGCAAAAATATAAAAAACCACCATTAGTGTGTATGCTGTGTGTAGTAAAAAAGATGGGCGAATCACCAAATTTAACATGGGGAGGAAGCGGCTTAACAGTGTTTTGAATATGAAGAAGCGGTTTTTCCTTTTCTTAGATGAGCGGTGTTTCATGCCCAATTGAGCGTTGCTGATGAACAGTATTTTTAGGGTGGGCTTTTCGTGTAAAACGGTTAGTCCGTGCAGGGTATAATATGTATAGCAGAATATAAGGCATCATATATGTATATATATGTATAAGGGTGACTGCACCATAAAGAGAATGCTTATTCGTTCTTGTAGAAAGTTGGTTGTATTGAAAATTTTTTTCGTTGGGGTTTTCTTTTGCCTGAGATGGTCGTTTCGGGGAAGTTTGTCTGAATATGTACTTATTTTGACATTTCGAGGTAGATGATATGGCGGTTCTGGGCTTAAATTTGTCAATGAAATCCTGTAAAAGACCATTATTGTATTGGATGAATGTGTGATATGTCATTATGGCGTTTGTTGTACTGTAGTTGTAGCAAAGTGTTACATATTATGGCTTATTTTTTTACGAAGGTAATTTAAAATGCAATGTGTCTGCTTGGCTTGTGTAGCAAAAGGAGAATCGAAGCGTTGTTTTTTTACGGTATGTGGCAAAAAAATGTCATATTGTTTGGGCGGCACGGATAAAAGAATTATATTCGCAGACGTAAAACTCATTTATTCTACTAATCTAATCGTATCAGAAATGAAGAAATACAATTTTGGCGCGGGTCCTTCTATTCTCCCGCAGGAAGTGATGAAAGCAACTGCAGATGCTTGCGTTGAATTTCAAGGTATGGGATTGTCTTTGATGGAGATTAGTCACCGTACAAAGGAATTTCAGGCCGTGATGGATGAAGCGCAGGCATTGTTCAAAGAGTTGCTTAACATTCCGGAAGGATATTCTGTGTTGTTCTTGGGTGGTGGTGCAAGTTTGGAGTTCTGCATGGTGCCCTATAACTTGCTCAACAAAAAAGCTGCCTACCTCAATACAGGCGTGTGGGCCAAAAAGGCTTTGAAGGAAGCTAAACTTTTTGGCGAAGTGGTGGAAGTTGCTTCTTCAGCCGATGCTAATTACACCTTTATTCCAAAGGGGTATACGATTCCTGCTGATGCTGATTATTTCCATATTACAACAAACAACACGATTTACGGAACGGAATTGCATGAGGATTTGGATAGTCCAGTGCCTTTGGTGGCTGACATGTCCTCGGATATTTTCTCTCGTCCAGTTGATGTGAGCAAGTATGGCTTGATTTATGGTGGTGCACAGAAGAATCTCTCTATGGCTGGCGTGACTTTCGTGATTGTCAAGAATGAATTGCTCGGACATGTTGACCGTCCGATTCCGACGATGCTCGACTATCGCACGCATGTTGAAAAGGGCTCTATGTTCAATACACCTCCTGTTGTTCCTATCTTCTGTGCTTTGCAGACATTGAAGTGGATTAAGGCTAATGGCGGTGTTGAGGCGATGCAAAAGCGTGCCAAGGAGCGTGCTGAAGTGCTCTATTCTGAAATCGACCGCAATAAGTTGTTCCGTGCCACGGTGACGGCAAAGGAAGACCGCTCTTATATGAATATCTGCTTCGTAATGGCTGATGAGTATAAGGAGTTGGAGGCCGACTTCTTGAAGTTTGCTACTGAGCGTGGTATGTCTGGCATTAAGGGACACCGCTCTGTTGGTGGTTTCCGCGCCTCTTGCTACAATGCGATGCCGCTTGAAGGCGTCAAGGCATTGGTGGCTTGCATGCAGGATTTTGAAGCTCAACATTAAAAAATACCAGACACCATGAAAATACTTATTGCAACTGAAAAACCGTTTGCTCCTGTCGCTGTGAACGGAATCAGAGAAATTGTCGAAGGTGCAGGCTATGAATGTGCTGTGCTTGAGAAATATACAGAAAAGTCGCAATTGCTCGAAGCCGTTGCTGATGCCAACGCACTGATTATCCGCTCGGATAAGGTGGACGCAGAGGTTATGGCGCATGCCCCTCAGTTGAAAATCGTTGTACGCGCCGGCGCTGGTTACGACAATGTGGATTTAGTTGCCGCCACTGAGCGCGGCATTGTCGTGATGAACACGCCTGGGCAGAATGCCAATGCTGTGGCAGAACTCGTTGTCGGCTTGTTGCTCTTTACCGTGAGAAATCGCTTTGACGGCACTTCTGGTACGGAACTGATGGGCAAGAAAATCGGTCTCGTGGCATTCGGCGCTGTTGCCCAAAATGTGGCACGCATTGCTGCTGGTTTGGGCATGACTGTGGCTGCTTTCTCTCCGACAGGTCATCCTGAGAAAATAAAGGCTGCAGGATTTGAGGTATACGAGAGTCTGGACAAACTTTTCCAGGAGTGTGATATTGTCAGTCTCCATATCCCTTCTAATCCGCAGACTCAAAAAAGTATTGGTTACGACTTGGTGTCCAAGATGAAGAAGAAAGCCATCCTGGTCAACTCTGCCCGTAAGGAAGTCATTGATGAAGAGGGCTTGATTAAGGCCATGTGCGAACGCGAAGACCTGCGTTATGTTTCCGATCTCAAGATGGGAGCACATGACGAAGCCGTCGAAAAGTTGGGAGGCCGCTATGTGTTCACTCCTAAGAAAATGGGAGCACAAACAGCGGAAGCTAATATCAACGCTGGCTTGGCTGCTGCACGTCAAATCGTTGCCTTCTTTAAGGACGGTGTGACAACTTGTCAAGTAAATAAGTAATTCTATAATTCCACAAAGGGTTTCCTTGCATATCCCGTCAGTGTATATATGATACGGCAATGTAGGGAAGCCCTTTGTGTTTACCATTTAAGGATCGTCTTCAAGACGGAAGTTCTTTTAATTCTGATAATATTCTAATCATACAGGCAGGCGGCATCTCGTTTTCTGTGAGAAAATTTTTGTGGCGTAACGGAGACGTATTCCGATATGCTGCTGGGGAAGCGATATGCAGTATCTCTGTCTGGTAAATCTCAAAAAAACATGCCTAAAGTTAAGCCTTTTAGAGGTCTGCGCCCACCGAAGGATCTGGTGGAGCAGGTGGAAAGCCGACCATATGACGTTCTCAATTCGGAAGAGGCGCGTGCTGAAGCCGGAAACAATGAGAAATCTCTTTACCATATTATCAAACCAGAAATCAATTTTCCGGAGGGGACAAGTGAATATGATCCTCGGGTGTATGACAGCGCCGCCGAGCAGTTTGAGAAATTTCAAAAGAACGGATGGCTGCTGCAAGACGAACAGGAGAATTATTATCTCTATGCCCAGACCATGAATGGGAAGACACAGTACGGAATCGTGTTGTGTGCGCATGTTGATGATTACATGAATGGCAACATTAAAAAACATGAACTGACACGTCGTGACAAGGAAGATGATCGCATGAAGCACGTGCGCATCACCAATGCCAACATTGAACCCGTATTCCTTGCCTTCCGCCACAACGATGTCTTGGCGGAATTGATAAAGAAATATGCGGCGCAGGAACCCGTCTATCATTTTAAAGCGCCTGTCGATGGCTTTATTCATCAGTTTTGGGTGATAGATAACAAGGAAGACCAGGATGCCATCACTGAAGAGTTTGAAAAGATGGACTCCTTATATATAGCAGACGGTCATCATCGTTCGGCTGCCGCTGCGCGTGTCGGTGCGGAAAAAGGCGAAAAAGAGGGCAGGGGAGAGCACGATTATTATATGGCCGTGTGTTTCCCGGCAGAGCAACTTACAATCTTGGACTACAATCGTGTGGTCAAAGACCTGAACGGACTTTCGGAAGAGGACTTCCTGAAGGCTTTGGAGAAAAACTTTACGGTTGCTTGCAAGGGCGAAGAGAATTATCGTCCGCAGAAGATGCACGAGTTTTCATTGTATGTCGGTGGCAAATGGTACAGTTTGGAAGCCAAACCTGGAACGTTCAACGAAAACGATCCAATTGGGGTTTTGGATGTAGATATCTCTTCGCGTCTCATATTGGATGAAATCCTGAACATAAAAGACTTGCGGAGCGACAAGCGCATAGACTTCGTTGGAGGGTTGCGCGGTTTTGGGGAACTGAAAAGGCGTGTGGATAGCGGCGAAATGAAAATGGCGCTCGCTCTCTATCCCGTTAGTATGCAGCAAATCATGGATATTGCCGACAGCGGAAACATAATGCCGCCAAAGGCCACTTGGTTTGAGCCGAAACTTCGTAGCGGATTGGTTATTCATAAACTCGACTGAAAATCGGGGGCGAAAATCCGCTTGTATGGCAAAAAATCCACGAATAATTTTATTTTCAAGCGTATAAAAGCCCAAAAAAATATTGCTTTCAAAAAAAAATAGTATCTTTGCAGCCGCTATGACGAGTAACAATACCTTGCAGATAGACTTGTTTGCAGCCGCCCGCAGTGGGCAGAAGCAAAATTTCAGCCTCTCAGATTCGTTTTTTGAAGAAATGGATCAAGAGGAAATTGTTGGTGGCCAATTGCAAGTGACTGCATCTGTGAAAGAAAACGCTGGAGATTATTTTAGCGTTCAGTTCACGGCAAAAGGGGAAGTTAGCGTTTTATGCGACCGCTGCTTGGAACGCGTGGTTTATGACGTTGATGTCGAAGACGAAGCCTTAGTATATTTTGGCGATGGCGAACCCTCAAATGAGGAAGCTCGCGTGTTGCCACCGCGAATAAATGTGTATGACCTGGCGTGGGATGTATACGAGGCTGTTGAATTGTCTCTTCCATTGCAACGAATTCACCCAGCGGGCCAGTGTAATCCCGACATGGTGGAACACTTGAGAGCATTCGGAAGCGAACAAGGCGACGAAGAAGCCGAAGAAGCGGAATAACGACCATGGAATATTAACCAATTAAAGTATTAAATAGAAATGGCACATCCTAAAAGAAGACAATCTAAAACGAGAACTCTGAAACGTAGAACTCATGATAAGGCTGTAGCGCCTACGTTGGCTGTTTGCCCTAACTGCGGTGGCTGGCACATTTATCACACGGTTTGCCCGTCTTGCGGATACTATCGCGGCAAGTTGGCCATCGTGAAGGAAGAAGTTGCAGAGTAATCATTTATTCTTACTATTAAAGAGGAGGACAACGTCTTTTATCAGGCCGTTCTCCTCTTTGAGGTTTAGTGTGCCACCCTTTCATCTGTCAGAAATGAGATTCGTCTGAGCGAAATGTTTCTGTGTTTTGGTATCGGGTGGCGGGCTGAAAATTAAGAAGTCTTCAAGTTATAATAATATATGGAAAAAATTAATGCCGTCATTACAGGCGTGGGTGGCTACGTCCCTGAATATGTGCTGAACAACGACGAACTTTCTCGTATGGTTGACACCAACGACGAATGGATTATGACAAGAATCGGCATTAAGGAACGTCGCATCTTGAATGAGGAAGGTCTTGGAACCAGCTATATGGCACGTAAGGCTGTAAAACAGTTGCTGGAAAAAACTGGCACTGATCCTCAGGAAGTTGATTGCGTCATCATTGCCACAACAACTCCCGACTATCATTTCCCTTCAACGTCTTCAATCGTGGTTGGGCGTCTCGGTATGAAGAATGCCTTTGCCATTGATATGCAGGCTGCTTGCTGCGGATTCTTGTTTGCCATGGATGCTGCTTCAGGTATGATCCAGAGCGGACGCTATAAGAAAATCGTTGTTTGCGGTGCCGACAAGATGTCCAGCATCGTGGATTACACAGACCGCGCCACTTGCCCGATTTTTGGTGACGGTGCTGCCGCAGTTATGCTTGAGCCTTCTCTTGAAGAGGGCATGGGATGGCAGGATTCCTTCCTGCGTGCGGATGGAAAGGGACTTCCTTTCTTGTGCCTGAAGGCTGGCGGTTCTGTTTGCAGTCCTTCTTATTTCACCATCGACCATCGCATGCACTATCTGCATCAGGAAGGCCGCACGGTGTTTAAGTTCGCTGTAACAAATATGAGCGATGCCTGCGCACTTATTGCTGAACGTAATCACCTCGACAAGGACAACATCGCTTGGGTTATTCCTCATCAGGCCAATGTCAGAATCATTGAGGCCGTAGCACATCGTCTGGAATTGTCTATGGACAAGGTGATGCTCAACATCCAGCGTTATGGTAATACTTCTGCGGGAACATTGCCTTTGGCTTTGTGGGATTACGAGAAGCAGCTTAAGAAGGGCGACAATTTGATTTTGACGGCCTTTGGAGCTGGATTCACTTGGGGTGCTGCCTACGTTAAGTGGGCGTATGACGGATCTAAGTAATTTACTTGGCCCATTCTTGACAAATACAATTAATAATTCAAGGAAGCCGAAGGTCATGGGCAAAACCATCGACTTTCGACTTCCTTGTCCTTTTTTGTAATGGCATCTTGCCGACAGGCGGAGCATGCTGTTGCACATTCTCAGAATTCAGATAAGAAATCTTGGGCGTTGCTTTGAAAGATGCCGTTTTTGTCGGCATCCTTTCCGTTTTCAGATGGACGCTCAAATTTGATTTCTTATAATTGGTGCATCGCTTTTTTCTGACAGTCAGGAAGAAGAGCGTAGCACACCATGCAACTGGCAATGGAGCAGAGAAACGCCTCTGTCAGTACCAGCCACAAGAAATAAACACTAAAATAAATTTTGATTACCTGTTAAACAGCCATGCACAAAGCCGGTTTCGTAAATATCGTCGGTAACCCGAATGTAGGAAAATCAACGCTCATGAATCTCTTTGTCGGTGAGCGTATTTCCATTGCCACTTTTAAGGCGCAGACAACACGCCATCGCATCATGGGTATCATCAATACGGAGGATGCGCAAATCGTATTTTCGGATACCCCAGGGGTGTTGAAGCCAAATTACAAGTTGCAGGAGTCGATGTTGGCATTTTCCGAGTCGGCTTTGCAGGACGCAGACGTCTTGCTTTACGTGACAGACGTTGTTGAGAAAATTGACAAGAACAGCGACTTCCTGAAGAAGGTGGAGCATTTGAATGTGCCCATTCTCGTGTTGATAAATAAAATCGATCTTTCAAATCAAAAGCAGTTGGAATCGCTGGTTGACACTTGGCATGAGTTGATACCGAAGGCTGAGATCTTTCCCGTGTCGGCTTCTGCTAAATTCAACGTCAACAATGTGCTGGCTCGTATCAAGGAACTTTTGCCAGATTCACCGCCTTATTTCGATAAAGACCAGTGGACCGACAAACCAGCGCGTTTTTTCGTGACGGAAATCATTCGTGAAAAAATCTTGCTATATTACGATAAGGAAATTCCTTATGCAACGGAAGTGTTGGTTGAGAGTTTCAAGGAAACAGACCAGCAGATTCACATCAACGCCCTCATTTTTGTGGAGCGTGAAAGTCAGAAGGGCATCATCATCGGCCATCAAGGTGTGGCCTTGAAGAAGGTGTCGACCGAAGCCCGGAAAACGCTTGAGAAGTTTTTCGGCAAACACATTTACCTTCAGGTCTTTGTCAAAGTCGATAAAGACTGGCGAAATTCGTCGAAGAGACTGGAGGCTTATGGATATAAACTTGATTAGTAAACATAATACAATATAACACACTATGTCAAAATTAGTAGCAATCGTTGGTCGTCCAAACGTTGGAAAGTCAACCTTGTTCAACAGACTGACGGGGACGCGTCAGGCCATCGTTAGCGATGAAGCCGGAACTACTCGCGATCGCCAATATGGCAAGTGCGAATGGGGAAAGCGGGAGTTTTCTCTGGTAGATACCGGCGGCTGGGTGGTCAACTCTGACGATATTTTCGAGGAGGAAATCCGCAAGCAGGTGATTCTTGCAACACAGGAAGCCGACGTCATTTTGTTTCTCGTTGACGTGAAAAACGGAGAGACAGACTTGGACTTGCAGGTTGCAAAGATTCTCCGCCAAACAAAGGTGCCTGTCATCCTTTGTGCCAACAAGACAGACAACAACGAAGACAGATATAACTCAGCTGAGTTTTATTCATTGGGACTTGGCGAGCCATTCTGCATCTCGGCTGCAACGGGAAGCGGAACGGGCGATCTTTTGGACGAAATTCTCAATAAAATGGGCCCAGAAGACAATGGTAACGATGAGGACAACAGCATTCCGCGTTTCTCTGTCGTTGGCCGTCCAAATGTCGGAAAGAGCAGCATCATCAATGCCTTTATTGGGGAAGACCGCCATATCGTCACGGACATTGCCGGCACAACGCGCGACAGCATCTTGACGCGTTACACCAAATTCGGCTTTGACTTCTTCTTGGTTGACACTGCTGGTATCCGCAAGAAAAACAAGGTGACGGAGGATTTGGAATTTTATTCCGTCATGCGCTCCATTCGTGCCATCGAAAATTCTGACGTCTGCATTCTTCTTTTGGATGCTACGCGCGGAATTGAAGGACAGGATATGAACATTTTTCAGGTCATACAGCGAAACAATAAGGGATTGGTTGTAGTGGTCAACAAATGGGACTTGGTTGAAGACAAATCCCAGCAAGCCATTTCTCATTTTGAGAATGCCATTCGAAGCCGCATGGCACCGTTTTCTGATTTCCCCATCGTTTTTGCATCGGCACTCACGAAGCAGCGTATCTTCAAGGTGCTTGAAATGGCAAAGGAGGTGTTCTTAAATAGACAGCGCCGCGTCAGCACATCGAAACTCAACGAAGAGATGCTGCCGCTCATCGAGTCTTATCCGCCACCTTCAATCAAGGGAAAATACATCAAGATTAAATATTGTGCGCAGATTCCAGAGACGCAGATACCATCATTCGTCTTCTATGCCAATTTGCCGCAATACATCAAGGAGCCATACCGTCGTTTCTTGGAAAACAAAATTCGCGAGCGTTGGAATTTCAGCGGAACGCCCATTAATATTTTTATACGACAAAAATAAAACGTCTCATGAGAAAGGTCTTGACAGTTATTGGTTTGAACCTGTTGCTCATGATGTCGTGTGCTGATAGCAAATTAAAGGAGGAGTCTGTTTCAGACGTTCCTCCTTATTTTGTATCTGCCGACGACGTAAAGCAAATCTACGGATTCTATGTGGCTGGAGATTATGCTTCATATATAGAATGTATGATGCAGAGCGCGGAAATGACGCCAGAATATAAAGCGCAAATGCTTGTCTTGTTGAAGCAACACGCGGCAGACCAGAAAAAAGAGGCAGGCGACGTAAAAAGCGTTGAAGTCGCCCGCCTCGTGCCATACAACAAGGGGAATGGGGCAGAGGCTTACTTGAATGTCACTTATGAAAAGGGGGCGACAGAAGAAGTTATGCTCCAATTGGTGTATGACGGCAGCAGATGGAGATTGCGCTGATACTCCTGTTTTCTGCATGGGTATTGTAGACTAATGTTGAATGCCTACTTGCCAGTTTGTCTTTACTTGATTCCACTGAAAGCCGAATTCATCCCCATCTCTCGTCCTGATGGGGGATGATTCCTGCTATGTAGAAAACGTTTGGCGCTAAACAGAAAATCCAGAGTCACGACTTTATGGCGAACGCCGTCCAAGACGCAGTTGTGCCTCGTCCCAGATTCGGTCGTCTCTCGTTCCAGATTCGGTCGTCTCTCGTCCAGCGTTCGATAAAAGGTATAGGATCTGGATTGGCTTGTTATGGTTGCAGTTTTTTATATCTGTATGGCGTTCACACAAACAGCAAGGCATCAAAGCACATCGTTAGCGAGAAATATGCTTTCAAATGGCTTCAGACGCTCGTAATTTTGTATTCGTGTGGACATTATGTCATGTTTTTTCAATATCTTTGCAGAGTTTAAGACATCAGTATTTAGCGCTGTTGGACATCGGGCGTTGAAGAGGCGTTCAATTTCCAGTTACGGCCATGATTCTCCTTCGGTTTCCTCGCGTGAATCGCGGCGGAAGAAGGTGCAACCCGTAATGTGTTTTGGAAATTGGCTTTCGTTTTAATGCCCGTTTAAGCGTGGGTGATATGCTGTCTTGTGCTTGAAAAACAAATCATGGTCCGTGTCGTACACATTGACATGAGGCATTTAGTAAGAAGAAATTTTTGACGAAATAATCGATTATTAATAATATGGAACGGTTGTACAAAATCAGAAAAGGGTTAGATCTTAACCTAAAGGGAGAGGCCGCTATGAAAATGCAGCCTTTAGAATTGGCAGAAACCTATGCCATTTCCCCGACAGACTTTACAGGCGTCGTTCCTCGTTTGTCAGTGAAAGAAGGTGAGCATGTCCAGGCGGGCGATGCTCTTTTCATTGACAAAGCGACAGAACGCATCAAGTTTGTATCGCCCGTAAGCGGGGAAGTTGTCGTCATTGTTCGTGGCGAGCGTAGAAAATTGCTCGATATCGTGATTAAAGCCGATAAGCAGCAGAGTTACAAAGAATTTGGTGCTGTGGACGCTGACGCAATGAATGGCGAAGACGTGTTGAACCTCTTGTTGGAGTCTGGTCTGTTTGCATTCTTCATGCAGCGTCCGTATGATGTGGTGGCTTCGCCAGCAGACAAGCCCAAAGCCATCTTCGTTTCCGCTTTCAGCAAGATGCCTTTGGCTGCAGACTTCTCGTTCGTCGTTAAAGGACACGAAGGCGCGTTTAAAAGCGGTTTGAATTTGCTTTCAAAGTTGGCAAAGGTTCATTTGGGCATCTGTCCAGAACAGGAAGGCGCTTCTTTCATTCCGACAAAGAATGTTGAAGTCAGTGTTTTCTCTGGTCCTAACCCAGCTGGAAACGTCGGTGTGCAGATCAATCATGTGTCTCCTGTCAACAAGGGAGAAGTGGTTTGGACGCTCGACCCGAACGTCGTTGTTATGATTGGTCATCTTCTTGAAGCTGGACACGTAGACTTGACGCGCCGCGTTGCAGTTGCTGGTTCTTTGGTGAGTGCGCCTCAGTATGTAGAAACAAAAATCGGTACGCCTCTGAAGCACGTGCTGAAGGGATTGACCGATGTGTCAAACGCCCATGCACGCATCATCAACGGCAATCCGCTCGTTGGAAAGAAATCTTCTTCTGAAGGATTCTTGGGTGCATTCTCAAAGGAAATCTGTGTGATTCCGGAAGGCGACGATGTGCATGAAGCATTTGGCTGGATTGCCCCACGCTTCAAAGATTTCTCAACGAACCACAGTTACTTCTCATGGCTTTTCGGAAAGTCGCGCAAATATGACCTCGACTGCCGCATCAAGGGCGGACAGCGTCACATGATCATGAGCTGCGAATATGAGAGTGTGTTCCCGATGGACATTTATCCAAGCTATCTTGTCAAGGCCATCATCACGGGCGACATTGACAAGCAGGAAGAGCTGGGTATTTATGAGGTTGCTCCAGAGGATTTCGCCGTGGCAGAATTTGTTGACTCTTCCAAACTCGAACTGCAGCGTATCGTGCGTGAAGGTCTCGACATATTAAGAAAAGAAAATGCCTAAAATTCATAACAACATTTATGATACAAAAATTTTTAGATAAGGTTAGACCGAATTTTGAAGACGGCGGCAAACTGAAAGCTTTCCGTTCTGTCTTCGAGGGCGTCGAAACATTTTTGATGGTGCCGAATGCCACTTCTAAAACTGGAGTAAGCATTCATGATGCCATTGATTCAAAGCGAATCATGTCTTTCGTGGTCATCGCTCTTTTGCCAGCATTGTTGTTCGGCATGTATAATATTGGTTATTGGCACTATCATCAGGCTGAATTGGAAGCCAGCATGCTGACAATGTTCCTCTATGGTTTGGTGGTCATGCTGCCAAAAATCGTGGTTTCTTATGCCGTCGGCCTCGGCATTGAGTTCGTGGTTGCCCAGTGGAAGCACGAGGAAATCCAGGAAGGTTATCTTGTGAGCGGTTTGCTTATCCCGATGATTGTGCCTGTTGATTGTCCGTTATGGATGATGGCTGTTGCGGTGGCTTTTGCCGTTATTTTCGCTAAGGAAATTTATGGCGGAACGGGTATGAATATTTTCAACCCTGCTCTCATCGCCCGTGCATTCCTCTTCTTTGCCTATCCTTCAAAGATGAGCGGTGATACGGTATGGATTAATCACGATGCTGTGTTCGGACTTGGCAAAACTTTGACCCCCGACGCTTACACCATGGCAACGCCTCTTGGTGAAGCAGCTTCAGGTCAAGCAATTTCGACCGACTTCACCAGCATGATTACCGGTTTGATGCCAGGTTCCATTGGTGAAACAAGTGTCATCGCCATTGCCATCGGTGCCTTCATTCTGTTGTGGACGCGAATTGCCTCATGGCGTACCATGCTCAGCGTTTTTGTGGGCGGAGCTTTGGTGGCCTATCTCTTCAATATCTCAGGTCTTGACAGTGGTGTGGCGCAGATTCCTTGGTATGAACACCTCGTTCTTGGCGGTTTCTGCTTCGGTGCCGTCTTTATGGCAACAGACCCAGTGACGAGTGCTCGCACTCAGAACGGCAAATTTGTTTATGGCTTCCTAATCGGTGCTTTGGCCATTACAATCCGTGTGCTCAATCCTGGTTTCCCAGAAGGCATGATGCTCGCCATTCTCTTTATGAATATGTTTGCTCCGCTTATCGACTATTGCTTCGTGCAGCGCAACATCAGCAAGCGTGCCCGTCGTGCTAAACAACAATAAATAAAGCCACAGTCATGAAATTAAATACGAATAGCAATACATATACGATACTTTACGCCAGCGGCGTGGTTATCGTTGTAGCCTTCTTGCTGGCTTTTGTTTCTTCTGCGCTGAAGGAACCATCTGAGGCCAACGAACGAATTGACCAGCAGAAGCAAATTCTTGCATCTCTGAATCTGACTCCAGAGAAATCTGAGGTGGAATCTCTCTATAAGCAGGTTGTTAAAGCTGACCCCATCGTTAACGAAAAGGGTGACGAGGTAAAGCCTGATGGCGGCTTCACGGTGAAGCGTAAGGATATCTCAGCAGAGAATCTCCCAGTGTTTGTTTGTGAGGTGAATGGTGAGAAGAAATATGTTCTCCCTCTCGTTGGCAAAGGTCTTTGGGGTTCCATTTGGGGCTATCTTGCTGTAAACGACGATTGCGAAACCGTTTATGGTGCATTCTTCAGCCACGAAAGTGAAACGGCTGGTTTGGGTGCCCTCATTGCAGAGAAGAACTTCCAGGACGAATTTAAGGGACAGAAATTGCAGGACGAAAAAGGAAATTACCTTTCCGTCGTGAAGTTCGGTGCCAAAAGAGAACATCCGGAAGTGGAGTGCGATGGCATCTCAGGTGCTACGCTCACTTCAAATGGTGTCACCAACATGCTTCGTGAATACTTGGCAATGTATAAGAATTATTTGTTGAAACTGAAAAAATAAAAGCAGATACACATGAGTCAATTATTTTCAAAAGACAATAAGCAAGTGTTTCTTGCTCCGTTGAACCTCGACAATCCGATTCTTGTACAGGTTCTCGGCATCTGTTCGGCGCTCGCTGTAACCGCTCAGTTGGAGCCGGCCATTGTTATGGGACTCTCTGTAACAGTCATTACGGCCTTCAGCAACGTCATCATCTCTCTCATCCGTAAAACCATTCCCAACCGCATCCGTATCATCATTCAGCTGGTCGTTGTGGCTGCCTTGGTGACAATCGTCAGCATGGTGCTGAAAGCTTTTGCTTATGATGTCAGCGTGAAACTGAGTGTGTATATCGGTCTTATCATTACCAACTGTATTTTGATGGGACGTCTCGAGGCATTTGCCATGATGAACGGACCGTGGGAAAGTTTTCTCGATGGTATCGGAAACGGTCTTGGCTATGCTTACATCTTGGTTGTCATCGGCGCGGTGCGTGAACTCTTTGGCGCAGGCACATTGCTCGGCTTCCCAATCCCAATCATCCCTAAGTGTGCATACGATGCTGGATATGTCAACAACGGCATGATGACGATGCCTGCCATGGCCATGATTCTCCTTGGCTGCGTGATCTGGGCACATCGGGCCATGAATAAAGAAGAGAAGAAGTAAGACTCTTCAGCTTCGAAGGAACAGCCTTTGAAGCCTGAATAAAACAAACTCAAACACTATCACAAATCTCAATATGGAACATACATTGAGCTTATTTGTCCGCTCCATTTTCGTGGACAATATGATATTTGCTTCCTTCCTGGGCATGTGCTCTTATTTGGCTGTGAGCAAAAACGTGAAAACTTCCTTAGGTTTGGGCATTGCCGTTACCTTCGTGTTGTTCGTCACGGTCCCTGTCGACTATCTGCTCCAAACCAAGGTGCTGTCTGAGGATGGCATTTTCGGTATCGACCTCACCTATTTGTCTTTCATCCTTTTCATCGCGGTGATTGCAGGTATTGTGCAGTTGGTGGAAATGATAGTGGAACGATTCTCCCCTGCGTTGTATAGCGCCCTGGGTATTTTCCTTCCGCTCATCGCTGTAAACTGTGCCATCATGGGAGCCAGTCTTTTCATGCAGCAGCGCATTCAGATGGACCCTGCCACCAGTTCGCAAGCCATCGGCAGCATTGGCGATGCCCTTGTTTATGCCATCAGTTCTGGTATTGGTTGGACTTTGGCAATTGTTGGTCTTGCTGCTATCCGTGAAAAAATGGCCTATACCGATGTGCCAAAGCCCCTTCGTGGTCTCGGCATCACATTCATCACGGTTGGATTGATGGCCATGGCCTTCATGTGCTTCTCAGGACTTGACATCTAAACATTTAAGGAACTATCTAAAGAACACAAATAACGATGAACATTAATTTCATTATAGCGAGCATCGGTGTCTTCCTGGTCATCATCCTTTTGCTCGTGGCCATCTTGCTCATTGCCAAGCGTTATCTCACTCCTTCAGGAAACGTTACGCTGACATTGAATGGCAAGGAGAAAATTTCTGTGTCTCAAGGATCAAGCCTTCTGTCAACATTGTCTGAAAACGGAATCTATCTTTCTTCAGCGTGTGGTGGTAAGGGTTCTTGCGGACAGTGCAAATGCCAGGTCGTTGAAGGCGGCGGTGATATCCTCGATTCTGAAAAGAGCCATTTCACGCGTAAGCAGGTGAAAGAACACTATCGTCTGGGATGCCAGTGCAAGGTGAAGGGCGACCTCTCGGTTGTGGTGCCAGATTCGGTTCTTGGTGTTAAGGAATATGAGTGTACTGTTATTTCTAACAAGAACGTGGCAACATTCATCAAGGAATTTAAGGTGCAGCTTCCTGCTGGCGCCCACATGGATTTCTTGCCAGGTTCATACGCACAAATCAAGATTCCTGCGTTCTCTATGGATTATGACAAGGATATTGATAAGAGCCTCATTGGTGATGAATATCTTCCGGCATGGCAGAAGTTTGGCCTCTTCCCTTTGAAGTGTGTCAATACAGAACCAACCGTGCGTGCTTATTCAATGGCTAACTATCCTGCAGAAGGCGATGTCTTCATGCTGACCGTGCGTATTGCCACTCCGCCGTTTAAAGCCGATCGTAGCGGATTCATGGATGTCAACCCAGGTATAGCTTCTTCATACATCTTCACTCTCAAACCGGGTGATAAGGTGATCATGAGCGGTCCTTATGGTGATTTCCATCCGCACTTCGATTCCAAGAAGGAAATGATTTGGGTCGGCGGTGGTGCTGGTATGGCTCCTCTTCGTGCTCAGATTATGCACATGACGCGCACATTGAATTGCCGTGATCGCGAAATGCATTATTTCTATGGAGCACGTGCTTTGAATGAAGTCTTCTATCTTGACGACTTCCATCAGTTGGAGAAGGACTTCCCGAACTTCCACTTCCATCTTGCTCTCGACCGTCCGGATCCTGCAGCAGATGCAGCAGGAGTGAAGTACACTGCAGGTTTTGTTCATCAGGTGATGTACAACACCTACTTGAAGGATCACGAAGCCCCAGAAGACATCGAATACTACATGTGCGGTCCTGGCCCTATGTCAAAGGCCGTTGTCGGTATGCTTGATGGTCTTGGAGTTGAGCCGGAAAGTATTATGTACGACAATTTTGGTGGGTAACAAAGCTGCCAAGATGAATTTTACTATAAACGCAAGAAAGCCGTTGAATATTCAGCGGCTTTCTTGCGTTTATAGTAGTACTCTCTTAGTTCTTTTTTCGTGTAGATGGATAGTGGGAAACAAAGAGTGGAATACCCTTCAAAACGCAACGCAGAAGGCTTACGGAGGTATTTCCCTAAGCTTGCGCATTCTGTGTAAGAGGATCTTGATAGAAGACCTGATTATGGCAAGTTTATGGAAAAGGATTTGTCCGACCAGGTTAAGCAAAGGAAAATAATCCTATATAATCAAGCGGTAAAGATGGTGGTATTGGCTCCGAAGAAGTGAAGGCTATGAAGAGGTAAGTAAGGTTTGGAGATTGAGGTCAATTGAAGCCCCTGTAACGAAGGCGGAGATGCTTCTAATGTTATTTATCAGTGATGAGTATAAAATGGCTGAGGAGCAAAGAATCACATTGTAAAAATATTCTGACCCCGAATATGATTTGACGTTTGTAAGTTTTCACGAGAGGGAAATAAAAAAGCGCATCAATTTCCCGTTCAGAAAATTGATACGCTAATTTGGTTATTCTGTTAATTCAGAGAATTATTCGCCTTTTTCCATTTTTGCCTTCAATGCAGCGAGAGCATCGTTGTCGCCCAAGCTGTTTGAAGCCAACTGGTTCTGGATTGCTGCAGTGCTTTCTTCCTTCTTGGTAGACTTGCGAGCGGCCTTCTTTTCAGCGCGTGCTTCAGAACGCTGAGCGTCTTCGAAGGTACGGCTGTGAGAAAGGATGATACGCTTGCTGTCCTTGTTGAATTCAATCACCTTGAACGGAAGTTTTTCGTTGAGTTCAGCGTGGCTGCCGTCCTGCTTGATGAGGTGCTTAGGAGTTGCGAAACCTTCTACACCATATTCGAGCTGAACAACGGCACCCTTGTCAAGCATTTCGATGATAGTACCTTCGTGGATGCTACCTTCAGTGAAGACAGTCTTGAATACGTTCCAAGGATTCTCTTCGAGCTGCTTGTGGCCGAGTGACAAACGACGGTTGTCCTTGTCAATTTCGAGAACTACAACTTCGATGTCTGCACCAATCTGAGTGAATTCTGATGGATGCTTGATCTTCTTAGTCCAAGAAAGGTCAGAGATGTGGATGAGGCCGTCAACACCTTCTTCGAGTTCTACAAATACACCGAAATTGGTGAAGTTGCGAACCTTTGCGTGGTGCTTAGAACCTACAGGATATTTAACTTCGATGTCCTTCCAAGGATCTTCCTTGAGTTGCTTGATGCCGAGAGACATCTTGCGGTCAGTGCGGTCAAGAGTCAAGATGACAGCTTCGACTTCATCACCTACCTTCAAGAAGTCCTGAGCTGAGCGCAAGTGCTGGCTCCAGCTCATTTCGCTTACATGGATAAGGCCTTCAACGCCCGGAGCGATTTCTACGAATGCACCGTAGTCAGCCATCACGACAACTTTACCCTTAACCTTGTCACCTACCTTGAGGTTAGGATCGAGGGCATCCCAAGGATGCGGAGTGAGCTGCTTCAGACCGAGGGCAATGCGCTTCTTCTCTTCATCGAAGTCGAGGATAACAACGTTGAGCTTCTGGTCGAGTTGAACGATTTCGTGTGGATCGCTTACGCGGCCCCAAGAAAGGTCTGTGATGTGGATGAGACCATCAACGCCACCGAGGTCGATGAATACACCGTACGGAGTGATGTTCTTAACGGTACCTTCAAGCACCTGACCCTTTTCGAGCTTAGAGATGATCTCTTGCTTCTGAGCTTCGAGCTCAGCTTCGATGAGAGCCTTGTGAGAAACGACAACGTTCTTGTATTCTTGGTTAATCTTAACGATTTGGAATTCCATGGTCTTGCCTACGAATACATCGTAGTCGCGGATAGGCTTAACGTCAATCTGAGAACCTGGCAAGAATGCTTCGATTCCGAATACGTCAACAATCATACCACCCTTAGTGCGGCACTTGATGTAGCCCTTAACCACTTCCTTGTTCTCAAGAGCCTGATTAACACGCTCCCAAGATTTGCTTGCACGAGCTTTTTTGTGAGAAAGAACCAACTGTCCTTTTTTGTCCTCCTGGCTTTCAATGTAAACTTCTACCTGGTCGCCTACCTTGAGTTCAGGATTGTAGCGGAATTCACTGACAGGGATGATACCATCGCTCTTGTAGCCAATGTTTACAACTACTTCGCGCTTGTTGATAGCGATGACAGTACCTTCAACGACGTCGTTTTCGTTGACGCTACCAAGAGTCTTGTCATAAGCCTTCTCGAGTTCTTCTTTGCTCTGAGCGCTTTCAGTGACTCCGTTTTCGAATGCATTCCAGTCAAAGTCAGACAGAGGTGCAACGTTCTTAAAATTCTCCATTAATAAATTGTTAATAAATAGGTTAATTAAATAGTTGAACTTATATGTTGTTTATAAACGCCGCAAAGTTACGCATTTTTTTTAGGTTGATGTTTTTTTTAGCGGATTTTTTGATGTGAGTGGCGTGAAAATGTGTAACTTAGCAGTTGCTAAGTCGGCGCTTAGTAATCTCTGCCATCTTTCGGAGCAAGTTGCTCTGGTGGCTGTTAAACTAATAGTGATAGAAATTTTGAATATGAAGAAGATTTTTTCTTTTGTGATGATTGCTTCTCTTGCCTTATTTGTGGCGTGTGGAGATGGTAAAAAAGGTCAGGCGGAACAGGATACTTCTGACTCTCTTGCCGTTCCAGTGAAGGAGGACCTGTCTTGTTGGACAAATAAAGATAGCACGATATACGGCCGTGCTGACGGTTTTGGACAAAGTGCGTTTACGCTGCTGACTTCCGACGGCCGTGAACTTGACATTGCCCTCACATGCGACGAAGAAGGGGAGGGGCATTATGGAGTGATTTATGGAGACAGGGAAGACACTGCCCGTTATGCCGTGACCACAAGAAACAACGACGAATGTCTTGGCGTGATGATCAACCTTTCGCAACTCGACAAATTTATCAAGGGACAATACTCTATATATAATTGCCGTTTGGTTTTGTGTATGGAGAATGCGCACGACACGGTGGATATTGTAGAACTGAACGACCGGGTGTTTGAAGCGAAAGGGCAGGGGGGGAAGCTCTATAAATATGTGAATAAGTAAGATTCGACTTGTGTCTTATTTGTTTTAGGGGTTTTGTCGCTCCATTGCGCGGAATATTTGTCGTGCGATGTCTGCATAACGCCTGTGCGGGATAAGCCTGTGGGGTGCTTCGGCATTTCTTCATCCCATTTCTAAGAACATTCTCAAAATAATGAAGCGAAAACTTCGTTTGCATTCGATTGGTGCAAGCGGAATTTTCGCTTCAATTTTATTTCCAACGTAAAGTCATTTCATTTCGTTGTTTTCTTTCATGTCAATCTCCTCACCATGTTGGTCATAGAAGATGTATTGGAGATATGAAAGCTTCTGATTTGGAATCACCTTGATTCCAAGTCCGTACTTGATTTGCCATTTGCGTTTCAAGCTTACGATGCCTTGGTTGATATAAGCTGCAACAAATGGGTGCACGTGAAGTCGGAATTTCTTGATGTTGAGATTGTTGACCAAGAAACTGATTTTGCTTTCCAGGGTGTCGGTAAACAGGAGGCTTGATTTGATTTTTCCTGAACCGCCGCAGGTCGGACATGTTTCCTCAACGGTTACATCCATGGCTGGGCGAACACGTTGGCGGGTTATTTGCATGAGGCCGAATTTCGAAAGAGGTAGGATGTTGTGTCGCGCTCTGTCGTTGCGCATGTTTTCAACCATTCTTTCATAGAGTTTCTGCCTGCTTTCGGCGAGTGCCATGTCAATGAAGTCAACAACGATGATGCCGCCCATATCCCTGAGTCGTAGTTGTCGGGCTAATTCGTCTGCGGCCCCTAAGTTGACATCCAGAGCATTGGCTTCTTGCCCGTCCGTTGACTTGGAACGGTTTCCGCTGTTGATGTCAACAACGTGTAGGGCTTCTGTATGTTCAATGATCATGTAGGCGCCATGTTTGTAAGTCACCGTTCGTCCGAAACTCGATTTGATTTGTTTTGTAACGGAGAAGTTGTCAAAGATGGGAACATTCCCGTTGTAGAGTTTGACGATATGTTTGCGGTCTGGTGCAATGAGTCCTACATAGTCGTTGATTTCGTTGAAAACATTTTTGTCGTTAACATAGATGTTTTCGTAAGAAGGATTAAACAGATCGCGTAGCAGGGCCACGGCACGGCTGGTTTCTTCGTAGCAGAGGAAAGGCAGTTTTTGCTGGCTTTGTTTGGCTTTCTGTATTTTTTTGATTGCAGCGTCCCAGCGTCCCAATAAGATTTTCAACTCCATATCTAATTCGGCAACACGTTTGCCTTCGGCTACAGTTCTGATGATGACGCCGAATCCTTTTGGCTTTATGCTTTGGATTAGTTGCTTGAGGCGTGCACGTTCTGCGCCGCTTTTAATTTTCGAGGAGACGGAAACTTTGTCTCCGAATGGGACGAGGACGAGAAAGCGTCCTGCGAACGACAATTCGCAGGTCAATCGTGGCCCTTTGGTTGAAATTGGCTCCTTGACGATTTGAACAAGAATTTCTTGTCCGACCTTCAATGTGTTTTGGATGCTTCCTTCCTTTTCAAGAATCGGTTGTCCGAGTGCTTTATGAATTGGCGCGTTTCTTTTTCCGTCGGCATTCAGGTCGAGAAATTTCGCCATGGCGTTGAAATTAACGCCTAAATCAAGGTAGTGTAGGAAGGCATCGCGTTCGTATCCGACATTCACGAAGCAGGCATTCAGTCCTGGCATCAGCTTGCGGACTTTTGCAAAATAGATATTCCCAACGGAAAAGTGCTCCGCGCGCCCTTCTTGTTGAAACTCTACAAGTCGTTTGTCTTCAAGAAGTGCTATGGATATGTCTTTTTGTTGGACATCTACGATTACTTCGCTTGTCATTGTAGTGCATTTCTGGACAGTCTGCCGTTGTCTGTCTCCGCATTAGCTTTCAGCTTCTCCCTGCTGGGCGAGGCCGTTTCTCTTGTGAGGGAGAGGAAACACGGCGGGAAATGTCCTGTGTTTGAAAATATAAAATGTGCCAATAAGCAAAGCCGCACTTTTTGTACTCTTTTCCATATTGGCACATCTCTTTTTGAGAAAGGCTAAGTGCTTACTTGCTCTTATGTCTATTCTTTCTCAGTCTTTTTTTACGCTTGTGCGTAGACATCTTATGTCTTTTTTTCTTCTTTCCGCTTGGCATAGTGTTATGTTTTTAGACGGTTATAAATGTGAATTGTATGTTTATTTGATTTCGTGCATAAAAGTCTTGGCAGGCTTGAATGCAGGGATGTTGTGTTCAGGGATGATGATGGTCGTATTCTTTGAAATATTGCGGGCTGTTTTCTGGGCACGCTTTTTCAAAATGAAACTGCCGAATCCGCGAAGGTAAACGTTTTCTTCGTTTGCCAAAGATTCTTTGACAGATGTCATGAATGCTTCGACAATGTTAAGCACGGTTGGCTTGTCAATGCCAGTCTTCTGAGAAATCGAATTTACGATGTCTGCTTTAGTCATCTTAGCTGTAGTTTGTTTTTATTGTGTTAAACCTCTTTGTGAAATCGGGTGCAAAGATATAATTTTCAATTGGTTTGGAGAAACTTACAGCTCTGTTTTTTGCCTTTGTGAGGGTAAAAAAGCAAGTTCCGCAACATTTTGAAGACTGTAAATATGTTTTATTGCCAGTCTTTATGCCGTTTCAAATTTCCGGCCGGCGTTGAATGTCGGTTGCGATTGCAAAGTCAGAGCGGGGGGGCGGTCTTTTCTTGACGGCGTATTGTGCCTTCTGTCAACCATTTGGCGTTACATCCTTCTGTCAATTAAAAATTTTGAAAGCTACAAGATGAAAAGGCGTGAATTATCCCTTCGTCCGTTCAGACTGGAATCTTTTCTATTCTGCGGATGTGTCTGCCGCCCTCAAAGTCCGTATTGAAAAATTCGTCCATGATCTTTCCGGCCTCTTCGCTTGTGATGTAGCGTCCTGGCATGACCAAAACGTTGGCATCGTTGTGCAGGCGTGTCATGTGTGCGATTTCAGGAATCCAAACGAGGGCAGCTCTGATGCTCTGATGCTTGTTCAGGGTCATGGAAATGCCTTCGCCGCTACCGCAGATGGCAACGCCTTTTTCGCATTCTCCGTTTTCGATGCCTTTTGCCAATGCGTGTGCAAAGTCGGGGTAGTCGCAGCTTTCTTCGCTATAGGTGCCATAGTCCTTATATGGCATCCCTTTTTCGTCAAGATATTTTTTGACGAACTGTTTGAGTTCAAATCCGGCGTGGTCGCTTGCCAGTCCAATTGGGAGCATAATGAAAAATGTTTTATGAGGCGCTTGTGGCGTCCTGGTGATGATGGATAGCGGTTGTGGGTGAGGGCAGATCCTTGGATTTGTTGAATCTACATTTAGTCAGCCAAACTCGCAGCAGGCGTTTTGTCAAACCATTCGCGTCTGCTTACCTTTACTTGTATTAGGGTGGCCCCGTTCGTTGTATGAAAGAGCCACCCTAATGATAGATTACATATTCTTTTGGTATGAAACCAGTTTCTTAGTCGTTGCTCTTTAAGAAATCAACAACTTCCTGGTGGATGTTTTGCGGGGTGTAGCCCAGCTTCTCATCAAGCACTTTATAGGGGGCGCTGAATCCGAAACTCTCAAGGCCGTGAACCTTGCCGTTTGCACCAACCAAACCCTCAAAGGTTACAGGAAGACCAGCTGTCAGGCCGAATATCTTGGCGTTCTTCGGGAGAAGCTTCTCTTGGTATTCTTTTGTCTGGCGGCGGAACAGACCTTCGCTCGGGCAGCTGACAACGCGTGCCTTGATGCCGTCTTCTTTGAGCATCGTGGCCGTTTCAGCCAATGTGCTTACTTCCGAACCAGAAGCAACGAGGATGACATCAGGATTTTCTTCAGCAACAACTTCATAGGCACCGAATTTTACGCCATCGTAGTTCGTGTTTTCGGGCAAATCGTTGACGTTCTGGCGGCTGAAGATAAGTGCCGTCGGCGTGCTGAAGTTCTCCATGGCCATCTGCCAGCACTTAGTGGTGGCGTGAACATCACATGGGCGGAATACGCGTACACTGTCGAGGCCGCTGTGGTTTTTGAGTTTCTCCATCAAGCGGATTTGTGCCTCTTGTTCAACAGGTTCGTGCGTTGGACCGTCTTCGCCGACACGGAAGGCATCGTGTGTCCAGACGAATTTCACTGGCAATTCCATGAGAGCTGCCATACGGATGGCAGGTTTCATATAGTCGGAGAACACGAAGAAGGTTCCCATTGCCGTGATGATACCTCCGTGGAGCGTCATACCGATGCAGACACATGCCATTGTCAGTTCAGAAACGCCAGCCTGGAAAAATCCGCCTGCAAAGTTGGTGCGTGTGATCACCGTCGTGTGCTTCAAGAAACCATCCGTTTTGTCTGAGTTGCAGAGGTCTGCAGAGCTGACAATCATGTTGGGCACATATTCTGAAAGCAGAGACAAGCAGGCTGAAGAACCATTTCTGGTTGGAGAATTTGGCTTTTGCTTCAAACTGTCCCAAGGAATGTTTGGCAATTTGTTGCTGAGCCAGTCCTTGAGCTGTGCTGCCTTTTCAGGATTGCTTTCAGCCCAGCTCTTTTCTTCCTGACGCAGTTTGCCAACGATTTCGTTCAGTTCGGCGCGTCGGTTTTCATAGAGTTCGGCCACTTCAGGGCGGATGACGAACGGATTCTCAGGATCACCGCCGAGGTTCTTGACTGTGTTGGTATAGGCATCGCTGCCGAGCGGAGCGCCGTGCGTTTTGCAGTCACGTTCGTAGCTCGTGTTGTCGGCCTTGCGGGCACCTTTGCCCATGACGGTGTGTCCGATGATGAGCGTTGGGCGCGCAGTTTCCTCGTTAGCCTCTTTGAGCGCTTTGCGGATTTGTTCGCAGTCGTTGCCGTCAATTTCGATGACGTTCCAGTTCCAGGCGCGATACTTCATGGCAGTGTCTTCAGAAATCACTTCCGAAGTCTCTGTTGAGAGCTGGATTTCGTTGGCGTCAAAGAACATGATGAGGTTGTCCAGACCCAAGTGTCCGGCAATGCGTCCTGCGCCTTGTGATATTTCTTCCTGAACGCCGCCGTCAGAGATGTAGGCGTAAATCTTTTCACGCTTGAATCCTGGGTTGCCAGTGCGGGCATAGAGCGCTTTTGCAGCGATGGCGGCACCGACAGCGTAGGTGTGTCCCTGTCCGAGCGGACCAGAGGTGTTTTCAATTCCGCGGGCGAAATTAACTTCCGGGTGTCCGGGAGTTGGCGAACCCCACTGGCGGAACTGCTGTAATTCTGAAAGACTGAAGCGTCCGATGAGTGCAAGTTCCGAATAGAGCATGGGCGACATGTGGCCAGGATCAAGGAAGAAGCGGTCGCGGCATTCCCATGTCGGTTCGTTGGGGTCAAAGACCAAAAATTCGGAGTAGAGTACGTTGATAAAGTCAGCTCCACCCATGGCGCCGCCGGGGTGTCCTGACTTAGCTTTTTCTACCATTGCGACAGACAATACTCTGATGTTGTCTGCAGCCGATTTCATTATCTGTATTGGATTTTCCATATGTTTAGCAATCATCGGTTTGTATTGTTGGGCAAAAATACAAAGAAATGTCTGATAGACAAAATAAAGCGCTGATTTTGTGATGTGCGATGCAAGAAATGCGGGGTTGACGGAAGGAGAAACCATCAAAATGACCGCGAGTCATGACAAACCCGCGGTCAATGGATCATGGGGCATTCTCAAATACGAAGTTTGGAACACCTATTATATATAGACGTTGCATTCGTTGCAGAATGCCCTCTCTTCAACAACGTTCCAATTAATCAAGCCCCAAATCTGCTTCAGATGTTCCGCTCTGTTGTTGCGGTAGTCGATGTAATAGGCATGCTCCCACACGTCCAGCGTCAAGATGGGGCGCAATCCGCGTGTAAGCGGATTTCCTGCGTTTGATTCGTTCTCAATGGTCAGCGTTTCGTCGTTGTGCAAAACGACCCATGTCCATCCTGCTCCGAATAGCGTCGTGGCGTTTTGCAACAACTCTTCCTTGAATTTCTCAATCGTTCCAAACGATTTCATGATAAGGGCGCTGAGACGCGGACTCATCTCTGTTGGGGTGGGCGATAGTTGTTCGAAATAAAAATCGTGGTTCCAGGCTTGCGCGGCATTGTTGTAGAGAGCGCCAGAAGCTTTGCAGATGATTTCCGGCAGTTCCATATCCTCATACAGCGTGCCTTTGATCAGTTCGTTGAGCTTGTTGACATACGTCTGAAAATGCTTCCCGTAGTGGTAGTCAATGGTTTCCGCACTGATAGCTGGTGAAAGTGCCTCCTTAGGGTAAGGCAATGGTGGCAGTTGGTACATCATGGTCGTAGTGGTTAATGGGGTGAATAAAATGTTTTGGTATTGGCGAAAACGAAGACCGTATAATTACTCTTGGTTTTGTCCGAAGAGGCCGTTTCAGAGCATCCTGTTGGCAAATCCTTGAAAGTTCTCAAGGCGCTTTTCTGCCGTCGTTTGATGTTGCGTCACGTGGCGTTCCGTTTTAAACGTGAAACGCGGAATAATCCGCCCTATTCATATAGGTGGAAAATCCGGTCCATAAGCTGCCATTTCTCTGAAGAAGTGGCACCGCTTTTCGTCTTTTGGTATCTCCCGGTCAGTGCTTCCCATTCTTCTTGCTTCGGAAGTTTGGCCAGTTTCTCCATCGAATCATTCCAATTGAAATCCTCTGGTGTTTCAACAATCATAAACAGGCGGTTCTCCAGCAGATAAATCTCCATTTCGAGAATCCCCACTTCTTTGATGCCGTCAAGAATTTCTCTCCAAACGTGGTCTTCGTCGTGCAGTTGTTTGTATGCGGCAATGAGCTCTGGCTCATCCTTCAAGTCGAGTGTCTGGCAGAATCGCTTGGTCTTGATGCCAAATTGCTTCTGCACATATCCTTCCTGTTTCATTGGTTTCAGATTTTGTTTGTTGCGTCCTCCCTGTCAGTGGAGTGGGGAAGTCGGAGCAAGGTTTATTTTAGTGTTTGCCTATTTAGCAGGTGTTCAAAACTATTCTATCATATCAAACTGCTCTTTCGCTGCTTTCATATTATAAAATAATTCTGAACATCTACTTACCGTTGCTAAGTTCGGAATTTCTTGTGACAGGACAAACACCTTTAATCTTAAAATTGCCACTCTTAATGTTAAAACATATATCTCGCCACTTCTCATCTCCGTGTTTTGGGAAAGACAAGGCGTGTTGTATGCTAATTTCCACAGTGCACCTTGAAACGGGCAAGAAAAAAACATCCCCATTCTCATAATTCCTTTCCCTCTCTCTTTCCTGGCTTATCCTGAGATTTTATCTGGCAGACTCCTCAGAATTTGCTGAACAGAAACTTTGACACTACATTTTAACACTCCAAATTCCTTTTTGCCGTGGTCTGTCACGATAATGCCCTATCTTTGCAGCGTCAAATAATCCTCCGCGCTACGCTCTCTCAACTTGTCAGCGCCTCTCGCCCCAGATTCGGTCGTCTCCTGCCCCAGATTCGGTCGTGCCTCGTCCCAGATTCGGTTGTCTCTCGTCCCAGATTCGGTTGCGTCTCGTCCCGCGTTCGCTGTCAAACATAAGGAGCGTGTCGAAAGAAAAAGGATTCAGGATGATTTTCAGCGCTGTATTCCTGTTTCCTTTCGCGCGTTCGCCCTACATCATTGCAGACGATGGCGCGTTACTTCTCCTGAGAGGTGAAGAATGACATCCCAGACAATTATCAAACCAAACACTAATCTTAAAACCATGTCAATTATTTCATTTTCATTGCGTGAGCTGCCACGCTTCACAGAAGAATCGCCAGTGGGCTATTATCCCGTAGTGGCGAATGCCGGTAAGTTTACGCCGGAACAGTTGTATGAAACGGTACAAAATCGTTGCACCGTCACTTCGACCGACATCGTGGCGGTTATGGACGCCTTGGTGAATGTCGTTGCAGAGAAACTCTCGTGCGGAACCAGCGTGGAGATTCCGGGATTGGGCTATTTTAGTCCGATGATTTCCTGTCATCGCAAAATTGCAGACAGAAATGACAAGAAAGTAACGCGGGATCTTTACGTGAGAAACATTGCTTTCAGACCAAAAGTGGGATTGCGGAAGAAAATGCACGATGTGCGTTTCAAACGCTCAACGAAAGTGCCTTACGTATTCTGCGTCTTGACGGATTCGGAGATTCTTCAGCGTGTTCGCGATTTCTTCAATTCTGAGAACGTCCGTTTCCTGGACCGCGCTGTTTTTCAATCTCTGACAGGCTATAGCCGTTCAACGGCCCAGAGAACATTGAACCGCTTGACAAAAGATGGATTGCTACTGAAACAGGGACACATTTCTGCTCCATATTATATATTGACGGAGAAGGGGATGGACAGCCTTGAGAAGCAGTCTGCAAAATGACGGGAAAACTGAAAGAAAAAGCGGCGAATTGCCTGTAAAATGGTAACTTTGTCCAGCGCCGAACAGTTTAGTAATAGTTCAAATAGTTTCTAAGCCCTACTAAGGGGCAGTGACTAACTATGTTACACGAAAAACTTAAACTTATGGTAACATCAAAAACAATTTATTCCTTCCTGCTTTCTGAGCAGGAAGGGCAAATACTTCTCACGGCACAGGAATATCCCTGGAGCGTTCTTCAGGTGGTGCCTACCACGCCGGCAGACTTTGAGCGCACTTTGGCAATTTTGAAGAAGCGAGGTATGGTGGCGTATCACGACACAGACCGCACCTTCTGCATCATCCATCTGACGAGTGGCGATCACGACGGACAACACCCAGAACATCAACTCACCATCACGCAGAATAACTACAAGCTGTTTCTAGATGCCCTTCGGGACGCGATGGCACAGGCGGCAGTGTGGTATGCGGTGAATGTTAGTTCTAAATTGCTCTCAAATGGGTAATTTGAATCATGACAAAAAGCTAAAGGTGCGGAATATGCGTGTGTTTAACTATTGTGAATTGCTTTCAATTTAGTAACATTGTCCTATGACAAACAGCTGGTATGTTATAAGGTACTCCGGCTAAATCGTTGTGAATTGCTTTCAAATTAGTAATTTTGTCCTATGGCAAACAGCCATAATATCCTTGTGATTATATGTGCTGGAGTTGTGAATTGCTTTCAAATTAGTAATTTTGTCCTATGGCAAACAGCCGTCAAGTGATTTTACCAAGCTGACAATTTGTTGTGAATTGCTTTCAAATTAGTAATTTTGTCCTATGGCAAACAGCTCATTGCTCAACGAATTTTCGCATTACATTGTTGTGAATTGCTTTCAAATTAGTAATTTTGTCCTATGGCAAACAGCTTGATTCGTCTTATGTAAAGGAAATCAATGCGTTATAGTGACAAATAGAAAAAGAAAAAGTTTGTCATAGAAGAGGTAGAATGAGAAATGGTAAAGGCTTTTCTCGGTTCTACCTCTTTCTTGTTTTAGAATAATTCCAGTTGAACCCCCTCCGCTTGAACTTTTTGAGCCTTCGCTCCAAAGAATAATTCCATGTTCGCAAATTGTTTGTCGGTTATACATAAAATTCCCACTTTCCCATGTGGAGGAAGGCGTGATTTTATTCGTTTGATGTGTACTGCGGCATTCTCGCTGCTGGCGCAGTTACGTATGTAGATTGAAAATTGAAACATCGTAAACCCATCGTCCAGAAGGAATTTGCGGAATATTGTATATTCCTTTATGTCTTTCTTCGTCTCTGTTGGCAAATCAAAGAACACTAAAATCCACATAACTCTATATTCGTTTAAACGTTTCATAATCAACTCGTAGACATTGACGGATAGGCAATTTTGCGTATTTCGCCGCTGAAACATTTTACCAGAGAGGCGGTGGTTGTTGTTGCTGCGATCATGAGTGGGCTGCGTTTGCCGTTGATGTTGACATCCAATGTTGGGATGCTTAGCAATTGGGCTTTCAACGCAGTTGTTAATTCTTTGTAGTCGGTGTTGCTCCGTATGATTCTCAATATCAGTTCGTCAACGTAGGGACGATATGGTTCCATAATGTCATCTGCCAGGCAGTAGGCATTATATCGGTTGTGGTGGTGTATGCCCAAAGTTGGCAACAGGCCGCTGCAAACGAGTGAGCGTGCAATGATGGCACGCAGGATGGCATAGCCGTAGTTGAGCAGATTGTTGGGAGGCACTCCTTCGCGTTCGCGGATGAAGTTAGGGAACTCTCGATGAAAAAGGTTTTTCCAATAAAAAACGGCAGCTCGTGCTTCCAAATTGGTGGGGTCGCCGCTTTTCAAGGATTCGGCCCAGACAAACATGCATCGTGTTTCGGTTTTCGTATTGTTCTTAAGAACGTAGGCTTGATTTTCAATTTTTGCCTTCATCGTTTGCTGCCACAGCTGTTTTTGCAATGGCTTGGAAGCGTCAATTTGCAACCGGAATCTTTCGTTCTGAATGGTGTTGCCATAGAGAGGGAGTTGAAGACCTACTGGCATGCTTCTGGAATTGCAGGTGATCAGGGCGACATTGTTTTCAAGCAGAGCTTCCAGCAGTCCTTGAGTGATGGTGATTTGTTGGTGGTCGAGCACCACCACTCCTAAATCTTCTATGGGTTTTGTTGTGATTGATTCTGCTCGAATGATGTCTGCAACATTTTGAGATTTCTCCACTGCGGGCATTTTGATGACCAATTGTTTGTTGCGTAGGCTCAGATAGGCAGGATTTCCAAAATAGAGAGTTTTCTTTATCATGGTAGTTAGGTGTTAAAAGCAAAAGACTGCAATTGTAATCATCTGTTTTGAATTACAATTGCAGTCTTGTTGCCAGATCTTTTAGTATGTTTTATTTACCCAGACGGTTAACTTTCAGAGGAACGCAATGCTCTTTGATGCTGCGTCTGTCTTCTGTGAGTTCAATCTTGTTGTGTCTATTGTATTCTTCACCATTGGATATAAAGTCCACCACAGTGTGAGGAATGAAAAAGCATCGATTGTCGTTGGCACTTACCATTTTATAGATATGCTCTTTGATGAGATTGCCTTTGATGGAAAATCCGTTGGCTTCTTCCTCTTCCGATGGCATATATACAAGGTCGTTGGGAGAAAGCGTGAAAAGCAGTTTGTCTCCTTTTTCGTTCACGCTGGGGGCAACGGACAGCCCTTGCTTCTTGCATTCGATGGCCGTGCGCAAATCAATGGTCTTGAAACAGCGCTTGCCATTGCTGTTTGCGTATACAGCAAAAAATAGGTTGGTGTCTTTGGCTGTGGTGACATATTTTTTTGAGCGATTACCTTTTTGCCCTATGGGGAAATAGCCACCGTTGTCTTTTTCAGAGACCCTCACCTTATATATAGGCAGATGTTGCTTTCCACCGTTCAGCGATGCGATGTTGGCATTCATGTCTTCGATGCCTTCCGGCGAAAAAGCCTTCTTCGGGTCATCGGCGTATCGGCTTAAGTGGTTGAGCAGAATCTTTTGGATGCCAGTGTCCGTGATAGTGTTGATTTTGACCTTATCAAAGGATTCGTCAAGCGGTTTTCGTATGGCAACAATGTGTGTGGCATCTGCATCGTTGGAAAGAATGCGGACGGCAATTTTTTTGAAATCGTAGTTCTTCCATTCTGGACGATTGATGCACACCTTTGTCAGATGCTCCTCTATTTGTTTGTTGCTATAGTTGTAGAGCTTGCGCAACTCAAAGATTTTCTCCTTCAGACGTTTGTCTAAAATTCTTTCAGCTTTCAGCAGAGCCTTTTTTAGATTGACGGAGGCGATGCTTGTCAGAATGACTTCGCCGTAGACGGAATCTTTGTGTAACGGTTTTCGAATGGCGTAGTGTTCACGGTTGCTCTGGTGTTTTCGGATTTTTTTGCCGGAAGTGGTGTCAAAACATTCGTAACTGTTTGTGGCTTTGGTGGCGACGCGCAGATTCTGCTTGAAACTAACAACGATTTGCCGCAGGGCGTTTTCTGTGTCCCTTGCAAAACAAAGCCATGGCGAACGGAGTTGGCGTTTGGTTTGTCCGTTTCTTTCTGGAATGCACACGGCACGGCGAAGGTCTTCGCGTTCGGTTTGGTTGGCAGCGGCATTGTTGAGGTAGTTGACGATGCTGCGATTGACGCAGGCTATGGCAATGGCATCCATGGCGTGGTGGCGATGGTCGATGCGCTTTTTGTTGAAGCCCTTTTGCAAAGAAAGGGGCACCCGCGTTTGGAAATACCGCTTGCCTTCTTTGCAAACGTATTCTCCAAAATCGTTGGATGAGGTCTTTTTGTTCAGTCGTTCAAATCGCGGCGTGATGATATGGTTCCAAATGTCGTTCAGTCCCCAGTCTTGCTTGACGCGGTCGGTGATTCGGCCTGAACAAACAATCAGATTCTTCGAGGTTTCCTCTGGTTCCAATGTACCGTCGGCATTCTTCTCGCGCACGATGTTCGACAGGATTCCCTTCATGAACCGCGCAATGTAGCGTGTGTCGTTCAACTGGCGATGGCTGAAGTCTTCTGTGATTTCGTCTGCCAGCATGATGTTGCGCTTGCGCGTGTTGTTGCCAAAGATTTTGTCAACCAGTTCAACGTATTCTTCTTTCTTCAGAATTTGAACGTTTTTCCCGTTGCCGAGTTCAATCGTTTTTCCTCCAGCAGCCATGATGTATTCCATGCCCAGTCGGTTGTTTTTGTCTTTGTTGACGGCAGCTTCGCAGATGACCTTATTATTATAGGAGTCGTCAAAATACCGTGAACGCGGAATGACGTGTTCGATTTCGTAGTCGGTGGTGAAAAGACGGGACAGTGGTATCGTTTTGCCTGTGTATGGAGAACAATACTTCTGGTCCATCCAGATTCTGTAGCGTTGTATGTCGTTGGGCGTGATGTCTTTAATGTCCTTGTCGTTCGAGATTCGCTTCTTGATGTCCTTGATGTCTTGAGGAATATCTTTTTCTTGTTGCCAAACGCCCTCTTCGTAGATGCGCAGGAGCTCTTGTTGGGAGGGAGAATAGGGGCGCACGTCTTTTATGTCTTTTTCGTTTGCGTAAAACTCTTCCAACAGAAGCTTGATACGAAAATTGGTATCTTCGTTCTCGCTGTTTCTTCTAAAAATCCTGGACCGTTCCTCGGCTGTGTTTTCAAGGTCGCGTCCCATTTCCAAATGGATTTCGTCAATCGTTTGACCTTCTTTTTGAAGTTCAGCCCATAGGTCACGCACCACGCGCAGCGTTTCAAGAGAAACCTGCTCAACGATTGGATTGCGTAGAGAATATTGCTTGAAGGACCTGATGTAATTGTCTAATTCGTCAGGCGATTCCCATTTGATGATTTCAGACGCTTCTGAATGTCGGTTGTAAACGACATAGTTTGCGAGCCATTGTGGGAGACCTTGATATTGTTCTATGGATTCGCAGAGCCCGGCTTTGGCGACTTTTTCACGTACGCGAACGTCGATGCCGCTGCATTCCTCTCCAGAGATGAGATGTTCAATGCGGTTCTTTGTTGTGGAATCGATGGATTCTTCGTGCCAAAATTTTCCGATGCGCATCAAAGGCAATAATTTGGTGATGGCTCTTTTGCTGTAGGCTCCGTAGTCTTTTTTGAAGGGAGGGCAGGATGAAAATGCTTCAACAAAGAGAAGTTGTTCTTCGAGCGTGAATCCTGTTTTTCTTGCAAAAGTTTTTAAAGCCTTGCACAGCTCGTTATAGTCACTGACAGAATAGAGGATATGCCATAAGCCCCGCTCGAAACATTCTTTTTGCTCATCAGAAATCAGGGAATGGAAGGCTTTCTGAAGATTGGCTTTCTTCAGCCTGCTCTGAATCAGATGTCTGGTTTCCCCACAGGGATAGGTTTTCTCTTCAGGGAAATTCCAGTGATAACGTTCAACCTTCAGTCCGAGGTGCCCCAGCAAGGTCTTTTGGCTCACAGAATCTTTCTCCGCCAGCCATTCATACAATTCTTCTTTCTTTTCGCTCGTTAGAAAATCCGAGGTTTTGTCCACATTGGTAAAATGCTTGCCGTTGTCAAAGTGCTCACGCTCATATATGCGCAGGTTGGATATGAATTGCCAAATGCGGTATTCTTGAAAAAGCGGATGCGATACTGGAATACATTTGATGCCTTGCCGATGTGTTTCCCCATCTTTGTCCGTATAGCAATGGAACTCCAATGGGCATTCTGATATTTGAGACTTTTTGCTTTTAAGGGGTCTATGGTAAAACAATATGTCTTTAATGAGCAGGTCAGACATGCTCCAAGGGGCAATGATGTTGCGCCTTACCTCGTTTTGAGCATATAACGCTTTGATACACTGCTCGTAGAGGGACTTGTCTCTTAGTTCTTCATGGTATTTTTCTTGCTCTTTTAATATGGCGTTGATTTCGTTGATGTAAAAGCGACGGTCTATGGTGCTGACGTATGCTCCTTTTATTTTTGTCTCTGGGTTTTTAAGCAAGGCGTGAAAAATGTATTCACCGACTGTCAGTTTACTGTCATCGATGGTGGCCTCTGTGCGGATCTTTATCAGAGTCCAGTCCTTCTCATCGGGAGTTTTGGCGCTCTGAATGATTTTTCCTTCTTTGTCAAGTTTTGGTTTTCCAGAGGTGTCAAGCGATGTTGTTACAATGATTTCCCGTGTGCGTCCAATCCATAAGGGGGCTTCGGACTTTGTGCTTGTAAACTCAGTGCCATCGGCGAAGGTCACTTTATATATTTTTTTGCCTTTCGCTTTTTCCCCGGTGTCTTCAACGGAGTTTACGACACCTTTGATGTACTCGACCTTTTTCGTCTTGTCTTCCTCTGTGATGTCTTCGCGTGATTGATAGTAGCCCCTTTTCTGATTGAAACTATGTAACACCCATGACAATTCCTCCTTGGTGATGGCTTGGTGCAGAGCTTTGCTGCGGAGATAATATAAGGTCCAGTCTAAAGGAATGCGTTGGATATCTGGGTGGCGCTCCTTAAAAATAGATGCCATTTCAAGGAAGGACGGATAGAATATGAATTCATTCTTCCCGTCTTCTTTGCTTCGCCATGCGATGGTGGTGTTGCTTTCTTCGTTTAATTTGCCGTAGCGGTCAAGAGCGCGTGCATAGTGCTCGGGCAGAAAGCCCATAATATTTAGCACGCGGTTTAAACGTTCACGCCTCAATTGAAAGCGTTCGTTCATGCGGCGAGCCATGCGCTTAGCTGTTCTGTCTTTGGTCTTGGAGATGGTTTCGCCTCGCTCAAAGCTTCCAGTGACATCTCCAGGCATCGGAATGATGCGGCTGCCAGACATCCTAATAATAGGAGTTCCGTCAAAAAGATATTCTGAAGGTTGCGTTGGGATAGGTGATATTAGCTGTTGAATCCAGCTCCAGCCAATACTATTTGTTCCTAAGTCCAAGCCAATGATGTTCCTTGTGTTCTTTGTCATGATATTATATGGTTGTGTTTTATGTGTGGTGAACGGGTTAAGAGGCGTCCTATTTTGTCCAGTTTTGAAAGGGTATGTACTGTTGGCGGCTACATGGTGTGAGGAATACAAAACACATAGTTGTTTATGTGTCAGTAATCCATAGCACCTGGTAGTTTTTTTAAAAATGAGTTGTTGTACAGGCCTACCCGGTATTCTAAAACAGCCCTCTGTATAGAAACATTTACAAATGTAGTGAATTTATTGTGAAAAGGCTTTGCTTTCTGAAAAATATTTGTTTACTTTGCCCTTGCTAATTGAAAGCAATTCGCAATAAGGATTATTCCGTTGTGAAAACATTTCGAGTGGCTTCGTGAAATTCACGAAGTCACTTCGTTTTTATACAGGGGACTTCGGAACGTTGTAGCAGAATGGCGCATGTCTTGTTGGGGCAGTCCTGTTGTTCATTCATTATATATGAAAAAGCTATCGTTCAAATCATAATTAGAGCGGACCTTGTTTTAATAGCCCCCATAGATATTCTTTACGTTTGCATAAAGCGCAAAGATACTGTGGTCCATATTGTGAGAATCCGCTCATTCTTGATACTCCAGCAAACACTGTTTGGCCGCGAAATGCTCTTAATTATGTTCAGGGTTCCTTCCGAAACCATGTTCTTCGGCATAAAACCCAACAATTTCCAGAATATATTTTTGCCATATTCTTATCGTTTCCTATCTTTGCCGTGTTGTCGACCGAAAAAAGTCGAAAAATTTTTCAGGGCGCAAAGCGTTGTCTTTTAGCGCCTTGTCCTTTTCGCGCAATTTTTTCTTGAAAAATAATTGCGAAAACATTTGGCGGTTATGGAAAAAGTCCGTAATTTTGCACTCGCTAAACGGGACGAGCGGTACACCACTCACCACCGCGACAGCAAAGAGTTCTTTGAAAGAAATTACATAAAACTATTTTGTAGAGAAGTACAAGGGACTTGCACTGCACTGGAAACAGGACATGCAAGTAACAAAGGTTTAAAACAAACCGTCAATTACTCTAATAAATAACAGGTAGTCTTGAGCATATAAACAGAGAAAACAAAAACATTATATTACAATGAAGAGTTTGATCCTGGCTCAGGATGAACGCTAGCTACAGGCTTAACACATGCAAGTCGAGGGGCAGCATGAAAGGAACTTCGGTTCTTTTTGATGGCGACCGGCGCACGGGTGCGTAACGCGTATCGAACCTGCCTCATACTCGGGGATAGCCTTGCGAAAGTAAGATTAATACCCGGCGGTCTCGGACGGCCGCATGACTGTCCGAGTGAAGATTTATCGGTATGAGATGGCGATGCGTCCCATTAGCTTGTTGGTGAGGTAATGGCTCACCAAGGCATCGATGGGTAGGGGTTCTGAGAGGAAGGTCCCCCACATTGGAACTGAGACACGGTCCAAACTCCTACGGGAGGCAGCAGTGAGGAATATTGGTCAATGGACGAAAGTCTGAACCAGCCAAGTAGCGTGCAGGATGACGGCCCTCTGGGTTGTAAACTGCTTTTAGTTGGGAATAAAAAGAGGGACGTGTCCCTTATTGTATGTACCATCAGAAAAAGGACCGGCTAATTCCGTGCCAGCAGCCGCGGTAATACGGAAGGTCCAGGCGTTATCCGGATTTATTGGGTTTAAAGGGAGCGCAGGCGGCGGCGTAAGTCAGTTGTGAAATCGTGCGGCTTAACCGTGCAATTGCAGTTGATACTGCGTCGCTTGAGTGCACACAGGGATGTTGGAATTCATGGTGTAGCGGTGAAATGCTTAGATATCATGAAGAACTCCGATCGCGAAGGCATATGTCCGGAGTGCAACTGACGCTGAGGCTCGAAAGTGTGGGTATCAAACAGGATTAGATACCCTGGTAGTCCACACAGTAAACGATGAATACTCGCGGTTGGCTCGTTAGAATCAGCCGCCAAGCGAAAGCGTTAAGTATTCCACCTGGGGAGTACGCCGGCAACGGTGAAACTCAAAGGAATTGACGGGGGCCCGCACAAGCGGAGGAACATGTGGTTTAA
>OKSM01000042.1_pt1 | contig 38215 bp, 34 predicted proteins | sample 1606281 | NCBI WGS metagenome assembly OKSM01 (sample SAMEA3879549, study PRJEB24766) | human gut metagenome | biome: human-associated habitat; feature: feces | place: USA | collected 1985/1987
TCGTGCCGGAGATCGCTCTCACGGCCCAGTTGGTCGATCGGCTCCGGCGGGTTTTCGGCGAGCGGGTGATCGCCTATCATTCGAAACTCACCGACCGCAAGCGTACGGAGCTTTACCTCCGCCTGCGGGATTCTGCGGGCGGCGAGCTGGTAATCGGGGCCCGTTCGGCGATCTTCCTGCCGCTGCGCCGCCTGGAGCTGGTCGTGGTGGACGAGGAACACGATCCCAGTTACAAACAGACCGACCCGGCGCCCCGCTACCAGGCACGCGACTGCGCCGTGCTGATGACCCGACTGCTGGGGTGCCGTACGCTGCTGGGCAGCGCTACTCCGTCGCTAGAGAGTTATCTAAACGCTGCGACCGGAAAATACGGCAGCGTGGTACTGGCCGAGCGTTACGGACCGTCGCGGATGCCGCAGATCCTCGTGTCCGATACGATCCGTGCCGTGAAACGCGGCGAGCGGCATGCTCATTTCAACAAATTGCTGCTCGACCGCATGGAGGGGACTCTCAGCGGAGGCGGTCAGGCGATGCTTTTCCAGAACCGGCGGGGTTTCGCACCCTATGTCGAGTGCCGGGAGTGCGGCTGGACGGCCCGCTGTCCGGATTGTAATGTGACTCTCACGCTCCACAAGGGAAGCGGTCGTATGGTCTGTCACTATTGCGGTCATACGGAGCCTGTTCCGGCCAAGTGCCCTCATTGCCGGGTGACCGAACCCGTGCCGATGGGCTTCGGGACGGAAAAGGTCGAGGAGGAGATCGCCCGCGTTTTCCCCGAGGCGCGGGTCGCCCGGCTCGACCGCGACTGCGTTACCTCCGAGCGTGCTTTCCGGCAGATCGTCGAGGCCTTCGCCCGGGGCGACGACGATATTCTGGTGGGGACGCAGATGATTACCAAAGGATTCGATTTCGGCGGCGTGGAGCTGGTCGGTGTGCTCAACGCCGACAATCTGCTCAACAATCCCGATTTCCGTTCGGCGGAGCGTGCGTTCCAACTGCTGATGCAGGTGGCGGGCCGCGCCGGTCGGCGCGAAAATCCCGGAACGGTCGTGATCCAGACCGCCGAGCCGGGACATCCCGTCTTGCAACAGGTGATTGCGGGCGATTACGAGGCGATGGCTCGTCAGCAGCTCGCCGAGCGGAAGGCGTTCTTCTATCCGCCCTATGCACGGCTCCTGAACCTGTTGTTGCGTCACCGCGATCCCGTGACGCTGCGCCGTGCGGCCAACGCCCTGGCCGCCGCCCTGCGCGAACGGTTCGGGCGGCGCGTGCTGGGACCCACGGCCCCGCCCGTCGATCGGGTACGGGGCGAGTATCTGGCGACCCTGCTGCTGAAGGTCGAGGCGGGGGCTTCGCTGGCCCGGGCTCGCGAGGCGGTGCGCGGGATTCTCGACCGGGTGGTCAAAAGTCCCGAATGCAAAGGCGTTACGATTCTCTGCGATGTCGATCCTCAATGATATAAAGGGGCTTTTTCTGCCGCCTGTCTGTCCCGTATGCGGCGGCGAGTTGCACGAGGGCGAGGGTGCTTTCTGTATGATGTGCCGTACGTTGGCACCCCAGACCGGATTCTGGCGCCGTGCGGACAATCCGCTGGCCGAGCGGCTGCGCAATGAGTTTCCCGTCGTGCAGGCCTCGGCTTTTCTCTGGTTCGTTGCGGGCAGTCCCTGGCAGCGGGCCATTCATGGTTTCAAGTATTACAACCGCTGGCGCACGGCCCGCGACCTGGGTGCCTGGTATGGCGGCAACCTTGCCGACAGCGGACTGTACGGAAGCGTGGACTGCATCGTTCCCGTGCCGCTTCATACCCGGCGGTTGCTGGCCCGGGGGTACAATCAGGCTGCCTATATCGCCGAGGGGATCGCTTCCCGGATGGGAGTGCCGGTGGAGGATCGGGCGGTCAGTCGCCTGCGCAACAACCCGAGCCAGACGACCCGTTCTTCGGCCGGGCGCTGGGAGAACGTACGCGACTTGTTTGCGGTCGCGCGGCCCGGAGCGTTGGCCGGACGGCACGTGCTGCTGGTCGATGACGTGGTGACTACCGGTTCGACGCTGCTTTCCTGCACCGAAGCTCTCCTTCGTGCGGTGCCCGACTGTCGGGTCAGCATTGCTGCACTGGCCGTTTCGCGCCGCCATTTCGGATTGGATCGGTAACTTCGATCGAGTAGTCTTTGCATTGACAATGAGGTGTTTCGGTTGGATTTTGCTCCGGCCAGGTCCGAACGGGTTTGGCTTGTCACTTACCTTTCGCTATCTTTGTAGAAGATAGGATGCGCCTCGGAAAAACTATGGGCAAGTTCTCGATTTCTCGCGGTTTTCACTATATTTGTTCTATTAAGACTAATTACTATGGAATCACTCAAGGAACTCTATAAAATCGGTACCGGACCCTCGAGCAGTCATACGATGGGTCCCAAGAAGGCAGCCGAAGCATTCGTCAAACGGGCTTCCGATGCCGACCGGTACAAGGTAACGCTGTACGGATCGCTGGCAGCTACCGGCAAAGGGCACATGACCGACGTGGCGATCCTCTCCGTGCTGGAGCCCGTGGCTCCGACCGAAATCGTCTGGCGTCCCGACATCTCCCTGCCGTTCCACCCCAACGGCATGCGTTTCGAAGCCTTCAAAGCGGAAAAACCCGTGGACGAATGGGTGATTTACAGCGTCGGCGGGGGCGCTCTGGCCAACGAGGAAACCGCCAAGAATCCTCCTGCCAACATCTATCCCATGACCCATATTTCCGAGATTCTGGAGTGGTGCAACCGCGAGGGGCAAACCTTCTGGGAGTATGTCGAAGAGTGCGAAGGCCCCGGAATTTGGGATTATCTCGATGAGATCTGGACCGCCATGTGCGAAACCATCGTGCGGGGTCTGACTGCCGAAGGAGTCCTTCCGGGTGGACTCAAAGTTTCCCGCAAGGCCAGCACCTACCTGGTCAAGGCCGAGAGCTACACCGACTCGTTGCGCTCCCGCGCCAAGCTGTATGCCTACGCCCTCGCCACAGCCGAGGAAAACGCTTCGGGCGGCACCGTCGTCACGGCTCCGACCTGCGGATCGAGCGCCGTCATGCCTGCAGTACTCTATCATCTGGTGAACACGCGCAACTTTTCGCGTCTGCGCATCCTGCGTGCCCTGGCCACGGGCGGACTGTTCGGCAACGTCGCCAAAACCAACTCGTCGATCTCCGGCGCCGAAGTCGGCTGCCAGGGCGAAGTGGGCGTCGCCTGCGCCATGGCTGCCGCCGCAGCCTGCCAGCTTTTCGGCGGTACTCCCTCGCAGATCGAGTATGCGGCGGAAATGGGCCTCGAACACCACTTGGGACTTACGTGCGATCCGGTTTGCGGACTGGTGCAGATCCCCTGCATCGAGCGCAACGCCGTCGCCGCAGCCCGTGCGCTCGACGCCAACAGCTATGCCAACCTCTCGGACGGCCACCACATGATCAGCTACGACCGCGTGGTAGAGGTGATGAAGGAAACCGGCAAGGACATTCCGAGCCTCTACCGCGAAACCTCCGAAGGAGGGTTGGCCCGCAACTATACCCAAAAATAGAGCAGGTTACACACCCCTTTTATGAAACATTCGAAACTTTTCATTTTCGCCATTATGACGACACTTGCAGTTTCGGGATGCAAGCACCAGGCGGCAACGTATCCCACGGACACGCTGACCACGAAGAACGGGAGTCAGCTGACGATTACCTTTTTCAAACACGCATCGCTGGCCATCGAAACCGAAGGCCGCCATATTTACATCGATCCGATCAGCCAATACGCCGACTATGCGTCGCTGCCCAAGGCCGATCTGATCCTCATTACCCACTCGCACTACGACCATCTGGACAGCGCGGCCGTCGCCGCTCTCTCCACCGCAGCCACAACCGTCGTGTGCGACCGGACCAGCAGCGAAACGCTGGGAGGCAAATGCCTGACGATGAAGCCGGGCGATACGCTCGCCCCGCGCGACTACCTCTCGATCGAAGCTGTTCCGGCCTACAACACCTCCGAAGACCGTCTGCAATTCCACCCCCGCGAAAGAGAGGATTGCGGTTACGTCCTGACTATCGGAGGTACACGGATCTACATCGCCGGAGACGGGGAAAATACACCCGAAATGAAAGCCCTGCATGGCATCGACATCGCCTTTCTGCCCGTCAATCAACCCTACACGATGACGGTCGATCAAGCCGTGGATGCAGTCAAGGCGATCCGTCCCGCGATCTTCTACCCCTATCATTACGGCGAAGTCGAGGAGAAAACCGACATCGACCGACTGTCCCGGGAACTGACCGACGTAACGGAAATCCGCATCCGGCCGATGGAATAGCGTTTTTTTCCAACCCGATCGGTCTTCCCTTCACATAAAACGGAGGTCCGGCGACATATTTCGCAAAAAGCGGCAGAACACCCCAAACGATGTCCTGCCGCTTTTTACGCTTCGGTCGCTCCGCTGTGGGTCATCGACTTCCCGCTGTTCGAGTGGGACGACGAGACCCAGCGTTACTACGCCGTGCACCATCCGTTCACCTCGCCCAAGCTCGAAGACGTACAATACCTGGACAACGACCCCGGTCGCGTGCGGGCCAACGCCTACGACTTCGTCTGCAACGGCACCGAGATCGGCGGCGGCTCGATCCGTATCCACGACTCGAAACTGCAGGCCAAGATGTTCGAGTTGCTGGGCTTCACGGCGGAACAAGCGCAGGAGCGTTTCGGCTTCCTGATGAACGCCTTCAAGTACGGCGCACCCCCTCACGGCGGTCTGGCCTTCGGTTTCGACCGGCTCTGCTCGCTCTTCGGCGGTTCGGAGTCGATCCGCGACTACATCGCCTTCCCGAAAAACAACAACGGCCGCGACATGATGCTCGACGCACCGGGCTATATCGACCAGGCGCAGCTCGACGAGTTACACATTCAATTGGTAAAACCGGAAGAATAAACCAAAACAAGATCTCGTATGGCCTCTGTAAGATCGCTTCGGCGGCTGCTCAGGTTCTGCATGATCCTTTTAGCATGCAGTTTGGCAATGCTCATCACCGTTTATACATGCGGTACTGCGGCCACGGGCGACAAAGTCCGCGCCTGGGTCACGGTGCTGCTGCTTCTGGCGCTGATGGGAAACAGCTATCGCTCGATGCGCCGCAAGGAGCGCGAACGGCAGGACAAACTGCGCAAATAGCTCCTTTAGCCAGACAGTTCCACGGAATTCAAGGCTTCTCCGAAGAACAACGATGGCTGCAACATAATGCTCGATGCACCGGATTAGAGCGATCTTTCGCCGTTCGACAAACTGTATCCGGAATTGAAAAACCGGAGATATTAAAGTTTCAAACATCGCAATATAAGAAAGAGTATCCTTCTGCACAGGATACTCTTTCTTCATACCAACTGAAATGATTACACCAGGGAAGCGATCGCACTCACCAAGATAATCAAAACGATCAACGCGATACACGATATGACAAGCCCGGCGATCGCCAAGCCGCGGGGAGTTCTGAAAATTCGACGGGGGGGGGAAAAAAAAGGCTTTCCGGGCAACAGAATACACACAATAAATTGATTTTCATTATAATCGGCAAAACGAGATGCGACGAAGTTCAGAACCAGATGCGACTTTTAGAGGGTTGAAGTAATCCAAAACGAAAAGCGACTGAAATTTCGCACACGCGCAGAATATATGTAAAGCAAATGCACGATCCGTTTACATATCGCGGGAAATATGTAAAGCGAATCAAGAAAACATACCGTTCGAATGGCGTTTAACTGCCGCTCGAACGGTTTTTTATTTCAAGATGAATCAATACCAGCTCCATCTATTCGCCTAAATACTCACCCTGGAACAGAGATGCCTGTGCCCGTTCCTCGTAGTTGCAGACCATCCACTCCTCTTGTCTGCGGCGATTTGATTTCGAGGCACTGATCGTCCGCTCGATACGATGGATAATCCATCCGTTCTTCCGGGCATACCGGTCGATCATATCGAACGGGAACATCGTGAGCATAAACTTTCCCTTGACGGTTTCAAGCAATTGCAAGAGTTGCTCCATATTCTGTTCGTTGAATGTATCCTCATAGTGTCCGCAATCGGAGTTCACATAAGGCGGATCGACGAAATGAAAGGTATCGGGAGCATCGTAGCAGTCGATCACGTCGAGAGCGTTTCGGTTCTCAATAGTCACTCGTTCGAGCCGCTGACAAAGCCGCTCTGTGAACTCATCCTTCGCGTTACGCAGTTTCTTGGTCATTGTGCCGCTGAAGTCATATCCAAATGTCCCGTCCATCATTGACGCAAACGACATTTTACAGAGCACCCATACGGCCCATGCCCGTTCGACGGGAGTAAAGAACTGCGGATAAGAGTTGATATGTCCGGCATGGGCGTGCAGGTCCCGGCTGTGTAGTGTTTTGTTAATCTCGTGTTTGAGGTCTGAATAGTAAACTTGCATACACCAGTAGAAGTTTGTCAACTCCATGTTGATGTCATTGATGATTTCAGCTTCGGAGGGCCGTTTGGCGAACAAGACGGCCGCACCGCCGCAAAATGCCTCTGTATAGATCTTATGCGACGGGATCAAAGGCAAAATGTGCTTGAGCATTGTCTGTTTGCCGCCATAGTAGGAAATAGGGGTTCTCATAGTTTGCTATTTTATTAAAATTAGTATCTTTGCGTATCTCATCTACATACCAGCCGTCCCCTGTACAGGAAACGACACAAAAAATTACTCGCAGCAGGAGGTTTTATCCCCCGGTCGCTGCGAGTAATCGTGCATTTGTTGGTATGTAGGTGAGATGACTGCTAACAAACCGGGGGATTTTTTGTGTCCTCCCCCGAAGGACTTTATTTGTCAGATTCGATGCTGACCGTCTACTTCGTCTTTCACTTTTCTGCCGACAACCGACGTATTCCATACATGGTCCATCGCAGCCATTAAAAATTCTTCAATTAATTTACGACTGTCTCCAATGGCGGTTCTCAAATCTTTGTCCAGGTCGTATGGTCGGTATCTCTCTTATAGACATACCCGTTTTGAATACGTAATCCGGCTTTTCCGATCAGGACTTCGAAAATATCTCCCGTGAATACCGCATAGTTGCTCGATCCTTTCACAACGGCTACTCCGTTGGGAGCGATCAGGTTCTTGCGGATGTCTTTCACGAAGTTGAATTGGGCGGCATTCATCGTTGCAGAGGCCGTAAGTTTTCCGGCTGCCGATGCTTCGACCGTAATTCGGATGTAGTATTTCTGGGCTGCTCCAGTGAAAAGATGTGAAATCGTCGCGTCGATATTCAAATTCGTGTTTTGGGCTTCAGCCGTGCTGTTTCGGTACAGGGGATCGGCTTTCCCCGTCAAAGCGTTTACCACCTCGATCTTTACGCCCCCGCCGCCGCCTTCGGCATTGCCTGTGATGCGGCCTGTAATCCGGGCCGACATCTGAACTCCCTGTCCACAGGTAAACGGTGGACTTGATTCGTAAACATTTCGGATAAAAGGATTGCTTTGTCCCGTAGCCAGTGCGCTCACTTCTTTCGTTTCTACGACACCCGGGACACTCGAAGCACCCAGGACCTGCGATACGGACGTAATTCTGTATGGGGTGAGTATGATCTTATCTCCGCTTGCGGTCGCATCGCTCACCTCCACGGAATCGTTTTTGACCTGCAGGATTCCGACAGTTCCTTTGGAGGCGTGTACTTCCCCGTCGGCGTGTACTCTGAACACGGCTTTTTTCCGGTTCGTATAGTCTGCTCCCGACCAGAAGGGCACATCATCTTCCTGCAAGCCGCTCACGCCGGCCGTCACCTCGCCATCAGCATTTTTCAGCAACATCACATTGGTCATTATCAGACCGCCTTTCACCTCGGTACTTCCGTCTTCCATAGCCTGCTTGAGGTACTCTGTCGATTTGATGGCTTCGTCCGCCGCTTCGTCGATCAAGTCCGACGTGTTGCGGCTCAATCGATAATAATCGGAAAATACGTCTCTGAATTCTGTGCCGGTTATCTCGGATGTCGTACTCATATCGGCCAGCAGGGGCGTGAGATAATCTTCGAGCCGCTGGAAATAGAATGTAAAAGCCTCCGTGGGTACGTTGTATTGGTCGGCCCTGGCCATGATACTCCAGTATTCGCCTTGAATCCGCGCCCATTCATTAGCTACCTGCTGTTTGTCGGAGGGCGTCAGGCTCGAATCCGAGGCGATGTAGTCCACATTCAGCTTCACCTGCTCGATCTGCGCCTGCACATCCTCCTCGGCCGTGATATACCCCGTGGGGGCTTTGTTGCCTTCCGTAAGCTGAATGTCGTAGAGATACATGGAAACACCTTTGTTGATATACATGTATATCTTCTGTACCACACGCGAAGCATCGATGGTGTGGACCACTTCATATACTCCTTCCGTTCCCGCCGGAGGAGCGGAAAGCACTTCTTTGGTGCCGTCTTCGTATGCGATACGGAACGTAATTTCGGCGCCCTGCTTGATCCGGGCTTTGAAGACGTACGGAGTATTCGGCTTGTATTTTATCTGGCCGCCGAAACAGTCGGGGACCGTCGAAACCAGGGAGGCGTTGGTTGCGACAAGCCCGGCCTGAATAAGTTTGCCCCAATTGACACACAAATATGCTCCGTCCGCGTCCGCCCCCGAAGTTACGACATCCGTAACGCCCTCTTTGGCGCTGTTCCATTCCCGGATAAACTGCTTGGCGATATAGTTGCGGGCGCCGACTTGCAGGTTGTCCACCGCTTCGTCAGCCTGCTTCTGGGCCACGAGGTTAGAGAAGCGGCTCACCTCGGCGTAGTAATCGGCGAATTTCTGGTTGAAGGTGTCGGGGACGATCGTCGTGTCGGTGTCCGAGGTCAGGCCGATGCTACTCAGGTAGGCTGCGAGAGCATCGTAAGCTCCTTTCAAAGCCGTTATCGATACCCCGAAGGATGTTGCATCCGTCTGGTATTTGGCATACTCTTTCTGTATCTGCGACCATTGCTGTCGCACGGCGGGTTTTTCCTCTTTGGATAACGTACCGTCTGAAGACATGGCTGCCAGTCGTTCTTTGGCTTCGTTGGCTGCCGTATCATCGGTGTATTTGGATGCTTTGTCCCAATCCGAGCTTTCGAAATTGCCCGTTGCACGGGATTCGATACAGCGCATGATGTCGCCACCTTCGCCCTGCGTCCAGATGTCACCCACATCGTAGGGTGTAGTCGGTGTTACGACGAATACACGACGTTTGGCATCGGCCGTGTCCTGCGCCCGCGCCGCCTCTTGCAGGGCCTTTACCGCATCGCTGTCGGCGATCGGCGTCCATTTATAGGTTCCGTCCTCTTCTTTTACCCACCGCCACGATTTGCCCGCATCGGGGTTCGTCGTCTCGTCGCTCGATATGGTGAAGTGAATCTGCGGGTATTCCGCCGGAGTGATTTTGGCATTATCGGTTTTGCGGATGACAAAAGCCATGTAGGGATTGTCGCTTCCGACAGTATAGCTCTGGCTCCATACGTAACTTGCTATAACCGCTCCGGATGACGCTATCGGATTGTAACCCATCGTATAGCCTTCGCCCACCGACAGTACGGCGCCTTTGGGTATTCCTCCGACCGGAGTTTTGAGCCGGATGCGGGTGCTGTCGGCGATTTTGATCTGATCCCAGGTCTTAATGCCGTCGATATAGGATGCACCGATGCTGCCCTGCTCCCAGCAGCCTGCGTCCGTCGGGTCGAAATTCGCGGGCAGCGTATTGGTGAACGTGTCGCCGATATGGTTTTCCTGCTCGCCGTCCGCTATCCATGTTTGGGCCGGTTCATTGTAAAGCGAGGGAGTATAGGGATAGAACCAGTTTTCCACGACACCGTCCAGCCGTTTGTTGATCTCGGACAATTCGCCGGGCAGCGTGTTATCGATGTAATCTTTGGCTTGCTGAGCTTTGCGATCGGCGGAATTGGCAGTGGCCTGGGCTTCGGTGGCCGTCTGATCGATCTGTTCGATGTCGAACTCCTTCTGGAACTGTCCCGTCGCGGGGTCGTAGAGCTTGCCTTGCTTCCAGCCTGCCTCCGGGGTGAAGGCCACGCCGACGCCGTTGTCGCCTACCAGCCGGAACAGCTTGCTCCGGGTGTCCAGCAGCGCCTTCTTGTCCAGGCTGCTGATCATACCTTGCAGATAGATATTATCCAGATAGGCCGAATAGCCCGACATCTGGATCCCGAAGACGGAGAGGTTCGTAAGGTCACCGAACTGTGCGGCGATATTCTCGGCCGTAAACTCCCAGTCGCTGACATTGCGGAGATAACGCTGGTAGGTGCGCGTCGAGTAGCGCGAGCTCTGCCGGGCGGGATTCGTGAACGATCCGTAGGCTACGAAGGTCATCGATTCCATCGGATCGATCTGCTTGGTAAAGGTGGCCGACAGGGGGCGCAGCCCGTAGCGGAACCGCTCGTTGCGGTCGCCCAGGACCTCCGTGATACGGAAATAGACCGTTGCGAAGCCTGAGAAAGAGAAGTTGCCCCGGCCGTCGTCGGAATCTGCCGTCGCATTGTTCGACGGGTCGAAGTCGTGGAAGATACCCATGCAGATATCCCCGACCGCTACGGCGCCGATCTCGCCCTCTTCGAGTTTGAGCGTTACGAGCTTCTGCTCCTTGTCCACGCTCTCGATCACCCCGGCGCCCGGAGCGCTCCAGTCGTCCCCGACGCTGATGCCCACACGGTTGTACCGAAGCTCCGGAACCTCCAGAAAACGACGGATGAAGAGGCTCTCCAGCTCGCCGGCGCCTCGTCCGTCGATCTGTGCACCGAAGCCGGTGATGCCGCTGGCGAAGTCGCTTGTCCGGAATCCCTCGTCGAGTTGCTGCCGCTTAAGGAATCGGGTGATTCCTTCGACCGTACCTCCCCGGCGCTTGTTCAGAAATTCCCGTTCGCTCTTACGCGACGAATAGAGCGTCGTGTCGCTCGCCGGTGTTTCCTCCCACGATTTAATGATGTCAGGAAATTCCGATGAAACCTGCCGGGTTATCTGCGTCACTTCCGAAATCTGATTTTCGATGCGGGAAATACGGCCTGTGGAGAGGACATCGCTCATTTTAAGAGTCATGCTTCCGGGCTGAACGACGGAGCGACTGATCGCGACGATACGGATATCGCGATATCCGGTATCGGGAAAAAACTTGTCGCTTCCGAGCCGAATCCGTTGCCCTGGCTTCAAATCGAGGTTTCTTTTATCGACAACCGTAAAATCCGTCGATGCCTGGAACACGGATATATCTTTACGGCTGTCGGCCATAAAGGTATCTACCGCAGTTTTGAATTCCTGTTCGGCCGCAGGATAATAACTGTCCGGCATACTGATATTCCAGAGCACGTATTCGTTCCCGGGAGCCGGGACCAACGGTTCCGACGGCAACTGCATATCGTTGTCGTAGGGCCATTGGGTGATGATCTCGAACTCCTTCTTTTCCGAGTCGTAATTCACTTCGAACTCCCGTCCGCGAAGCTCTCCGGTCTGAAAGGTCACCCGTTTGACGAGGCCGCCTATTTCGTATTGATTGGGATCGAACGGAATGTCGGGATCGGTGAAATACCAGACCGTAAACGGAGAGCCGTCATCGCTCGTGCGCTCTTCGGACCGTACGGACCCGACCGTCCCGATCCGGCGGGGATATATTGCATCGAACGCTTCCTGCTCGAAATATTCGATGATACCGAGGTGGGTATCCTGTTCGACGTACTTCGCCCCGTCGGGCAATTGCAGCCGGGTATGTCCGTACCGATCCGGATCGATGTTGCGGGAGGAGCCTACCGGGAAGAGCCGAGTGAAAAATTTCACGCCATCGGCCATGCTCCGTTCGATTCCTCCGATTAATCCGTTACCGTAAGACAACGGGACAGGCTCGCCGAACTCACAGCGGGATATGTTGAGCGTCATCCCGTCGAACCACCACTCTGTCCCGGCGGCAGACGACAATTCCGAAAGAGCATCGGAGGCGTACTTTCCCGTATATTCGATATCGATGTACTCCGATACGACCACTTCTCCGACTTTCCATTCGGTCGTCCCCATTTTGCGGTTCATGTTAGCGATAATCAGCGCCGCATGTTCGCGTGCCGGTGCCGTGAGTGTCAGAATCGGATTGTCGTCATCATCCGGATTGACCATCAGGACCTGCGTGGTGAGTCCTTCGACCCCCGACAGTTGCACCGAGTAGCTCCATTCGCTGTCGCAGTTCATCTTCGGCTGATAACGTTCGAGAATCCAATAACGCCGTCCGAGGAAGTCCGCATAATCGTAAACTTCGAGCGTGACGCATTCGAAGGCCGTGAAGGAGAGCGCGAGGACACTCTCCTCCTGTATGCCGCAGGTTGCAGCACTGTTACTATCGGGAGAGGCCGTCAGCTTCAGATTCCCTTCTTTCGAATATATTTTGAGTTCCATTTTTTGAAGATTTGAACGTGACCTTTAGATCGACGCAGCGAGTTCGAATGTCGGCTTCGGCTCCCGGAATTTCACCGAGAAGGTCGCCGCAACCTCTCCCTTTCCGAATGGCGCCAGTTGTGAATAATCCGAAAATCCGGTCATATAAACCCGGAATTTCAGCCCTACGTCCGTCAGATGGAGCGCGAGCCACCCGTCGTCGCCCTCCTTGAGAAATTTCACGAACGAGGCGTAGCGCGTGAAGAACGAAATATCGTTCGAGGCGACGATGGCGAATCGCAGCGTGATATCGCGGGCTTCGTAAGTCTGTGTCAGGGTATCGGGCATACGGACACCGTCCTCCTCCTGAATGGAAACCTCCGCCTGCTGCTTGAGAGCCGGAGGTGCAAGCAGCGAATCGTAGTTGTCGTGTCTGTCTTCAGCGGTTTCCGCGAGGAAAGCCCCGAAACGGGCATATACATCCGTTTGGTTGATCAGCAACAGTCCTTCGAGTATTTCAGCCATAATCAGATCGCTTTTAATCCGTCGCGTTTTATGGTTTGCAACAGTTCATAGATTCGGGGTATCGGTTCGGTATTTTCCCGGATGGCATTCATCGCTTCGAGCGATCCCTTGAGAACCGGGACAATACCTTCGATGTTTTCGTCGATCTTCGCGGAATGGATCTGTACCGATGTGACCAGTCCTTCGACGCGGGAGAACGAATCCTGCGTTACGGTCTGAATGGCTCCTGCCTTACCGCTCTGCTGCGAAGTGCCGGCTTCCTCGTCGATTGAAAGTCCGTTCTCTTCTGCAATGCGGCGGAACTCTTCCCACAGACGATTGAAATCGTCCTGTTGCTCCATGGCATCCGAAACCAGCGATTTCATCGTTTCGCTCCATTGAGCGAACCGCTCTTCGTCGGAAAGGTCGCTCTGCATGACCTTTTCGATGCGTTTTTGGGTATCTTCGAATAATTTACCGAACACGATCGAGGAGGCCATACGCTTACCCAGCAAGCGCAAGGCTTGTCCGACACTATCAACAAAAGTATTCGCCGCATCGGTGCCGTTTTCGAAAGCATCCACCAAAGCATCGGTAAGCGTACTGCCCAGATCGCCGAAAATATCCTGCAAATAATCTCGGACCGCAGTCAATGCCTCTTCGTAGGTTTCCCAGTCGTCCACCATTTCGCGGAGCATCTCCTGATTCTCCCGTGCCAGGTGCTGGAAAGTTTCTCCGCCCTCTTCGACGAATTGCCGGAGCGCGTCCATATCGACTTCGCCATCCGTGAATAATTCGGGAAGCAGCGAACCGAGGGACTGATATTTTGCCGAACGGAACCAGGTCGAGTGACGTGTCTGAACCTGCATGTTGGCGATCGAATCGGCAATGTTCTCCCAAGTTTTTTCATACCTGAACAAGCCCGAAAGTCCCGTGCCGGCTCCGCCTCGCCACTCTCCCGGCAACTGATATTTTTCTTCCCCGCGCGAGAGGATTCTCTCCCGGACTTTCTCCAGCTCTTCAAGCGAGGTGCGCACCACATCGATATTTTGCTTGTAACGGTCGTACACCCGATCCCCGAAGATATTGTCGAATTCATCGGAGTCGATGCGGCTGCGCTCTTTCATGATCCGAAGTTCTTCGTTGAACTCGCGGGCCAGACGTAGGTTGCGCTCCATCGAAGTTTCACCGCCCTCGAACAAATTGACAATAGTGGTCAGCGCACCGATACCGGCAGATATGCCTCCGAGAATTCCGGAGGCCATGCCGAGTGTGTTCGATGCGGCTTGAGCTTTCCGGTATGCCTGAACGGCATTGATGATTTGCAGGGTAGAGCCGGCGATATCTCCTGCGGTGGCGATGATAGTTCCTCCGGCACCCCCGACGGCATCGCCGACCTCATTGAAGGTGTCGATAACGTCGGTCAATACGCGGTGAAGCTCCGTCCAGGAGGTCGTATCGGTAGTTTCCTGTTTCGTTTGGTTCTGTTTTTTCGCCAGATACCGCCGTTCGGCCATGCGGAGTTTGGCCCGTGCAACGGCAATGGCATTACCGTCATCCGGCGTCTCGCTTTGCAGGTTCTCCAGCTCTTCCTGAGCTTCGATCACCAGGCTTTCCAGCTTTTTGACCGAGGCAGCGACGACCCGGTCGGCCCAGGCTTCGAATTCCGGGAACTGGCTTGCAAATTGTTCCGTGAAGTCGTCGAGCGCTTTTTGTTTGGCCTCGCGAGCGAGTTGCTGGGCCTCCGGATTTGAGGCAAGAGCGGCAATATCCTGATCGTATTTCCGGGCGATTCGCAGACGCCCCTGCTGGTAGGTTTCGTACTTCTCCAGCAACTTGGCGTATGAAGCCTCCTCTTTCTTATCGACATCCGCAAGCTCTCTGTCCCGAATTTCCGCAGCTTGGGCTATTGCAGCGGCCGTGCCAGCCATAAAGGTTTTCTCTGCATTCGAATCGATATCGGCCCCCGACTCCCGGAGTTTGCGAATCAGCGCGAGCGTCTGTTGTTCCTGCCGCTCATATTCCTGACGGTTTTTCTCGTAATTGAGGCGGATCGCTTCCCGTTCCCGGTCGAATTCGTTTTCAATCAACTCGGCCCGCTGGTCGTCGAGGCTCTGCTGTTGGCGACGTACGGCCGCCTTATACTGTTCTTCGAGTTGGTCGATGGAAGTCGGTTCGGGATCGGTCGTCGTGCCGGACGGGTTTTCCAGCAACTGGGCCTGCTCCGCCACGGCAGCCAATTTCGTCCGCTGCTCTGCGAGGAATTGCAGAAATGCCCCGAGGTTGCCATCGAATTTCTCCTCTATCTCATTGATAATCTCTTCTCCTCCTTTGTTCTTCCTGATCTCTTCAAAAATCCTTTCCTGCCAGTAAGAAACACTTTCTTCTGCATCTGACAGAATGGTTTCCGCCCAAGAGAGATCTTTGTACATTTTGGACGCATTGCCCCGTTGGGTCCATGTCGCCGCATCGTAGATTTTCCGTTTGTCAGCAACATCCTTTTGGGCCTCGAGGTATTTGTCATAAGCCTTTTGGAATTGTTCGATATCCGGTGTGTTATTGAAGAACAGCTCTTGCTGTTCGATATCCACCAGACTCTTGAAAGCCGCCTGCGCTTTGGCGTATTTGTAAATGTTTTTGATCAGCTCCTCGTAAGCGTCATTCGCTTGTCCGAGCATGATTTGCTCGTCGGAAAGATTCTTGAAATAACCCGAAAACTCCTCTTTGAGTTTGCGCACGGCTTCCCGGCGATCGTCTGTGGCGCGGGCGTTATCCGTCGCGGCCCGGTAGAGAAGATTCAATTTTACGACCTCCTGCTGGGCGTTTCGAGCCCCTTCGAGCATCGTATTCTGAAAACGTTCGGAAGCCATGCGAGCGGTGTCGAGCGCCTTCTTTCCCCGAAACAGATTCGCTACCCAGTTTCCGATCTCCTTGCCGTACGCTACTGTCAGCGTGATTCCGACGGCTAACGCCGTTTGCCAGGATAGAAGGGACGAAAGGACCTGCCGCCACACGGGGACGCCTTTCTGCCCGCTGGCAATCATCGCCTCGTACTCTTTACGCGCACGGGCCAGTTCGTCGGTGAAGATCGGCAGGTTGTTCGAAATGGCCATGAAGAACATTTGAGGCCCCATCGACAATACCGGCAGCTCCCGGGCCAGTTGTTGGATCGACATGTTCAATCCGTTGTAAGTCCTTACGGCTGCCGGAGCGCTTGCAGGAACCAGATCGGTGCGTTTGGTTGCGGCTTGCAAAGCCTGGAGCTGCCGCTGCAACGCTTCTATCTGGCGGATGTTTTCCGTCTGATCCATTTCCGGCGTCTGGGCTATGACTTTCTGAAGTCGCACAATTTCATCCTTCAAAGCCTGAATACGGCCTCGCGCCTGCGCGGCATCCTTGTCCACGGCATCAATCCCGCCGGAAACTCCGGAGAGTCCCTGGCGGGTATTGTTCTTTACGAGGAATTCTATCTCGACGGGTTTCATTGCAAGTTGAGTTTCGATTGAAAGAGTTGTGCGGTATCGGTTTTTCCCGTTGCACTCCCGGCTTCCGTACATTCGGCCGGGACGCTTCGATAATGCGGGGCATCGGCCAGCATCATGGCCAGTGTCTGGAAATTGACCTTCCACAGAATGTAATGCACCGACCATCCTGTTGCGGAGGCAATTTGCCAAACGATTCCGAAGGGGCTATGGGAACTCTCGTAAACGGTTCTTAACTCCCCTTTCCTGCTCTTTTGGGGCGGCTCGCTTCGTACCGGAAGGGATCGATACTCTCGGCCGATTCGATAATACTCGTAAAATCCCGCGTGCCCCGCATTCTGCGGAACCAGCGCTGGGCTTCGATCCGGTACTCGGAGGGTACCTTCCACCGGATCAACCAGGCCACCACGGGGGCCAGCAGGAGTCCGGACAGATAGCCGCGACATATCGTCAGCGCAAGGATCAGCGAAAGGCGTTTGGCATGCCGGTCGAAAAAGGCACGCTCCTCGTCTTCGGAGAAAGCATCCCATTCCCGGGCCGTGATTCCCAGCTTCAGGTAGTGGCGTACGATGCGCATCTGCCCTCCCAGGCAGGGGCGCCGCATCGTTACGCGCAGCACCCGCTCCCGGCCTCCGGGCAGGCGGAATCGGAGAAGAGGCAGCAGAATCCCCACATCGAGCAGAGCTTCCGCTGCCTCCAGTTCTACATTGCGTTTCATGGCTTAGGCATTGGGCTGCGAAAGCGATACGGTAGCTTTTGTTTCAGGATCGGACTCCAGGATGAATTCCAGTTGTCCGGAGCGGGGCGATTCCGTGGAATTGGCTTCGGCGATCACCGTGACGCGTCCGTTTATGACTTCCACCGAGAAGCCTTCGGGCACAGCACCTACCGAGAACGGACCCGATGCTTCGATATCGACCGGGAGGCTGCCGCCTGCCTGTTCGAAGGTCAGCGACGTCGGGTCGGCCTCGATGAAGGGCTCCGTCGGCAGAATCGAACCGGGCGAAGAGCCGTCCAGCGGGGCCAGGACCTTCAGTCCGAATTCGATGCCGAGGACGTTTTCGCCGCCCAAGCCGCCGCGAATCTTCGAGGCACGCAACGAAACGCGCTTGAGTTTGACGGTCTTACCCGTACCGGTCAGAATGCGCATATCTCCTTCGACACGCATCGAGCTGGCGGGCATTTGCCACTCCTCACCCGCGACTTTGCCGCCCATCAGATCGACGCAGTTCTGGGGAACCATTTCGATCATCTTTCCGGTAATCTCATTCGTCGCGGCTCGCGTTTCGATATCCAGCACGGGACTGGTCCGAATCTGTGCGGCCCAGAGTTCGACGGTCTGGGCGTCTTCACCGCCCCAGTCAAGGCCCTCTTCCGAAATGTTCCCCATGCGTCTGCCGTTGAAATAGACAGCGTCGAGCAGCATCAGATAGCCGTCGTTAGTTTGAATTACAGATCGTTTAGACATAATTAAATTGTTTTGAAAAGTTTTGCAAATAAGTTTGTTTTATGAGCCCACCAGCCGCCGAGACATCCGATAACGATTCCGAAAAGCATCCACCTTCCCCGATAGGCCGGGGACCGCGTTTGTTGTATTGCTGTTTCCGAAGATTGATGCCTGGAGACTTCGAGGAGTCGGTCGTATGCTTCCCGGGTTTCTGCCAGACTCTCCTTCAGAGAATCTGCATATCGGTCCTGCCGGGCCGAGGTCGCTTTGTAATATTCGACTCGTCGGGCAAGCGAATCGCTGCGTGCTGAAATGCGGATGGTATCCCCGTCACGCCGGGCTTCGAGCGTCAGCCGACCGTCACGGGCAACATAGGCCGCCCCCTCCGGCAGATTACGGAGGCTCTCCTCCGTCACCGTCACCGCTGCTGTCCGAAGCGGAATCGCCTCCGTCCGCAGCGCCCGCAGCACAGAGGTCTCCTCCGATCGAGAGTTCATTGCCGCTCGTGCGGTTTGCTCTACGGCGTTTTGTGCGCCGCGCTGCATGTGCGACACGGTATCCGTACTGTTCTGCGTCCCTGTCGAGAGGAGCTTCTTCGTCGCAGTGCAACTTACCAGCAGCAGGATGGAGAGCAGCAAAAAGAGTCTTGTCTTCATACGAATTTCGTTTTCCGATGGTCTTGCGGAGGCGCTCCACCTCTTTAGTCAGCCGGTCGATGCGTACGAGCATCTCTTCCTGGTTGGCCTTGAGGTCGATGTTTTCCCGCCGCAGTTGGATATTTTCTTCGAGAATCTTCTTGTTTTCGCCCGAAAGCAGGTTGATCGAACTCTGCAACTCTTTGAGAAAATCGTTGTTCTGTTTGCGGCGCGAGAAGATCCAGGTGAAAACGCTGCCGAGGAATCCCCCGGGAAGTGCGAAAGCGAGTATCTGCATCCAAATGCTGTCCATCGTTCAATCGGTTTTTGAAAGTTAGTTTACGCCCGTTCGATCATGCGTGCAATCTTCGAGATCAAATCCGCGTAGGCTGCGGGTTCTGCCGTACAGTACCCGGCCTTGGCGATCTCATAAGCGAAACGTGTTATGTCGTTACGATACGCCCAGGCTACTGCGTAGCGTTTGGCGGAAAGGACCTTCGCATGGTCGCGGATGCCCTCCTCCGGCGTGTCGTAGTCGCGGAACTTGCGATCGACCTCGTAACGGTAGCGTCCGTCGGAGGTCCGGGTGATCGAATAAACCTTCTCGAATCGTCCGCTCTGCCGGTCATCCGAAAAGTATTCGAAGGTCCGTTCGGTTCGCCGCTTTCCGGTCCACTTATCTCCGGCCGTAATGCCGAAAAGATTATTTCCGATAGCATGATCGCCCCATCCGCTTTCGAGGGCGGCCTGCGCCGCAACAAACAGAGGATTCAACCCTGTTTCGGCGCAGACCCGCTCGATTGTCGGATAATAGGTGCGCTTGAAATCCGTCGGTTTCATGGCTTACTCGGTTGCGGTGCCGACCAGGGCCATTACACCTGCATTATCGCCGCGCATGATGCTGCCTCCGGCACGTACGAGGAAAGAGTAGACATCCCCATAATAGTCGGGCGCTTTCTCCTGCTCAAAAGCCTTGACTTCGCCCAAGGCGCGGCATACGGACTGATCGTGCCAGGCAAGGGCTGCGGCCAGGTCCGTGGCGGCACCGCTTTCGCCCCACCGCTTCGGAGCTTTATCCGCAGTGTAGAGCGTAGCTTGTGAACGCATCATGACGTTGAACGAGAAGAGTTTTCCGATGATGCCGTTCTGGGCATCCGCCGAGGCGAGGAATGCGGAGTTCTCATTGGCAGTGAGATCGCTCAACAGCTGTGCGTACATCTGCGCATCGAGCAGCAGGTAGCGGCCCTCCTGGGGAATGTTCTCGCTGTTGAATTTCGTCATCAGCGTCAGAATATCCGCCCTGCAAAGCCCTTTTCGCCTGCCTGTCGCCGAAGGTGTGTAAGCATCCACCGGTGCCCCCGTGGTTTCGATCACACGATCCGAGGCAGGACTCCAGGCGAACAGAAAATCCTTGGCCACAGCCTCATGCAGGGCGAGCTTGTCCTGCCGTAATACGGACTCGCGTTTGTTGTACGACAGCTCGACCTTGTCGGCATCGGGGATCAAAACGGGATCCGTCGTGAAAGCAGCCAGCTCGAAAGTTTTGTCCGTGTCGGTACGCTGCTTTACCGTTGCGGGTAATGACGTTCGGTTCTTCTCGACTTTCGAAGCGGCACCTGCCTGCGGGATATGCACGATCTTTCCCGCTTCGACATACTCGTCGGCGTTGAACGCTTTCGAAAGGAAGCTGTTGGGAGCGAACAGACCTTCGACGATCGATTTCTCCCAGATTTCTTTTTGAATAGCCATAATGTTTTTTGTTTTTGATGAGTTCTACATGTTAGGTTCGGTACCGAAGGCCGCTTTGAACTTCTCACGGAAGAGTTCCGGCGCCTTGTCCCTGAGTTCAACAAGGCGCCCTGCCTTATCGAGTTCTTCCCACGACTTGTTTACAAGGTCGGAGAGTTCGACCGACTGCCGTCGTTCACCCTCACGGATAAGCGCTGTGACGGATTTGCGGTGCGGAATGGCTTCGAGGGTGGCTTTGGCACTCTCGAAATCCGTATCAAAGAGTTTCAGATAAGCCTCCTTGCCTGCGGTATTGATCCTTCCGTCGGCAATGGCTGCATCCACGAGGCGAATCGCCTCGGACTTCCGGATCTCCTTGTGCTCGGACTCCGCACGCGCTGCAGCATCTCTGAGTTCCTGATTTTCACGTGTTAGCCGGTCGTTGTTTTCGATCAGCCGGTTCACAGCGCCGATAACCTCGGCATCCTGTGCTGAGTCCTGCAACTTGAGGACTTCCTTCAAAGTCTTGTTCATATTCGAATCGATTTTTGAGTGATTGAGCCTGTCCATAAGCCGGATGACAGTCGAAGCATCCGTGAGATCGAGAGGTTTTCCCGTTTGACGGTCGAAAAGCACCAGGGCATTATGATTGGCCCCGATCGTGACAATGGACGCTTCACGGGCTGTCCAGCGCGTCACGGTCGGAAGCGTCTGCCCGGGAAGTTTCAACTCTGCGGCGTCACTCACCTCTTCGGGAGGCCAGGCTCCCATAGAAGCCATGCGCAGGAATCCGCCTTCGACCTTGTCGGCAATCTTCACCGCCTCGTCATCCTTCTCGTCGAAGAGGGCATCGGCAAGGATCTGCGTACCTTCAATACGGATGTTCTCCCAACGACCGATCGGAAGCTCCCAGTCCTTATGGTTGAGCAGGATCACGGGGTTCTTACGGAACTCCTCGAGATTAGCGCCGCTGGTGAGCATACGGAACCCGTAGGTATTGACCGTCTCGTCGTGCAACACGAATGTAAATCGTTTCATAAAAGCCATCATTTTTCGGCAAAATTGGATTGAAAACACCCGTCTTGCAAATTATATTGTATTGTTTTACAATTTATTACGCTTTAATTGCACTTTACATGCAGACCATTTATCCACGATTCGCTCCGTTCGGGTGAAGAGCTTACCTTTGGGGTGTAAAACAGAGATTTTTCATGACACAAGAGTTGGATAACAAGCAGAAGAAGGAGTGGGCGAAACTACTTTTCCTCACTACGGATCTCACCCAAGCCGAGATTGCCGTGAAGATCGGTGTCTCGAGGATTACTATCGTACGATGGGCCAAAGAGTGGGAGGGTCTCAAGTTGAATTTCCTCCAAACCCGTGAGGCACGGATCAAATCGACACTCATGCAGCTTAACGAACTCGACGAAAGCATCGCGGCGCGTGAGCAGGGTGCGCGCTATCCGACGGTCAAGGAGGCAGATATCCGGCGCAAACTCACCGCCGACCTCGAGGCGCTCGAACAGGAGGCCTCCGTGCGGGACATTGTCAATGTGTCAAGAGATATTCTCGACTATGTCCGAGCTATTGACCTGGAGAAGGCCAAGATGCTCTCGGACTATTTCGATTCATACATACAGGAACGGCTGAAATGGGTAAAGTAGATGACATGCGCGCCTGGAACGAATGGCGTGAATACCACCGTGCCCTGAAGCGCGACAAGGCGGTGGACAAACTCTCACCTGTGGAACGGATGAGGCGACTCGAGAAGCTCGAAAAGGATCCCGTTTCGTGGATGCTTTTCTTCTTCGCCGAATACACCCGGCATCCCTTCACTTCCTTCCAGAAGAAGGCGATCCGGCGGATCACCTCCAATCCGGAATGGTATGAAGTGCTCTCGTGGTCACGCGAGCTGGCCAAATCGACCATCGTCTTCATGTGCATCATGTATCTTGTACTGACGAAACGCAAGCGCAACGTGCTGCTCGTTTCCAACAGCCATGAGAATGCCACGCGGCTTCTGGATCCTTACAAGAAGTCCTTCGAACAAAATTCACTGTTAAAGGCTTACTACGGGGACCTGAGGGAGGCCGGCAACTGGACCGCCGACGAGTTCTCGCTGACCTCGGGCGCGGCATTCCGGGCGCTCGGTGCAATGGAATCGCCGCGAGGCACCCGCAAGGATGCCTTTCGCCCGGATACGATTCTCCCGGACGACTTCGACACGGATGCCGACTGCCGTAATCCCGACATTGTAAAAAAGAAGTGGCAGTGGTTCGAGGAAGCCCTGATTCCAACCCGATCCGTGAGCGGCGACCTGCTGGTCGTGTTCTGCGGGAACGTCATTGCCCGGGATTGCTGTGTGACGCGGGCCGGGGCCAAGGCCGACCATTGGGATATTGTGAACATCCGCGATGCCGAAGGCCGCTCGACCTGGCCCGAGAAGAACACCGAGGAGCGTATCCGCCGCATCGAGCAGACCATTTCCACCAAAGCCTTCCAGCAGGAGTATATGAACAATCCGCTTTCCGAAGGCGAGGTCATCAAGGAGGTGATCTGGGGAAAATGTCCGCCGATGCAACGGCTCCAGTTCGCAGTGGCCTACGCCGATCCTTCTCCGTCAAACGCCCGCAACAAGGCATCGAGTTTCAAAGCGGATTTTCTGCTCGGTTACTGCGACGGGACATTCTACGTCTATACGGGATTTCTCGACCATGTCACCAACGACGAGTTCGTGGACTGGTTCTACAACCTGCGCGATTATGCGAGCGAACGTGTGCAGGTTTATTACTTCATCGAGAACAACAGCCTGCAGGATCCTTTCTATGAGCAGGTGTTCCTCCCAATGTTCGCCGCCCGCGCCCGCGAACGGGGATTCATCGGCATCACACCCGACTGTCGCTGTAAACCGCCGAAATTCGAACGCATCGAGGGAAACCTCGAACCGTTGATCCGCCAAGGGCGCCTGGTACTGAATATCGACGAACGAGAGAATCCGCACATGAAACGCCTCGAAGAGCAGTTCCTGCTGCTCAACCGACAAATGAAATCTCCGGCCGACGGCCCTGACTGCATCGAAGGAGGCGTATGGATCATCAACCAGAAGATCTCCACGCTCAACGAGGGATCCTATACCATCGGTCAACGAGTACGCGCATCAAAACGTTTCTAATATGGCTTTTCTGACACCTGAAGAGTTGCAGACGCATCTCTATAAAGAGAATATCGAAACCATCGCCCGAGAGGACGATGCAATCGTGGCCGCGGCTATCGATGCCGCCATTGAGGAGGCCTCGGGGTATCTCGGGGCTTATGACCGTAAGAAGATCTTCGGCACCGAGGGTGACGAACGTAACGCACTGCTGTTAATTTTCGTCAAGGACATCGCCGTATGGCACTTCATCAACCTGTGCAATGCAGGAACGGATCTCCAGCTCCGGCAGGATCGATACGAACGGGCCGTCGCCTGGCTGAAGTCCGTCCAGCGCTCGGAGATCAAACCCAACCTACCCGTAATGGAGGATGCCGACGGCGACGGAAAGCCCGACCCCGCTGCCGGAGAGTACATTTTCGGGTCGAACCCAAAACGATCACAACATTTTTGATTATGGCACAAATAGGTTATAAGACATCTTCCCGAAAGAGTTCCGGCACGAAAGCCTCAAAGCCGATAGTGGTGCAGCAGATCGTTGTCCAGGCTCCGCAGCGTCGCGTGTACGACATCGGAGATTGGCGGTCAGCTTTGCGCTCGGCCGACAACGGACGGCCGAAATATCTCTACGACCTGTTCGAAGACATCATGATCGACGGAGTTCTCGCCGATGCGATCAACAAACGTATCGAGGCCGTGCTGAATGCTGAAGTCGTCTTCATGAATGCCCGGGGACAGGAAGAACCCGCCATCGCAGCGATGATCGACACGACAGCCTGGGAAACGCTCATCCGCGAAATCATGCACCGGCTGTTCTACGGCAGGGCGGGCGTGGAGCTCTTTTTCAACAGCGGATTCCACGTCGAACCTATCAAACCCAAGTATATCGACCTGGACAACTGTCAGATTCTGCTGAACGACACAGGAGATCGATCGGTACCGTACGACCAGGATCCGAACCTTCTGGTCGTCGGTCGTCCCGGGGACTACGGGCTGCTGCTCAAAGCTGCACCCTATGCTATCTGGAAACGCGGTGGATTTGGCGACTATGCTCAATGGATCGAGCTGTTCGGAATGCCTCAGCGTATCGGAAAATACAACACGTTCGACCCACAGAGCCGGGAACTGCTTAAGCAAGCCTTGGAAGAGGCCGGATCCGCACCTTATCTCGTCATCCCCAAGGAGGCAGACATTGAAACCAAAGAGGTAAATAGGGGGTCTGGCTCGTCATTCAATGAGTTCCGTCAGGCGACGAATGAAGAGATGCTTATCACGATCCTCGGACAGACGCTGACCACCATTCAGGGCGAGCGCGGAGCCCGCTCGCTCGGAGAAGTGCATCTGCAGGTCGAGGATTCGAAACACACGAGCGACCTGCGTTTTGTACAACGTACGCTCAATGAACGGCTGCTGCCTGTTCTGGAGACTTGCGGCTTACCCGTGAAAGGCGGCCGCTTCGTCTATCCGAAGGCAGCCGACCCGCTCTCCGTGGACGAAATCGTGAAGCTCTCGACGATCATCGATATCCCCGCAGCATTCATTCACGACAAGTATTCGATCCCCATGCCGGACAAAGGAGAGGTGATCGCCGGAGAAAAGTCGAATATGGTATTAGGCTCGCACCTTGAAACGGATACGGATGTCGAGGAGAAGGTGCGGAATGCCGACAACCGGAACATTTGGCGCCGCTTATGGGATTTTTTCATCAAAGCCCCGCAGGGCGGGGCGTTCGATGGCACTGCCCTCATGCGGATGCAGGACAGTGATACGCTCGAAGAGAGGCTGATGGGACGTGTGGCCGCCTCGCAGCCCGCGTTCGACACGGAGCTATTTCGATTCCTTTCCGAAGACCTTTTGAAGGCCGTTCAACCGGAAGCTGACAGCATCGGGAATGCTGATATCGGGGTTGTGTACGGAGTACGTGACGACGCTTTACAGACAGCGATGGAGATTAACCTGTTCCAGTTCTCGGCAGCCAAAACCCTGGCCGAATTGCAGGAACTCAACCGCCTCTTCCGTGAAAGTAGTAATTTCGCCGACTTCGAACGTGAGGCCCGCAAGATTTGTACGGCATTCAACCGCGACTGGCAACGTACCGAGTACGACACGGCACTACTTACGGCCGAAGCCGCCAGCACCTACCGGCGGCTGATGGGCAAGACAAAGTTGTTCCCCTACTGGGAGTACCGGACGGTCGGAGACGATCGTGTGCGTCCGTCTCATCGCCAGCTCGAAGGGATCGTCCTTCCCTACAACGATGCCAGATGGAAGAAGATCTTCCCGCCGAACGACTGGCGATGTCGCTGCCGGGTCGTGCCGCGGATGGCCCATGAGGTCAAGAAAGAGACGGTCGAAGCCTCGCAACAGCGCGTGGACGAGTTCTTCGGAACGGCGACGTGGAAAAAAGCCGCAGCACAGGGTTGGGGCGTAAACCGTGCCCTCACCGGCGAGGTGTTCACGCAGAACCAGTTCTACATCCGCCGCTTCCAGAACAAGGCTTCGAAGCTACTTGGCCGACTCTACTACAACGACTGGGGACTCGACTCGTTTGCCAAACGCCTGGCGGCAGCGACGGAACCGATGCCCGAATACAGCGGTTCGGCCGCAGAATGGTACGAGGCTCACAAGACGCTACACGACTACAAAGGCCGCGAAGTCGTTATGGACGAGAAGGTGTTCCGAACTCATACGACCGGGAACTATGAGAAAGTGCGGGTGCCGTTACTGGCATGTGTCGAAGAGGTGCTGAAGAATCCCGACGAGGTTTGGTTGAACGATTATCACAGACCGTTCAGGAACATGAATTTCATAAAATTCTATGACGGAAAGGTGATCGACGTGATCTGTGAAGTGGATGAAAATCTCGAATATAGGATAACGACCTGGTTCGAGATCGTTCAGACTCCGAATTTGAAACAGAAAACGCGAAGCAGCCGCCACATTGACCCGCGATGGAGATACCGACGGGGCTTGCTTATAAAAAAGTCGTAGCGGCATGTCTTTGCGTCCGGACGTACTGTTGTTTACCTTGGGAACACGTCCTGCAGGTATCCGCAACGCCTTGGATAGCCAGTGTCATACCGCTGCTTCGGGTTAACGTACTCATCCGCTGTATCAAGCCCAGACTTTGGTCCCATGCCCCCATCACCCGCGAGGGATAGCAGAATTCGATTCACCCCCGGAATTGTACGCTTCGGAACAAATATACAAAATTTTTATGAAAATAGAAATCGACAAACTCCTCGAGAAGCGTATGGAGGAGATCCTGCAGGGAACGGCTGAAATCGTCGCTGAAACATCCGTCGGATATTTCCAGGACACGTTCCGGCACAAGGCCTTTGACGGGAATCCGTGGGCACCACCCCGGGTCCCCAAACAATCGGGGTCACTGCTCGTGCAGTCCGGAGCTTTGCTCAACAGCATCCGGCCTGTCGTGGTCACGCCCGGGCGGATCGTCATCGCGGCCGGAAACGAGAAAGTGGACTATGCCCGGGTACACAACGAAGGATTCAAAGGTGCGGTTGCGGTTCCGGCCCATATCCGGCACACGCGCCGGGGTGATCAGAGCGTTCGGCAGCACACCCGAAGGGTGAACATTCCCCGGCGACAGTTTATCGGCGACGCCCGGGAACTCGAAACCGAGCTGCAAAAAAGAATCGAGACTTATGTGGAATCCGTATTAAACAACTGATTATGGAAAAAGAACTCTTCATCGCCCTGTGCGATCAGCTGAAAAACAAAGTCCCCGAATTGCGATGGATCGATTCGGATCAGGGACAACTCAATGTTTCGGAACGGCCTCCGGTGGCCTTCCCCTGCTGCCTGGTCGAGATGAGCTACCCGCAATGCACGACCCACATGGCCGGAAAACAACGCGTGCGTGTGAGATTTCAACTGCAAGTGGCATTCAACGTCTGGGGTACGGCAAACGCATCCGCACCGCAAGAGAGTCGTGAAAAAGCGCTTCAACAGTACGACACCCTGCAGAATATACACAAGGCGCTTCAATGGTGGTCTTTCGGACGCAAGATCAATCCGACATCCCGGGTGTCGGTCTTAACGGAGAATAGGTCGAACGGATTGAAAATATTCCGGATGATCTACGAATCGGAGTTTATGGATTAACCCCAGTCGAACCCGGGAAACATCCGACGCAACTGGCGTTTGGTCGTACGTTGACGGATCAGCTTGTTGTAGAACTCGTCCTCGGCGACCAGGGCGTTGCTGATCGTACGGTCCTCGACGAAAAATTCATTGTCGGCAAGGATCTTCAGCACATCGTCGAAACGTCGCCGCTCCAACTCTGTCCAGTAGTAATAACGGGCCGTCAGGAGGCGGTTGCGCTTGGCGATTCGGTCTGCACGCGACGTGATGTTTCCATCTCCCGAACGGGGCAGAGAACGTGTACGCCGCCGGTTCCCGGCTTTCTCAATGGTCGGGCAGTGGAAAAGAATGAGTTGATTGTCTGACGTGTTACCCATATTGCAAAGATACGAAATTTTGCACTGGAGGAAACAAAAACGCTGCCGATTTTCGATTCTTGGCAGCGTTTTTATGTTATCAAACAATCCCCACATTCAGTAGAAAATCAATGCGAAGACGGTTGAAATATGTGAGTTTTATGTCGAATTTACGATATTCCGGATCTTGTGCCTCCAAATATTGTCGGAGTTCCTCCTGACAGGCTTTGCGCATCGCATTGACCGAGAGGTTACCTCTTGGTCGATAAAGGCCTTCGAGATAGCATTTGCGATAGCCGGGCCTTTGCAAAATAAAACGCACTCTATACATATTTACATCGAATCTCTTGACAGGAATAAGAATTATCGCATATAAAAACGGGATAATTATGGTATCAACTGAATGATATTTGCTCCATTCTGGAGTTTTTCAATGGCTTCAGGCATCTGTTTTCCGATCGCCTTGAATCTGGCTCGGCACGCATTTTTGATCGGTCCTATGGATTCGGATGGACCGTGTTGGACGACATGTAATCGCACCTTTTCGACAAAATCTTCAATTATCAATTTCTCGGCGCGATCCATATCTCCAGTTAAAACACAAGCCCGAAGTTGCCAATCAACATGTGGAGAATCATTGCCTTGTGCAATCTTCTTTACATTGTTGGTCATAGCCCATAATTTGAAAAACAGAATAATTTGGAGGAGTCCAAAAATAAAAAACAGAATTCCAAGAATTACGAAATAAAGATCCATAAAATTATATTTTTAGTTAAATACATACAAAGCTACAAAATTTGTTACTTTTCGGCAATGTTCCCGGCGGCGGAATCGAACCGCCGCAGACAACCGTTCGGGACTACTCCATGGCCGCCAACGAGAGCGGCAATGTCTGTTTCACGCCCTTGTCGTCCTTGTAGGAGACGGAAATGAACTGACAGGTATCGACGGGCCGGTAGGCGTTCTGGATGATGTCGGTGGCCTCAATTAGTTGCGGGTAGCCTGATTTGCGGGCGATTTCGCGCAGTTGCAGTACGCGGCTGGCCTTCAGATTTCCCTTGCGATCCTTCGCCAGCAGATTCATGACCATCTCGGTCAAAGCCGCCGAATCCTCGTCTTTGGCCAGCGATTTGATGAACGTTTTGACCTTATCGACCCCGACATTCACCGTATCGTCCCAGCCGTCGTTGGTGCGATAACCGAGCGCCACCGTGATCTTGCCATCGGAGGTCGTGAATTGATTGCTGTGTCGGTCCGATTTGGTTCGGAACAACTCATCCTTGAGCGCGATCAGCGTTTCGGCATCGCCGAAAACCTCCTCTTTCAGCCGGCGCATCTCCTCGCTCAACGCCTGCAACCGGCTAAACTTGTTGCGGCAGAACTCATCCACCGACGACTTGTATGCGGCAATACTCTCTTCGCGTTTCTGTTTCTCGGCACGCTCCTCGGCCTCAAGCTGCGCCTTCAGTTCGGCGCGTTGTGCTGCTGTCATTTTCGTAATATCCATACAATTTATAATTGCATTATCTTCTCTTTCCTTTTAACTCCGCAACGCGGAGGAGGATGTGACTTCTCATCGCTTCATTGACAAATTTTAATGCTCCGAAATAGCCCTTACACTCGGCAAGCATTAAAATCATATCATCCGGAAACTCTTTGCGTGCTTCCCGTCGCAGTCGTTTCAGTAGGCGTGTTTTCATAGATATTCTTGGTTAGTTACTTGGTTAGTTACTTGGTTAGTTAAAATGCACAAAGCATCTTACTCGTTTTCGAGAATCGGCCGCCAGCCGATGACCATATCGTCATCTAAAGATCCATTGTTCTCGTGCCAATGATGATTCCGGCCCCCATTTGCTTTGTAAAAGGCAATGCAGTATTCACGGCATAATGTTGTTTTAACTAAAACATCTCGATTATCATTTGGCAGCTCCACCTTCGGGTCACGCCAGCGGGTCAATTCATCGCGCTCGGATTGTGCGCCGGCGGAAAAGCCATCCATAAAGCATGTTGAGTACAATTCTCCCTCTCTGTATTCATAGTCAGACCATGCAGCATTTGCCCTCTCTTCAATTGGTTTCATAATTATTTCGATATTTTGCGAGAATCCTGCTGTTTCACCACTTCGTATTCGTTTATCGTTTCAAAAATCCGCAATGCCACCTGCGGGACTATGGCGTTTCCGCAGGCTTTGACGGCTTCCCGGCGCCACCGAGGAAAGGCGATACCAGCCAATTCCCCGGGAAACCCATCATCTCCGCCACATACAGGGGGTTGAGTCGGGAACCCGTTCCAGTCCGGTATTCGTCGCTTTGCATCGCTGTTTTGGGTAGTCCGTTGCGTATGCCCTGACTGGCAGGAAGCGTTACATTCTTCGCATCGTTGGCGGTCGGAGTAGGCAACAATCCCATTTTCGACGCCATTGCCAGCGTCGGACGTTCCGACGCATTCGGGGAGAGGCTTTTGTTCATTCGGCCGCTTCCTGCGTCTATCGCCGTCGGGGTGGGCAACAGGCTCAACGGCATAAAAACCATCTTCCCGTTCACGCATCGCTTCAGCCCCTGCGTCTGTACGGTGGGCAACAAACCAACATCTGTCCCGACGGTGGGGAGCGCCGACACCGCAAGCCGGAATAATGTACGGCTGCACCTCGTATCCTGCCGCCTCCAGGTCAGCGCACACCTGTTCGAAGACCAACCCTTCCGACCAATTAACGATTCCGTAAACGTTCTCGCCCACGACCCAGCGGGGTCGAACAGTCCGAATAACGTCGAGCATCGCGGGCCACAGGTAGCGATCGTCTTCTGTGCCTCGCCACTTTCCTGCGAGCGAGAACGGCTGGCACGGGAATCCACCGGTAAGCACGTCGATACGGTCTTTCCAAATGGTAAAATCTGCTGTTCGTATGTCTTCGTATTGCTTTGCATTGGGAAAGTGGTATTTGAGTATGGTTCGGCAAAAAGGATCGATCTCGCAGTTGAAAGCGTTCGTCCAGCCAGCCCACTCGGCGGCGAGGTCGAACCCTCCGATCCCACTGAATAGTGATGCGTGGGTCATAAGAGATCATCGGTTATCCCCGTTTCCGTCGATCACGCCGCGCTCGCGGCGGCTGGCGAGTTTGTCGAGGTTCTGCTGCATGACCTCTTCGAGCGTGAAGCCGAAGCAATCGGCAATGCCCGCGATAAACCACGCACAATCCCCGACCTCTTTCATCAGCTCGGATTTGTAACCCTCCACCTCTTGCAGATCACCCGTATTGAAGACCAAATGATCCATATCCAGCCGGCACACTCCCTTTCGGCGCCATTTGGCGATCTTGTCGGCGATTTCGCCCACCTCGGCCATCAGGCCGAAAAGCATATAGGTCGCATTCTCGCAACTCGGCAGCCGCGTACTCATCGCGCGTGTCTGATATTCGTTCGCCCGCATAGTTATTTCGAATTTTTCCTGTTAAACTTCCTCTCAACCAGATCGCATAAATCCAGGTACATCGCATCGGCATTCTTCTCTTTCACTCTCTCCCGGAACCCCGCTATATTCGACAGCCAGCAGCCGCAACGGACATAAATGCCGTCTTGCAGGTTGAAAAAGTAAACCTTGCTGCCAATCCGAGAGCCGAACCCGACAAAAGCCAGGAAAGGATAATCGCCGATATATTCGCCTTTCCCTTCGAAGGAGCACTCCTCACCGAAAGAGCAATCCTCACCGAAAGAGCAATCCTCACCGAAAGAGCACTGCTTGCTGAAAGAGCACCACTTGCCGAAAGAGCAATACTCACCGAAAGAGCACCACTCACCAAAAGAGCACGCCCTGCCGAAGGAGCACGCCCTGCCGAAGGAGCAGCACTTGCCGAAAGAGCAACACTCGCCGAAAGAGCAGCCCTTGCCGAAAGAGCACCACTCACCGAAAGAGCACCACTTGCCGAAGGAGCACCGCTCGCCGAAGGAGCACCGCTCGCCGAAAGAGCAATCCTCACCGAAAGAGCACTGCTTGCTGAAAGAGCACCACTCGCCGAAGGAGCAACACTCGCCGAATATTTGTATATCACTGTAATCCCCCGAGGGGCATTGTTTGATTCCGTCGATCACCTCGAAGGCATCGAAATCCGCTTGTGTGTATTTTTTCATTTTCTTTAGTCCGTTAAATTCAATTCGATGATTCCGTCTATTTTACAATCCTCGATCCCGATACACTCCAACAGAGCCGGGATGCGTACAAGAGGTTTGGCCGGGTTGAAGTCGTAGCGGCCCGAAATCCGACCGTTGAGAGAGCTGATGATCCTACACAGCGACAGCACGATGTTGTAAGACCTTTGAGGAGCCTCCAACAGGATACAGCCGCTGATGGTCCGATACGCCTCGTCCGTCTTGTCGTTGTACTGCCGGGCGGCCCGGTCGTCGATCTTGCGAAGCATCGACCACGCGATGCCGTGAGCCTGCGTGACCAAAGTCTGGGCCTGCGTATAGCGGCGTTTGGTTTCATGGTGGAACAAGCCGGATGCCGTGAGTTCGGACTCAAGGTCGAGCATCGCGTAGTTCAGGCAGCCGACCAGCGTAAGCATCCGCACCGCGAGCGGCACGTACCGCTCGTCTTCCGGACGAGGACCCCGCGTAAGCAAGCGAGTGTTCATCCATGCCGTATGTTTAATCAGCATTGCCTGGCGGTAAGGAAGGTTGGTCATAATTTGACAACGATTGAGGTTCCGATTTGACGATCTGTTATTTTCCCTTATTCATTGTAGATTTCACGCGGATAGATGCTTAAATCGGAGATATGTATTCCGTTATCTTTTTCGAACTGCATCAGCAAGCAGGATATTTGGTCTTCAAGATGTTCCTTGGCATCTTTGACTTCAGATATCGTTTTAATTACAGGTTTCATGGTTAGCTCGGCAATTGGTTGGATCGAATAATAAGCGGAATTGAAACGGCGCATTGTGTATTTCGGATTTTGGGCTTGCGTAGAATCGCCTCCAGTTTGGGAATAAGGGACTGCAATTCCTCTACGGTCAATAGTCCGAACGGCTTGCCTGCGATACGTAAATCCATGCAGAATTCGTTGACCGGGGTAAATGAAGAATCAGTCGTATCGATACCGAGGCGTTGCATGCGTTTCAATACTGCCGAACGGGCTTTTCGTAGCCGTTCTTTGTGGTCTGCAATACTTTCTCCCCTCATTTTACCCGACTGCAAGCACTCGCACATATCTTCGTACTCCGTCGGCATCATCTCCCGAAGCGATGAAGTACGACCATCGGTGAATTGCAATACCAAAGTTTCCTTGTATCGGTCGAGGTCGATACCTTTCGCCTTGGCGATGGCATAGAACCGGAAGTAGCTACGCTTTTTCTTTGTCATAATCTTCGAAGGTTTGTACGCTGAAAAATCCGAGTTTGGGCCGTACGTTCATAAAGACCGGCATTCGACGATGGAGGGCGATGCACAACTCGATGCGTGCACCCTCGCTCTTCTCGTAATCGTCCAACAAGTAGATGGCGTCACATCGAAGCAGCAACGAGATATCTTTGCCTATGTGCTCCGCCCAGTCGGCCTCCAGTGGAAGGCCGTTGTCGAACGGGCTGACCGGTTCGAATCCGAACCGCCGTATCTTCTCCGCCGCACTTCGAAATTTGGCGATCGCCTCCCGGACAGGCAGTCCGGTGATCTTTCCGCTGATGTAAATTTTCTTGATGTCCATATCGTTTTGCATTTAAGGTTTATCCCCAGTATTTACGCGCACCTTCTTCGTAAATCGTACATTCGCCTGTCGGACCGATAAAACGGCCCTTACTGAAGGCTTTGTAACCTTCGACCCAGATTTTCAGCGAAGCGTCGTACATCACTTTGATCGCAGCACGTCCGTCCGGGCGTTTGCCGTCGGCATGGCTGACGAAAATCAGCAATTTGTTGCGATGCCGCTCCTTGAATGCGATGTATTCCTTGTAACTCATTTGGGTATATTGGAAAGAGTCGATGACAACGAAATCCCACGATCGAGGTTTCGATAGTCGTTCGTCCATTTCTTCGAAACTCATCGAATCGTTGTACTGAAAACGACTGCCGCATTCATCTGCCCGATAACGCCGAATAGCATCCTGTGTCGTTCCTCCGAGTCCCTCCTCCAACGGCAGATAAAGTACTTTGCCATGAGCGCACAGCGCCTTGCAAAAGGATACCACAGCCGAAGTCTTTCCGTTGCCGCTGTTACCCCAGAAGAACACCACACCCGTACGGTCGATTTCCCCCACGCAATCATCCCAGATGCCGCCCAAACGAATCGTGCGGCGTTTGATCGTCAGAACCTGTTTTGCAGATAGTGTCCGGCCCATTTGAATTGCTTTTGAACAAGACTATTTCTTGATTTCAGCGAGCTTTTTACTTTTGTGCACCGATTTCCGAACACGGCGCATGTCGTAATAGTCCCGCACTTGCTTTTTATCCCATGGATTTGCAGCTTTCGATACGACCGTGCGGGCATCTGCCAGCACGCTGGAGATTGCTGCTTCGGCATTCAGCCCGTTTGCCAGACATACGGCCGTCACCTCATGGCTGGTTGCGGGAGTGAGGTCGATGAACCGGCGTCCGATACGTGAAAACATCTCGTCATAACCCTTTTTGTCGTACTCCAAGCCGATACTCATCCGCCGCTTGATGTATTCGGTCGATAGAAAGATGATTCCGCAGCGTCCTTCGAGCGCGTTATAAATCGAAATGAAGTAGTAAAACACCGTATCCATCAACTTGTCGCCTTCGTCGAAGATGAGCAGCGGCCGATCGAGCACACGCAATTCATCCGTTACGGCTTGGAGTTTCTCCCGCAGGCTCGTCTGGGCGAGTTTGAGCCCTATGACGCGGGCCATTTCACGAATAAAGTCCCCGCGACGCATGTCCTCCGAACACGAGATAACGAACACGTTTTCATGCTTGGCAGCATAATCGTGCGCGGTCGTCGTCTTGCCGATACCGGCATTTCCTACCACCCATGACACGTTTTGATTCGCTTGCGCATCCTCCAGCAAAAGAAATAATTCCCGGTAAGCCGTCGTTTCGCAGACAGTCCATTCCTCCGGATTCACAGGAGAAATTTGCGAACGGATCCGCAGGAACATTTCGTCGCTGATGTTGTCGAATTTACCGTTCAGAATCGTACTAATCGTACCTGCACTGATACCGAGTGAATTCACCGCCTTGTTTTGGCTGGGATACTTGGATACATAGACCTGCAAACGGGCCTGAATATCCTTTTTCTCTTCGAGAGATAACTGTTTCATATTGGTTTGTAATCAAAAATTTACATTCGATTGAATATCGCCGTCGGATCGCAATCCAGATTGCTGACCGCCTTGGTATATTCGCCGACGGTCACCGGTTCGGAGTACTGCTCGGAAGGAACGACTACAACCGTATCGGCCAGGCGTTCGTACTCTTTTTCGCTGATGCCTTTGATCGCCGGTGTCCGCAGCCCGTGCTGTTCCGGTGCGACGCCGTGTTCCAGTTCCAACGTGTGCGCCTCGATTTGACGGCGCACCCGCTCACGTTTGTTCGCTTCATCGTTGTAGCGAATCAGCTCCATATCGCCTTCCTGTTGTTCCTGAATATTGCGGCGGACGGTGAGATAAGGATATGCTACGGTTTCGTAACGTAACCCCATCGGGGTCTGTTCGTAAAGCAATGCGCGATCCATGGACTTCGGATCGAAACGCACGAAGAATTCTCGGCCGGTATTCTCACTGCGCCATGCGTAATCGGGCGTACCATCGGAGGTTAATACCTCGTAAGTGTACTTGCGGTTTTGGTATTGAATCGTGATACCATCGGCTGTAAATATGCTCGGCCGCTCGGTCGTCAGCCAGAACAGATCGATCATATCCAATTCCGTTACGCGTTCCGTTGCAGGATTGACGCTCGTGCGGTACATCTCTTCGTGTGCAATCCCCGTCTGGTAGTGCTTCATCGCATTCCATTTGCTGCGGGCGACGGAGTAGGCCTCCAGCATCTCCTCGTAGGTGAACAATTTCTCCTTGTTCGCTTCGAGGAACTCCCGGTTGATCTTCCACGCCTCTTTCGAAGTGATGTTCCCGCCGGTGAAACGCCAATCCTCATGCAGTACCTGCTTTTGAAAGCGACCGAACACCGACTCGATACTTTTCGACGGAGCGTTATATGGTGCTGTCGGGCGATTGATGCGGCAGATATTCGCGAAGAACTTCTGAGCGATCTTGCTCCGCTGCCCGCCCTGATTGTCGGTAACGATCTCATACGGTTTGTGTCCGGCTGTTTCGATAGCCATACGGAAAGCCCGAAACTGAGCGTCGAAATTCTCCGTATCGCTGACCGCATAGCCGAGCAAGGTTTCGCTGTAAGCATCGATCACTTCGTACACCGACGCGGAACGCACCACCGTTTTGCCGTTCTCGACCGCCTTGTAGAAGAGGTTGAGCTTCGTTCCGTCACCGTACCACAGCGAATCGCGCATCGTCGGCATTTCGGTCTTGTTGCGGCGTGCATAGAGCTGTTTGGCCGCCAGTTCACCATAAACAGCGTCGTACCACAGCGGCTTGATCTCCGGCCGTTCGAGGTATTGCACCAGCGACGACTGCGAAGCGAGCCGTTTCCAACCGCGACGTTCGGCGATGCGGTTGAATTCTTCGAAGAGCTGCTTGGTCGTATAAACCGGAACACGGCAACGGCGCAGGGCGACGATCTGACGTCCGGCCGCTTTGGTAATTTTCAGCGTGTTCGCATTGCAGAACTTGCCAGACACGAGGCAGGCATAGCCCTCTTTTGTATATTGGCGGAGCTTGTCGCGCAGACGAGCTTCACTCTTGGGCAGGGTGTGTCCGTAGGCTTGGCGCAACTCTTCGGCCGTGGCGAAGATGTTGGACCAGATGACCGGCGTATTGTTGTTGCACGCACGTCGCATCGCTTTTTGTGTCCCCCGCATTTCCCGAAGAGCATTCAGCACCCGCGCATTCAGCGTGTATTCTGTTTGTTTATCCTCCGGTAAATGTTCGCCGTTCGGCAACATATATTCATGATAATACTTTTGTGCTTCGCTATCGACTGCAAGCGGCATATCTTCCTGTTTCATTATCTTTTCGGGATTACCGTATTTCGCTTCAAAACGCAGTCGGAACCGTTCAGGTAGTGAGTGGTACTCGATCAGAGCATACGAACCGAGCCCCTTGCCAACGCGAAAAGAATTAACTTGCTTGCTTTTAATCAGATAATCATATTGATATATCTTCATAATTGCTTCGCCATCATCCGACCGCGTCAAATCGTACTTCGTAACCGCGATTTTATTCCCAAACCATTCCATTGTTTTCTTCCTTTGATTCCCGCGCCGGTATCGCTCCGGATAACACCTTCGTGTTTACGGGAATGAATTACGCATCGATTATTTGCATAATGAATCCGCGAGGTTCTGTGCTTCGAACACAATATTTCCCCATTCTTGAAGCACTACATTCTCATAGGTTTTAATCAATCGTTCACCCCGAAAGAGTGCCGCAGTACACATGTCATTGTCGAGTTCTACTCGAACGCCATTCAAAAAGGTTTGAACGATACGTCGCACACGACCGTCGGCATCAGACTCGTAGCAAGTTTCGCAATTAGGCATAAAACCCTCCGGCACGACAACCCTGTGCTCGACGGTTCCGCCTTCAACGAGTGCTGCATTGCGAATTTTTTTAGCGAGATTGCTATCGGTCACATAATTCAATGCCGACCAAACCGTTACATTGCTTACTCCGAAAACTTGGCGTAGTTTTGCTTTCTTTGATTTGGGTAAATTGATCCGTTTCATTTTATATTGTGGTATGGATTTTTATTGTTATCTTTATCGGCTATCTTAATTATTAAGACACTGCAAACATAGGGATAATTATCCCTTAATCCAAATAATCAGGTGATAATTTTCTACAACAATGGGGAATATTTTATCTCGAATAGAGCAAATTTCTAAAAATGAAAGTATTACAATAGGGGCATTAGAGCGAAAAATCGGTGCGAGCAAGGGGGTTTTATCCCGGGCAATAAACAATGGAACCGATATTCAATCGAAATGGATCCAATCGATAGCTGAAAATTATCCCCAATATTCGGCGGAGTGGTTATTGGCGGGACGTGGAAATATGCTGAAAAGTCAAGACACGCAATTAGCCTCTCCAACTGTACAGGCGCAGTTTTCATTGCGTACGGACAGAAAAGTAGCCATGCAAAATATTCCGCTGTATGAACTCGATGCTGTTGCAGGGCTTGTTGCACTTTTTGACACGCAAACACGCCAAGTTCCGGTCAGCCATATTCAAATTCCGGACTTACCTCGTTGTGATGGGGCGTTATATGTACGAGGAGATTCAATGTATCCCTTACTCAAAAGCGGAGATATTGTTTTATATAAAGAAATAC
>OKSM01000054.1_pt1 | contig 35023 bp, 34 predicted proteins | sample 1606281 | NCBI WGS metagenome assembly OKSM01 (sample SAMEA3879549, study PRJEB24766) | human gut metagenome | biome: human-associated habitat; feature: feces | place: USA | collected 1985/1987
GCACGGCCTCATCAAAGCTCAGGGTGATCCGCACACGGATATCCTGACCCTTGCGGGGGGCGTTGGGGTTTGCCTGACGGGCAGAGCCGCCAAAGCCGCCGAAACCGCCGCCAAAGATATCACCGAAGATATCGCCCAAATCGACCCCATCGCCGCCAAAGCCGCTGAAGCCGCCCGCGCCGCCGCCGTTCTGGGCTGCATAGCTGGGGTCCACACCGGCAAAGCCGTACTGATCGTACAGCTGGCGCTTCTTCGGGTCCGAAAGCACCTCGTTGGCTTCATTGACTTCCTTGAACTTTTCCTCGGCATCCTTATCGCCGGGGTTATAGTCCGGGTGGTACTTCATGGCCAGCTTGCGGTAAGCCTTTTTGATCTCCGCATCCGTGGCGGTCTTGGATACCCCCAGCACTTCGTAGTAATCACGCTTTTCCTGTGCCATATCCACTCACCTCTCCGGGAACGTTTGATCCGGGAAACGCCCCGGTTGGTTCCTCGCTCTATAACCAGCAAGAGCCGCCCCGGCAAAACCGGAGCGGCTTTTGCTATTCTACGCGTGCGTCCGCCGGTTTGGCCGGGCACACACTGCTGTGTTTTTTATCAGACTTCCTTGAAGTCGGCATCCACAACGCCGTCATCACCCGGCTTCTGCTGGTTGTTTGCGCCAGCATCGGGGCCGGGCTGTGCGCCTGCAGCCTGCTGGGCAGCAGCGGCAGCCTGATACATCTTCTCAAAGACATGGCTCAGCTCATCCTGCTTTGCCTTGATCTCATCGATGGAACCGGACTGAACAGCGGTCTTGAGGTCGGCCAGCTTTGCCTCAGCTTCGCTCTTCACGTCAGCGGGCATCTTGTCGCCGTTCTCCTTCAGCATCTTCTCAGTCTGGAACACCATCTGATCAGCGCCGTTGCGGATATCGACCTCTTCACGCTTCTTCTTATCATCGGCAGCAAACTGCTCAGCTTCCTTCACAGCCTTGTCGATATCTTCCTTGGACATATTGGTGGAAGCGGTGATGGTGATGTTCTGCTCCTTGCCGGTGCCCAGATCCTTAGCGCTGACCTTCACAATGCCGTTGGCATCGATATCGAAGGTAACTTCGATCTGAGGCACGCCACGGGGAGCCGGAGCAATGCCGTCCAGATGGAACACACCCAGACTCTTGTTGTCGCGGGCAAACTCACGCTCGCCCTGCAGCACGTTGACCTCAACAGAGGGCTGGTTATCGGCTGCGGTGGAGAACACCTGGCTCTTGTGGGTGGGGATGGTGGTGTTGCGGTCGATGATCTTGGTGCACACGCCGCCCAGAGTCTCAATGCCGAGGCTCAGCGGGGTGACATCCAGCAGCAGCAGACCCTTCTTCTCGCCGTTCAGAACGCCGCCCTGAATAGCAGCACCGACAGCCACGCACTCATCGGGGTTGATGCCCTTGAAGGGCTCGCAGTTCAGTTCCTTCTTCACGGCATCGTAGACAGCGGGGATACGAGTGGAACCACCGACCATCAGGACCTTCTTCAGGTCGGAAGCGCGCAGACCTGCATCCTGCAGAGCCTTGCGCACGGGGGTCATGGTGCGATCGACCAGATCAGCGGTCAGCTCGTTGAACTTTGCGCGGGTCAGGGTCATATCCAAGTGCTTGGGGCCGGTAGCATCAGCGGTGATGAAGGGCAGGTTGATCTGGCTGCTCATTGCGCTGGACAGCTCGATCTTAGCCTTCTCGGCAGCTTCCTTCAAGCGCTGTGCAGCCATCTTGTCCTTGCGCAGGTCGATGCCGTTCTCGGTCTGGAAAGCGTCTGCCATCCAGTCGATGATGCGCTGGTCGAAGTCATCGCCGCCCAGATGGGTATCGCCGTTGGTGGCCAGAACCTCGGTAACGCCATCGCCCATCTCGATGATGGACACATCGAAGGTGCCGCCGCCCAGATCGTAGACCATGATCTTCTGGTCGTCCTCTTTATCCACACCGTAAGCCAGAGCAGCTGCGGTGGGCTCGTTGATGATACGGCGGACGTTCAGACCTGCAATGGTGCCTGCGTCCTTGGTGGCCTGACGCTGGCTGTCGTTGAAGTAGGCAGGCACAGTGATGACGGCCTCGGTGACGGTCTCGCCCAGATAAGCCTCGGCGTCAGCCTTCAGCTTCTGCAGGATCATAGCGCTGACCTGCTGGGGAGTGTACTCCTTGCCGTTCAGGGTCACCTTGTGGTCGGTGCCCATCTGACGCTTGATGGAAGAAACGGTGTTGTCGGGGTTGGTGATAGCCTGACGCTTTGCAACCTGACCTACCAGACGGTCGCCGGTCTTGGTGAAGCCGACAACGGACGGGGTGGTGCGGGCGCCCTCAGAGTTGGCGATGACAACGGGCTCGCCGCCCTCCATAACAGCTACGCAGCTGTTGGTAGTACCAAGGTCGATACCAATAATCTTACTCATAATGATGTCTCCTCTCGAAAGAACAAATCTTGTTTATATGATGCTTATGATGATGTCAAGCGGATGTTATTGCAAACTCCCTTGCGGGAGGTTCGGCTTGTTTATTCGGCCACCACAACGGTTGCATGGCGGATGATCTTGTCACCCAGCTTGTAACCCTTCTGGAAAACGGTGACCACCGTGCCGCTCTCCTGCCCGTCCGGGGCGGGGATCTGCTGCACAGCATTCATAAAGTTGGGGTCAAAGGGCTTGCCCAGCACCTCGATCTCCTCCACATGGAGGGCTTCCAGTGCCTTTGCCGCCTTATCCAGCGTCATGACCACGCCCTTTTTGTAGTTCTCGTCAGTGGTGGGGGCGTTGGCAGCCATATCCAGCGTATCCAGAATGGGGATGATCTTTTCCACTGCATGGGAAACACCGTCGCCAAACTTCTGATCGGCCTCGCGGGTGGAGCGCTTGCGGTAGTTGTCGTACTCGGCAGCCATGCGCAGCAGCTGATCCTTGGCCTGTGCAGCGTTCTTTTCCGCTGCATCCAGCTTTGCCTTAACGGCTTCCATCTCCCGGGCCTTCTTGTTGAACCAGCCGCCGTCCTTCTTCTTGTCCTCTTCGGTGGCAGCTTCGGCAGCAGCCTGTTCGGGCGCTGCGGCAGCGGTCTTTTCCTCGGGGGCAGTTTCCGGCTGCTCGGTCCCGGGCACCGTGTTCTTTGCTTCTTCGCTCATTCCAGATCCTCCTTATAGATCACAGTCCGCCGTGGTACGGCAGTCTGCGGGGTGTCTTTTCGTTTGCCGCTCATGCCCTCGCCCAGCTGGTCTGCAAACTCGTGCAGCAGGGGCATCAGCTTCTGGAAGGGCATCCGGGTGGGGCCGATCAGGGCAATGGAGCCCCACAGCCCGCCGCCTACCAGATACCGGTCGCTCACGATGCACAGCCCGGGGATCTGCGGTTCCAGATCCTCGCCCAGCAGCACGCTTTCGCTGCGGTTTTCCGGGGGTGCGATCAGGCTTGCGGCCTGTTCCTCGTCGTTCAGCAGGGTAAGGATATCACCCACCCGGCCGTCCAGCTGCGGCCAGTCCAGCAGGTACTGCTCGCCGCCCAGAAATACATGGGGCTTTACGCTGTCCTGCAAAATTGCGGCTGCGGCGCTGACCACCGGCACAAGCTCCGGTGCGATCTGGCCACACAGCTCGCTGAGCATCCGGGTGGAAAGATCCACCGGTGCCACAAAGGTAAGGTTGCGGTTGAGCAGCGCCGCAAGGGCAGCTGCATTTTCCCGGGAAAGCCCGGTGCGTACCCGCGCCACCCGGGTGCGGACGTAACCGGCAGTGGTCACAGCCAGCACAGCGGCTGCGCTGCGGCCCACCTGCACCACCTCGTAATGGGCAATGCACAGATCCTCGGCGCAGGGGGTGCTGACGGCGGCGGTGCAGCCGCTGATGGCGGCCAGCGCCTTGGCAGCGCCCTGTGCCAGCTTTTCCGGCTCATGGTCTAGGCTGGCGAACACCGCATCCACCCGGGCGCGGGTAACGCGGTCCAGCGGCTGATCATCGGTCAGCAGGTTGTCCAGATAATACCGGTAGCCCTTGGCGCTGGGCACACGGCCTGCGCTGGTGTGGGGCTGCTCCAGCAGACCCAGCTTTGTCAGCGCCGCCATCTCGTTGCGCAGCGTTGCGCTGGACACTGCCATATCAAAGTAGTTTGCCAGCACGCTGCTGCCCACCGGCTCGCCCTCAAGGCCATACAGCGCCACGATTGCCTGCAAGACCCGTTGCTTGCGTGCATCCATCGTCATAGCGCCTGCCTCCTTTTTGTATTGCTTTTGTTTGTTTAGCACTCCTTGTTCCTGAGTGCTAAGACCATTATAACCGTTTTTGCCCTGCTGTCAAGCCCTTTGCAAAAATGTTTATAAAGATTCATAATTCTGTCATAAAGGGGGTGTGAACTCCCTCAGTCAAAGCCTGCGGCTTTGCCAGCTCCCTCTGGGAGGGAGCCTTTGGCATGGTGGCACAGTTTCCGGCTCAAGCGCAAAGTTTGCGGGCGTGCCCGCTCCCCCTTGGGGGAGCTGTCGCGCAGCGACTGAGGGGCTTTGAAACGGCGGAGCCGGAAAAAACGGTTAAAAGATCTTCACGCCGAACAGGCGTGAATCTTCAGTTTTTTCCGGTGCAGCCCACCCCTTTGGGGTTAAAAGGGGCGAGCAGCCCCTTTTTCGTGGCTCCAGCGCGTCGAAATCGCTGGCACTTTTCTGGTTCTCTTTTGGTGTCAAAAGAGAACGTCCCCGGGCAGCAGTGTTTTAGTTTTCCCTCCTTTTTCAGCCATTCGCGCAGTTTTAACCCCCATTCGCGCAGAATTTCTTTTGTTTTTGCCCAGTTTATGGTATATTTATAGTAACGAGACCCCCGTATAAAAACCACACGAAAGGAGCGAACCCCTATGAAAGCCAAACGCATTGTAAGCATCCTGCTGACCGGCAGTATGCTGCTGTCCCTGCTGCCGGTGTCTGCACTGGCAGCCGCCCCGGTGTTCGATGCACCTGCCCAGACCACGACCAAAAAGGCGGCCCCCCCTTGTGCAGGAGGCCGACGCCTCCCGCAGCACCGAGGAGGAAGCCGCCACCCGCAGCAGCCGTGATCTGGACGCAGAAAACGGCACCGCCGAAAGCTTTACCATCCAGCTGAATGCCGAAGGCAAGCCCGCAGACAGCGGCGACGATGGCAATTGGTACTACGATCCAAGTTCCGGCGGTCGGCTGTACCTGTACAATGGCGGCTGTACCCTGAAGCCCTCTTCGGAATCCGGGGCTGAAAGCGCCCTGCAAGGGGTAGAGCTGATCATCAACCAAGACGCCGACTTTGCCGACGGCACCGTTGGCTGTTGGACTAACAATGCCGGCACTATCTCCGGTGGCACCTTCCAAAAAGCGGTGCACAACGATGCCACCCCCAACAATCAGGGGTTCATCCTTGACGGCATCTTCAAAGAACAGGTACACAACTGGGGCACCATCTCCGGTGGCATCTTCCAAGGGGAGGTGCACAACTGGGGCACCATCTCCGGCGGCACCTTTGAGGAAGTTGTCGAGATGAACGAGTCCCCCGAAGGGGCCAAAATTGAGGGTGGAACCTTTAAAAAGGGTATAGAGCTCAATGCGTACTTCCCCACCATCACCATCAAAGACGGCCTGTTTGACGGCGAGGTTTCTGCCGCAGAAGGTTACTCCGGCACGCTTAGCATCAGCGGCGGCTACTTTGTGAACAAACCCTCTCTGCCGGTAGGCAGCGACACCCGCTTTACCACGGTGAGCGATCAGTCATACAGAACCTTCCAAGTGCCTGTAAATGGAGACTGGTCTGAAAGCGGCTACAACAAACTTTATGTTCCCAACGGATCACCTGCGCAGCCCAACACCATTACCGTAAAGACTCATACCAAACTACTCTATTACCTTGCAGACGGTGAACAGTTCCCCGTACCTGACAGCGACAGTGACAGCTATGTTTACAAGATTCCTGTGCAGAACTATGAAAAGATTGTTCTGGTGACCGAGGAGCCTTCGGCACCCCCAACGGACGACCCCGGCGAGCTTGACCCGGCGTTCTCCTCCGGCGCAGCCGCACTTGGCATCGTGCTGGGCACTGCGGGTCTGGGTTATATCACCTATGCTCACATCTCTTCCCTGTACCTGTACTATACCCTGCCGGGCGGCTTTATCCCCTCCACCCGGCAGGAGCTGGCAAACGTCCTGTGGACGACTGCCGGCAAGCCCGACCCTGTAAGCACCGCACTGTATACCGATATCCCCGCTGACGCTATCGAGCAGCAGAAGGCCGCCCGCTGGTGCGTGGAGCAGGGTCTGCTCTCCGACTACGGCGCAACCTTCGGCCCGGACACCAAGGTGACCAATGCCCGCATCATCCGCGCATGGAACAGCCTGAAAAAGGTGCCTGTGACCATCACCAAATAATCATCCTCACATTCATCCTTTCATGTACACCGCCGCCCGGCTTGCTTCCACAGGCCGGGCGGCGGTGTTTTCACTCCTCCATCTGCTTTGCCAGAAAGGCCGCTGCCACTGCAACCGCCTTGCACTGGGCGTCCTCCGGGCAGGCGGCGCGGTCCTCGGTCAACAGACCCACCGCGCCGGTCACGTCCCCGCCCGCCAGTACCGGCGCGGCGCATAGCAGCACCCGGGGTGCGCCCTCGCAGGGCAGCAAGGTCTTTTCCGGTGTGCCGGGGCTCTGGTAGGGCTTGCGGGCTTCCATGAGCTTTTCCAGCGGCTGGCTGATGCTGCGGTCGGTCAGCTCCCGCCGCCCGCTGCCGCTGACCGCCAGAATGCGGTCCCTGTCGCACACAAAGGCGGTCAGTGCAAACTGGCGGCTGAGCACCTCTGCCAGCTGGGCGGCAAGGGTGTTCACCTCGCCCATGGGCGAGTACTTTTTAAAGATCACTTCCCCGTCGCCGGTGGTAAAGATCTCCAGCGGGTCGCCCCGCCGGATGCGCTGGGTGCGGCGGATCTCCTTGGGGATCACCACCCTGCCAAGCTCGTCGATGCGGCGCACGATACCGGTTGCTTTCATTATTTTGCCCTCCTTGCGGTTTCCTTTGTATGTAGTATCTGTCAGCGGCGGCAAATTATACCGGCAGCGCATTTTTTGCTTTGCCCGCCGCATTGCGTTCCGGGCGGGGTTCTGCTACAATAAATAGGAATAAACCCAAAGAAAGCAGGTGTCCGCATGGCACACATCCTTATTCTGGGCGGCGGTGCCGCCGGACTGGCCGCTGCGCTGGCGGCTGCACAGGCCGCGCCCGCTGCCCGCGTCACGGTGCTGGAGCGCAACCCCAAGGTGGGCAAAAAGCTGCTGGCTACCGGCAACGGCCGCTGCAATCTGGACAACACCGCCATTGCGCCGGAAAAATACTTCACCGCCGACCCCGCCGCGCTGCGGCCTTTGCTGGCGGCGGTGGATGCCGCCGCGCCGCTGGCGTGGTTTGAGCAGCTGGGGCTGTACACCCGCACCGATGAGGCCGGGCGGGTGTACCCCTATTCCAATCAGGCGGCAGACGTACTGGCGCTGCTGGAGCTGCATTTGCAGCGGCACACCGTACAGCTGCGCACCGGCTGCACGGTAAGCACCCTGCGGCAGAGCAAGGGCGGCTACGCCGTGCAGTTTACCACCGCCGAGGGCGGCACCGAAAGCCTGCGGGCAGATGCCGTTATCTGCGCCATGGGCGGCGCCGCCGGGCCGCAGTTCGGCACGGACGGCTTCGGCACCCGCTTTGCCGCCGACTGCGGCGGGCAGATGCGCCCGCTTTACCCCTGCCTGACCGCCCTGCAATGCGCAAAACCGAACAAGAGCCTTGCGGGCATCCGCGCCAAAGCCGCCGCCCGCCTGCTGGACGGCGACCGGGTGCTGGCAGAAGAGATGGGCGAAGTGCAGTTTACCGACTACGGGCTTTCCGGCATCTGCATCATGCAGCTGTCCGGCCTGCTTGCCCCCGGGCGCAGCCCGAAGCACCCGGCGGTGGAGCTTGATCTCTTCCCCGCTGTGCCGGAGACAGAACTTGCCGCCCTGTTTGCGGCGCGTACACCGCTGCTTGCCGAGGACACGGCGGCGGCGTTCTGGCTGGGGCTTTTGCACGGCAAGCTTGGCCGCGCCCTCTGGGCTGCCGCCGCCCTGCCGGATACCGCCCCCCACGCCCTGCCCGCAGGCAGCTGGCAGAAGCTTGCCCACGTTGCCAAGCACTGGCGGTTCGAGGGGCTTGCCCCCTGCGGCTGGCGGCAGGCACAGACCACCGGCGGCGGGCTTGCCCTGACCGAGGTGGAACCGACCTTCCAGTTCAAGGGCTGTCCGGGGCTGTACTTCGTGGGGGAAACGTTGGACTGCGCCGGCAGCTGCGGCGGCTTCAACCTGCACTGGGCGTTCGGCAGCGGCCTTGCCGCCGGGCGGGACGCCGCAAAGCACCTTTGCAGCCGAAAACGGTAACAAAAAATGGATCCTGAAACGCCAGCTGGCGCTTCAGGATCCATTTTTTATTTAAATCAGGCAGTCTTATTCTCGCCCTTGGAAAGCAGCTTTGCACGCTCCAGTGCGGGGCGCAGTGCCAGATACAGCACCACGGCGCAGGCAGTGGAAGCCACACTGTTCACAAAGGTGACGCCGCCGGCGATCTTGGTCAGCGCCTGTGCCACGGTGTACTCCTGCCCAAAGATGTACACGTTGCGGAAGTAGCCAAGGAAGGGGTCGGTGAACACGTTCAGCAGCAGACCGGAACCCGCAGAGACGATCACCTTGACCAGATACCCGGCGCTGTGACGATCCTGATCCCGCAGCTTGAACACCTTATGTGCCACGGCACCGCAGGTGATGCCGATGATAAACTTGAGCACAAAGGTGGTAATGGCGTAGCCCGGGTCACCGGCAAGGATATCCGCCAGCGCCAGACCGATGGCACCCGCCAGACCGCCGGACACGCCGTCCAGCAGCAGCGCCGTCAGGGCGGTAAAGGTGTTGCCCAGATGGAACGAGGAGCCGCCGTAGAACGGGATGCGGAAGAACAGATAGGCCACTAAGCTCAGCGCAGCCATCACACCGGTAAGCGCCAGTTCGTGCACCGTAAAGCGGCGCTTGTACAGCACACTGAAAAACAGGATCAGGATAACGACGACTGCCAGCAGCAGCCACATTGCAGTAGTAGACATGATACTTTTCCTCCAATCGCGCCGATAACCCCACAAAACTACTTGACATTTGGGTGTCCGGCGGGTATGCTCCTATTATACGCAGAACTGACCCCATGAAAATACCCAGAAAAAAGTTTTTTTATGGGGTCAGTTTGACGCAATGCCCAGATGGGAGGGACATTCTATGGTACATCTGACCACGGCACTGGACCCGGCTTCGGCGGTGCCGCTGTACGAGCAGCTTTACCGCAGCCTTGCCGCCGAGATGCGGGCGGGCACCCTGACAGCGGGCACCCGGATGCCCGGCAAACGGCGGCTGGCGGCAGAGCTGTCGGTCTCGGTGAACACGGTGGACACTGCCTACCAGATGCTGGCAGCCGAGGGCTACCTGACCGCCCGGGAGCGCAGCGGCTTCACGGTGCAGGAGTATCTTGCCCTGCCGCAGGGGGTGCAGCCGCCCGCCGCCCATCTCGCGCCGCCGGCAGAGCCCCCCGCCGAAACCGCCCCGCCGGTACAGTTCGATTTATCTACCCGGGGCGTGGACCCGGGTCTGTTCCCCTTCCGCACATGGGCGCGGCTGCAAAAGGAACTGCTGTACTCCGCGCCGGAACTGCTCACCCCCGGGGATGCCCGGGGCGACGCTGCTCTGCGGCAGGCGCTGGCAGAGTATCTGGCCGAGTACCGGGGCGTGCAGTGCGACCCGGAGCAGCTGGTGGTGGGTGCAGGGCTGGAATATCTGCTGGGGCTGCTGGCACCGCTGCTGCCCGGCCCTGCCGCCGTGGAGACTCCCGGCTACCCTCGCGCCCGGCAGGTGCTGGAAAACAACGGCGTGTCCTGCCGCTGCCTGCCGGTGGACGCGGATGGGCTGTCGCTGACAGCCCTTTCCGCCAGCGATGCGGCGGTGTGCTACGTTACCCCCAGCCACCAGTTCCCCACCGGGGTCACCATGCCCGCCGGACGCCGGGCCGAGCTGCTGCACTGGGCAGCCCGCGCCCCGGGACGGCGATACATCATTGAGGACGACTACGACTCCGAGTTCCGTTTTGACACCCGCCCGCTGCCCAGCTTGCAGGGCATGGCGGGCGCAGACGGCCCGGTGGTGTACCTGTCCACCTGCTCCCGCAGCCTTGCCCCGGGCATCCGCATTGCGTACATGGTACTGCCCCGGCAGCTGCTGGGCGCATGGCAGGCCAAGTACCGGCTGTACTCCGGCACGGTAGGGCGGTTTGAGCAGCAGACGCTGGCGCGCTTTATCACCGGGGGGTATTTCACCCGGCACTTAGCGCGGGAGCGCACCGCCTACAAAGCCCGCCGGGATGCGCTGGTGGCGGCGCTGCGCACCTCCTTTGCACCGGAAGAGCTGACCCTTGCGGGGCTGCACACCGGCCTGCACCTGCTGGCACAGCTGAAAGACCCGCCGCCGGACGCCGCCCTGCGGGCTGCTGCCCGGCAGTACGGGGTGCGCTGTTCCCTGCTGAGCGACTACGACCTGACCGGCATGGCGCACTCTGCCGCCGGGACGCTGGTGCTGGGTTACGGCTCACTGCCGGACGCGGACTGCGCCGCCGCCGGGGAGAGGTTGAAAAAGCTCTGCACCGCCGCCCGGGAGGCATCAGACACCGTATAGTGTCCGCCTGCCCAGTCCCCGGGCAGGGCGTCGGCGGTGATATCCACCGGCTCGGCGCTGGTGGCTAAAAATTCCAGCGTGCGTTCCAGTGTAGCAAGGTCTACGGCGGTCAGACTGGTCAGCAGACTGCCGCTCACCTCCCGCAGACCCTGCGGCAGGGTGGTGGGCAGCAGCTCCAGCGCCTGCCGGAAAAACGCATCCCACACCGCCGCCCGGGCGGCGGCGCTGCGCCGGGGCGAAAGAGAAGTGTCGGCATCCAGCGCCGCTAAAAAGCTGTGGGCATCGGCGGCGGAGATGCCCTGCACCCCGGTGCCTTTGCCGTACCGCGCCAGCTGCTCCGGGGTGAGGGCCCCGGTAAAACCCACCCGCACTGCACCGTACCGCGCCGCAAGCTTTGTCAGCACCGCCGGGGCGATGGCAAGATAATCGGTATCCTCCGGCAGAGCGAACACCTCGCCCAGCGCCTCCCGGCAGCGGGCGGGGCCTGCGGCGGCGTAACAGTCCGCGAGGGGGACGTTCTTGCCCCCAAAGGGCACTTCCAGCGCGGCGGGCACCGCCAGCAGATGGATACAGTTCTGCCCGGCGTTCAGGTAGGCCAGCACAAAGCCCGGGGTCTCGTCTGCCACGCACAACAGCACGGTGCACCGGTCTGTGGCCTTGGGCAGACGGATGGGCACCCCGCTCTGACTTTTTGCGGCCTGCCGCAGGCTGCTGCGCAGCTGGGCGCGGCTGAGCAGCACCGTGCCGCCCACCAGCGGCAGCAGCACCAGCAGGGCGGCGCACAGCGCCGCCCAGAAGGGACGCCAGCCGCTGCGTTTTGCGTGTTTCATGGCTCTGCCTCCTTTTTGTGCATAAAGCATAGCCCACCGGGCGACCCTTTATGCAGAAAGGCAGGGATGTTGTATGGATCAAACCGAAAACCCCAACAAAAAATACCGCGAGGAGCAGGAGGACTTCTGGCTGACGCTGGAACCCCTTCCCGCACCCGACCCCGAAAAGCCTCCCGCACCGCATGAGGACTAAGGCTGCTGCATAGGATACGGTAAAAAGGGGGGATGGGATGCCGGAGGGGTTCATGCGGGGAATCGAGGCCGTAAACGGCATCGTGTGGGGGCCAATGGGGCTGGGGCTGCTCTTCGGCACCGGGCTGCTGCTGACGGTGCGCACCGGGGGCTTCCAGCTGCGGCGGTGGGGCTACTGGATGCGGCACACCCTCGGTGCCATCCTGACCGACCGGAGCGTCACCGCTCATACCGCCCGCGAGGAACAGGCCATCAGCCAGTTCCAGAGCCTGTGCACCGCGCTGGCGTCCACCATCGGCACCGGCAACCTTGTGGGGGTGGCTACCGCCATCCTTTCCGGCGGGGCGGGGGCGGTGTTCTGGATGTGGGTCATGGCACTGCTGGGCATGATGACCAGCTACGCCGAGAACGTGCTGGGCATCTACTACCGCCGCAAAGACCCGGCGGGCGGCTGGCGCGGCGGGCCGATGTACTACCTGCGGGACGGCCTTGGCGGCAAGCCGGGGCGGGTGCTGGCGGTGCTGTTTGCTGCGTTCTGCGCGCTGGCAAGCTTTGGCATCGGCAACCTGAGCCAGCTCAATTCCATCGCAGGCAACCTGAAAGCGGCGTTTGGCGTGCCGGAGGCCGTTACCGGCGCAGTGCTGGCGGCAGTGTCGGCGGTGATTTTGCTGGGCGGGCTGAAACGTGTGGCTGCTGTGGCAGAACGGCTTGTCCCCGCCATGGCGCTGCTGTACATCGTGGGTGCGCTCACCGTGGTGGGGGTGCACATCACTGCCGTCCCGGCGGCGCTTGCCGCCATCGTAAAGGGCGCATTCGGGCTGCGCGCCGCCGGTGGGGGCATGGTGGGCTACGGGCTGTCCCGGGCGGTCACTTGGGGCTTCAAGCGGGGTGCTTTTTCCAACGAAGCCGGGCTTGGTTCCTCGGTGATGGTGCACGCGGCTTCCAACGTAAAAGAGCCGGTACAGCAGGGCATGTGGGGCATTTTTGAGGTGTTTGCAGACACCATGGTGGTGTGCACCCTGACGGCGCTGGTGGTGCTGACCTCCGGCTTTGTGGATCTGGACACCGGGCGCATTGCCGCCGGGGCGGCGGGCAGTGCACTGGTGGGGCATGCCTTTGACGCCGTGTTTGGCGCGCTGGGGTCCAAGCTCATCGCAGTGTGCATCCTGCTGTTCGCCTACTCCACCGCGCTGGGCTGGAGCTGCTACGGCTGCAAAGCCGTGGAGTATCTCTTCGGCGCGGGGGCTGGGACATTTTACCGGGTGCTGTTCGTAGCGCTGATGCCGGCGGGCGCAGTGATGCGGCTGGACCTTGCATGGACGCTATCCGACACCTTCAACGGCCTGATGATGCTGCCGAACCTCATCGGCGTAGTGGCGCTGTCCGGCACGGTGGTGAAGATTACCCAAAACTACCTTGCCCGCAAGCTGCACGGCAGCGCCGCGCCGCCGCTGTTGTCTGCGGGTGAGACGATTTAGAATGGCTTCCGCTGCGCTCTAGCCATATTCAGCGGAAAATTATTTTTTATTTCGGGTTTCAGGAAAGTCTGCGGACTTTCCTGAAACCCATTTTCACGGGAGGGGTCGTAAAGGCAAACGGCATTTGTAGTGCCGCTTTCTGCGAAAGCGCGGCGCTGCGGGCGGGCGCTTGCTCCCCCGAGAGGGACGACTTCCCCCGGCCGGGGGAAGATGTCACCGCAGGTGACAAAAAGGGGAATCTGTCGCGCAGCGACTGAGGGGCTTCAAATCAGCGGAGCCGGAAAAAACGGTTAAAAGATCTTCACGCCGAACAGGCGTGAATCTTCAGTTTTTTCCGGTGCAGCCCACCCCTTTGGGGTTAAAAGGGGCGAGCAGCCCCTTTTTCGTGGCTCCAGCGCGTCGAAATCGCTGGTGGTTTTCTGGTTCTCTTTTGCCACCAAAAGAGAACATCCCTCGGCTACCACCTCCTACCCCGTGCCGCTGCAACTGCCGCTTTTTCTCTACACTCTCTGTAAAAAATCAACCGGCAAGCTCCGCAGAACTTCCCGGTTGACAGATACAAGAATATTCTTTATTACAGCGAAAGATCCAGTTCGTGGCAGTACTCCACGATGTGGTGGAACATCTGCTCCACGGCGGGAGCCATGGAGGCCGGGCGCTGCACGGCCAAGCCCACAACGCGGTACTCCTCCGGCTCGATGGGGTACACCTTGACGGCGGCCTTGCAGTCCCGCAGCAGCATCTGCGGCATGATGGAGATACCAAGCCCGGCCTCCACCATGGCGATATTGGACTGGTCGTCGATGACGTGGCAGCGGCGCTCGGTGCCGATCTTGTATTTCTTGAGGAACTGGCGCATCTCGGCGTCGGTGGCGTCGCACTGCACCACAAAGCTCTGGCCGTTCATCAGCGCCGGGGTCATCACGCCGTCCTGCGGCTCCGGCCAGTCCTGCGGCACGATGCACAGCAGCGGCTCCCGGAACAGCTCGGTGAGGTTGAACTCCTCCCGGCAGGTGGAGGACAGGAAGGCGATATCCACCTGACCGGTGCGCAGCCATTCCTTGACATCATCGTAGGTGCCCTGATATACTTCGATCTCGATCTGCGGATAATGCGCCGCAAAGCTTTTCAGCAGCCCGGGCAGCAGCGAGGCGCACACCGAGTTGAATACCCCCAGCTTTACCTTGCCCTTTTCCAGGCCGTTCAGGCGGGCAATGCTCTGCTTCAGCGCCTCGTCACTGTTGAGCACATCGCGGATAGAAGGATACAGGGAAGCGCCGTAGCTGGTCATGGATACGCCGTTTTTGCCGCGGTTGAACAGGGCAAAGCCCAGCTCCTCCTCCATTACGGCAATGGCGTGACTGATGGCCGAGGGGGTCAGGTGCAGCTGCTGTGCCGCCTTGTTGAAGCTGCCCTGCCGGGCCACGGCATCAAAAATTTCGTAGGAAAAAAGCGTCATGCCCAAAGCCTCCTTCCGTCTTTCCTGGTTCGGAGACGCCCGATTCTCTGTGAATCTTTTTCATCTTTCATTTGAGATAGTTCAATTATCTTCTTGATTGTACTATCCCGCGCCTTTTCTGTCAAGCATTTTTGCCCGATTTATGCGCCTTTCCGGCGTATTTGGTCAAGGATGACGCAGGAGCCTGCCAGCCTGCGCCGTATTATTAAAAAAGCACAAAAAGTAGATTTTTTATCAAGTGAGGGATTCCTTATGACCGAGACTGCCAAAGCCCCTGTCCGCTGCGGACTCAGCGGCACAGCGCTCAAATACATCGCCTGCATCACCATGCTCATTGATCACATCGGCGCTTCCTGCATCGAAGCCGGTATCCTGCTGCCGGCCCTCGCCGCCGGTGCTGCCAGCTGCGGTGGCATCCCGGTCAGCACCCTGCTGGCGGCAGACCGTGTGCTGCGGTATATCGGGCGGCTGGCCTTTCCCATCTTCTGCTTTCTGGCCGTGGAGGGCTTTCTGCACACCCACAACGTCAAAGGCTACCTTGGGCGGCTTCTGCTGTTCGGCCTTCTGAGCGAGGTGCCTTTTGACCTTGCCTTTTTCCGCACACCGTTCGCCCCGCAGCACCAGAACGTTTACTGGACGCTGGCGCTGGGCGTGCTGGCTATGGCAGGGCTCAAGCGCTTTGAAAAGGAAAACGGCCTGCCCCCGGCTGGCAGGGGCTTGTGTGGGCGGGCGGGTGCGCCGCGCTGGCGCTGGCTGCCAATACCGACTACAACGCCATCGGCGTGATCATCATCTGCGCCCTGTACCTGACCCGCACAAACCGCAAGTGGCAGTGCCTTGCGGGCGCACTGCTGTTTATGTTCGAGCTCACCGCCCCGCTGGCCTTTGTGCTGGTCTGGTTCTATAACGGGCAGCGCGGCGCGTGCAGTCCATTGCAGAAAAAGGCCTTTTACTGGTTCTACCCGGTGCACCTGCTGGTGCTGGCAGGCATCACGAACCTGCTGCTGTAAAGCTTTTCCGGTTCAGCTGGCTCACCGCTGCAAGACGAGACGATTGGGAATGCCCTCCGCGTTGCTCTGGGCATATTCAGCGGAAAGATTATTTATAATTTTGGGGTTCTGAAAAGCCTGCGGAGCTTGTCGGGGCAAAGCCCCTCCATCTGCTTGCGCAGACCGCTCTGCCGCTTAAAAGCCTCACTGGGGCTTTTATTGCTGCGCAAACGCGGACTTTCCTGAGCCCCTTTTTCACGGGAAAGGAGCACTCTTCTCAGGATGGTGCAAAGCTTTTGATTTCAGTAAAGAAAATTTAGCACGCTGACCCGCAGCGCCGCGCTTTCGCAGAAAGCGGCGCTGCGAATGCCGTTTTCAGCCACGACCCACCTGTGAAAATGGAATACCGGAGCGTCCGCAGACGCTCCGGTATTCCGAAATTATAAATATTTTTTCCTTAGCTTATGCCCAGAGCGCAAGCGGAGGGCATTCAAAATCGTCCCGCCCGGAAAGGGGAGCGGCCTTTAGTGGCAGCTGCCAGCGCAGCCGCCCTTGTCGGCGTGGCAGGCGTGAGAGCCGCAGCTGTGGCTCTCCTCGTGGTCGTGGTGGGTGCAGCGGGCGTTGGGGTCAAAGACCAGCGTGCCGGCAAGATAAGCCGCTGCAGCGCTGTCGGCGTCGCCGGTAATGCCGCCGCACAGCCGGATGCCGGCCTGTGCCAGCGCCATCTGTGCCCCGCCGCCAATGCCGCCGCACAGCAGCACATTTACGCCGTTGCGCACCAGAAAGCCCACCAGTGCACCGTGCCCCTGCCCGTCGGTGGAGACCACCTCGGCACCGGTGATGCGGCCCTCCTCGGCGGTGTACAGCTTGAACTGCGCAGAGTGGCCGAAGTGCTGGAACACCTGACCGTTTTCGTAGGGAATTGCGATCTTCATAATAAGAGCTCCTTCCTGTATGCAATATTCTCTTTCCCTATTCTAACAGATTGCGGTGAAATAGGGAAGGACACCCGCGCTTTTTGTGCCTTTTGGAGCGGAAAACATAGCCGGTATGTAAAAATGATATCAGAAACTGCTGCAAAATGTATTATAATAGAGCCCGAAAAGAGGGTACAAGTATGAAAACAAAGCATCACGGGCAAATGTCCGAGTCCTTTCTTACGGCGGTGTTCCTTTCGCTGTCCGGCGGCTTGCAGGATGCCTACACCTATCTGTTCCGGGGCAAGGTGTTTGCCAATGCCCAGACCGGCAATATCGTGCTGCTGAGCGCCAATATCATGGATGGCCGGTGGGATAAGGTGCTGCACTATCTGGTGCCGTTGTGCGCCTTTGCGCTGGGGGTTCTGGCTGCGGAAAAAATGCGGGAGCACTTTCAGGCGATGCAGCGGCTGCACTGGCGGCAGCTGGTGGTGCTGGGCGAGGTGCTGCTGCTGTTCGCGGTGGGCTTTCTGCCGCAATCGCAGAACCTGCTGGCCAACGCCATTGTTTCCTTCTCCTGCGCCATGCAGGTACAGGCTTTCCGCAAGGTGAACGGCTACGCCTTTGCCAGTACCATGTGCATCGGCGACCTGCGCAGCGGCGTGGAGGCCTTTTGCATCTGGCGCAAGTCCCATGAACCCCACGCAAAGGATAGGATGGTGCGCTACTTCGGCATCATATTCCTGTTCGCGTTGGGGGCAGGGCTGGGCAGCAAGAGCGCGGCGCAGCTGGGCGGCAGAGCCATCTGGCTCTCCTGTTGCTTTTTGCTGGTCAGCTTTACGCTGATGTTCATCCGGGAGGAACTGGAAGAGAACCCGGTCATCGAAAAAGACCTGACCGCCATCCGGCAGGAGACCCGGGAGATCGACCGCACCCTGAAGCAGGAACTGCAGGAGGAGCAGCGGGAGCTGACGCAGAGCGCCCGGAAATAACAAAAAAGGGGCTGTTGCACATCATTGGTGCAGCAGCCCTTTTTGGCTGAAAGCTGTCGGAACAAAAGGCTTCCCCCGACCGGGGGAAGCCTTTTGTAGAAACCGTTAGGATTGCAGTCGTGTAATAACGCCCGGAGTATTGGTTTTATTTACGCTCTGCGCTCCGTGTCCCGGCCTTGGTCAGCAGCTGCTGGAATTTCCGGGCGGCGGTGTTCAGCGGGCGGTGATGGTCGTAGACAAGGCAGATGGAGCGGGAGGGGATGATCTCCTGCAAGTGCAGCTGTACCAGCTCTCCGCTGGCCAGCAGGGGTGCTGCCATGGGCTCCGGCATAAAGGCCAGTCCCAACTCGCTTTTGACCAGCGTGAGCATCTGGTCGGTGGTGGCGGCCTCGGTGTCAGGTTTCAGCACTGCGTCATGTTCCAGAAAGAATTGCCGGTAAAAGCTGCGGGTCATGCTCTCCTCGTTCAGGCAGATCAGGGGATAACCGGCCAGTTCCTTCAGGCTCAGGGTCTGGCTGGCCAGCGCCGTAAAGGTCTTTCCGCCCACAAGGACTTCATAAAAGGGCATCAGCTCTACCATTTTCAGCCCGTTTTCCACCTCTGCGGGGGTGGTCACGATGGCAAAATCTACCTCGCCGTTGCGTACCGCCTGCACCGCCTGCGGAGTGGAGTGGTTGGAGATGCGCAGCCGGATGCCCGGGTACTCTGTATGGAAAGCGCGCAGCTTTTCGGACAGGTAGATGTTCAAAGCGGTCTCGGTGGTGCTGATGCTGATGGCACCGTGCTCCAGCGTGGCGGTGGCGCTCAGTTCCTCCTCGGCATCCTGTATCTGCACCGCTGCTGAGGCAATGCGGGAATACAGCAGCTCTCCCTCCGGCGTTAAGGTGACGCCCCGGTTGGAGCGGATGAACAGCACGCAGTTCAGCTGGCTTTCCAGCCGGTTCATGGCGTGGGTGATGTTGGGCTGATTATTGCCCAGCACCCGCGCCGCGCGGGTAAAGTTCTGATACTTTGCCACATAGTAAAAGATTTTGTAGTATTCCCAGTCCACATACATAGGTGCGGCCCTCTTTCCTGTCGGGCTTCCGGCGCGGCCAGCGGCAGAAGCGGCTTTATGCTCTTCTTGTATCATAGCACGGCGCGCCGGAATTGCAAGCGCTTTTTACGGCTTGGCTGTGCCGGATGCGGGCAGCAGCCTCTGCAATGTAAAAAACATATTGCTGCTATACACAGGATACTTTTTACATATTCTCTGCACGCTCGTATAATAGACACCGCGAACAGGAAACAAGAATGAAAAGAAGGTAAATGAAGTTTATGCTGACCGCTGTTACTGGAATCAACTGGGGCGATGAGGGCAAGGGCCGCGTCATCGACCTGCTGGCCGAAAATGCCGATATCGTTGCGCGCTATCAGGGCGGCAACAATGCCGGTCATACCGTTGTGACCGAGAAGGGCAAGTTCATCCTGAACCTGCTGCCCTCCGGCATCCTGCACCCGGAGGTGACCTGCGTGCTGGGCACCGGTATGGTGATCGACCTCGAGCATCTGGCCGGAGAGATGGAGGCCATTGAAGCGCGCGGCGTAAAGGTGGAGCCGGAGAACCTGAAGCTCTCCGATAAAGCTACCATCTCCATGCCGTGGCACAAGGTACAGGATGGGCTGGAAGAGGACCGCCTTGCCAAAAAGGGCGGCGCGTTCGGCTCTACCCGGCGCGGCATTGCCTACGCTTACAGCGACAAGTACCGCAAAAAGACCCTGCGGCTGGGTGACCTTTTGCATCTGGACGAGGAGCGCACCCAGAACCGCCTGCACATGATCCTGGACGCCAAGAACATGGAGCTGGCAGGCTGCTATCATCAGGAGCCCATGAGCTACGATGCCCTGCTGAACTGGTGCAGGCAGCAGGCAGCGTACTTTGCGCCCTTCATCTGTGATGTAGGCGCTTTCTTGCAGCAGGCGCACGATAGCGGCAAGCGCATCGTGCTGGAAGCGCAGCTGGGCGCAATGCGGGATATCGACTACGGCATCTTCCCGTTCACTTCCAGCTCTAACACGCTGGCGGCCTACGCGCCGCTGGGTGCGGGCATCCCCAACTGCAAGCTGGACCATGTGGTGGGCGTGCTGAAAGCCTACTCCACCTGCGTGGGCGCAGGCCCCTTTGCAGCAGAGAATGCAATGGGCGAAGCGTGGAACGAAAAGCTGCGCAAGGCCGGCGGCGAGTACGGCGCGGCCACCGGACGTCCCCGCCGGGTAGGCCCCTTTGACTGCGTTGCCAGCCGCTACGGCCTGCAATGTCAGGGCGCGGATAAGATCGCACTGACCAAGCTGGACGTGCTGAGCAGCATGAAGCAGATCCCGGTCATCACCGGTTACAAGCTGGACGGCGTGGAAGTCCCCCGCTTCGACACCCTGTCCGACCTTGACCGTGTGCAGCCGGTGGTCACGCTGCTGCCCGGCTGGAACAAGGATATCTCCGGCTGCCGCAGCTGGACGGAGCTGCCCAAGGAAGCCAAGGCCTATGTGGAGTTCCTTGAAAAGCAGCTGGGGCACGAGATCCAGTTTGTTTCCACCGGCGCCGAGCGCGAAAAGTTTGTGCTGAAGGGAGAATGGCTGTGAGACATTTTATTGAGCCCGGCAGCTTTTCTCTGGCCGAGCAGCTGGCACTGCTCGACCTTGCCGACCGGATGGAGGCTGACCCCGCGCCCTACGCCCACCTGTGTGACGGCCGCATTCTGGCCACCCTGTTCTACGAGCCCAGCACCCGCACCCGCCTTTCCTTCGAGTCCGCCATGCTGCGGCTGGGCGGCAAGACGCTGGGCTTTGCCGGGGCGCAGCTTTCCAGCGCCAGCAAGGGCGAAACGGTGGCCGATACTGCCCGTGTGGTGAGCAACTATGCAGACGTCATTGCCATGCGCCACCCCAAGGAGGGCGCACCGTTGCGGGCGTCCATGTATGCGCGGGTGCCCGTCATCAATGCAGGCGATGGCGGCCACGCCCACCCCTCCCAGACCATGATTGACCTGATGACCATCCGCCAGCGCAAGGGGCGGCTGGATCATTTGACCATCGGCTTCTGCGGCGACCTCAAGTTCGGCCGGACGGTGCACTCCCTCACCGCCGCGCTGAGCCAGTTCGAGGGCAACCGGTTCGTGTTCATCTCGCCCGAGGAACTGCGCATCCCGCAGTACGTCAAGGACGAGACCCTGACTCCGCTGCACCAGAACTATAAAGAGACCGCCGACCTTGAGGCCGAGTTGCCCGGGCTGGACGTACTGTACATGACCCGCATCCAGCAGGAGCGCTTTTTCAACGAAGAGGACTATCTGCGGTTGAAAGGCTGCTATGCGCTGGACGAAAAGCTGCTGCAGCTGGCACCGCCCACCATGCCGGTGCTGCATCCGCTCCCCCGCATCGACGAGATCAAGCCGGACGTGGACAACGACCCCCGCGCCGCTTATTTCGATCAGGTGCATAACGGTGTGTATATCCGCATGGCCATTATACTGGCGCTGCTGGGCATCCCCGACCCGCTGACCGGGAAAAAGGTACTGGAAAGTATATAAGTTGTGAACAGGGCTGCTGCACAAAGCAACGTGCAGCAGCCCTGTTTTTGCGTCTCTCGCCTTTACACCCCTCCCGTGAAAAGGCAATTCTGGAAAATCCGCAGATTTTCCAGAATTGCGAATTATAAATAATTCTTCCGCTGAATATGCGCAAAGTGCAACAACGACGACCGCCGCCAGTGGCGGAAACAGGAAGGAGTTGTTGGGCAGTGGCCAGTAAGACGCGAGTGCCGTTCAAGGCACGAAGCGGATGCTGGGTGCCGCAACCCGGAAGCGGCGCGCATTCCCAATCGTCCCGCTACCCCCGCAGCGGCGGGTCTGGCATAAAGATCATGGTACCCCGGGCAGAAAAAAGCAGCTGCGGCATCATGCAGCTGTACCCCAGCCACAGCACCGCCAGAATGCACAGCACCAAAAGCACCCTGCGCAAAAGCACCGGATGCCGGGCGGGGGAATAGCGTTTTCTGCGGTCACGCTGCATAGGCTGCGCCCTCCTTTTTCAAGGCTTTGCCCAGCTTATGCCGCGGCAGAAAGAATTGTGCACAAGCGGGGTTTGTGGTAAGATAACAGGGAAGAACCACGGAGGAACTGCTTATGCTGACCATTACACTGCTGGGCACGGCTGCCACCATGCCGCTGCCGGAGCGCGCCCTGACCGCCGCTGTGGCGGAGTGCGGCGGGCACAGCCTGCTGCTGGACTGCGGCGAGGGCACCCAGACCGCTGCCCGCCGCGCCGGGGTGAACCTGATGCGCGCAGACGCCATCTGCCTGACCCACTACCACGGGGATCATATTTTTGGTCTGCCCGGGCTTTTGCAGACCCTTGGGGCGCAGGGACGCACCCGTCCGCTGGTGCTGCTGGGGCCGGAGGGGCTTTTGGAGGTCTGGCGGGCGGTATATGCTCTGACCGGGCCGCTGCCCTACGCAGTAAAGCCGCTGGTCTGCCGCGCCGGGCAGCCTGTGGCGCTGGATGCTCTTTCGGATGGATGGCCCGCCGGGGCAACGCTGTTGCCGGTGGCCACAAAGCACCGGGTGCGCAGTCTGGGCTACCGGTTGGACTTGCCCCGGGCGGGCAGGTTCGACCCGGAAAAGGCACGGGCGCTGGGCGTACCGGTGACCCAGTGGCGGCTTTTGCAGCGGGGACAGGCTGTGCCGCTGGCAGAGCGTATGGTGCAGCCCACCGAGGTGCTGGGCGCGCCCCGTAAGGGACTGCGGTTCGTCTTTTCTGGCGACAGTGCCCCCTGCCCGGCGCTGGAACAGGCGGCGCAGGGGGCAGACCTGCTGCTCTGCGATGCCACCTATGCCCTGCCGGAGCAGCAGGAGCAGGCCGCGCAGTGGGGGCACAGCACCTTTGGCCAAAGCGCGGCGCTGGCGGCAAAAGCCGGGGCAAAGCGGCTGTGGCTGGTGCACTATTCCCCCATGATCACCGACCCGGAGGAGCAGCTTGCACAGGCGCAAAGCCTCTTCCCGGCGGCAGAATGCGGCTTTGACGGCAAACGCATCACCCTGCATTACGAGGAGAACGAGGAATGAAGCTGACACTTGACCCCGGGGCAGCTGCCCTGCTGGACGCCCTGCACGCGGCGGGCTATGCAGCCTATGCCGTGGGCGGCTGTGTGCGGGACAGCCTTTTGGGACGCACCGCCCACGACTGGGACCTGTGCACCAGTGCCCTGCCGCAGCAGGTGATGGAACTGTTCGGGACAGAGCAGTGCATCCCCACCGGTTTGCAGCACGGCACGGTCACCATCAAATACGGCGGGCAGCTGTACGAGACCACTACCTTCCGCACCGAGGGTAGCTATACCGATGGCCGTCACCCGGACGAAGTGCAGTTCGTACCGGACGTGCGGGAGGATCTTGCCCGGCGGGATTTTACCATCAACGCCATGGCGTATAATGCGGCCGAGGGGCTGGTAGACCCCTTTGGCGGGCAAAAAGACCTGCAAAACGGTCTGCTGCGGGCGGTGGGTGAGCCGCAGCAGCGGTTTACCGAGGATGCACTGCGTATCCTGCGGCTGTACCGCTTTGCCGCAAGGTTCGGCTTTGCACTGGACGCAGCCACCGCCCGGGCGGCGCGGCAGCTGGCACCGCACTTAGACTGCATCTCTGCCGAGCGCATTCAGGAGGAACTGGCAAAGCTGCTGGCTGCCCCGCAGCCGGGGGCGTATCTGGAACCCGCCGTGCTGGCTGTGGTGCTGCCGGAGCTGACCCCGGCGGCGCTTGAAGCCGCAAAGCCGGTGGTGGATGCCTGCCCGGCAGGGGAGGAAAACCTGCCGGTGCGCTGGGCGGCGCTGCTGGGCGCTCTGGGCGAGAGCGACACCCGCCGGGTGCTCAAGCGGCTGCGCTGCTCCAATGCCTGCATCGAGGAGACTGCGGTATTAGTGCGGGAAACGGCGGGGGAGGGCGTGTGCGGGAGCTTTCTCCTCGGACACGAATCGGGCCATTCCATCGCCCGCCCTACTGCCTGCGGCAGCAGGGTCCCACCCCAGCGGACGGTCCTCGGAGAAACTCCCGCACACGCCCCGGAACGCGCCAGTGATATCCACATTCGACAGCTTTTAGGCCGATACGGGCTGTGCACCGTGGAGCGGCTGTGTGCGCTGTGCGCGGCGCTGCGCCCGCAAGCTGCCCCGGCTTGCGCCCTTGCGGCGCAGCGGGCACGGCAGCTGGAGGCTGACGGCGTATGCTGCCGGGTGAGCCAGCTGGCGGTGAACGGACGCGACCTGATGGCGGCGGGCATCCCGGCAGGGCCTGCGCTGCGCCGGGTGCTGGAAGCGCTGCTGGACGGCGTGATACGCGCAGAGTACCCCAACGAAAAACCGGCACTGCTGGCTGCGGCGCAGAAAATTATAGCGTCTTGACAAGCGGTTTATGCTGCGGTAGTATTATACTACTGCTTTAGTATGTTGAACCCATAAAAGGAGAACCTATGACCACACAGAACCCTGCAAACCGTCCCCACGCCCTCATTGCCATGAGCGGCGGCGTGGACAGCTCGGTGGCGGCCTGCCTGATGCAGCAGGCGGGCTACGACTGCACCGGCATCACCATGCGGCTTACCCACAACGAAACGCTGGGACAGTCCGGCTACCAGACCTGCTGCTCGGAAAAGGATATCGAGGACGCCGCCGAGGTGGCCTTTGCACTGGATATGCCGTATCAGGTGCTGGATTTCACCGCCGATTTCCGGGCACAGATCATTGAAAAATTTATCCGCGTCTACGAGGCGGGCGGCACCCCCAACCCCTGCATCGACTGCAATAAATATATGAAGTTCCGCCACCTGTTGGACTGGGCGGAAGAACACGGCATGGAGTATGTGGTCACCGGCCACTACGCCCGGGTGGAGCAGGATGCAGCCACCGGCCGCTGGCTGCTGAAAAAGGGCTTGGACGAGGGCAAGGATCAGAGCTATGTGCTGTATAACCTCACGCAGGAGCAGCTGGCACATATCCGCCTGCCGCTGGGGGCGCTGCACAAGACCGAGGTGCGAAAGATCGCGCAGGAGCACAGCTTTATCAACGCACAAAAGCACGACAGTCAGGATATCTGCTTTGTGCCGGACGGCGATTATGCCCGCTTTATGGAGCAGTTTACCGGCAAGCACTACCCCGCCGGAGATTTTCTGGATCGGAGCGGCAAGGTGGTGGGTACCCACAGCGGCGCAGTGCGCTACACGCTGGGGCAGCGCAAGGGGCTTGGCCTTGCGCTGGGTGCGCCGGTGTACGTCTGCGGCAAGGATATGCAGGCCAATACCGTCACCGTCGGGCCGGAGAGCGAGCTGTTCGACCGCATCGTCTACGCAGAGGATGTGAACTGGATCGCTATTCCGGCGCTGACCGGGCCGCTGCGGGTCACCGCCCGCACCCGGTATCATCAGGCCGAGCAGCAGGCCACTGTTTACCCCGCAGAAAACGGCTTCCGGCTGGAATTCGACCAGCCCCAGCGTGCCCCCACCCCGGGACAGGCTGCCGTGCTGTATCAGGGTGATGTGGTGCTGGGCGGCGGCACCATCACCCGCGTAGAAAAGTAAGGAGAACAAAATGCAGGATCAATATTCCCGTACCCAGCTGCTGCTGGGTGCAGAGGCTATGGAAAAGCTGCACCACGCCCGGGTGGCAGTGTTTGGCATTGGCGGTGTGGGCGGCTATACGGTGGAGGCACTGGCACGCAGCGGCGTGGGCGCACTGGATCTGATCGATGACGATAAGGTCTGCCTGACCAATCTCAACCGTCAGATCATCGCCACCCGCAGCACGGTAGGGCAGTATAAGGTGGATGTGGCAGAACAGCGCATCCACGATATCGACCCCAACATCAAGGTGACCACCCACCGGTGCTTCTTTGGCCCGGAGACGCAGGACGACTTCGACTTTACCCAGTACGACTATGTGGTGGACGCCATCGACACCGTTACCGGCAAGCTGGCGCTGGTGATGAAATGCAAGGAGGCGGGCACCCCCATCATCTGCTCCATGGGCGCAGGTAACAAGATGGACCCTACCCGCTTTGAGGTGACCGATATCTACAAGACCTCGGTCTGCCCGCTGGCCAAGGTGATGCGTACCGAGTGCCGCAAGCGCAAGATCAAGCACCTGAAGGTGGTCTACTCCAAGGAGCCTGTCATGACTCCCATCGAGGATGACTCCATCAGCTGCAAGGACCACTGCATCTGTCCCCCGGGCACTCAGCGCAAGTGTACCGTGCGGCGCACCGTGCCGGGCTCCAATGCCTTTGTGCCCTCGGTAGCCGGCCTGATCATCGGCGGCGAGGTCGTCAAGGACCTTGTGGGCTTTGTACCGCTGAAGGGGTAAAAGATATCAAAAAACGTCAACATCTACACGGTTTTTGCAGATGTTGGCGTATTTTTTTGCACGCAGCAGCGTTCCATAACATAAAATTGCAATCAATTTGCAATTTGGTATTGCAATTGGGAAGGATATCGTGTATAATCTTCCCTGCACGAAAACGCAAACTGATTGCAAATTGTTGAGAAACGACCCCCTGCGGGTCTTTGGAGCGATTATTTATGGAACTGTTTCTGGATGTTTTGGGCGAAACCTTGGTGGATACCGCCAAGATGCTGCCCTTTCTGTTTCTGGCCTACCTGCTGATCGAGTATATCGAGCACCGCCACGGCGAGCGCATCGAGGCGCTGCTGGCAGGCGGCGGGCGCTGGGGTGCTGTGCCGGGCGCGGTACTGGGCTGTGTGCCGCAGTGCGGCTTCTCCGCCATTGCGTCCAACTTCTACGCCTCCCGGGTCATCACGCTGGGCACGCTGATGGCGGTGTACCTTGCCACCAGCGATGAGGCTATCCCGCTGCTGGTCTCCATGCCCGCTTACTGGGATAAGCTGGCCGTCCTGATGGTCATCAAGGTGTTGTACGCCATCGTGGTGGGCTTTGTGCTGGATTTTGTGCTGCGGGGCGTGCTGCCCAAAGGGCTGCGTGGCGGCTACACCGGCCATGCGGACGAGGTGGACTGCCACGAGGAGCACAGCGATGCCGAGGGCAACGAAAAGCCCATCTGGCAGGCAGCGCTGCGCCACACGCTGGAGATCTTTGTGTTCATCTTCGCTTTCAGTCTGGTGTTCGGCATGATCGTGGAAGGCGTGGGCGAGGACGTATTCGCTGAGGTGCTGGGCGACATGGGCTTCTTCCAGCCGGTGGTGGCGGCTCTGGTGGGCTTGATCCCCAACTGCGCCGCCAGCGTGCTGCTGACCCAGCTGTATGTGGAGGGTGCGCTGCGCTTTTCCAGCCTTGTGGCGGGGCTGTGCACCGGTGCGGGTGTGGGCTTGGCTGTGCTGTGGCGCGCCAACCCCTCGTGGAAGCAGAACCTCTTCATCACCGGCCTGACATGGGCCGCCGGTGCCTTTGTGGGCGTGGCCATGCAGGTGGTCGTGGTGATGTTTGCCTGATAAGGAAAGATATTTTGAATTTCGGGACAGTGGGATGCCTGCGGACATTCTGCTGTCCCATTTTTCTTTTCCCCCTCTCCCGCTGGACTTTGAAATGTGTTATACTGGGAGAAAACGATGCACACAGGAGAGATGACCATGCAATATAAGATTCTGGCAAGCGATTACGACAACACGCTGATGCCCTTTGGCGAAGCAAAGCCCCGCCCGGCGGTGGTAAAGGCGGTAAAAAAGCTGCAAGCCGCCGGGGGTAAGTTCGTGCTCAGCACCGGCCGCTCTTACCCCGGCATCCGGGACAAAAACCAGTTGGGCGGCATCCGGTACGACTACGCCATTACCTGCAACGGTGCCTGCGTGGTGGACAGGCAGGGCAATGTAATAGCCGAGCATCCGCTTACCAGCGAGGAGATGTATGTACTGGTGGATTTCTGCGAGGATTATAACTACCCGCTGCAATTCAACTTCCGGGATGCCTATTACGCCTACTGCGAGTACGAGTATCTGCACACCGGCTATCAGATGATGAACAGCCCCGGGCTGGACTGCGTGGACGGCGAGGATCAGGACAGGCATCTGGTGGATATGCCCCACGCCGCCTTTGCCGCCATGCCGCCGCAGGAAGTGGAGCGCTTCCACGAAAAATACGGCTACCTTGGCCTGCACTGGATGCAGACGGGCGCGCAGAACGCGGACGGCTACTGCTACTACGATATCGTGCGCGGCGGCGTGGATAAGGGCGTAGGGCTTGCCGACCTGTGTGCACAGATGGGGCTTACGCTGGCGGATGCCGTGGCTGTGGGCGATTCTGCCAACGATGTGGGGATGCTGAAGGCAGCCGGCCTGAGTGCCTGCATGGCAAACGGCACCCCGGACGCCAAGGCCGCTGCCGACCGGATCATCGGGGATGTGCGGGAGGACGGCGTGGCGGCACTGATCGAGGAACTGTGGTTCGACGGCCCCCGCGCGGAGCCCTCCGGCAAAGATTTTGGCTCCGCATGGGGCAATATTGAAAGCGCAGGCGGCAGCTTATGAGCTTTGCACCGGTGTACGATGACCGCAGCCGGGCGCTGATCTTGGGCACATGGCCCAGCCCCAAAAGCCGGGAGATGGCCTTTTACTACGGCCATCCGCAAAACCGGTTCTGGCCGCTGCTGGCGGCGTTGACCGGGGAGCCGCTGCCCGTGCGGGAGGATATCGCCGCCAAAAAGCAGCTGCTTTTGCGCCACGGGCTGGCACTGTGGGATACGCTGGAAAGCTGTACGATCACCGGCGCATCGGATGCCTCCATCCGGGATGTGGTGCCCAACGATATCGCCGGGCTGCTGCGCAAAGCACCCATCCGGGCGGTGTTCTGCAACGGTGCCACAGCTTACCGTATCTACACAAAATATCAGCAGCCGCTTACCGGCATCCCGGCTGTCCGTCTGCCAAGTACAAGCCCCGCCAACGCTGTCTGCAGCCCCGCCCGGCTGGAGGAGCTTTGGGGCGCTGCGCTGGCGGACTGGATCGTAAAATGATGACAAGGCTGTAAATTCTTTTGCGGGATACTTGCGTTTTTTTGCGGACGTTGTATTATGGATATCATAAGGGGCGCACTGCCCCGGACAAGGAGAAATGACCATGAGCAAGATCATCCGCACCCAAAAGCCCAGCGTGCTGCCCTTTTATGCGGCGGCGCTGGTGTTCGTGGTACTGTGCGCGGTGCTGCCGGTGTATAAATTATGGGCGCTGCTGGTGGCGCTGGGCGGTGCCGCCGTGGCCTTTGGCGTGGCAAAAAAGACCTGCCCGCCCCGGGTGGTGGAGCACGAGGTACCCTTCCACACCGGTGTGGAGGATGTGGACCAGATGCTGACCGATATCCAGCAGAAGCTGGACACCCTGCACGCACTGAACGAGGCGTTGCCCGACCCGCAGCTGTCCGCCGCTATGACCCGCATGGAAAAGGCGGGACGCTCCATCGTGGAATCCGTGGAAGCAAACCCCGCCAAGGCAAAGCAGGTGCGCCGGTTTGCCAACTACTATCTGCCAGACGCCGTAAACGTTCTGCAGCAGTATGCAAAGCTTGCAAAGCAGGGTGTGCGGGGCGAGAACGCCGCCGCCATCCGCGCCGAGGTGGAGCACAACGCCGCCTCCATTGCCACGGCTTTTGAAAACCAGCTGGATGCCCTGTATGCGGCAGAGAGCATGGACCTGTCCGCAGACCTGACCGTTTTGCAGAATATGCTGAAAGGGCAGGGTCTGAGCAAGTAAAACCAGAATATCCCCTCGGGATTTTGAAAGGAAGAAATCACTTATGGCTGACAATACTCTGAACTTTGATCTGGATGCCCCCGCAGTGCCCACCCTGACGCTGGACCCCACCCCCGCCGCTGTGCCGCAGGAGGAAAAGCCCGCCGCTGCCCCTGCCCCGGAGGCACAGGTGAACCTGACCCCCGAGGAGCAGGCCATGGTGGATCAGTTTGCCCAGAAGATCGATATCACCAACAGCCAGCAGGTGCTGCAGTACGGCTCGGCCTGCCAGAAGAAGATCGGCGATTTTTCCGAGGCTGCCCTCTCCAAGGTGTCCACCAAGGATCTGGGCGAGGTGGGCGATATGATCACCAACCTCATTGGCGAACTGAAGAGCTTTGATGCCAACGAGGAGCAGCAGAAGGGCATCATGGGCTTCTTCAAGAAAAAGACCAGCCAGCTGGATGCCCTCAAGACCAAGTACGACAAGACCGAGACTAATGTGGAAAAGATCCAGTCCATGCTGGAAGCACATCAGGTGCAGCTGCTCAAGGACATCGCCATGCTGGACAAGATGTACGAGCTGAACATGGCCTACTTCAAGGAACTGAGCATGTATATCCTTGCCGGCAAGAAAAAGCTGGCCGATGTGCGTGCCAACGAATTGCAGCAGGCCATGGATAAGGCCAAGGTCTCCGGTCTGCCGGAGGACGCACAGGCCGCCCGCGACCTTGCCGACCAGTGCGAGCGCTTTGAGAAAAAGCTGTATGATCTGGAACTGACCCGCAACATCAGCTTGCAGATGGGCCCCCAGATCCGTCTGCTGCAGAACAACAACACCATGATGGCGGAAAAGATCCAGTCCACCATCGTGAACACCATCCCGCTGTGGAAGAACCAGATGGTGCTGGCGCTGGGTCTGGCACACAGCCAGCAGGCCATGCAGGCCGAGCGCGCCGTGACCAACATGACCAACGATCTGCTGAAGAAGAACGCCGAGGCGCTGAAGCTGGGCACCATTGAGACCGCCAAGGAGAGCCAGCGCGGCATCGTGGATATCGAGACGCTGCAGCAGACCAACAAGAGCCTGATCGAGACGCTGGACGAGCTGAACAAGATCCAGGGCGAGGGCCGCGCAAAGCGTGCCGCCGCCGAGCAGGAGCTGACCCGCATCGAGGACGAACTGAAAACCAAAATGATGGAGATCCGGAGCTGAAATGGCAAACGCTGATTTTTCTCAGAACAAACAAACCGCTCCCGGCGGTTTTGACGCGGGCAGCTACCGCGAAAAAGCAAAGCCGGAGCAGACTGTAAGGCTGACGCCCCGCCAGCAGAAGCTGGCCGCACTGGAAGCAAAGCTGCCCGCTGCGCTTTCCACCCGGGCGGCGGCGCTGGCCTTGAGCGTAGTGGTGATGCTGGCCGCCTTTTTCGGCTTTGGCAGCGCCAAGCTGCGGGGCAAGTACAACACTGCCCGTCAGTGGTTCACCACAGGGGTCGCCGCCGACAACGGTTATAACCTGAGCGAGGAGCTGACCACCCGGGAGAATACGGCGGCGAACATTCTGACCACCGCCTCCAACACCCTTGGCGCAGACAGCGCCGAGGCGCTGGCTGCACAGAATGCGCTGAACGATTTTTCCGCTTGTCTGCAAGCGGTGCAGAACGGCGGCAAAAGCCAGTCGCTGACCTCGCTGCCCTATTATCAGGGCAGTGCGATGCACGCGCTGTATCAGGCCGATCAGGCACTGGGCGCTGCCATCGACCAGCTGTATGCAAAATTGCAGGAGCAGGCCGCAGACCCCATGAAGATGGGTGCGGTGCAGGGGCAGTACGGCCAGTTCAACAGCGCAGCCACCATCATTGGTACTTTGCAGTACAATACGGCGGTGTATGAATATCAGAAGGATGTCGGCGGCTTCCCGGCCAGTGTGCTGGGCGCAGTTGCCGGCGTGAAGGAGGTTGAGCCCTTCGCATGAAAAACTTTGCAAAACGCATCAGCGCACTGGTGCTGGCCGTGGTGGTCAGCGCGGCGGTGCTGTGCCCGGCGGCCTTTGCTGCCCAGCTGCCCAGCCTGCCCAAGGATCAGTGCGTGGTGGATGGTGCCGGTGTGCTGAGCAGCAGCACTGTGCAGACCATCACCGAACTGAACGCCCAGCTGGAATCCAGCTGCAGCGGCGCGCAGATCGGTGTACTGACAGTAGAATACACAGGCAATGATTCCACAGAGGATTACGCCACACAGGCTTTCAACGCGTGGGGCATCGGTTCCTCCTCCCAGAACAACGGCGTTCTGATTCTGCTGGTGATGGAGTCGGCGCAGTATGCGGACGGCGACTGCTACCTGACCTACGGCGATGGCTTCCGCAACACCACGCTGGCAAAGCAGGCCAGCGCCATCGCCCAGACGATGGAGGATCAGTTTGCCGCAAAGAATTATGACGGCGCAGTGACTACTTGTGCCCGCAACGTGGCAAACACCATCGCGGATATTTACGGAGTCAGCCTTTCCGGCGGCACCGGCAACGGCAGCACCGTGCAGCCTGGCTATCAGGGCGGGCAGAGCAGCGGCGGCAGCACTCTGACCGACATCCTGACCCTTGTGGTCAGCGTTGTGCTGCTTATCGTCATCATCCGGTCGGTGGCCTATGTTTTTGCCAGCCCCTGCGGCTGGCTGTGGTGCTTCGGTGGGCCGCGGCCTCCCCGTGGACGGCGGCGCGGCCCGCATAACCCGCCCCCGCCGGGCGGCTTCTACGGCGGCTTTGGCGGCATGGGCGGCGGCTCCTTCGGGGGCGGTGCCGGGCGCGGCGGTTTCGGCGGCGGCAGCTTTGGCGGCGGCTTCGGTGGCATGGGCGGCGGCTCCAGCCATGGCGGCGGCGGTGGCCGTGGGCGATAATGAGAATAAAAGGAGAAAGGCGGTGGCGCTTTACCACTGCCTTTCTCTTTTTTATGCCATTTATCGTGAATGAAATTCATTTGACAAAACAATTTTTGTAACTTATACTGGATGACATCACGAAAAAATAAAGGAAGTATCTGTCATGCTGACTCTGGATAAGATCTACCACGCCGCCTTTGTGCTGAAGGACGTAGCGCGCAAGACCGACCTCATCGAAGCCCCCAAGCTGTCCAAGGACTGCCAGCTGTACCTCAAGACCGAGAACCTGCAGGCCACCGGCAGCTTTAAGGTGCGGGGCGCTTACTATAAAATCAGCCAGCTTTCTGAGGAGGAGAGCGCCAAGGGCGTGATTGCCTGCTCTGCGGGCAACCATGCGCAGGGTGTGGCGCTGGCGGCTACCCGGCGCGGCATCCGCAGCATCGTCTGTATGCCGGACGGCGCACCCCTGATGAAGGTGGAGAACACCAAAAATCTGGGCGCGGAGGTCTGCCTTGTGCCCGGCACCTACGACGAAGCCCACGACAAGGCCGTGCAGCTGCAAAAGGAGTACGACATGACCTTTATCCACCCCTACGATGACGAGCAGGTCATCGCCGGGCAGGGTACCATCGGCTTGGAGATCCTTGACCAGCTGCCGGATGTGGACGCTGTGGTGGTGCCGGTGGGCGGCGGCGGACTGATCTCCGGCATTGCCTTTGCCATCAAGACCCTGCGCCCGGAGGTCAAGGTATACGGCGTACAGGCCGAGGGTGCTCCCAGTATGTACCGCAGCCTGCACGAGCACAAGTACCAGACCCTGAAATCTGCTTCCACCTTTGCGGACGGCATTCAGGTCAAGACCCCGGGCGAGCTGACCTATCAGCTGTGCGAGCAGTATGTGGACGATATCGTTACCGTGACCGAGGACGAGACGGCGGCGGCCATCCTCTCCCTGATGGAGAACCAGAAGCTGGTGGCTGAGGGTGCAGGCGCTGTGCCGGTGGCGGCGGTGCTGTTCCACAAGCTGCCGGTAGAGGGCAAAAAGGTGGCCTGCGTCATCTCCGGCGGCAACATTGATGTGAACATCCTGAACCGCGTCATCACCCGCGGTCTTGTGATGAGCGGCCGCAAGGCAAACCTGACCATCGCGCTGGAGGACAAGCCCGGCCAGCTGAAAAAGGTGGCCGAGGTGGTATCCCGCTGCGGCAGCAATGTGGTGTCGGTGCAGCATGACGGCTCCGACCCCAATATGCCCATCTCCAGCTGCTTCCTCAAGCTGACGCTGGAGACCCGCGATGCCGCTCAAATCGAGCAGATCCGTACCGAGCTGACCAAGGCCGGTTTCCAGCTGGTCAGCGAGCGGGTGTAAACTTTATCGTTTGCCAGAGCGAAAAGAGAACTTGTCTTAAACTTAAAGTAATATAGAGGAGAAAATATACTATGAAAGTCGTATCTACTACCAACGCACCTGCCGCCATCGGCCCTTACAGTCAGGCACTGGATCTGGGTAATATGGTGTTTGTGTCCGGGCAGATCCCGGTAGACCCCGCCACCGGCACTATGGCCGATACCGTGGAGCAGCAGGCCGCACAGAGCCTTGCCAACCTGAAGGCGATACTGGCCGAGGCCGGGCTTTCCATGAACAACGTGGTCAAGACGGTGATCTTTCTGGCTGATATCAACGATTTTGCCGCAGTGAACGCAGAGTACGCCAAGGCCTTTGCCGAACCGTTCCCCGCCCGCAGCTGCGTGCAGGTGGCAGCCATCCCCAAGGGCGCAAAGCTGGAGATCGAGTGCATCGCCGTGCGGGACTGAGCGAATAAAGATAAGAAAAGCGGGACACCGGAGCATCTGCGGATGCTTTGGCGTCCCGTTTTTTGGCATCATGTTCGGAAAACCGGTTTTTACTTCTGCACACCGGCCTCGCATTGCTCGATGAACTGCTTGGCCACCCGGGGGCTGCGGCCGCCGGCACGCAGAGCGAAGGCCTCGGCCTTGAGCAGCAGCTGCTCGGTGGGCATCTGGATGTTGTGCTGCTTGGCAAGCTGCTCCAGAATGGTCTCGAAGCGGGCCTTCTCCGGCCGCTGGAAGGTGACCGTCAGGCCGAACCGGGCCGACAGGCTCATGAGTTCCTGGCGAGTGTCCATCGCGTGCAGGTCGTCGCCGCTGCGGTCGGCCATCGTCTCCTTGACCAGGTGGCGGCGGTTGCTGGTTGCGTAGACCGCCACGTTATGGCTGCGCCCGCCGACGCCACCCTCCAGAATCGCTTTCAGCGCGGCAAAGTTATCGTCGTTGGACGCAAAGCTCAAATCGTCGATAAACAGGATGAATTTCAGCGGATTTTTCGCCAGTTCGTCCATCAGGGCAGGAATCTGGTACAGCTGGTTTTTCTTCACTTCGATCAGGCGCAGGCCGTCGGGGGCGAACTCGTTGGCAATGGCCTTGACCGTGCTGGATTTGCCGGTGCCGGCATCGCCGTAGAGCAGGACATTGTTGGCAGGCATCCCGGCCAGCAGGGCGCGGGTGTTGGCGATGACCTTCTCCCGCTCCTGCTCGTAGCCGGGCAGCTCGCTCAAACGCTGCGGGTCGGGGTAGCGCACCGGCACCAGCTGGCCGTTCTCGACCGTGAAGACGTGGTGCTTGGCGAACATGCCGTAGCCTTTTTTGCCCACCTCGCTCATCCGCTGGGCGTAGGCGGCGTGGAGGTCGATGGCCTTTGTCTCCCACCGGGGCAGGAAAGGCAGCTTGTCGGCGGCACCGGCGGCGTCCAGAAGCTCGTCCAGCGTCAGGCGGCCTTCGGAGAGGATGCGGTTGATCTCCGCCCGGATCTCCGGCGGCAGGCGGCG
>OKSM01000067.1_pt1 | contig 31991 bp, 31 predicted proteins | sample 1606281 | NCBI WGS metagenome assembly OKSM01 (sample SAMEA3879549, study PRJEB24766) | human gut metagenome | biome: human-associated habitat; feature: feces | place: USA | collected 1985/1987
TCTTGATAGCTGCTAAATAACCGAAGTATAACCACTGAACAGCTTCCTTAGCGTTGGTAGCGGGACCGGAAATATCGTAGCCGTAAATCTTAGCCATTTCCTTCATTCCCTGCAGAGCCTTGATCTGCTCAGCAATTTCTTCTCTCAGACGGATAACTTCTTCGGTCATGGTACCGTTACCGCAGTTCTTCTTATCCTCTTTCTTCTTCTCAATCAGGAAGTCGATACCGTAAAGAGCAACTCTTCTGTAGTCGCCTACGATACGTCCACGACCGTAAGTATCGGGAAGACCTGTAACGATATGAGTATGACGTGCAACCTTCATCTCGTCTGTATATGCATCAAATACTGCCTGGTTGTGTGTCTTATGATAGTCAGTGAAAATCTTGTGGAACTTAGGGTTAACTTCGTAACCGTAAGTGCTTGCAGCTTCCTCTGCCATCTTGATACCACCGTAAGGCATAAATGCTCTCTTTAACGGCTTGTCTGTCTGAAGACCTACAATCTGCTCAAGGTCCTTCATAGACTCATCAATGTAGCCCGGGCCGTAAGCGGTAAGGCTGGATACAACCTCTGTTTCGCACTCTAATACGCCGTTGTGCTCACGTTCTGCTTTCTGTAATTCCTGCAGTCTGCCCCAAAGCTTGTCGGTTGCCTCTGTAGGGCCTTCCAAAAAGCTTTCGTCACCATCATACTGGGTGTAGTTTCTCTGGATGAAGTTACGAACATTGACATCAACATCCCAATGGCCGTCTTTCACAAAACCTCTCCATGCTTCTGCCATGAAAATTTACCTCCTTTTGGTAAAAATAAAATAATATTATCAACAGGAAACCTTGTCGCGGTTTACCTACTGTTGTTTACGTTAAAAGTGTACTACTAACAAAGGCTAAGTGTCAACTGTTTTGCGGATTGGACGTAATTTTATACATTCCGGAGCCACCAGAGGAAGGGTCTGGTGCCGATGTAGAACTTCACGGTCTTCGTTCCGCCGTATTTTCCGCATCCCTGCAGGGTAACCTGGGCGGTTCCTTTGTTGACATTGTTCTTGTAACCGATGATTTTGTATCCATCCTTCGTGTCGTCGCCGTCCGTGATAAGGGGAAGGGTTTCCACTACTGCCTGTTTGCCGGTTCCCACCTTCATGGTAAGGATTAAATCCTCCTCCGTCAGGGTAACCGGTTTTGTGGTGTAGGGAAGCGTCTTGGGTACTACCTTAACCGTCACCTTTTTGAAGTCAGACTCCGTAATGCGGTAATCTGCAGTCAGTACAGAGCCCTCGCCCCGGTAGTTTCCGGCACCGGTAATGGTGATACGGATAGTGCTGCCGGGTTCGTTTACGACGTCCTTTTTCACATCCAGTTTTGTTTCTTCTCCGTTTGCCATCAGCAGACTATAAGAAAGCGTATAATCTGTTTTCTCCTTTAGTTTTGTTCCGGTTTCATCCGTTACCACAGGCTTGCTGACAAATTTGCCCTTGTTTTTGTTTGCCGGCACATCCGCAACCGTCACCGTGATGGGATTTACCTTGTCTGCGAGGCTCTTGTTGGTAATGGTAAAGGTCTGCTTGATGCTGCCCTTAAAGTTTCCTTTGCCCTTTACGGTAATGAGCGGCAGCTTCTTCTCCGTCAGGTTTTTACCCTCGCTGACAGCCTTGTTGTTGGCATAGGTTACGGTATAATCTTTGCCCTCTTTCAGGGTAACGGTGTTTCCGTTTGCCATTTTCGCGGTTACCACAATCGCAGGCTTCGCACCGTTCTTTACAAAAGGAATACTGTCTGCTACTCCAATTTTTGCTTCGGTTCCTTCCGCCGCCAAATCCGCCTGCGTAATCTTGAAGGTCTTCTTCACGGTTCCGGTGTAACCGCCAGCGCCGGTAATCACAACTGTTGCGGTTCCCGCATCTACATTTTTCAGGTAAGAAACCTTGTAATCGCCATATTGCGCATATTCATCGTATTCCCGCAGATAGGTTGTCTGTGTTACCATCTTTCCATCTTTACCTTTTACTTTTTTCTGCAGACTTACCCTTACTCTGGGTTCCTGTTCCCCGCCGTTATAAACAACACTTACGTTCTTGCTGCCGTCCACCCAGCTTACCATGTTTGCGGAAAGTGCTGTGCCCTTGATTTTAAAGGTAATGCGTTTTTCACCAAAATAGGTTCCGATGGCTGTTCCGTCTTCCAGAATCTTTCCGGTTCCGGTAAGAACGACAGTTGCGGTTCCCACATACCTGTTGTTGATCCAGGTTACCGTATAGTCGGCATTTTCCGCGGAAACGGTTTCACCGGCTGCATTCACATCACCTTCCTTGTATAAGGTAACTTTATTTTTTCCGCTGCCGTAGGTTACGGTAAGCGCCGGGGTCATGCCTTTTGCATTGTTTCCTTCGCATAAATCCGCATCATAAGTCACATCCGGTACTTTTGCTACAGTAACCTTGCTCATCAAAATCTGCTCTTTTGCCACATCTGCCAGTGTTACCGTTATCTGTCTGGTACCGGTGTAATTGCCTTTTCCGGTAATCTCCACGGTATACTTTCCGGGAGTTACATAACTGTTTGCGTTTTTGTTTTCCGCATTCTGTTCATTCAGGGTTACGTGGTTTACGGTGTAATCCTTGTTTTCTGACAGCTTCTTTCCGTTATCCGTCACCACCGGCACGGCTTTGATGCCTTTGGGATTTTTTCCCGCAGGCGCTGCCAGATAAAGGTTATCGATGTTAATACGCTGTTCCGTTCCATCCAGGGATGCCGGATTTATGGTAAAGGTACGTGTTTCCGTTCCCTTATAATTACCGGTACTCTTCACGGTAATGGTGGGCGCCTTTTTCGCATCATCCGCCGTTGCCGCTTTGATGTTGTTTTTATAAGAAACGGTGTAATCCTTCTTTACTGCCAGCATTTTTTTGCCGTCGTATACCCTAAAGGAGGGGGTGATTGCTTTACCGGTATAGGTATAGCCGCCTGCCTGCAGGTCTGACATCCAGATACCGTCGGGAATGATACCGTCATCCGGCACATCCTCCCGGAGCACTTCCCCATATTCTGCTTTTCCGTCCGTGCTGCTTATCAGGGTAAAATCACTATACCGGCCAGGTTCCAGTTCATAATCAAATTTCTTTACCGTCGCTTCGTAAACGGCATTGTCAAACACCAGACGGGTCACCGTATCCTCGGTATCTGCCGGAAGATACATGTATAAATAGCCGTCTTCCATGGTGCATACATCCTTCAGGTTGTAAGAAAGTGTCTTTGTTTCTCCTGTTTTCTTATTATAGGTCTGTAATACAGGATTTCCAAGAGCCGCATTTTTTCCGGCAAGAAGCAGCAGGTCTGCCCTCGCAAGATATGCTTCATGTAGCTCGTCTCCATCTTTTCCGAGTACACCGCTAAGTCTGCTTGCTTTGATGTTTCCACCATAGATTTCCGGACCACTGATGCCGGTACTACAGCCGCTTCCGATTCCGTATCCTTCCCAGTAGGCTTCGTCCGCAGTTGACAGAGCCGTTACGGTTCCCCCGCTTATGATAATGCCAATTCCCATACAAGCGTAACCACCGCCGATTCCGGCTCCCGCACAACCGTACTCTCCTGTTGCAGTGGAGGTTGCGGTGACCGTTCCTCCGCTTATGGTAATATTATTTCCCATACCGGCATAACCACCGCCGATTCCGGCTCCGGTAGCTCCATGATCTCCTGCTGTAGCGGTTGCTATGACCGTTCCTCCACTTATATCGATATTGTTTCCGGCGCCACTTTTTCCGCCGCCAATTCCGGCACCTTGATTTCCTCCCTGTGCGATTACGGTTCCTCCGCTTATCGTAATATTGCTTCCGCTTTCGTAATAACCGCTTCCGACTCCGGCTCCACTTTCGCCTCCGGTTGCCGTTACGGTTCCTCCGCTTATCGTAATACTGCTTCCGCTACCGTACATACCACCGCCGATTCCAGCTGCATATTCGCCTCCGGTTGCCGTTACCTCTCCTCCGCTTATGACGATATTGTTTCCGGCTTTTTCATGGCCGCCTCCGATTCCGGCTCCCTGTTTTCCTCCCTGTGCAATCAGGGCACCGTCACCGGAAATGGTAAGGGTACCGATGTTTTCCGCATCTCCGTCCTTCTGGATAGCGGCATAGTATCTTCCTGCTTTTAAGCCATTTTCACCCTTTAAGATAATGTTTACATTTCCGGTACTGTTTTCCGGAATCAGAATGGGCGAATCGGTAGTATCAATAGTATCAATATAGGTTCCGTCCAAAGTCAGGGTCACGGATGCATCTTTTTCTATTTCTATTCTTGTCTGAGAATAGTTGTCCTTGCCGTAGCCGTTTCCACTCTTTACGGTCAGGTTGGCACCGTCTTTTATCAGAATGCCCTGCGGGATTTCATTTCTTTCATAGTAAGCGGGGTCGCCCAGTACCAGTAAATCGTATCTGCACTTTCCCCTTGTGAGACGGTTGTCTGCTCCGGCTTCCGCGGAAACGGTACCGGTATAGTAATACATTCCGAGTAAAATCGAGGTTTCGCCAGCCGGAAGATACATATAAATCTTTCCGTCCGCATCGGTCATAACATCCTTCATACCATAGGCGGTTTCGCCCACATCCGTAACGGCTGCCTCTATTCCGAATTCTTCCGTCAGGTCTACCACCGTACAGTAAACCTCATCGGTTCCGTTGGTCACACCGGTAAGCACACCTTTCGTTGTTTTCACGCTGCCGCCGGTAATGGTAACCTTGCCTGTGGAACCGCCACTTCCGCCTCCGATATCGCTCTTTGTACCTCTTCCGGTTGCCGTTACCGTTCCCCCGCTTATGCTGATATCATTTCCGTCCCTGCTATCTCCACCGCCGATTCCCGCTCCGAACGAGCCTCCGGTCGCCGTTATGATTCCTCCGGTTATGGTAATATTGCTTCCGACTCCGCAATAACCGCCTCCAATTCCCGCTCCATATGCGCCTCCGGTTGCCGTTACTTCTCCTCCGCTTATGCCGATATTGCTTCCGGCTCCATTTTTTCCGCCGCCAATTCCGGCTCCGTAATAGCTGCCCTTTGCGATTATCGTTCCTCCGCTTATGGTGATATTACTTGCGCTTTCGTGATAACCGCTTCCGACTCCGGCTCCTCCATTGCTTCCGGTTGTCGTTACCATTCCGCCGCTTATGGTAATGCTGCTTCCGGCTCCGTACATACCACCGCCGATTCCCGCTCCTCCATAACCTCCGGTTGCCGTTACCTCTCCTCCGCTTATGCTGATATTGCTTCCGGCTTTTTCATAGCCGCTTCCGATTCCCGCTCCGTATTTGCCTCCCTGCGCAGTCAGGGCACCGCTGCCGGAAATTGTCAGAGTACCATCTGCGGTCCCGTTTTTCTGAATTCCCGCTGCTTTTTCACCTGCTGTTAAAGCATTGCTGCCTTTTAAGACAACATTTACCGCCCCCGTGCTGTCTTCTGCAATTTCCAAAGGAGACACTGCTTTATCGCTCACGTTTATGTATACACCGTCCAGTGTGAGGGTTGCCTTAGCGTCTTTTTCCACATAAATACGGGTCTGGGAAGGATTTTCCGCTCCGTAACCGTCTGCGCTGTGGAAAGTAAGCTCCGCTCCGTTCTTTACCGTGATGACATCATTTTCCGCATCATAAGAATAGCTTCCGTTGTTTCCTTCCACTGTAAGGGTGCCGGTTGCGGTTGTCGCTACACCGTATACCGCAATGTCATTGCCGGAAACGGATACTTCGCTGTCGGGACCGGACACGTCGCCGGTGCCTCCGTTACCGTCTGATACATCACCTGTTTCGCCGGTGCCTCCATTATTGTCAGAAATGTCGCCGGTGCCTCCTGATACGTCGCCGGCATTACCGCTACCGCCGTTATCTCTGTTATCGCCGGAGTTGCCCGGTATGTCACCTGTTTCGTCGGAGCCGGACACATCGCCGATGCCACTGTTGCCGCCATCCTTGTCGGAGCCATCGGAAAAATCACCTGCTCCGTTATTTCCTTTGCCGCCATTTTCTCCGTTATTGCCATTGTTGCCGGTGCCGTCGTCAGCCTGTCCGGTTTGTTCTATCTCATTCTGCACGGTCACATAGCCCGCTTCGCTTTCTGCCGCCAGCGCCGTGTACGGCGTCGATGTAAATACCATCGCCGCAGTCAGAATTGCTGCCAGTATACGTGTGCCTTTTATCTTTTTCTTTGCCATTCCCTGTATTGCCCCTTTCACTGCTTTTAAAACAAAGCTATTCAATCTATTATAGCAGTTTGCACTCCCGTGCACAATGTTTTTTATACAAGCGGTATCAAATTATGAGCTTAGATAAGGGATAAAACCAGGGAAATCCCGGATTAGATACAGATGTGAATAGCATTTACGCGGATATAGAAAAGATTGCTGATTTCCGCGTAGGCTTTGCAAAAGATTTACGCGGATTTTGGGTCATGATGCCCTTTTCCGCGTAACCTCTGCAAATGATTTACGCGGATTTTGGGACATGATGCCATTTTCCGCGTAAGCCCTTCAAAAAGTTTACGCGGATTTTGGGACATGTTGCCATTTTCCGCGTAACCTCTGCAAATGTTTTACGCAGATTTTGGGTCGTGATGCCATTTTCCGCGTAACCTCTGCAAAAATTTTACGCGGATTTTGGGACATGATGCCCAGAGTCAAACAGATCAGCTTTTCAGAAAGTCTGTTGTTTGACCCTATACAGCAAATTTCTAATATAAGTCAAAATAGTCAAAGATAAACTCCATTTTTATTTGACTTCGACAGGAAAAAAGCGGAATTAAGTCAAAAATGGCTTTTCCAAGCTGAAAGTTTGTTTGACTCTGCAATAAGAAAATGCCCGTGGAATCAAAATTGAAAACAAGAACCGGAAAAATTATTTGACTTTATAATGCGTACGTACAAGAGGAGTCAAATTAACTAGGAAAATCCCCGGAAGCCAGTACTTCCGGGGACAAACATGCTATTGTGCATATACTTATTTTTAATTTACCATTCCTGCAAGAAAATTGTCTATTTTTTCTAAATAGGCATCTGCCTGTACGATGAAACCGACATGTCCGCCGGGTGCATCCTCTATTCTGGCGTCGAGGTCACGGAACAGGGCTGCCAGGATTTCCTGGTCCTCTTTTTTGAAGATGTCGTGCTCAGGAACGAGTATCTGCACCTTGCCGTGCAGGTATGCAAAGTCTTCTTTCTTAAAGTATTCGCAGTTTCTCAGCATGAATACGCAGGTATAGCTGTGAATAAAGCGCTTTTTGTACTGCAAATCGGAAGCAACCGTTTCATAGAAGCTTATGCCGTAAGCCTTGTTCTCCGGTGTTTCATACTCTAAAAATTTCGGGCTTAATTTTATAAGCTGCTTCATCAGAGTCTTGGCGGGCATAATCTTCATCAGATTTATCATAATGGGACCTTTTATCCATTCTTTTTTGATATTGCGGATGTAATCGCTGTCCAAGGTCAGCGTGGTTGTCAAAATCATGGCTTTTACCATTTCCGGATATTTTTTTGCAAACATCTGCGCATTGACGCCGCCGTCGCTGGCACCGAGGAGTATTACCTCTTCAATGCCAAGCTTATCCAGCATTTTGCGGAGAAATTCTATCTGCTCCTCCAGCTTTACCGTGAAAAACGGGTATTCATAGATTAAAAATCCGTATTTTTCACGGAAATGCAGCGCATAGGGCATCCACATTTCCTGCATTTCCAATCCATGGAAAAACAGAACAGTCGGCGCACCTTCTTTTCCCCCGCGCTGATAGCGGACCGTAACACCGTCCACTTCTATGGTTTTATAAGGATACTCCCGCAAAAATGCCTTGTATTCTTCCCTGAAATCTCTCATCTTCCTATGTGCTCCCATCTGACCCGTTAAATTTTTGTCCTCAAAAATTTACGTGACTATTTTATGTGTATTTGGTCATTTATAAGTTAGCATAGCCTAACTGATGTGTCAAGACATATGTATAAGCAAAATATAGTCAATATATAAGGAATAAATCTAAATTTTCGGCTGATACCGCATGTTTGACACATTGTAAACCGTGATGAACGCCTTCGGGTCTTCCTTATTGATAAATGCCATCAGCTTCTGGTACTCGCTCTTGTCCACGATGGTGATGATTTCGTTGTGCTTCTCTAAATTGTACGCGCCGATTGCTTCATATATGGTGGCTCCGCTGTGCAAGTCCTTGATGATGAACTGGCGGAGCTTTTCTTCTTTCTCGGTGATAATGCAGACACGGCGCTTTTTATTGTTGTCAAAAATAAAGTAATCCAGAATGATGCCGTTGAAATAAGTACCGAGAATACTCAGCACTACGGTTTTCTTGTCGTATACCAGCGCAGCCGAAAGCGCCACACACATTCCGGACAAAGACATCGCCCTTCCCAGCTCGATATGAAGGTACTTGTTCATGATTTTTGCCACAATATCCAAGCCGCCCGAAGAAGCATTCCGGTTAAATAAAATGCTCAGCCCCACGCTGACTACCAGAATGTAACACAGCACGTCCAGCTCCTGGCTGTCGGTCATGGAACCGAAATCCGGGAACAGAATTTCAAACAGACCGATAAAGACGGGCAGCATCACACTGGTATAAACTGTCTTCACACCGAATTCTTTTCCGCAGGTGATAAATCCGATAATCAGGAGTACCACGTTCAAAATCATGGTAATCGCAGACAACGGAAGCGGAATAAAGTTTGACAAAACAATTCCGAGTCCCGAAATGCTGCTGACGGATGCATGGCTGGGTACCAGGAAAAAATAGACTGCTGCCGCAATAATCGCCACCGCTACTGTCAAAATTGCCATTTCTTTCAAAACTTCCACATAGTTTACTTTCTTTTTCATAACATGTTTTCCCTCACGAAAAAAGAGGATCGTTCTCCCGATGTTTCTTAAAAAATATAAAATAGAAAATCACGTTCAGAAGAATACCGAAGCAGGTGACAATCGTTTCCGGTGCAAATCCTCTTAAATATTCCGCTCCTTTCCCGATAACCGCCAAATCCGGTGTAAAGATGCGGCACCGACGTTCTGCGATACAAAAGATGCCATGGACTGCATAAGCGCACTGGGAACAAGCATGACAAAATTAACTATCTTGCCGGCTACTCCGTATCCTGATGAGGCTTCCAGTCCAAGCTTATTGATAAAAGCACACAAGGCCAAAAACGACATCCGCGTCAGAAACTCCTGTAATGCCAGTGGCAGACCTACTTTTATAAATCTCTTACACTGATTGTTGATTTTAAGGTCCTGTTTCCGAATACAGAAGCCGTAATTTTTCTTTTTCAGCATAATGAGCTCCAGAACCACGCTCACCGCCTGCGCCGCAACCGTCGCCGCCGCATATTTTTACATAATATCCTCTCCGGGTTTACATATACTCCTTACAATCCCAGACTGTCGTTTACAAGAATTACATGTATTCTGTCCGTGTGGCGGGAATATCTTGTTATCAGAAACTGACAACAGATGGTGTCCGGGGACTTACAGTCGTAACATCTGCCGGTTTCCTTACAGGGTGTTTTCACCGGAAATCTCTGGGCATTTGCGGGCGCCGCTACGTTTCTGGCACGCTTCATGGCGCTGTCCAAATCGTCGCAGACCTTATTCATGCCTACAATAAAAATAACCTTTTTCGGACCCTGTGCAATACAGGAAACCCGATTGGAATTGCCGTCAATATTCACTAAAATGCCGTCGTTTGTCATGGCATTGGCGCTGGAAAGAAAAATATCCGCATCATATGCTGCCAGAAGTCCCTCCCTCGCATCCATTTTGTCGCGGTCCAGATAATGATAATTGCCCTTTTCCAGTGCTTCAATCAGGCCGATTTCATGGGCGCTCATACAGCCTCCCATGGCGATGGTGCTTTCTTCCGGTATCAGCTCCAGCGCCTTTTTCAACGCTTCTTCCTTATTTTCCGCATAATGCCCCGTCATGTTGCGGGACTGCAGACCCTTGATGACGGTCTGCGCCAAAGCTTCATTTCGTTTTCTCATGTTCTCATTCATACTATCTCAATCCTCTCATTTACCTGCAAATTCCGGGTTTCTGCTGTTACAATTTTACTACGCCCCTTTTTCAGGTTTTGACCCATTATAATATAACCTGCTTAAAAAAGGAATAACGACATCGGAGACTTTTTTTATGTTTGACCCTGCAATCCAAAGATGTCAAAAAAATCAAAGAAAAAACAGGGAAATAGAAGCAATATTTGACCCCATTTAAGAAAAAGCTTCTCCGAGTCAAACAAATCAAATTTTCAGAAGGTCCGATGTTTGACTCTATATAGCAAATTTCAAAAGTAAGTCAAAATAACTAAAGATAAACTCCATTTTTATTTGACTCCAATAGGAAAAAAGCTGAATGGAGTCAAAAAAGACTTTTCCAGACTGAAAATTTATTTGACCCTATTTTCTTTTGCGGAAATCTCCGGAAATCAAAAAACCACTTCAAAAACAGTTCCCCCTGACGGATTATCCTTAATGCTTATACTGCCGTCATGTGCTTTTACGATTTCATGAACCAGGGCTAATCCAAGGCCTACACCACCAAGCTCCCTGCTCCTGGATTTGTCCACGCGGAAGAACGGTTCAAACACTCTCTCCCTAAGCTCCCCGGGAATACCGCTTCCTGTATCGGCTACGGAAAGAATAACCTTTTTTTCCTTCTGACATGCCGTTACCGTAACCTTTCCTTCCGGATGGTTGTATTTTATGGCATTTTCAACAAGATTATATACCAGTCTGTAAATAAGAATGTCACTTCCCGTCATCGTCACAGGCTTACATTTTCCAATCAGCTCTACATTTTTTTCCGCTGCAAGCGGCTCCAGATCCTCCAGAACTTCTTCAACAAGTGCATCAACCATAATTTTTTCGTCACGTACTGTAATCCGGAGTTCACTCATGTCTAAAAGAGTCTTTACCACTTTACTGAGTCTCTCATTCTGCTCCGTAATCATTGCGATTGTATGTCCGGTACATTCGTCATTGCCCGGATGCTCCGTTGAATTATATAAATCCAGCTGTACCTGCATCAGCGCTAACGGGGTACGAAGCTCATGTGCTGCATTGGCCGTGAACTGTCTCTGCATCTCAAACGCTTCCGAGAGACGCTCCAGCATCTTATTATACGAAACACTGAGCTGGTTTAATTCCTTTACTTCATTTTCTTCTATCCTTGAATCGGACAGATTCTGTGCCTGCACCTCTTCAATTTTATCGGAGAATTTTTTAAGCGGTTTTAACGCATGCCCAACTATATAATAGGTAACAACTCCTCCTAAAAGGGCCAGCAGTGTTGAAAACAACAGGCTTCTTTTCTTGTAATCGGCCTTGTTGTTGTATACCTGATGAGAAAAATCGTTTGCGAAATCATCCCACTTATCATCGGGTATATTGATATATATTTCATCCGGTTCCTTACCGCTTTCCCCGTCTCCCTTTGCATCAACCGTATCCTGCAGCAGATCTATATAATACACGCCGTTTTTATACACAAACATGGTAAGACATCCACATATGACTGCTATAAACAATGTGGTTATGATGGTGATTCTCCACTGAAGCGACATTCTTCTCATAATTCTGATTCCTCCCGCATCTTATAGCCCTCACCAACCTTGTTTAAAATCGGATCATAGCCAAGTACAGCCTTAAGCTTCTTTCTGAGTGAGGACATGTGTACCCGGATGGCGCCGCTGAAGCTGTCCGCAGACGCATCCCATACGTGCTCCATCAGTTCTTCCTGACTTACCGGTCTGCCCTGGTTGAGAAGCAGGTATTCCAGAATTCCGTTTTCTTTTCTGGTTAACTGCACCCTCTCTCCTTTTGCATATGCTTCACGCTTTCTTGTATCAAACCTTATGTCTCCGGCATTCAGACAGACATCCCTCTGTACAAATTTACGTCTGGTAAGACTTCTGATACGTGCCTCAAGCTCCTGCAGGTGGAACGGTTTTTCCATGTAATCATTTGCACCTGCATCCAGCCCTTCAACCTTATCCGCTATCTGACTTCTTGCAGACAATATAAGAACCTTTGTATCTTCGTTTTTCTGTCTGAGCTCCCGCAGGATATCCATTCCATCCATTCCGGGCAGATTCAGGTCAAGGACAATCAGATCGTAGTTCTCTGCCAGGATATACTCAAGCGCCTCTTCTCCATCGTAACAGGCATCTACCTCATACCCCGCGTCGTACAGACTTTTTGCAACCGTATCACATAACTGTTTCTCATCTTCCACAATTAATAATCTCAAAATTTTTCACCGTCTCTTAACAGAAATTTTACAACAACTATTGTATAATACAAAAGTCAGCCGGTCAACAAAGATAACAGATGAAAGGAGTGGCCATATCTTGAAGTGCAGAAGAATAGCGCAATTTGTCCTGCTTCTCATGGGCGTAACCATGGTGAGCTATGGTGCAATAAGAGGAGAAGCTGCCACCGTGCTTGGTAAAGCAATAAAGTTATGTCTGGAGTGTGTAGGAATTGGATAAGAAAACAAGTATGCTATCAAAAAAAACAGCCCGCCTGCGCGGGTGGATACAGGCAGCTGCCACGCTGCTTACCAATATTCATATTCCCAATTTATTTAAGGGAAAAATATATCAGGGCAAAGCCAAAACCGTATGCGTTCCCGGATTGAACTGCTATTCCTGTCCGGCTGCGACGGGCGCATGCCCGATTGGCGCCTTCCAGGCAGTCGTGGGGTCATCCAAATTTAAATTTTCCTATTATATCACCGGTTTTTTCATTTTGCTGGGTGTAACATTCGGAAGATTTATATGCGGATTTCTGTGTCCGTTCGGATGGTTTCAGGATTTACTTCATAAAATCCCCGGGAAGAAATTTTCCACAGCCAGACTGAAGCCTCTGCGATATCTGAAGTATGTAATTCTTATTGTTTTTGTAATACTTCTGCCGATGCTCGTGACAAACTCCGTGGGAATGGGAGATCCGTTCTTCTGTAAATACATATGCCCACAGGGAGTTCTCGAGGGTGCGATACCGCTGTCGCTTGGAAATGCAGCTATACGTTCTGCATTAGGAAAGCTCTTTTCCTTCAAATGTCTTATTTTGATTGCCGTTGTCGTCCTGAGCATTTTGTTTTACAGGCCGTTTTGCAAATGGATCTGCCCTCTCGGTGCCATTTATTCGCTGTTTAATAAGGTATCCCTTCTCAGCATTAAAGTCGAAAACAGCAAATGTGTCGGATGTAACAAGTGCGCAAAAGTATGCAAAATGGATGTTGATGTGCGGAAGACACCGGACCATTCGGAATGTATACGATGCGGAGCCTGCATAAAGGCTTGTCCTGCCAATGCAATCCATTACCAGTTTATGGGAAAAAAATATAAATAAAAAAGGAGTAATTTATTATGAAAACACAAAAAACAATTCTCACCATTTCCACCCTCTGCTTAGCATTATTACTGACTGCCTGCAGCGGAAAGAAAAACTCAGAAACAGAAAATACACAGAATACGACTGCCGCACCTGACATGGAACAATCCCAGGATGCTTCCGGCGTAACCCTTGATGATTTATATCAGCAGGAGAACCAGATTTTCGCAGACCACGCAGATGAATGGAACAAAGTTTTCGGTATGGTAAATAAAAGCACCGCTGACCCCAGTGGAAATTATGCTGATTTTCTTTCCGACACTGTTGAGTCAAATAAGGATTCCTTTACGGAAGACGAGTATAAGACCCTTACAGACGATATTGAAACCATCCGTAAAATTGAAGAACAGATCGCAGAAATGGAAAATAAAAATATGTCTTCCGGTACTTCGGAGCAGACGAATGATTCCGGAGAGGAATCTCCGTTCAAAAATTTCTCCGGAACGGATTTTGACGGTAATTCCGTGGATGAAAGTCTGTTTTCCGGAAATGCGGTAACCGTTGTAAATTTCTGGTTTACCGGTTGTAAGCCCTGTGTTGCGGAATTGTCCAAGCTCAACGAATTAAACGATACCATCCGGGAAATGGGCGGAGAAGTTATCGGCATCAACACAGAAACCTTCGACGGAAACGAAGCTGCCATTAAAGATGCTGCTGCCATTCTCGAGAGTCAGGGGGCCGCATATCGCAATCTTTCCATTGATTCCGATTCTGACGCAGGTAAATATGCCGCAGATATTATGGCATTCCCTACAACCATTTTAGTCGACAGAAACGGAAATATTGTGGGCGAACCCCTGCTCGGCGGAATTGATAACCAGGACAACTACGATGCTCTGATGAAGCAGATTCAATCTGTCATTGATTCCGACAGCACAAATAAATAATACTATTCCCCGGACGTTCCGCAGAAATGCGGAACGTTTTTATTTTAAAAGCGCCTCAGCCTTTATTGGCCAAAGCGCTTTGACAATCTGTTAAAAATTTTTCTTTAATGTTCCGACATATTCTCCGTTATTGTACACAAACGGCCCTGCTTCTCCTTCTTCACCGAAATACTCCGGTCTTAATGACAGAATACTGAGCAGTTCATCCATAGTATGCACCTTCGTTGCCTGATACGGCTGTTCAAAAGCAATCTTTTCTACAAATAAATAACTGTCGCTGTATTTTATCAGGATTCCGGTGTGTCCCACAAAAACAACATCTGAATAGGGATCATGTATCACTATGCTGAGAAGAGATATCCTGTCACTGTCTATTGTAAACCCATATTGCTTCCAGCTGTCGGAAAATGCTGTTTCCGGATGTTTGTCATCCGTCACGCTTTTTTCACCGTAGAGGGTGGTAAACATATCTCTTTTCTCTTTTAGGATACTGTATCTGTCCACGTTATCTATTGCTTCCGTGTCAAACATTAAGTAGGTGCCTTCATAATTTTCTTCCGTTGATTCCGCACGCAGTATCCCATCCAGCAGAAGGAAAGCGGTCATTCTGCAGTCGGCATCTGAATAATCATGATTCTGCTCCCAGCCGTCCATACAACTGCCTACATCTGCCTTCAATTCTTCCGGATCTGACCAGGCATCCTGCAGCTGCGCATTTTTTCCGGCAGAATCCGCAAAATCAGCTACCCACTCCTGAAAGGTATCTACGTGGGAGGCTCCCGCAGAGTCCAGATCTTTGCAGACCCCGGTAATGGTATCGTTCCCACCCATATAAGTTGCTGCCGGTATCTCCTGGTTCTGAACCGTTTTTGCACAGGCACCCAGCATCATGGAGGAAATGACAATAACGGCTGATAATTTAACGGCTGCTCCGGTTTTATTTTGTCTTTTCAACAGAAAGCACCTCTCCCTCAAACGGGTCTACTTCTGAAATGGTTCCAGTGTATTTTACAGTCACGGTTTCTCCGTTGCTGACATTTTCCAGGCCTTCCGGTTTTTCTTCAAAGGTAAAACTGTATGCGGTGTCATTCTCATCCGTAATGACAAACATGAAATCCTTTATCTCATCAATTGTTCCCGTCAATTCCTTTTCTTCCGTTGATTCCTCCGGTTCCGCCGTTGTTTCCTTCTGTCCTTCAGATTCACTGCTTTCCGTTACGGTATTCTCCGGCACATTTTCCTTCTGTCCGCAGCCGGCTAATAATCCGGCACAAAGCATTGTACCGGCTACAATTGCAACAAGTTTCTTTTTCATAATTAATACCTCTTTTCTTTATTTACACGTACTCTCCGAGTACTTCCCAAACAGATTATCTTACTATCTGATTTATGTAAATAGTATAACTCCAAAATTAAAGAAATATTAACTTATGTTTACTGTGTTTCCCGGACAGCCCTTATTTCCGGACTACTATATCAGCCCCAGTTCCTTTAAGGCATATGCAATACCATTTTCATCAATATCTTTGGTCACAAAATCAGCCAGCTTCTTTACTTCCTCCAGTCCGTTTCCCATTGCGACACCGGTTTCCGCAAAGGAAAGCATATCCAGGTCATTGGGTCCATCCCCAAAAGCTATGGCATCCTTCCGTGTGAGCCCCACATATTCCAGATATTTTTCCATTCCATAAGATTTGTTGATTCCCTTGCAGCAGATTTCTCCACAGTCTTCGCAGTCTTTCCGGAAGCTGGCAGCTTCAATGGTAAAAATATCTCCCAGCTCCTTTTCCAACTCTCCTATGGTTTTGTCCGAACGATGGTAAAAGAATTTTTTAATTTTACCGCACTCTTCCATGGTGGGAGTGAGAATCGCATTTCCGAGCATATTTTCAATCCGCTCTCTCGGTCTTCCGAGTCCCTTCCGTTACAGATTTTCCTTAAAGAATGTCTCCATGTCGGCAACTGCTTTTTCTTCGTCTTCTCCTTCTGCCGATACCGTAACGGTCTCTCCCTTCTTTACTCCAAGACTCATAACTGCCATAAGCTTCTGTGCTTCCGCAGTTTTTCCGCCCTTGGTAATGGTAATTCTGGATGCGTACTCCTTTGCCTTTTTAGCAAGTATCCCTGCCGGACGGGCATGAATTCCTATTTCATCGGTAATTGTGTAGTCAAATGACTTCATAGTGTTTCCTCCTGTAATTTAATGGTATTTTATTGTATATTTTATACTTCAAAGCGGATGATGGCATCCTTTTCCGTAACACTTCCGGAACTGATGGGATTTACCGCTTTTAAGTCATCGGTATTGGTAACAACAACCGGAGTCACCACAGAAAGATTATGCGCTTTAATTACGTCCATGTCAAATTTCAGAAGAAGCTGTCCCTTCTTTACGCGGTCACCTTCCCTGACAAGCGGCTCAAATCCTTCTCCTTTCATGGAAGAGAATACCTCCTGATATACCTGCGGTACGTCGGTACCTATAACAATCTGGTACTGTCCTCCCCCATTCACTACCTTGAGTACACCCTTCAGGTTACTGATTTTTTCAGTATTGGCCGCAGTGTGGATAGGATTGTATATTATTCCATATCACATTGGTTCTTACCTCCGATATTTTCTGTCCCTGAATCACCATCAACACAAAATATCTCCATCATTTTACTTGTAATGATGGAGATATTATATTAAATACGGACATAGCCGGTAGATGGACCTGCACCAACTTTTGCAATATACCCACTCTTAACCAGATCCGTCAAAGTCCTTTCCACAGTAACTCTGCTTATATCAGGACAAAACTCCATGATTTCTTTCTTTGTTATCTTGCCAACCTTGTTATCAATAACTGCTTTAATTCTATCAGGCTTAGAAAGACTGCGATGCTTCAAATGCTCTACACGACTTTCAAATTCATTATATGCTTTCAGCATGATACCCAGATAATACTTAACAAAAGGCTCATAGCTGTTTTCGCCCTCATGCCAGCCAGTAGAACTTGCTTGAAGGGCTTCATAATATGTTTCTTTTGTTTTTTCAATCAGCATTTCCATACTGACATATTTCCCAACGATGTATCCCGCCTTATAAAAAAGCAGTAAAGTGAGCAACCGACTCATTCTACCATTCCCGTCATTGAAAGGATGGATACACAGAAAGTCCAGAATGAAAATGGGAATCAGGACCAGTTTATCAATGCGGTCAGCTTCCCACGCTTCAAGGAAGCGAGTGCAAAGTTCTTCCATCGCTTCGGCAGTCTGAAATGCGGGAACCGGTATAAAACGTGCTTTCTGATGACCCTCGGCATCTGTTTCTGCAATTACATTATCGGAGTTCTTATAACTTCCACCGGCAGCACCCTGTGAATAGGAGTACAGATCTCGATGTAACTGCAAAATAATGTTCGGTCTTGGATTGATATATTCATAGCCTTCGTGAATTGTGGAAAGCACTTCACGATAACCGGCAATTTCCTGCTCAGATCGGTTGCGGGGTTCTGTTTTTTGTCTTACCAATTCTTCCAAACGCTTATCGCTTGTAAAAATACCTTCGATTCGATTGGATGCTCCCGTACTCTGAATCAATGCAACTTCTAAGAGTGTTTTCAGCTCATCTACATTGGCTTCGAGAAATAATTCCTGTTTGCCTTTATGTTCGTGGATGCTGCTAACCATCTGAACAATTTCAGGTGTCAGCAACTTCACAGGACTTGCAATATAATCAAAATCTCTCATAGGAATCTCCTTCATTTCAGATTTATCTCCATCATTTTCTCATCAAATGATGGAGACTTCAATATGTATAATGGAGATAGACTCCCCTCATCCCCAGGGAATATACTGTATCATATCCGGCCACAGAAATTGCTTTCTTGAAGAACCCCGAAAATACTTATTTGGTCATTCTCACAAATTATATAACTTCTCGGCGCTCGCAAGCACCTATAAATAAAAAAAGTAGCAATGAATTGTGGTCAACATTGCTACAAAGTCTGAGTGTTCCCTGCGGGAATCGAACCCACAACTGCCCCTTAGGAGAACCGGTTGGTGGTGTGAATCCCAGTCAAAGAAAATCCATCCAAGTAAAGGAAAGCCTTGATTTTTCTAACTTTCCTGTCATTCTGTGTCAATATAAGAAAATGTAAAATCATCCGAGTAAAACGTCTTTCGGTTGCAGACCGGTGGCATTGCTACCCTGAGGGTTCAGCCATTGCGTTCCATCGGGTTCACAACTATGGCTACCATTCCCACAAAGCCTACAGTAATGATAACATCATTTTTTATTAGATTACCTATGTTATAACGTGTGTGATGTCGGATGTCAATGGTTTTTTGACCCGTCCGCTGGTACTGATTTGTCCTGGTGGCGGCTATGAATTCACCTTCGACCGAAAGGCAGAAGCTATTGCTGTTCAATATATCGCCAGAGGATTTCATGCCTGCGTCCTACGATATAGCGTAGTGCCGGCAAAATTCCCGCAATCTCTTTATGAACTGGCATGGAGCGTAGCCTACTTAAGAAAGCATGCGGCGGAATATGGTATTAAGCCGGATAAAATTATCGTAGCCGGTTTTTCCGCCGGCGGTCATCTGGCAGCAAGCCTCGGTGTATTCTGGGATAAGGACTGGCTTGCAAAAGAAACAGAACTTTCCGCTGAACAGATGAAGCCAAACGGATTACTGCTTTCCTATCCTGTTATTGCCTCTGGAAAATATGCATATAGGAGCAGTATTGAAAACCTGATGCGAAAAAAAGAGCAAAGAATTAGAAGAACTTTTAAGTCTGGAACATCAGGTAGGAAAACAGGTGCCGCCTGTATTTATCTGGCATACCTTAACCGACCGGTCGATTCCAATCCAGAATACACTGATGTTTACGGAAGAACTGGTAAGAAATCAGGTTTCCGTAGAAGTTCACATTTTTCCGAAGGGATCGCATTGACTCTCCCTTGCCAATGAAGAGACTCAAATTGCCGAGAGTGGCTTCGGCATTCAGAAACGTTGTCAAGACTGGATTTCATTAACCGGAAAATGGGTAGCCGATTTGTAGAAAAATAAAGGCTCTTTCTATCGGAAATTATGAATAGGAGAAAAAGATGAAATTTAAAGAAATTTTATTTGATCTGGACGGAGTACTGGTTCGTACGGATGAACTCCATTATCGCACATGGAAGAAAATGGCCGATGCACATAGTATTTTTTTCAATAAAAATATTAACAATCAGTTGCGCGGCGTAAGCAGAATGGAAAGTCTTGGCATTATTTTACAAAACTATCATGGACCGGCTCTTTCCATAGAAGAAAAAGAATCACTGGCAGAAGAAAAAATCATTATTATAAAGACAAACTAATGAGCATGACCCCGGGTGATGTAACTGCTGAAATCCGTGAAACTCTGTCTGCATTAAAAGCAGCCGGTATCAGTGTTGCTTCTTCCAGCAAAAATACAAAATTTATCTTAAAACAAGTAGGGCTTGATGATGATATTCTTAAAAGCTGCAGGAATCGGAGATGCCGCTTTTTGTGAGAAAACCGATTATTCAATCTCAACTTTTGCTGATTTAAAAGATATTGTTCTTTAAACTACCCCCGGATGCGACAGTTCTGCCACACCCGGGGGCTTGTTCATCAACCCTCAAAAATACCCGGTTCCAATCCTGCAAGAATTACGGTCTTTCCAAGTCTTTCGGCAACAGACGCTGCACGATCCCGTCCCTCTTTCTGATCCGACAGGCACATGAAAATAGCATCTGCGTCTTTATACTGCCGGAGCAGCTCATCATCAAACACATCTCCGCCGGCAAGGAGTCCTGCTTTTGCAAACGGAAGATTGAAAAAATGTGACTCTTTATAAGCTGAACCACAGAGGTAAAGCTGTCTTGTCCCATCCACCGTATGAATCACATACTCTGTAAGGATTTCTCCCACCGGATTTATCACAAGAACCTCGTCATACACCCTTCCCGGCACCCTGCTTTTTTGGGCAATGCCGACAATAAGGTATATTCCATACATCCTGCAGATTTTTGACAGTCTGTCCGTAATCGTCCCGGATACCGTAACAGTGCTTTCATACACAGTTACCCCGAGGGGATTTGGCGCTATTGTAAGTTCCGGAAAGCAAATGACTTTTTTTGATTTTTGCACCGCATCCCTGCAGTATTCTTCTATAAACCGAAGTATTTCCTCAGTGGTTTTTCCTTCTCCGGGCAGGCCTGCTGCCGCCCATTGTTCCATATTCTGCTTCATTCCACTCACCTACACTCCCGAAATCGCCTTTCTCGGACAACGACTGCGGCAGAGCCCGCATCCCATACATTTATCTTTCCGGACAGAAATGTCCTGTTCCGAATTCCCGATTGCAAAGAACGGGCAGACCTGTTCGCAGAGTCCGCAGTGCACGCACTTTTCCTTATCAAATACAGGCGTCCTTTTTTCTGTCGTTCCGGTTCCGACTTGAAGCTCGGTATCCACTACCTCTTTTATGGAAGAAAAATGATATTTTTTCAGTGCAGACGGCAGTTCCTCGATTATTTTTGTATACAGGCCTCTTCCCTGTAATAGCGCCGCAGACAGAATTTCCACGGCATTGGCTCCCGCCAGCAGAAACTCCAGTACATCCTCTGCAGACGCCACTCCGCCCACACCGATAATTTCACATTCCGGTACTGCGCTTTTTATCTGATTGACAAGTGCAAGTGCTATCGGCTTGATGGCAGGTCCCGACAGCCATACCTGTCCATTGGCATTTCCAATCGGGACACTGCGCGATTCCAGATCAATCTTCATGCAGGGGCCTACGGAATTGATTGCTACAATCCCGTTTCCCCCATGTTCCATGACCATCTGTGCAAACGCCACCGGATCCGGGAAATGCGGACTCACCTTCATATAAACCGGCTTGTCCGTCAGTTCCCGCAGCATCGTCATGGTCTTTTCCATCGGTGCAAGGTCTTTGCCTACATAGTGGGTGGATATTTCATAGGCATCCGCAAAATCATCCAGTTTCGGAATCAGACATCGCATATCTTCGTCCGTGTATCCCAGACTGACAAACAGCGGCTGTTTTTTATGCTCTGCAACCTGCGGCAGAAACTGCTCTTTCCAGGTCTCAAATGTATACTCCGACCATGGCTCACAGTTCATGATATAATTTTTCTCCCCGTAAATAAACGGTCTCTTCAGAATCGGTTCATGTGTCGTAATGGTTTTCGTCACAAGTGCCCCAAGTCCCATATCTGCCAGTGTATTTAATTTTTCCGCAGTTCCGCCAATGGGTCCGGAACCCGGGAGTATTGGATTTTCCAGTGTTTTTCCTGCCAAAGTCGTCGTAATGTCCATCGCGTATCCCTATCCTTCCGTTAGAAGTTTGTGCAATCCGTTACCAGAGAGTATGCCTCCGGTCTTCTGTCCTTCATATAAGAAAGCATCATTGCATTATCCTTGATGCAGGCATCAATATCAATATCCGCATAAATGATTTCTTCTTCTCTTCCGGCTGCTGCCAGCACGTTTCCGCGGGGTCCGATAATCCGGCTCTCACCGTTTAAGGTAGAATCACCCTCAACTCCGCAACGGTTTGCACAAATCATAAATACATGATTTTCAACTGCTCTGCATCTTGTGAAAAGCTCCCACAGGTCTGCTTCCTGAATTCTCCATGCCGCAGAATCAAAAATTACATTTGCACCCATCAGCGCCAGTGTCTTTGCTGTCTCCGGGAAACAGGTATCATAACAGATCATCGTTCCCGCTTTGCACATCGGCATTTCAAATGTCGTAAATTTGCAGTCCGTGCTTTCTTTCCAGTAAAGTTTTTCCAGTCCCCATACATGAATTTTGCGGTAAACGCCCACAATTTTTCCTTCCGGAGAAATGGAAACCTGGGTGTTATAAAGTCTACCGGGAACAGAACTTTTTTCTGAAAATCCGGTGATGATATACAAACCTGTTGCCTTTGCAACCTCACATAAGAAGTCGGTGCTCGGTCCCGGAACCGGCTCTGAAATTTCATAAAATTTTTCTGCGATTAACACCGGGCTGTAACCGGTCACTGCAAGTTCCGGAAATACAATGGCGGATGCTCCTTCTTTGGATGCCTCAATGCACATTTTTTCCATCTTTTTCAGGTTTGCGTCTACATCTCCCAATACACAATCCATGTTTGCGGCTGCTGCTTTAAAAATTTTCTTTTCCATAATCGTTCTCTCCTTTTCTATATAAATAATTTTTTGATACCTGTTTTTATGTCCAATATGGCTCCTGCCAGAGATTTAACTTTGTACCTATTCCCTTCTTCAGGGCTTCCCGGTAAAGTTCATATCCCCAGGCAATATCAAATAACACCTGTCCGCTTGTTACAAAAATCTGTTTTTCCTGCGGCGTTTTTCTGCCGTAAGACGGCTCTGTAACCACATCGCCCAAACTGATTTGCTGTTCTAATACTGCCAGTCTGCCCTGTTCCATAAGTGCATACATCTTGCCCCAGCCGTTGCACGCCTTTGTGATATCGCCAAGCTTAACTGCCTCGTCATAATATGCCTCGTGCATTTTCGTGTTATCGAATACCAGCTTATTGTTCAGCCAGAATGCATCATCCGCTTCAATCGGTGATGTGAGAAGAACGGTTGCACCTTCCTTTAACCATTCATCCTTTAAATACAGCGGTTCCTTCGGTGATGCGGCAATGCTTACCACATCCCCAAGCCGGATTGCTTCCTCCATGCTTTCTTTCGCACAGCCTTCCAGTCCGAGTTCTTCCTTTGCCCATTCTACGAATGCCTGTGCACGTTCCAGATGCGCTGCTTTTGCCACGACCCGTTTCAGATTTTTCAGTTCGGACTTCATTGCCAGAAGGGTTGCCTTCTGGATAGGCCCAACACCTACCACACTGATGGTCTCCGCATCCTTATTTGCAAGATAACGCACCCCAACGCCCGGGATACAGCCTGTCCGCATGGAGCTGATTAAATTTCCGGACATATATGCCAGCGGCTCACAGGTGTCCGGGTCATTGATTGTCACATTTAAGATAGAGCGTGGAAGTCCACGTTCCTTTGGATTCTTTACATTTGAGCCATACCATTTTTCTCCGCAGACCGCAAATCTTCCGCCGAGATATGCCGGCATAGAGATAAAACGCCTCTCCGGCCCTGCAACCGGCATATGTTCAAATTTTGTTTCCTTTGGAAATACCAGAACCAGTCCATGCTCATTATGATTCGGACCTCCCATCAGATAATCTCCTTCATGTAAAATCCGAAATACTTCTTCACATACATTTATACATTTTGCCGCATCAAGAACTCCTGTCTTGATTAAATCCGGCTCTGACAAATATAAAAAATCTGTTCTACTCATACGCACGTATCCCTACTTTCTCATAAAATACAGGAATGACATCTCCTAAGATACCGTCCTGTTCTTCTAATATCCGCTGTTCCGTCAGGTTTATCTCCTGCGCCGTCATCCGTCCGTCCGCGTTTGCCTGAAATTTCTCCTTTAACTCTTCTTCCGTATAAGGTCTGGGGTTGTCAAAATCCCCTACTGCATGAAACGTTTCTATAATTTTGTTTTCTCCGTCCTTTAAGTGAAGCTCTATTCTGCCGCCCCGCTTCTCCGGAAGAAGCTCATTGTAAGAAGTATCCTCATGCAGATGAATTTTTCCCGTCCAGCGTGTAACAGCGGCATCCTTTTCACAGTTTCTAATGCTGTCCGGAGACAGGCTTCCTTTTTCAAGCAGTACCGCAAGCGACACCGGTGTTGAAAACTTTGCCGCAAGATCATTCGGAACACTCTCATCACCAATCTGTGCTGCTTTTTTATAGGTAAATACATCGATTCCTTCCACCTGATTTTTAGAAAGTCCCTGCGCAAGCTCCTCTTTTAAGACATCCGCAAACGGATGAATGAAGCGGCAGCCCGTATGCACCTTAAAATAGTTACTGCAAAGTACATATTCTATTCCAAGACCTTTTGACAGTTTCTCGGGAAAAATATCTGCTCCCATCACTTTCCGGTAGACACTTTCCACAATCTTTCCGTCACTTTTCACTCCACGTTTTACAAGAGGAAGAAGATGGTCCGTCACAACTGCGGCAATGCCCGCATATACATCATGCAGTCTGCTTCCGTCATACACGGACTGCCATACCGATACCTGCGGCAAAGATGCCGCAAGCAAAAGCAGTTCATAGGTTTCCTCGACCGGAAGCTCCTGCATTACCGCAACTACCGCCGCCACTCCGGTTGTCATCATGGTTCCGTGTCCGAGCACATGATTAGGAAAATGAATGGCTGCACCCCAGCGGGATGCAATTTCATACGCTGCAACAAAAGCACGGTAAAATTTCTCCATCGGTTTATCCCGACAAGTTACAAACAGATACGGAAGAATATGGCACGCCGGATGTCCGACTGCCTTGCGGTTTCCCTCATAGAGTTCTGTGGAAACCATTGCTTCCGTGACAGCAATCACTGCATCATCTTTGTCTGCCGGTATTTCCTTTTCTCCAAGCCCTTTTAAAATACAGCCTATTGAATCAAGCACCACCCATGCAGCACGCTGCTTTACCGCCTGCGGAAGTTCCTTCCAGGAAAGTCTTCCTATAAATTCTGCCTGTTCATATACACCCTGCTCGAGTTCATTCATACCGCCTCACCACCTGTCCGTATCATATTGCAGTGTCTCCAAAGCTTTCCAGCCTGTTTTCTGGACTCTGCCTCTATTTTTTCTTCATCGGTCGTAAGCATTCTGCGGTCCTTCATCAGAAGGCGTCCATTGCACATTGTGGTAACCGTATCTTTTCCACCGGTGCCAAAAAGAAGATGTGCGTTGACCGTCGTTTCGTCAAGCGGTGTGGGCGGCTGATAATCAACAACAATCACATCTGCCTGATACCCTTTTTGCAGCTTTCCGATTTTTGTTTCAAAAATGGTGCTGGCAATCTGTGCATTCCCTTCAAAAATCATCTCGGGTAATTGTGTCCAGCCGCTGTTGATATCACGGGTCTTATATTTGTACAGCGCATTGCCGATTCGCCAGACAGTTGGAACGTCATGTCCAAATCCATCCATTCCAAACCCTGTGATAATGTTTCTCCTGCAAAGTTCCTCCCAGGGCGGCATATCCACACCGTTATTCATATTGGATTCCGGATTTGTGACAACCATCGCATTTTTTTCTTTTATAAGTGAAAGTTCTTCTCCGTCCAGATACACTCCGTGTGCAATTAACGTTTTTTCTCCCAACATCCCAAAACGTTCTAACCGTTTTGTAATGGAGCAGGCATAACGCTTCTGACAATCCTCCTCGTCCTCTCTGCACTCCGCAATGTGAATATGATACGCATTTTCGCTTTCCATCCGCTCTGCCGCATAAGCGAGCGTTTCATCCGACAGTGTAAAGGATGCATGGAGTCCCATCATGCCCTTCCGTATAGGATTTGGCTTTGCTTCCTTTATACAGCGGATATTTTCATTGACTGCCTGTCTTGCCGCTTCTTTTCCGGCTCTGTCCGACACTTCAAAACACAGGCAGGTACGCAATCCTATTTGTTCTGCTGCTTCACTGAACTGTGCAAGACTTCCCGTCACCGCTCCATAGGAGGCATGATGGTCAAACTCGGTTGTCACACCGTTTTTTACCGCTTCCAGAAACGAAACCTCTGCCATGCTGCGGCATTGTTCTATGGTAAACTGTCCGTCCACAAACCACCATTTGTTTCTCAGATTGTCCATAAATCCGTCCGGCACAAATCCCGGAATCTGATAGCCGCGCACCAGAGAGCAGTACGCATGTGAGTGAGGATTGATATACCCCGGCATAATCAGACCGCCTTTCGCATCGATAATATTTGCGCCCTGCGGCAGTTCCGGAATCTCACCTCTTTTTCCGACGGAACGTATCTTATCTCCCTGACAGACAACCACTCCGTCTTTTATAACCCGGTTGGCATCATCCCGTGTCACCACAGTACCGTTCATAAAAATATTGATCTCTTCCATTAGCGTTCCTCCCTGAAATAAGCCATTCCATTCGCCTTTGGTCCAAGTTTTTTCATTCCAAATGCAATGAGAATGATAAGTGTAAACAGATATGGAATCATCTGGAATATCTGATACGGAACCACACTGCTTACAAGCTGTAACCGGATCTGGAGAGCATCACAGAACCCGAAAACCAGACATGCCATAAGGATTCCGAATGGTGTCCATTTTCCGAAAATAACGGCTGACAGTGCAATAAATCCTCTTCCCGCAACAATTCCTTCGGAGTATGTATTGGTGTAGCACACCGTTAAAAATGCTCCGCCAATTGCCGCCATTGCCCCGCAGATAATACAGGAAAGGTATTTTTTCAGGATTACATTGATACCAAGCGTTTCCGCCGCTCTCGGATATTCCCCTACCGCGCGGTAGCTAAGTCCCGCCTTTGTCTTATAAAAAAATACATATGATAACGGAACCAAAAGGTATGCAAGATATACAAGCGGTGAATTTTGGAAGAAAATCTGCCCAACCACCGGAATTTTTGACAACAGCGGGATAGGAAGCGTCTTCATCGTCACCCCCTGTAACAGGGATGAAGTATTGGAAAATAATATCTTATACAAAAATCCCGCCAGTGCCGGACACAAAATATTGATTGCCATGCCATATACAATCTGGTCCGCACCGAGATTGATTGTCGCATACGCATATATCAGATTGATGCAGACTCCAACGGCGCCTGCCGCAAGAATTGCAAGCCACGGATTCTGTGTGTAATACCCTACCACGAATCCAAACAGAGCACCGATTGACATCAGACCGTCCAGACCGATATTGCACATTCCCGCGCGCTCGGAGTACAGTTCTCCAATTGCAACCAGAAGAAGCGGCGTTGCAATACGGATGGTTGCCATCAGTAAATTCAGAATAAAATTTGCATTTAAAATCTCACTCATTACACCGCTGCCTCCTTTTCTTTCCTTAAAATACGCTTTTCTCTTTTACCGCTTAAAGATTTTCTTTTTACGATTGCAGTTCCTCCCACCGCAAAAATGATGATGAGCGCCTGTATCATCTCCGCAATGGCTGTTGGAACGCCCATGGAAACCTGAAGTGCAATGGAACCTTTTCTGAGAACCGCAAATAAAAAGGATATTACAAGCGCTCCAATCGGGTTTAATTCTGCAATCAATGCAATTGCAACGCCGTCAAATCCGAAACCGGAACCAAAACCGCTTTGCAGACGGAACTGTTTTCCCAAAAGCTCTGTTGAACCTCCTAATCCTGCAATTGCTCCCGAAAGAACAAACGCCGAAAGCATTATGAAATTCACCCTAAAGCCGTTGATTTTTGTCGCCGTCAGGTTATTTCCCACTGCTCTGACTTTAAATCCATACGAGGTGTGAAACATGATGTAATAGAGCAAAAGCCCCACAATCAGTGCAATGATAATTCCATAATGAACCCGGAAGCCCGCCGATAAAAACGGGAGTTTTAAGCTGCCGTCTATTTCTGCCGTCTGCGGAATACTTCCATCCCGGAAAATGTTCGTGTACACAAGACTCATGATAAGTGTGGCAATATAGTTTAACATGATGCTTACAATCATCTCATTCAGGCCACGCCGGATTTTTAAGATTCCTGGAATCAATGCCCAGACGCCGCCGGCAATCACACTTACAAGCAGGGCACAAATGATTCCTGCCGTTCCCTTTATTCCGGTAAGCTCCAACAGTGTCACGGCTGCAACTGCTCCCATGATAAACTGTCCTTCACCGCCGAGGTTAAACACGCCGCATTTGTATGCAAAAGCCGCTGCCAGTGAAGTAAACATCAGCGGACACGTCAGTGCCAGCGTCTGCGCCAGCATGGAACTGCTTCCGAATGCTCCCATAAACAGTGCTGCATACGCCGTAAATGGATTTGTTCCGAGTTCTGCCATGATGATTCCGCCCACCAGAAACGCTAACAGCACCGCAATAAGCGGGATGATCAATCCTTCTATTTTTTTCATGCCGTCTCACCTCTTCCTGTCATTGCCATCGATATCTTGTCAATCGGAGGATTTATTCCCGGGAACGTTCCCATAATTTTTCCTTCAAACATTACAACAATAACGTCCGCAAGTTTAATAATCTCATCCAGGTTGGCACTGATTAACAAAATTCCACAGCCGCGTTTCTTTTCCCGCAGCATCTGTTCATGGACAAATTCCGATGCGCCGATATCAAGTCCTCTTGTCGGATGCATTGCAATCAAAAGATCCGGTGTGCTCTGCAATTCTCTTGCGAGAATCACCTTCTGCTGGTTTCCGCCTGACAGGCTGCGCACCGCCTGCTCCATGTCAAGGCAGCGGATATCATTTTCCTGCTGCATCTTTTGGGCGTATGTGTGAATTTTATCTTTTCTTAAATAAAGTCCCCGTCCATAGGAAAAGCGTTCTCCGTCCGTCTCCTTTAAAATAAGGTTTTCCGCAATCGTCATATCGCCTACCAGACCCATCCTGTTGCGGTCTTCCGGGATATGAGACACTTTTTTCCGGATAAATGTCTCCGGCGTAAAATGTTTTATCTTTTCCCCGTTTATGTACACTTCTCCGCTCTCCGGTACCAGATTGCCCGATGCCATCAGTGCAAGCTGTGATTGTCCGTTTCCGTCGACACCTGCCACACCGACAATTTGTCCTTTTTTAACTTCCAGGGAAATATCATTCAGCCCGTTGTGCTTGTTCTGACGATGGAAGGAAACTTTTTCGAGCTTTAACACGTCTTCCTTCTGGTCCATGGATTTCTCCACAAGCTGCTCCTGCAGCTTCCTTCCCACCATCAGATTGGTAAGTTCTTCCTCTGTCGTATCCGCTTTTTTCACCGTTCTGACAGATTTTCCACTTCTTAAAATGGTAATCCGGTCACTGATTTCCATGACCTCTTTCATCTTATGTGAAATGAAAATGACCGATTTTTTATCTGCAGTCAGCTTATGGATGATTTCAAACAGTCCGGCAACTTCTGCATCCGTCAATACGGCGGTCGGCTCATCAAGCACCAGTAAATCCACATCCCGGTACAGTGCCTTCAATATTTCTACTCTCTGCTGTTCTCCCACGGAAATGTCTGAAATCAGCTTATCAAACTCCACCTGCAGTCCATATTTTTCTGCCAGTTGTTCAATTTCGGCACGCATCTTATTCTTCTGGATAAATATACTGTTTCCTTTTGACAGCCCAAGAATTATATTCTCGAAAACCGTCATGTTTTCCACCAGCATAAAATGCTGATATACCATGCCGATTCCAAACCTTACCGCCTCTTTCGGCGATGTGATTTTTACCACATTTCCCTGATAAAAGATTTCGCCCTCATCCGGCTGGTAGAGCCCGGTCAGAATACTCATAAGAGTACTCTTTCCGGCTCCGTTTTCTCCAAGCAGCGTATGTACTTCTCCCTGTTCCACACTCAGCCAGATATTGTCGTTTGCCTTGACACCGCCAAAGCTTTTTGAAATATTTCTCATCTGCAGTATGTTCATAGTCATTCCTCTTTTTGCTTATTTGCTGATGAATGTACCGTTTTTAATTTGTTCTACGTATTCAAGATACTGTGTTTTTATATCTTCCGGCACCTGTGAACTAAATGTTCCTACCGACAGACATCCGTTTTCAACTGTTCCGTAGATTGTCGTATTTCCAAATGTGCCATCCTCGATTGCCTGCATACACTGTTCCACAAGAGCCGCATTATCGGTTACCACACTGCATATAATGACTTTATCATCTGCGGATCCCAAATCTCCCGGCTGACCGATGCTGTAGTGTCCATCGGATTCTGCAAGTGCCTCTCTTGCTCCGGTATCAACTGCGCCGGCATCGCCAAACAATACATCCACATCATAGGTAGACATCATGGATGAAGCAATTTCCTTTCCTTTTGCTGCATCGTAATAATCTCCTGCATATCCTGATGTGACATTTACATCCGGATTAACTACCTTTGCTGCCGCCTCATATGCTTCAAGCTTTGTCTTTGTCGTATCCAGTTCCATTCCTCCGATAAAACCAATATAGCCTGTCTTTGTCATCAGTCCTGCAAGCGCACCTGCCAGATAACCAATCTGTTCTGCATCCGGCATCACGGATACTACGTTATCAGAAGAGAAGGTTCCGTTTAACAGGCAGAATTTTACGTCCGGATACTGCTCTGCCACCTGCTTTACCGCATCTGAATACTCACTGCCCGGTGCAAAGATTAAATCGTAACCTAAGTCTGCATATCCGGTAAGAACCGATACATATTCGGATGTGTCCACGTTTTCCGTATAAGCTGTTTCATATCCGTATGCTTCTGCAGCATCACACATTGCCTGGTAACAGCTTGCGCCCCAACCTCCATCGTTAATGGATGCTCCGTAAAGCATTGCTACTTTCTTATCACTGTCCGTTTTTGTTTCTGCCGCTGTTGTGGTGTCTGCGATTTTCTCTGAAGTCTGTTTTTCGTTTCCTGCCGTCTGCGATGCACCGCATCCCATTATGGTGCCCGCCATAAGTGCAACAATCATTACTGTAGCCATCATTCTTTTTTTCATAATCATTCTCCTTTCTTAAAGAAACAAAAAAAGACAAAGAAATCTTTTCAGACCTCTTTGTCTTTTCCCTCACCTGTAGGTTGACGCAAGTCTATCATCATTCCTACACTTTTTCAAGTGTTATTTTTTCGGGAAATTTGCAAAAATGATACCGTTTCGGTATTGTTTTTATGTTTCTATTTGTTTTTTGTTCTTATATAGTCAGCAAAACGACTTGCAGAACTTGACATCGCTCCATATTTCTTCCAGACTACCACTGCACAGGAGGTAAATTTTGGATTGATAATCTCCTTGCACACAATCTCCGGGGTCTGCAGTCTGCTTGCCGCCGACTTTGGACACAAAAGGATTCCAAGTCCCTGACGAACCAATTCAAAGCCGCCGCCAAGCGCCGTATAAAGGCAGACAATATGCGGCTTCATTCCAATCATATGAAACCAGTTTTTTATCTGTTCCTCGTGGCTGTTTCTACCGGGTGCAATCAGATTTTCCTTTGCAAGCTCCACCAGTTCCAACGTGTTCGCTTCCCCTGTCGCCAACGGATTATCTTTATGAATACAGGCTATCCACGATTCCTCCTGCAGACGGATACACTCATATTTTTCGCTGTTAAACGGCTCGCGCACAATTCCGATATCAAAGATGCCAAGGTCTAATTTTCTTAGAATCTCCTCGGTATTACTGTAGCAGATATTGTACGTAATGTCCGGAAATTGACTGTGAAATTCTGTAATCCAGGTTGGAAGCACGCCCATTCCGACTGTTTCAATACTTCCAATGCTGATATTTCCGTCATATGTTCCAAACGTACTGTTCATTTCCTCTTTGAGCTTATCCGTCAGTTCCACGATTTCCCTTGCATGCTCCCTGAAATAATAGCCCGCTTCTGTCAGATGAAGTCTCCCGTTCTCCCGCTCAAAGAGTTCCACATTCAATTCTTCCTCGAGTTGCCTCATCTGTCGTGTCAGCGGAGGCTGTGACATATGAAGGCGTTCCGCCGCCTTTGATACATTCTCTGTTTCCGCAATTTCAAGAAAATAACGCATTGCCCTAATATCCATATGTAATACCTTTTTTGATATAAAATATATGTTTCTAT
>OKSM01000081.1_pt1 | contig 30658 bp, 21 predicted proteins | sample 1606281 | NCBI WGS metagenome assembly OKSM01 (sample SAMEA3879549, study PRJEB24766) | human gut metagenome | biome: human-associated habitat; feature: feces | place: USA | collected 1985/1987
GGCCTCTTGAACCCCATTCAAGCGCGCTACCAAAACTGCGCTACACCCGGATATCTGTTTGCGTTTGCCGCTCACAGCTTGATTAGTATACCCGACTTTGTCCGTTTTGTCAAGCGCTTTTTCCAAATTTCTGGTGTAGTTTTTACATTTTACTGTCCCGGCTTTTGCCCGCCAAAAGGATGCGCGAAAGAGCGTTATTTTCAAAAATCGCGATACACATCTTCCTCATCGTCCTCATGGATGGGGGTGGTGTCGTCCGGCGGTGCGCCAAACTCCACCGTGGCAAAGGCCAGCGCGAATACGCTGTCTGCCCCGGCGTGAAGCAGTGCCTGCGCGCAGGCGGCAGCCGTTGTGCCGGTGGTGATGACGTCATCCACCAGCAGGATGCGCTTGCCCTCCAGCTGCTGCGGCTGTGCCGCCCGGAAAGCACCTGCCACGTTGGCGATGCGCTGTTCCAGCGGCAGACCGGCCTGATGCCGTTTGGCGCGGGTGCGCTCCAGTGCCTGCGGTGCCAACGGCACCTCCATAGACTTGGCCAGCGGCAGCGCCATCAGTTCCGGCACATTGTAGCCGCGCCTTTTACCGGAGGCCGGCACCGGTACGATCAGGTCGTACCCGATGGCCGCCCACGGCACCGGCTGCGGGAGCAGCTCGCCGTACTGCACGGTCAGTTCACCGCCAAAGGCCAGCTGTACCAGACGGTTGCCCATCTCCACAGCCCGCCACGGCTTGCCCTGATACTTCGCGTTCAGGATGCCGCGCCGCACACAGCCGTTGTAACGGTAGGGCGCAGCCGCACCGGCCAGATTGCTGATATAGTGCTGCGCCGGGTCCAGCCGGATGCCCGGCTTGCGACGCAGCGTTTCCAGCTGCACTGCACAGTCCGGGCAATCTCGTACATCCCCCAGCACCCGGCCGCAGAAGGGGCACTCGCGCGGGTAGAGCAGCTGCCGTACCGCCCGCAGCGCCCTGCGCCGGGGGTCATAGTAGTCCATCAGTCCTTTTTGACTGCCACGATCACCCGCACGCGCTTGCCTGCCGCGCAGCCAAAGTTATCGTACCAGCCGGTCAGGTAGTAGCCCTCGGAGTTTACCTCAGAGAGCTTGGTGGCGTAATACTGCCCCTTGTACCACAGGTACACCTGCATATCGTCAGCCGTCTCGTAGCGGGTGCCGTTGCTCATCACTGAGGCTGCACCCACCTTGTCGATCTTCATGGGCATCAGCTGGATCATGGCCTTTACCGTGCCGTTCACGTTTTGCCGCACTGCCAGACCGCCCGCCAGCACCGGATACTTGATGGAGGTGGAAAAGCTGGCCTGACTGCCGTTGACGTAGCAGATGTAGGTAGCGCCGCCGCCTACAAAATTGAGGATGGTGCTCATAGGCTGGCCGGTAATGTTGGCCAGCTGCTTGAGACCGATGCTCAGCAGCGAGCCGGAACTGCTGGTGATGCGGTTCCAGACCGTGCTCAGCAGCGAGCCGTCGATCACGCCCCACAGGATCTCGCTGGTGGTGGGCACCAGCACACTGCGCAGATCGTCCACCACGGTGGTGGTGTTGGTGGTGCCGCCGGTAGAGCCGGAACCGGAAGAGCCGTCCCCGGTAGAACCGCTGCCGGAGCCGGAAGAACTGTCCCCGGAAGAGCTATCCCCCGAGCCGGAGGAGCCGCTGCCGGTCAGGGTGCCCAGAATGGAACTGGCGTTGAAGGCCAGATTCTTCACATCGTCCAGCACGCCGTATTTCCACAGATCGCCGGTGACATCGTTCAGGATCAGGCGGTCGATTTGTCCCTGCTCATTCAGCGTATAGTAGCGCACGGCCAGTGCGTTCAGCTTTGTCCCCGCTATTCGGCTGGGACGAACCGTCCCAGCCAACCCCTCCGATGTCGTATCCAGAATTTGTACGTCATCGGCCAGAGCATAGTCCCCCAGCGCGGTGGCGGTGTCGTTGATGGTGCCGCTGACCGATTTGGACTCGATGGCAGTCACCTGCTCCCCTTCGGGGGTCACGTTGATCTCCACCAGCCAGCCGGTGGGGTAGTTCAGGCTTTTGTCGATATTTACGGTGCGGGTGATGCCGTCGGTGCACATCACCGAGATCTTTTGCAGCACGTCTGCGCCGTTATCCTCCACAAGACTGCGGGTGGCAGTCTGCACCACGCCGTAGAACACGCTGTCGGCTTCCTCGCCGGTGATCACATCGGCTACCTCGTTGTCCATGCCCAGCAGCAGGGTGACCACTTCGCCCACGCCGCCGCCGTTCAGAGAGGAGATCTTGGATGCCACGGCAGAGCTGCCCAGCGTGTAATTGCTGCCCGCCACGGTCAGCGCGGTGGGTGCGCTGGCGCTGGGCGATACCGCCGTAATGCGGCCTGCGGCGCGGCGGGTGTAGATCCACACCGTCTGCAGGCTCTCGCTATAATAGTACACGTCGTACTTGTTCAGCTCTGCCGAAGCAGAGGTCTTATCGTTGCGGTAGACGCTCACCGGCGTAAAGGGCAGCTGGGTGCCCTCTTCTGCTACAAAGGGACCCTTGCGGCTCTTGAGCAGCACCGAAGAGGTATCCACCTGACCGTTGGACACCGTAAAGCCCAGCGAACTGCCGTAGGCGCTGCCGCTGGCGGTGTTGGCGCGCAGGGCGTTGTACAGCAGCAGGGTGCTCTGCTCGTAGGTCATGGCCTGTCCCTGCGTGCAGGTCAGCTGATCCCGCAGACCAATCTGCTGTGCCTTGTTCAGCTGTGCCTGTGGGAAGGAGCCGGTCAGGTCGGTAGTCTTATAGCTCAGCAGCTTCAGCACCGCTGCGCAGGCTTCCTCCAGCGTAACGGTGTTGTCCGGGCGGAAGGAGCCGTCGGTGTAACCGTTCATCCAGCCCTGCTGCACTGCAATGCGGATGTAGGGTGCCCACTGGGAGCTGCCGGGCACATCCCGGTACAGGGTGCCCACCGTGCCCTGCGCGCCTACGCTCTCCCGGTAGGTGGAAAAGGACACCAGCATTTTGGCAAAAGCGCCGCGGGTAATGTTGGCGCTAAGCTCCTGACCGGTGGGCACAGCGCCCAGAGTAATAGCCGTCTGCAGGGCCGTGTTGTTGATGCTGGCCGCCGAGACCGGCAGCACCAGCACCGACACCGCAATGCTGACCGCCAGCAGAAATGCGAGAATCCGTTTTTTCATTGGTCGTACCTCTTGTTCTTTGTTTATCACGCCGCCGCGATCAATCGTAGCGCAATGCTTCAATGGGGTTCAGCCGGGCTGCGCGCCGCGCCGGCAGGTAGCCGAACAGCACGCCAATGCCCACCGAGATGCCAAAGGCCACCACAATGGAGTTGAAGGAGGGGCTTACCGTAACGGTGGTATCGGTCATGAACATGGGCAGCACCTTGTTTGCCGCCATGGACACCGCATAGCCCAGCGCAATGCCTAAAACGCCGCCCAGCGCGGAGGTGGTGGCTGCTTCCACCACAAACTGCGCCAGAATGGTGCGCTCCTTTGCTCCCAGCGCCTTGCGGATGCCGATCTCACGGGTGCGCTCGGTCACAGACACCAGCATGATGTTCATAATGCCGATGCCGCCCACCAGCAGCGAGATACTGGCAATGCCGGTAAGTATCACGATGACCATGTTGATCATCTTGTTCATTTCCTCCAGCCACTCGCTGGCGCTGTACACATAGTAGCCGTTTTCGGTCTTGAGGATCGACATCAATTCCTCTTCCATCGTGCTCTTGGCCTCGTTGGCAAGGCTTTCGTCGGCCATCATGGCGGTGTAGCAGTCCACCATGCTTTGGCTGGAAAGCCGCATCACGGTGGTGTAGGGCAGGTAAACGCAGTCGTCATCGCTGCCCTGCTGCATAGTGGGGTCGCTGACTTTGGCAGACAGCACACCTACGACGCGGAACTTGTTGGCACCGATCTTGAGCGTCTGCCCCACACCGTTGCCGCCAAAGGCTACGCGGTTGAGGTAATCGCCGATGACGCAGACCTGCTTGTTGTCCTGCATATCCATGTACTGCAGGCCGCGCCCCTGAACGATCTGGTAATTCTTCATTTCGGTAAAGTTTTCGTCCACACCGCTCATGTTGGACCAGCGGTAGCTGGTGGTACCAATCTTCAGCGTACCTCTGGCATTGCCGCTGAACTCGATCTGGGGCGACACCGCCTTGATCAGGTCGGAATGCCGCTGGCATATATCGTACATCTCCTCCACCGGCACGGTACGGGAGCCGTAGCCCCACACCTGAATGCTGAGGGTGTTGGTGCCCAGTGCGGAAAAGCTGTCCCGCATGCTCTTGGTCATGCCGTTGCCCAGACCCACAATGACGATGACCGCCATCACGCCGATGATGATGCCCAGCATGGTCAGAAAGGTGCGCAGCTTGTTGCTCCACACGTTCTGGATGGCCTGCCGGAAGGTTTCAAAGATCATGCCTGTTCCTCCTTTTCCGGCGTTTCGGGCAGCAAAGTAGGCTGCACCATGGCCTCCGGTGCGTGGGAGTCGCCGTCATACACCACCTGACCGTCCTCCAGCCGGATGATGCGGTCGGCCTGCACGGCAATGGAATTGTCGTGGGTGATCAGCACTACGGTGTGTCCCTGCTTGTGCAGCTGCTGCAAAAGCCCCAGCACCTCGCGGCCGGTATGGGAGTCCAGCGCGCCGGTGGGCTCGTCCGCCAGAATGACCGGCGGGTTGCGCACCAGTGCCCGCGCAATGGACACGCGCTGCTGCTGGCCGCCGGAAAGCTGGTTGGGGCGGTTTTTCAGCTTGTCGCCAAGCCCCACCTGCTCCAGCACCTCCCGGGCGCGGATGTGGCGCTCGGCGCGGGAGATGCCCGCATACACCAGCGGCACCTCCACGTTTTCCATCAGGTTCAGCCTGGGCAGCAAATTGTATTGCTGGAAGATAAAGCCCAGCATCTCGTTGCGGACAGCGGCCAGCTCGTTGCGGTTCATCTTGCCCACATCCCGGCCATTGAGCCGGTAGGTGCCGTAGGTAGGCACATCCAGACAGCCGATGATGTTCATGCAGGTGGATTTGCCCGAACCGGACTGACCCACGATGGCCACGAACTCGCCTTTTTCGATTTTCATGGTGATGTGGTCGGCAGCCTTTACCGTGGTATCGCCCATCTGGTAATATTTGCAGACTTCATCAAACTCGATCAGAGCGCTCATTCATCCCTCCTGCGTCAATCCACCACGACTGCGCCGGCCTCGGCGGGGTCGATGCCCTCTGCGGGCTCTTCAGCGTCCGCTGCGGGGGCTTCACCGTTTTCCGTCTCCTCCGGCAGCGTCTCCTCGCCGCCCTCGGCAAGGTCTGCATTGTTTCCGGCGCCGCCGATCACTTCGCCGTCCATATCGTCATAGCCGCCGTCGTCATAGTAGCTGTCGCTGCTCACGGAGCTGGGGTCGTAGGCGATGGTATCACTCTCGGACAGGCCGCTGGTCACCTGCGTATAGTTGTCGTCGCTGACACCGGTCTTGACCTTGACATACACATAGCCCTCCGGTGCGCTCATGGAATCATCGGCGTTCACGGCGCTGGGAGAATCCTGCCGCACCAGCACATAACCGCCCCGCACAATGGCGGCATTGGGCACGGTGAGCGCATTTTTCGCCTGCGCCACCACGATCTCGGCGTTGGCATTCATGCCCGGGCGCAGACCATCGGTCTCGTCAATGCGCACGGTCACCGGGTAGGTGGTGGTACCGCCGCTGGTATCACCCTTCATGGACACACGGGTGACCAAGCCCTCGTAGGTCTTATCCTTCACGGCATCTGCGGTCACCTGTACGGACTGCCCCACCTTCAGGCTGCTGACCTGCAGCTCGTCCACGTTGATGGTCATTTCCAGATAACTCAGGTCGTAGATGGTGCACAGGTCGCTGCCGGTGCTCAGGGCATCGCCCACCTTGGCATTTTTCTCGATGATGGTGCCGCTGATGGGCGAGGTGATGGTGTAGTTATCCATGGCGTCCTGCATATTTTGCATGGACAGTTCCGCGCCGCGCAGGGTCTCGGAGGCAGACTGGATGGACTCTGTCAGTTCCTCACCGCTGAGGGTCAGGATGATATCGTCCTTGTTCACGCTGCCGCCCTCCCGCACATTGATGGCGGTGACGGTACCGGAAGCCAGCGCAGTCAGGGTACGCTCGGCCTGATACTGGAAGTTGGCTGCTGCAATGGAGCTCACCCCGTTGATAGTAGCCGTTGCAGCCTGTGCCGTGGTCAGACCACCCGCATTGGACACCGAGAGGGTCACAGTGCGGGTGAGCAGGTTGCCCGTGCTCAGGGCATCGGTGCCGGTCACAGCGGTAATAGTGCCGGGCAGCACCTCAAAAGTACCGTCCAGCGTCACCTGGGCGGTCTGCCCCGCCGAGAAGTTAGCAGCATCCGCAGCCGGGAACTCCAGCACCAGATTCATCTTGGAGCTGTCCCGCACCACGGCCACCTCCTGACCGCTCTTTACCTCATCGCCCTTGTTCACCTTCAGGCTGCTGACGACGCCCGCCACCTCGGCACGCACATACTGATGGTCGGCGGTCTTGTCGTAGCTGCGCTGCGCCTGCTGCAGGGTGATGGCTGCCTGCTCCACCTTGGTGGTTGCATCGGAGGAATCCACCGTGTAGAGCACAGTGCCCTCCTCCACGATATCGCCCTCCTCAAAGCCGCCGGTCAGCACCTTGCCGGGCACCAGCGATTTGACGCTGTAAGTATTGGCAGGCTTCAGCGTACCAGTGCCGCTGAGCGTGTTGGAGACATCCCGGGTCTCCGGCACTGCTTCTGTATAGGAAGTATCCACGTTGGCGGGCTTTGCACCCTTGGGCTTCAGCAGCCACCAGCCGCCTGCCAGCACCACGATGGCCACCGGCACCAGCCACTTCCAGTTCTTTTGGGCAAAGGCTGCTGCACCGCCTTTTTTGGGTGCAGCCGCTGCGTCCTGCTGCGGGTCGGCGGGCTGTTTAGACTTGTTCCAGATCATTCTTGCCGTTCCTCCTAGGTTCTTTTATGACAAGGTGCTTTTTGCAAAAGCACCCGTCAGAAACTCTTATTTGTAGTGTATCGCATTTTGCCCCGATAAACAAGCGTCCAATTTTCGTTTCACGGCATTTCCACAAAGTTTCAGACTTTTTTAACAAAGAATGGCTTTCTTTGTGCGCCGCTGAGCAGTTGCTTATCTTTATATAATACGATTCAAACTGCCTCTCCTCTGCTCTCCTTCCTGTGAAAAAGGGTTCTGAAAAGCCCGCAGGCTTTTCAGAATCTCAGATGGGGGAGATTCTCTGCAACTATCGGCTCACGCCAAAAAGCTCCCCCTTCGGGGGAGTTGGCATCGCACAGCGATGCCTGAGAGGGTTCTTTTGCCGTTTTTCCCTCAAAAAGAAAATCAGCCGGACCCGAAGGCCCGGCTGATTTATTCTTTTTTACCCTGCGTCTGTGATGGGCTCTACCACCACATACACCCCTGCGGGCACACAGGCGGCCCATGCGCCGTCCTTGTCCAGCCAGCCGAATTGCTCACAGACATGGTCCGGGCACTGACTGTCCAAAAACGCGATGGCACCATCCTTCACCTGCAGATGCACGATGTAGTCCCCTACCTCGTACAGGTAATCATGATCCTGCGCAAGGGGCAGGGTCTCGGTAACGCCGTCACCGAAATCCACAACGGCCTGTAAGCCGCTGCCCTTGGCGGGGTGCTGCGCCCGCACCGCAAGAAAAATACCTGCGGCCAGTGCCAGCACCACCAGTGCAAAGATCACATTTTTCTTCCACGCGCTGCCCTTGGGGGCGGCGGTGTCAGAATTTTTTTGCTTTATGCTCATGCAGCGTACTTGCTGGCAGCTGCACCGGCAATGCGGCCAAAGACGGTAAAGTCGGCCACAGCGTTGCCGCCCAGACGGTTTGCACCGTGCACGCCGCCGGTCACCTCACCTGCTGCGAACAGGCCGGGGATCACAGAGCCGTCAGCCTTCAGCACCTCGGTGTTGGTGTTGATCTTCAGGCCGCCCATGGTGTGGTGCACACCTGCGGTGACCTTGATAGCATAGTAGGGAGCAGTATCCAGAGCCTTTGCAAAGCTGGTGCGGCCAAAGTCGGGGTCGTTCTTGGCGGCAACGTAGCCGTTCCAAGTCTTCATGGTCTCGGCAAAAGCAGCCTCGTCCACGCCCATAGCCTTTGCCAGTTCCTCGTAGGTCTGGCCGGTCACGGTGTAGCCCTTCTTGATGTAGCCCTGAATGACGCTGGAGGCATCGACCATAGCCTGATCCACCACCAGCCAGCTGTAGCTGCCGGTCTGAGCGATCTCGGCAGCAGAAACCACGTCACGGGTGCCCACTTCATCGATGAAGCGCTTGCCCTCGGCGTTGATCAGCACAGCGCCGTCGCCGCGCAGACCCTCGGTGATCAGAGCAGCGGTGTTAGCCTCCACGGTGGGGTGGATCTGGATCTGATCCATGTCCACAGTGTCAGCGCCCACAGCGGTAGCCATCTCAATGCCCTGACCCTGTGCGCCTGCGGCATTGGTGGTCATAAAGCCCTTCAGCTCGGGCTTGTACTCGGTGACCATGTCCAGATTTGCGCCGAAGCCGCCGGTGGTCAGCACCACAGCCTTGGCATTCACGGTGATGGTCTCGCCGGTGGAACCGGTAGCCTTCACGCCCACAACAGCGCCGTTTGCATCGGTCAGCAGCTCGGTAGCGGTGGTGTTCAGCAGGGTCTGCACGCCGGCCTTGTCGCAGTTCTCCTGCAGCAGGGGGATCATGTAAGAGCCCACAGAAAGGGTCTTGCCCTCAGCATCCACGGGGCGATGGATACGCTTGACGGATGCGCCGCCGAAGCTGGAAACGCTGTGCAGAGTGATGCCGTGCTCGTCCAGCCAGTCGATGGCGTCAGCGCTGTTAGAGCACAGAGTCTCCACCAGAGCGGGGTCGTTGATGCCCTTGCCGCCGATCATGGTGTCCAGCTCCATCAGCTCCACAGAGTCGAAGTAGCCCTTGGGGTCTGCCTGATAAGCTGCCCACTGCTCAGAGACGGTCTTTGCCAAAGCGGTGATGGTGGCGTTGTCGGCGTACTTTTCAGCAGCGGTCTTCAGGGTCTTTTCCACGCCTGCGGACTCGCCGAACTCGTTCTCATCCTGATACACGGTCTTGCCGGCGTTCATGCCGCCGGTAGCGCGCACGGAGTTGCCGCCCACCATGGGCTGGCTTTCCAGAATGACCACGCTCTTGCCCTCGGCAGCAGCAGTGATGGCAGCAGTCATGCCTGCACCGCCTGCACCCACGATGGCAATGTCTGCATCAATGGTGGAGTCCTCGGCCTTGTTTTCCTCGGCCTTGACCTCGGTCTTGTAGTCATCAGCGTTCAGGCCGGCTGCGACCAGAGCGGCAGCAGCAGCCTCCTTGATGGCGTCGGAGGTGATGGTTGCGGTGGCCACGCCGTCCACGGCAATGCTGCCGCTCTCGGCAATGGCGCCGGGCAGCTGCTCCAGAGCCATGGTGCCGATGCCGGGGGTCTCATCCTTGCCCTCGGCGGTGCAGCCGGTGATCTTGCCGTCGGTCAGGGTCAGGGTGACGGTAACATCGCCGCCCATGCCCTTGGCTGTACCGGTGAACTCGCCGGACACGCCTGCGGTGGAGGAGGCAGACTTGCTGCCGCAGCCGTAGCCCAACAGGCTGACGCTTACAACAGCCGCCATGGCCAGCGCAGCCACGCTCTTGCGGATCTGATTCTTTTTCATTGTTTCATCCTTCTTGTTTTGGGTTGCTTGTGTTCGGATATCTATCAGCAAAAAAGGGGAAGCTGCTCATTCGGAAAGCAGCTCCCCCTCGCTGAAACTTAGGAAAGACTTAGGCGTTGGCCTGAGCTGCAGCAACAGCGCAGGCAACGGTGGCGCCGACCATGGGGTTGTTGCCCATGCCGATCAGACCCATCATCTCAACGTGTGCGGGCACAGAAGAGGAGCCTGCGAACTGAGCATCGCCGTGCACGCGGCCCAGAGAGTCGGTCAGGCCGTAGCTTGCGGGGCCTGCAGCCACGTTATCGGGGTGCAGGGTACGGCCGGTGCCGCCGCCGGAAGCGACGGAGAAGTACTTCTTGCCGTTCTCGATAGCCCACTTCTTGTAGGTGCCGGCAACCAGATGCTGGAAGCGGACGGGGTTGGTGGAGTTACCGGTGATGGAGCACTGCACGTCCTCCTTCTTCATGATGGCAACGCCTTCCATAACGTCGTTAGCGCCGTAGCACTTAACGGCTGCGCGCTCACCCTCGGAGAAGGGGATCTCCTTGACCACAGTCAGGGTCTGGGTGGGGATATCGTACTCGGTCTGCACATAGGTGAAGCCGTTGATACGGGAAATGATGTAAGCTGCGTCCTTGCCCAGGCCGTTCAGGATGACGCGCAGGGGGGTCTTGCGGACCTTGTTTGCGGTGCGGGCGATGCCGATAGCACCCTCAGCAGCAGCAAAGGACTCGTGGCCTGCCAGGAAAGCGAAGCAGGTGGTGTCCTCGCTCAGCAGACGAGCGCCCAGGTTGCCGTGGCCCAGACCGACCTGACGCTGCTCAGCAACAGAGCCGGGGATGGTGAAAGCTTCCAGACCCTCACCGATAGCAGCTGCACACTCGGCAGCATCGGTCAGGCCGCGCTTCACAGCGATAGCGGTGCCCAGAGTGTAAGCCCAGACAGCGTTATCAAAGCAGATGGGCTGCACGCCGCGGACGATCTTATCGCAGTCGATGCCCTTAGCGAGGAGCATCTCGTTGCAAGCGTCCAGAGACTCCAGACCGTTAGCCTTCAGGCATGCCTCGATTTTAGGCATACGGCGATCCATAGATTCAAAAGTTGCCATTGAGTTGTTCCTCCTCTCTTATTCCTCACGCGGGTCGATGTACTTCACAGCGCCCTGCTCCTTGCTGAAGCGGCCGTAAGTACCCACGTTCTTCTCGTAAGCCTCGTTGGGGGTCTTGCCGTGACGGATATCCTCCATCATCTTGCCCAGCTTAACGAACTGATAGCCGATGACCTCATCGTTAGCGTCCACTGCCAGCTTGTTGATGTAGCCCTCGGTCAGCTCCAGATAGCGCACGCCCTTCTCCTTGGTGGAGAAGATGGTGCCGGTCATGGAGCGCAGACCCTTGCCCAGGTCGTCCAGACCTGCGCCGATGGGCAGACCGTCCTCAGAGAAAGCGGTCTGGCTGCGGCCGTAGACGATCTGCAGGAACAGCTCGCGCATAGCCACGTTGATAGCGTCGCACACCAGGTCGGTGTTCAGAGCTTCCAGAATGGTCTTGCCGGGCAGGATCTCGCCTGCCATAGCAGCAGAGTGGGTCATGCCGGAGCAGCCGATGGTCTCCACCAGAGCCTCTTCGATGACGCCGTTCTTGATGTTCAGGGACAGCTTGCAGGTGCCCTGCTGGGGTGCACACCAGCCCACACCATGGGTGTAGCCGCTGATGTCCTTGATCTCATAGGCCTTGACCCATGCGCCCTCTTCGGGGATGGGAGCCGGACCATGCTTAGGACCTTTGGTGATCGGGCACATATTCTGTACTTGCTGCGAATAGGTCATAATCATACTCTCCTTTTGACAAATGTCGCTTTGGCAGCACAAAACCGCCGCCGCGCCCTGCCGGCACAGCTGCTGCTCCATACTGCTTGCATCCGAACCGGGTGCGCTGCTCTCTTTCAGCGCCTGCACCGGTACTACCACGCATGATTTTATTATAGAGAAAACGGACGAATTTTGCAAGTCATTTCCTGCAAAAAGTACAGTCGGCTTTTACGGTCATGCAGAGCTAACTGGCATTTCCACCGCTTTACACAAATCAGTCGTCAAGTTTTTGTCAATTCTGCCGTAAGCACCGGCAAACTTTTTGCACCCTTTTCTTTTTGCGCGTTTCAGCGCGGGTCTTTCTGCACCGGATGCAGCGCCCAGATGGCTGCAAAACCCGCCGCCGCACCGGCCATGGCAAGCAGGTGCCGCCCGTTCTCCAGCGCCAGCAAGTTGGCTGCAAAGGGGAACGCAAGACTGCCCACGCTCTGCCCCAGCGCCAGAAAGCCGTAGTTCACCCCCGCGTGGGGCAGGCCGAACAGGTCGGTGGAAAGGGCGGGCAGCACCGCAGCCAGCGCCGAGTAGCAGAAGGTGAGCCCAGCGTAGCACACCACCACCCACCAGCCCCGCGCCGCCCAGAACGCCGCCGACAGCCCAAGCGAAGCCGCAAACAGCCCAAGGTCGGTGGCGCGGCGGCCGATGTGGTCGCTGAGCATGGGCATCAGCATCCGTCCCGCAGCGCTGCCCACGCTGCCCAGTACGATGCTCCACAGCGCAGCAGTCTCGTCCAGCCCGCGTTCCATGCCCAGCTTTAAGATGATGGGACTGAACAGCAGCACCGCCGGAGTGGAAAAGCATACCGCGCCCGCACACAACCAGTACTGCTTTGTGCGCAGCATCTGCCCCGGAGAAAGGTCGAGGGTGTTTTTGCCGCTTGGCTGCTGTTTTTTCTGCGGCGGGTCGCTGAGCACCGCGCTGCCCGCAAGGCACACCGGCAAAGTAAGCGCACCCAGTGCCCAAAAGGCGCCCCGGATGCCCTGTACCGGGCCAAATCCCCGCAGCGCCGCCCGAACGAACAGGGTAAGGAACGCGCCGGAAAGTCCCACCGCTCCGCCGATGACCCCGGTCGCCAGCCCCTTGCGCCCCGCGTACCACTTTTGGGCGCAGGACTGGATAGAGGGGTACAAAAAGGCTGTGCCCAGCCCCGCCGGGATGCTGAAGGCCAGAAAGAACCCCCACCCTGCCCAGCCCGGCAGAAAGGCCGCTGCAAAAAAACCGCCGCAGAGCAGGGCTGTGCCCCACAATGCTGCGCAGCGCGGGCCCTTTTTATCCTGTAAAAAACCGCCCAGCACACACCCCACCCCAAAGGCGGCAATAAGCAGGGCAAAGGCGTAACCCGCCCCCTGCTCCGAAAGGCCGTATTCCTCCATGACCGGCTGCTGAAAAACGCCCCAAGCCGCCGGTAAGCCGGTAAGCACCTGAATGGCTGCCCCCGCAGCCAGAATGGTCCACGGATGTTTTGCTGCAAACTGCTGCTTCATACTTTCACCTCAAAGATTTGTGCAATTTGCGATAGTGTGCCCATTTGGATTGACAATCCGGCATTATCCTTTATAATGGTAAAGTACTGAGTTAAAAAACGCTCCCGCCCCTTTTCAGGCATCGAGGGCGGGTACAATTTACAGATAGAGAGGAATTACTATTATGAAAACACAGGCTTTGAAGGGTATGCGGGACCTGCTGCCCGCCGAACAGACCCTGCGCGATTACATTCAGGGCAAGATTCTGGAGACCTACCGCTCTGCCGGTTTTGAGCGGATCTCCACCCCCATGCTGGAGGATATGGAAAATCTGGACAAATCCGAGGGCGGCGACAACCTGAACCTGATCTTCAAGGTGCTCAAGCGCGGTGATAAGCTGACCGCTGCCCTGAACACCGGCGACCCCAAGCAGCTGTCCGACATGGGTCTGCGCTACGACCTCACCCTGCCGCTGAGCCGCTACTACGCCGCCAACAAGGACAAGCTGCCCAACCCCTTCAAGGTGATCCAGACCGACCGGGTGTTCCGCGCTGAGCGCCCGCAGAAGGGCCGTCTGCGGGAGTTCGTGCAGTGCGATATCGACATTCTGGGCGACGCTTCCCCCAACGCCGAGGTGGAGCTGATCGACGTGACCACCCGCGCTTTGCTGAACATCGGCTTTACCGGCTTTACCGTCAACATCAACGACCGCCGCATCCTGCGCGGGATGCTGGAGAGCATGGGCTTTGCTGCCGACACGCTGGATTCCGTCTGCATCACCTTTGACAAGATGGACAAGATCGGTGCCGAGGGCGTGAAGGCTGAGCTGACCGAGAAGCAGCTGCCGGAAAGCGCCATCCAAGCACTGGCCGACTTCATCGCCGCCGGGGACGTGACGCTGGACGCCGTAGCCGCCCGCTGCGCCGACCCCGCCATTGCCGATGACCTGAAGTATGTTCTGGCTACCGCCAACACGCTGGCTGCCGGCCGCTATCAGGTGGCCTACTGCCCCAGTCTGGTGCGCGGTCAGGGCTACTACACCGGCATGGTGTTCGAGGTGACCTGCCCGCAGTTCAGCGGTGCTGTGGCCGGCGGCGGCCGCTACGACAACATGGTGGGCAAGTTCCTTGGCGTACAGGTGCCCGCCGTGGGCTTCTCCATCGGCTTTGAGCGGGTGTGCGGCATTCTGCTGGAGCAGGGCTACCAGATCCCCGGTGCAAAGCAGAAGATCGCCCTGCTGTACGGCAAGGACACCGACTTCCCTGCCGTGCTGAGCAAGGCCGCTGCGCTGCGCGAGCAGTACAACGTCACCGTGCTGCCGCAGGGCAAAAAGCTGGGCAAGCAGCTGGGTCAGCTGGAAGCCGCAGGCTTCGCGGGTGCCGCCTTTATGGACAAGGACGAGGTAAAGATCTTTGCCCAGCAGTAACCCGCCCGCCTGACGATTTTAGAGTTTTGTGGGTCAGAAACGTCTGCGGACGTTTCTGACCCACTTTTTTCAGCCGTCACGACACTAAAAAAGCAGCCCTGCCGGTGCTCCGGCGGGGCTGCTTTTGCGTAACAGTGTATTTTTTAGAACTCGATCTTGCTCTCGATGTAGCTCTTCAGCTCGCTGATGGGCATACGCACCTGCTCCATGGTGTCGCGGTCACGGACGGTGACGCAGTTGTCGGCAGCAATGCCCTTGGCCTCGTCGCCCACAGTGTCAAAGTCCACAGTGATGCAGAACGGGGTGCCGATCTCGTCCTCACGGCGGTAACGCTTGCCGATGGAACCGGTATCGTCGTAGTCCACCATGAAGTACTTGCTCAGCTCGTTGCGGATCTCCATAGCCTTCTCGCCCAGCTTCTTGCTCAGGGGCAGCACAGCGCACTTGTAGGGAGCCAGAGCCGGATGCAGATGCAGCACGGTGCGGATATCCTCCTTGCCCTTGCTGTCGGTCAGGTGCTCCTCGTCGTAGGCCTCGCACAGGAAGGCCAGCGCCACACGGTCGCAGCCCAGAGAGGGCTCGATGACGTAGGGGATGTAGTGCTCGTTGGTCTCGCTGTCGAAGTACTCCAAGCTCTTGCCGGAAGCCTCCTGATGGCGGGTCAGGTCGTAGTTGGTACGGTCTGCAATGCCCCACAGCTCGCCCCAGTCGGTGAACGGGAAGGCATACTCGATATCGGTGGTAGCGCGGCTGTAGAAGGCCAGTTCTGCGGGCTCGTGGTCACGCAGACGCAGGTGCTCCTTCTTGATGCCAAGGCTCAGCAGCCAGTTCTCGCAGTAGTCCTTCCAGTAGGCGAACCAGTCCAGATCGGTGCCGGGCTTGCAGAAGAACTCGCACTCCATCTGCTCAAACTCGCGGGTGCGGAAGGTGAAGTTGCCCGGGGTGATCTCGTTGCGGAAAGCCTTGCCCACCTGGCACACACCGAAGGGCAGCTTGCGGCGGGTGGTGCGCTGGATGTTGGCAAAGTTGACAAAGATGCCCTGTGCAGTCTCGGGACGCAGATAGCAGGTGGAGGAGCTATCCTCAGTCACGCCGATGGCAGTCTTGAACATCAGGTTGAACTTGCGGATGGGGGTAAAATCGTGCTTGCCGCACACGGGGCAGACGATATCCTCGTGCTCTGCGATGAAAGCGTCCATCTCGTCAAAGCTCATGGCGTCCACATTCACCTCGGGGTGCTCCTCACCGATCAGCTTGTCGGCGCGGTGGCGTGCCTTGCAGGCGCGGCAGTCCAGCAGGGGGTCCGAGAAGCTGGACACATGGCCGGTAGTCACCCAGGTCTGCGGGTTCATGATGATGGCAGCATCCAAACCCACGTTATAGGGGCTTTCCTGCACAAACTTTTTCAGCCATGCCTTTTTGACGTTGTTCTTGAACTCCACGCCAAGGGGGCCGTAGTCCCAGCTGTTGGCCAGACCGCCGTAGATCTCGGAACCGGGGAACACATAACCACGGTTCTTGCAAAGATTGACGATCATGTCAAGGGTCTTTTCGCTCTGTTCCATTGTAGTACATCCTTTCCGTCCGCGGCTGGTTTGCCGTGTCGTATCGTGTTGTGTGCCGACGGCTTTCCCACCGCCGGGCGTGCTTGCGGCTTGCACAAGCACAGTATATTTACTGTACCATGTTTTGCCCCGCTTGTAAAGCCCGGCAAAGAGTTCAGCTGCGCTCTGTCAGGTATTTTACCAGCAGGCGGTACAGGGTATCCGGGTCGATGGGCTTTGACAGATGCTCGTTCATACCGGCCTGCAGCGCTTTCAGGCGGTCCTCCGCAAAGGCGTTTGCCGTCATGGCAAAGATGGGGATGCTCTTTGCGTCCGGGCGGTCCATGGCGCGGATGGCGCGGGTGGCCTCGTGGCCGTCCCGCACCGGCATCATCACGTCCATCAGGATGGCGTCAAAGCCGCCCACCGGCGAGGCTGCAAAGGCCTCCACCGCCTGCTGTCCGTCGGCGGCTTTTGTCACCTTTATGCCCACATCGTTCAGCAAAAACTCTATGATCTCCATGTTCAGGGCGTTGTCCTCGGCCAGCAGCACCTGCCGCCCACGCAGCACAGTAAGGTCTGTCTGCTGCCGCTCCGGCTCTTCGGTTGCAGTATTGTCGATAGCAAAGGGCAGGGTGATGGTGTAGGTGGTGCCTACGCCCTGCTTGCTTTCCACCCCGATGGTACCGCCCATCTTATCCACAAGGCTTTTGGTGATGGACATGCCAAGGCCGGTGCCGCCGTATACCGAGCGCGCCCCGGCGTTTTCCTGCGTAAAGGGCTCGAACATCCGCTGCTGGAACTCCTCGCTCATGCCGATGCCGGTATCCGCGCAGACAAAGCAGATCTGCACCTTGTCCCCGGTACAGCTCAGTTCAAAGCAGTCCAGCATCACGCGCCCCTTCTCCCGGTTATACTTGATGGCATTGCTGAGCACATTCATCAGCAGCCGCTTGACGTGCAGCGGGCTGCCCACCAGCCGGGGATGCGGCAGCCTGCCGTATTCCCGGTGCAGCACAATACCGCGCTCTTCCGCCTGTTTTTCCAGCACATCCGTGATCTCGTGTATCAGCTCGGGCAGATCAAAGGGCACATTTTCCAGCACCACCTCGCCGGACTCCAGCTTGCCCATATCCAGCACCTCGTTCACCAGTTCCAGCAGCAGGGTGGAGGCCTCCCAGATCTTTTTGCGGCAATCGGCCTGCCGCGCCATATCCTCCGGGCAGCGGTCGCCGATCTCCACCATACCCCGGATGCCGTTGATGGGGGTGCGGATATCGTGGCTCATGCGCTGCAAAAACTCGGTCTTGGCAAGGTTTGCGCTCTCTGCCTTCAGCGCAGCCGCCTTGAGGGTCTTCTGGTACTCCTGCTCCCGGCGCAGCTGCTGCTCCCGGTAGCGCCGGGCAGTCTTGCCGCGCAGCAATTGCAAAAGGAACAGCACGACCATGTAAGCAAAGGCCGCCATGCTCACATTGCGCATGGTAGAGGCATACACCTCCTGCTCCGGGCGGTAAACATAGATATAAAAGCTGCGTCCCTGCCCCACAATACCGTAGGCGTACTGCTGCCCGGTGGTGCTGTGCACATGGATCATACCGCCGTCTGTGCTGCGCGCTTTTAAGGCAGAAAGGGTGGGGTTTTCGTCCACGGTGGTATCCAGCAGAGAGGTGTCGTTGCTGGCCACGATGCGGTCGCCCCGGGTCACCACGATAATGCCGTCCACAGCAGGGTTATAGCCCTGTACGCAGTTCTGGTAGGACAGACTGTAATTGCGCACATATTCTGCCGTGGTGCGGTAGTACACCACGAGCAGCCCGTCCCCATCTTTCCGGGCACAGGCTGCGGTGTCCACATAGGAGCTGTCCTCCTTTTCCGTCCGCCCGGCATAGACCTGCTGGGGGTGGTCGGCCACCTTCAGCACGATAGAACCGGCCAGTTCCTTTTCCATCTGTGTCCGGACCTGCGGGTCAGCCACCCGGCCATCCTGTGAGGCACCGCACAAAATTTTGCCCTCTGCCGAAACCACAAGGATGCCGCTGAGGGTATAATCCTGCAAATATTCTTCCATAGCGGCATCGTCCAGCACCCGCCCGGGGTTCTCCTGCTGGTCCCGGGCGATCTCGCTGCACAGATGCTGCGCGTTTTCCATCACCCGCATCAGGCTTTTGGCCTCGGTGGCAAGGTTCAGGTTGTCGTAGCCGGTGCACTGCTCCTTAACATAGCTGATGGTATCCTCAAACTGCTTTTCTGCATTTTGCAGGTCGCTGTGGGCCGAAAGCCCCAGCACACCGCCCAGTATCAGCAACCCAGCAAGCGCACAGATCAGAATGTGCTGCTTCCGGCTGATAACCAGTGACCCTTTTTCCATTCCGTCATGCATGGGTGCTGTCCTCCAGTCCATCCAGATAGTGCCCGGGGTCGTCCAGATAGCGGCTCACGATCTGCCGGACGGTGCCATCTGCCAGCATCTCCTGAAAAACCTCCGTCAGCTGCTGCGGCAGGTCATCGCCGCGCTCTTTGGCAAAGGCAACGCCCAGCCGCGCCGTCATCAGCGGCTCGTCCAGAATGCGGTATTCAACGCTGTAATCCTTCATGAACTGCCGGATGGCGCTTTCGTGGGCGGCTAAGGCGTCCGCGTAGCCTTTGAGCAGGGTGGTGTAGAGCAGATCCCGGTTCTGCAGGGAATACAACCTGCGCAGCCGGGGCAGACCATTCTGCTCCGCATTCAAAAACAGTTCCTCCGGCTTTGTGGTGGACTGCACCACCACCACCTTACCGGTCAGATCCTGCAGGGTGCGGATGTCGCTATCGGAGCGCACTGCCACCACCTGACGGCTGTACAGATACGGCCCTGCCCATTGGTATTCTTCCTCGCGGCCATCCATGGAAAAGCTGCCCCAGATGCAGTCGATGGTGCCGTTTTCCACCAGTTCCTTCTTCTTTTCCCAGTCGATGGTCACAAATTTCACCCGGTAGCCCAGCCGCCCGAACGCCTCAGTGGCCAGTTCCACGTCAATGCCGGTGGGCGCGCCGTCCGTGCCCATATAGTTGAAGGGTGGGTAGTTATCGCTGCCCACCACGATGACCGGCATTGCAGCCGTATAGTCATCCGTTTTTCCGGTACGCCCGCAGCTGCAAAGCAGCGCCGCGCACATCGCCAGCGTCAGCAAACAGGCCGCCAGCCGCAGTCCTCTTCTGTGTTTTTTCATGGTTCTTCCATCCTGTGTTTTCATTGCGTTCTGCAACGTACTGCTCTATGGTATCAGTATAATAAAAACTGTTCCAAAAGAAAAGAAGAAAATTACTTTTCCGGCAGATTCTACACTTTTCCGCAAAAAGGGCTCCCGGAGCGCCTGCGAACGCTCCGGGAGCCGAAAAAGCCATTTTACTTGTGGTACTTCATGCCCGCATTGATGGTGCAGGCGCGGTAGATCTGCTCCGTGAGCACCAGCCGCGCCAGCTGATGGGGCATGGTGATGCGGCCCATACTGAACTTGAGGGCAGCGGCCTTTTTCACCTCATCGGACAGGCCGTGGGACGAGCCGATGACAAAGGCCACATCCCCTGCCCCGCTGCCGGCGCGCTGTGCCAGAAACTGCGCCAGTTCATCGGAGGAGATCTGCTTGCCCTCGATGCACATAGCCACGATAGCAGCCCCCTTGCGCACATTGGAAAGGATGGCTTTTCCCTCTTTATCCAGCGCCTTTTTCACCACGGCGTCCGAGGCGTTTTTCTCCTCGATCTTTTCCTCCGGCAGCTCAAGGATGCGGAAGGCGGCAAAGGCCGCCAGACGCTTCTGGTACTCTGCCACGCCCTCGGCGAAATATTTGGCGTTCAGCTTACCCACACAGATCAGGTCGATATTTTGCATGACTGCTTCCTCTTTTCAGGATAAACGATTTAAAATTGTCTCCGCTTCGCTCTAACAATAACAGCGGAAAATTTTTTATAATTTGTAACTCCGAAACGACTGCGGTCGTTTCGGAGTTACTTTTTCACGGGAGGGGACTTTTCGGAAAGGCGGCGGGGAGTTTCCTGAGCAAATTCCGGCGAAGTGGGGCCCCGGTGCGCAGCACTGGGGCGGAACAGGGGGTTCCGGACTCATTTGCGAAGGAAAGCTCTCCGCCGCCTGCCATCACAGCAGGCTCATCTGCTCGCCCTCGTCCTCGGTGCGGATCAGCGCACCGGTGGCGGGCAGGCTGCGCACGCGGTAGCGGTGGGGGTTGGCCAGCTCCAAGGTATCAGCCGGCACCACCGAGGCAATGGTCTGGTTCTTTTTCAGGGTGACCACCGCCACGCCCTGACTGTCGCGGGTGGTCTTGGCGGCGATCTGCGCCGTACCCACCAGCAGCATCCGGCTGGCACTGGTGCGGATGGCAAGCTCGGTCTCCTCCGGCTGGTAAAGCATCATGGCAAGCGGTTCCTTATCGCTGTACGCCTTCAGCAGTTTGCGGCGGTTCTGCTTGGTGGCGTAGGAACTGAGGGGGATCTTTGCGCACTTACCGCTGGCAAAGAAGAACAGCATAAAGCCGCTGTAATCGCCGGTAATGACCATGCTCAGCACGTTTTCGCCCTCGTCCATGCCCAGCCGTCCCGGGATGAAGATGCCCATCTGGGCTACCTTGCCGTCCTCCAGCTCTGCCAGACGTACCTTGTACACCTGCTGCTTGTCGGTAAAGAACAGCGCCTCCACGTTGTTGCGGGTCTCCAGCTGCTGGATGATCTCGTCCCCCTCCTTCAGCTTGTGAGCACCGGCAGTGCGCAGGCTCTGGGGCGGGATCTTTTTAAAGTAGCCCTCCCGGGTAAAGAACACGGTCACCGGGTAGTCCGGCACAGCTTCTTCCTCGGCGGCAGCATCCTCTTCCGGCAGGTCGTACAAAATTTCACTGCAGCGGGGCTTTCCGTATTTTTTCGCTACATCGTTTAGTTCGTTGATGATGATGCGGCGGATGCGGGCGGGCTTTGCCAGCACATCATTCAGGTCGGCAATGTCCTTTTCCAGCTGCTCGATCTCGCCGGTGCGCTTGAGGATGTATTCCCGGTTCAGGTGGCGCAGCTTGATCTCTGCCACATAGTCGGCCTGCACCTCGTCAATGCCAAAGCCGATCATCAGGTTGGGCACCACCTCGGTCTCCTCCTCGGTGGTGCGGATGATGCGGATGGCTTTGTCGATATCCAGCAGGATGGCGGCAAGGCCCTGCAACAGGTGCAGCCGCTTTTCCTTGCCGTGCAGGTCGTAGTAGGTGCGGCGGCGCACACACTCAACGCGGAATGCCGTCCACTCCTTTAAAATCTCCCGCACACCCATGACCCGGGGCTGACCGGACACCAGAATGTTGAAGTTGCAGCTGAAGCTGTCCTCCAGCGGGGTGGCCTTGAACAGTTTTGCCATCAGCTTGTCGGCATCCACGCCGCGCTTGAGGTCCAGCGTCAGCTTCAGACCGTTCAGGTCGGTCTCGTCGCGCATATCGCTGATCTCCTTGACCTTGCCGGTCTTGACCAGTTCCGCGATCTTGTCCATGATGGCCTCCACCGTGGTGGTGGGCGGGATCTGGGTAACCTCAATCATATTTTCGCCGGGCACTGCATTGTAGCGGGCGCGCACCTTTACGCTGCCGCGACCGTTCTCGTAAATTTCACGCATCTGCGCTTCATCATACACGATCTGGCCGCCGCCCACAAAGTCCGGGGCGGGCATGGTGGTGCCGATGTCGTGGTGCTCGTCCTTCATCAGCGCCACGGTGGTGGCGCACAGTTCCGCCAGATTGAAGGAACAGATGTTGCAGGCCATGCCCACCGCAATGCCCAGCGTGTTGTTGGCCAGAATGGTGGGGAAGGTGACCGGCAACAGGGTGGGCTCGGTGGTGGTGCTGTCGTAGTTGGGCACAAAGTCCACAGTCTCCTTGTCGATATCCCGGAACAGCTCCTCGCACACGCTTTCCAGCTTTGCCTCGGTGTAACGGGCAGCGGCGCAGGACATATCCCGGCTGTACGCCTTGCCAAAGTTACCCTTGCTGTCCACAAAAGGTACCAGCAGGCTTTCGTTGCCGCGGCCCATGCGCACCATAGTGTCGTAGATGGCGGCATCGCCGTGGGGGTTCAGGTGCATGGTGCTGCCCACGATGTTGGCAGACTTGGTGCGTGCGCCCTTGAGCAGACCCATCTCATACATGGTGTACAGCAGCTTGCGGTGGGCGGGCTTGAAGCCGTCGATCTCCGGAATGGCACGCGAGACGATGACGGACATCGCGTAAGGCATGTAGTTCGTTTCCAGCGTCTCGGTGATATTCTGCTCCACCACATCCGCGTGGAGGCCCATGACGTTCGGGTCCGCGCGGCGGTGGGTCTGCTTGGGTGTTTTGTCGCTTTTCTTCATTCGGTTACCTCAAAATCGCTCCGACGGCAATATGGCCGCCGGTCATACTATCTCTAATATATCCTATCACACTTTTTTATGCTCTGCAACACCGCGGAGGAAGAGAAAATTGCCGCAAAACGCCATTTTTTCGCCAAAGGCGCACAAAACCGGCGCGGCAGCGCAAATTGACAAAATCGCGGCGCAGAGTGTACAATGCAGATACCCCAACAGGTATGGAGGTCAAACGATGAAACAGTGTATGGACGCCGACAATCTGCACCGTCGGCTCAAAAAGATCATCGGTCAGGTGCAGGCCATTGACCGCATGGTGGACGAGGACGTCCCCTGCGAGGATATTCTTGCGCAGATCAACGCGGCCAAATCCGCGCTGCACGGCTGCGGCAAGGTCGTGCTTGAGGGGCACATCAAGCACTGCGTGCGCGACGGCATCGAGCACGGCGACGCGGACAAAACGATCGAGAACTTTACGAAGGCGGTCGAGCGCTTTTCGAACATGGGCTGAGCAGGAGATAAACCCTCTCACGCGCCCGTTTTCAGTAGAATTGCACGAAAGAAGAGAAGCAGTTTTGTGCTGCTTCTCTCTTTTTGCGCGCTTTATAACATATACCCCCATATGTATAATAAGCCAATACCCCCTATGGTACAGAAAGGAGTCGCTTCCGTGAAACTGGCAATGGAAAAGCTGGAGCATTTTTTAGAGCTGGGCGGCACAAAAAAAGATATCACACTGCTCGTGATCTCCGGCATCGCGCTGATCGTCAGCATTTTTGATCTCGTCCCCTTGCCGTTCGACGCCTCGTGGGCCGCGATCATCCTCTGCGGCATCCCCATCATTTTAGAGGCCGTCATCGGCCTTGTCACGGCGTTCGACATCAAGGCAGACGTGCTCGTCTCGCTCGCGCTGATCGCGTCGGTCTGCATCGGCGAAGACTTCGCCGCGGGTGAGGTCGCGTTCATCATGCAGCTCGGCGGTCTTCTCGAAGAGCTGACCGTCGCCCGCGCCCGCGCGGGCATCGAAAAGCTCGTCCATCTGACACCGCAGACCGCGCGCGTCATCTTGGGCGGAAAGGAAACGGCCGTCCCCGCCGAGGCCGTCAAGGTCGGCGACCTGCTGCGCGTGCTGCCCGGCGAGACCATCCCCGTCGACGGAGAGATCGTATCGGGCCAGACATCTGTGAATCAGGCCGTTATGGCGGGTGAATCGCTGCCGGTCGACAAGGGCATCGGCGACGAGGTCTCCTCCGGCACGGTCAACCAGTTCGGCGCTTTCGAGATGAAGGCCGCAAAGGTTGGCGAGGACAGCTCCATCCAGCGGATGATCCGGCTGGTCCAGTCGACGGACGCGGGCAAGGCCAGAATCGTGGGCATCGCCGACCGGTGGGCGACATGGATCGTCGTCATTGCCCTGACCGCCGCGGCGCTGACGTGGCTCATCTCCGGTGAGATCATCCGCGCGGTGACGATTCTGGTCGTCTTCTGCCCCTGCGCGCTTGTGCTGGCAACGCCGACTGCCATCATGGCCGCCATCGGCAAGGCGACGAAGCACGGCTTTCTCGTCCGCGAGGGCGACGCGCTTGAGCGTCTCGCCGCCGTGAAGAAGATCTCCTTCGACAAGACCGGCACGCTGACCTACGGCACGCCGAAGGTCGTTCTGGTGCACAGCGCGCTGCCCTCCCTCTCCGATAACGAGTTCTACCGCCTCTGCGCCACGGCGGAGCGCTATTCTGAGTACCCGCTCGGCAAGGCCATCACCCGCTGCTGTCAACAGGAGACGGGCGAGGCGCTGGGCAGCGACATCGCCGTGGACGCTGCGGATATCGCGCTCGTCGACGACGAAGTCACGGAGCTGCCGCACCTCATCGCGCTCTCCAAGCGCATGATGCGCACCATCAAGCTCAATATAACATTCTCGCTCACGCTCAACTTCATCGCCATCGTGCTCGCCATCACCGGCACACTGAACCCTGTTGTCGGCGCGCTGGTCCATAACGCAGGCAGCGTGCTTGTCATCACAAACTCGGCCCTGCTGCTAAAATGGAGGCAAACCGCCTCGCAGAGTTTCGCGTCCGCAGACGCGAAATCTGTTTGATCGTAAATTCCGACGACAGGCGCGTCGGAATTTACTCTTTGCGCGGAGCGTGTGTCGCAGCCGTGCTGCGAGCGGCAAGGCACGAAGCGCAGCGAATCCTTTTCAAAAAGAGTGGATTGCAAAATTGCGATCCACCCTTTTTGATTTTCTTTTATTTTCTGCGCCAGACAGAGGGCATTAAGAGGACAAGCAGCGGCATGATCTCAAGACGGCCGAGCAGCATGATGGCGCTCATCGTGAGCTTGCTGATGCCGGAGAGGAAGCCGAAGTTGCATGTCGGTCCCACTGCGCCAAGGCCCGGGCCCACGTTGCTGATGGCCGTGAGCGAGGCGGTGAACGCCGCGGTAAAGTCGATGTTGTCAAGCGACAAAATCAGCGTGCCGAGCAGCATGATCGAGATATAGGCGAAGAAGAAGACCGAAACGGACGAGACGGTCTCCTCCGTCACGCGATGTCCGTCGAGCGTGATGGGGCGCACCTCGCGCGAGTGCATCACGCGCCGCAGATCACGCCGCAGCGACTTGCACAAAAGCACGATGCGCGAGACCTTGACGCCGCCCGCCGTAGAGCCCGCGCAGCCGCCGAAAAGCATCACCAGCACGAGGATACAGCGGCAGAACTGCGGCCAGAGGTCAAAATCCTCCGTGCAGTAGCCGGTCGTTGAAATGAGCGTTGTGACCTGAAAGGCCGCATTCTCGATGGCCGAGCCGATGTCGCGCCCCGTGCGCACGATCAGGTCCGCCGCGATCATCGCCGACGCGCCGACCACGACCAGCGAGTAAACGCGCAGCTCCTCGCTCTTGAGCGCCTCACGGAAGCGGCGCGTCACGCAGAGGAGCGTAAAGTTCACGCTTGCGGCAAACATGAAGAAAATGAGGATCCAGTTGACAAGATGCGACTGATAATACGCGATGCTCGCATCCCGGATGGAAAAGCCGCCGGTAGAGATCGTCGTCAGCGCCGTGGTGATCGCATCGAACAGCGGGAGGCCCGCAATGCGCAGCAGCAGCGCCTCCGCCACGGTGAGCGCGATATAGATGCGGTACAGGATGCGCGCCGTCTCACCCGTGCGGGGGCGGAGCTTTGTGCTGATGGGGCCTGGGGATTCCGCTTTCATCAGGTTCACGCTGCCCTCACTGAGCTTGGGCAGCAGCGCCAGCATCAAAACGAGGATACCCATGCCGCCCATCCACTGCGTGAGCGCGCGCCAGAATTGGATGCCCTGCGGCAGCGACGCAGGCGACGGGAAGATGGACGCGCCGGTCGTCGTCAGGCCGGAGACGGTCTCGAAAATGGCGTCGATAAAGCTGCAGCTGCCGCTGAAAAAATACGGCAGCGCGCCGAACACGCTCAGCGCGATCCAGCACAGTGCCACGCAGACAAAGCCGTCGCGCGTCTGGAGCCGCGCGTTGTCCGCGCGGATGAGCGAGAGCAGCACTCCCACGCCGCCGCAGATAAGCAGCGCGTACAAAAAGGCCCTCTGGTCAACACCACCGCCGAACACGCTCAGCAGCAGCGGCGGGATCATACAAAGCGCCTCGATACAGAGAATGACGCCCACGATTCTGAGAATAAGATTTTGGTTCATAATGAAACTTCCTTGCCGCAAGCAGCTGGCACATCAGCCGAGAATATCGTTGAGGTCCTGCAAAAAGAGCTTTTTCGCCACCACGATCACGCGGTCGCCCGCATGGATCTGGGAATGACCGTTCGGGATCTCCATCCGGCCGTTGTGCACGATGGCCGCAACGAGCAGGCCGTTTCGAAAATGCAGGTCGCTGAGCGGCCGGTCGAGAAAGTGCGTGGCACTCGTCGCGGTGAATTCGACCGCCTCGATCGCGCCACCGAGGATATAGTGCAGGCTCTCCACCGCGCTGCCCTGCGAGTTGGCAAGGCCGCGGACGTAACTTGAGATCTGGCTTGCAATGATGGCCTTGGGCGAGATGACCGTGTCGAGGCCCGTGAGGTTCACGATGTCGAGATACCCCATGCGCGACATCTTCGGCACGACCTTCTTCACGCCGTAGCGCTTGGCCGTGAGCGCCATGAGGAGGTTTTCCTCGTCGCGGTCCGTCACAGCGATGAACGCGTCGCAGTGGAAAATGCCCTCGGACTCAAGCAGGTCGTGATTCGTGCCGTCGCCGTGGATGACGGTGACTTTCGGCAGCTTTTCCGCGAGCGTGAGACATTTGGCCTCGTCCTTTTCCACGATCGTCACGTGCGTGCCGATGTCGGTGAGCACCCAGGCAAGGTACTGTGCGATGCGGCTGCCGCCAAGGATGCTCACGCGGCGGATGGGTGCCATGGCCCTGCCCATCGAGCGCAGCACGCGCGTCGTCTCCGCGGGCGTGCCGATGACGTACACGCGGTCGCCCGTCTGCGGGACGAACGAGCCGTTCGGCACGATGACCTCTTCCCCGCGCTTGGCCGCGCACATAAGGATGCTGTTGGGATTTTCGCGGTTGTAGTCGATGAGGGACTTGCCGACAAGGCTGTCGCCCTCTTCGGTCTGAAAGCCGATGAGCTCGACAAGTCCGCGGGCAAACGTCTCCACGCTGAACGCAGACGGCACGCGCAGGATGCGCGAAATTTCCTGCGCGGCGGCATTTTCGGGGTTGATGATCATATCAAGCCCGATCTCGCGGCGCAGGATCGGTGCATCGCGGAAATACTCGGGGTTGCGTACGCGGGCGACCGTGTGCTTCGCGCCGAGCTTTTTCGCCATCAGGCAGCAGATGAGGTTGACCTCGTCGTTTTCCGAAACGGCGATGAGAAGGTCCGCCTCGCGCACGCCCGCCTCCAAAAGGACGCTGGCGCTCGCGCCGTTGCCCTCCACACACATGACGTCGAGCATGGAGTCAACGTGGTCGAGCACGGCGCTGTTGCGGTCGATGACGACCAGATCGTGGTTTTCGCCCGTCATCTGCTCGGCGATGGCGTAGCCGACCTTACCGATACCGACAATGATGATTTTCATTTCTGTGTTTCTCCTAAATTCTCTTCGGCTTCCGCCGTGTGCTGCTTACGCAGCACCATCAAAACGCTGTTGAATTCCGCCCCCATGATCAGCATGACCGAGGCGAGATACAGCCACAAAAGCAATACGATCACCGCGCCGAGCGTGCCGTAAATGACGGAGTAGCGCGCGATGTTTTCAACATAATACGAAAAAAGGAATGACAATACGAGCCACATCACGAGCGAGAACACCGCGCCCGGCCAGATACGGTTCATCCGGTGCGACTCCTGCGCAAGGCCGTACATCATCGCGATGGGGAAGAATACGATGCCGCCGATGATAACAAAGCGCAAGCTCGACCACAGGCGGATAAAACCGTCGCTCAGCGTGATATAGGCCGACAGGTGGCTCGACACGTAGTTCAGCACCCGCCCGCCGACGACGGACAGTCCGATGGACAAAACGACCATTAAAATCAAGCTCAGCGTATAAAGCAGGAGCTTGAGCTGATAGCGCAAAAACTGCGTGGGCCGGTGCTCGCCGTAGGCCCGACGGACAGAGCCCAGAAGCGAGCTTGCCGCGCGGTAAGGAAAGTAAATGGAAAAAATCAGTGAGAACCACAAAAGCCGTGGGCTTGAATCGCGGCTGACATAAGTGAAATACTGCTCGATGATCTCGAGCGCCTCCTGCGGGATGAATGCGCGAATTTCATACAGAAAGCCGCTGATATCCACGGACATGATGCCGACTAAGTTGCTCAAAAAGATCAAAAGCGGGAAAAGCGCAAACAAAAGGTAGTATGTGAGCGCCGCACTGTCGCGGCCGACATGATGATCGAAGTACCGCCTGACCATCAGGTAGATGCCTTTCAAAAAGCGGTGCCGGTCAAGATACTGCTGCAAGGGCGATGTTCACCTCCTCAAAAGTCGATTTCTCTTCAATTTATGTAGTATAGCACAGCCCAATTCGAAAGGGAAGCAGAAACGCGTGCCATGACATACTTTTTACAGAAATAAAGCCGGAAAAGGGGTTGACAGCACGGGAAAATGTGCATAATATAGTGCCGTTAAGTTCATACATCGTCCGGTAGGTAAGGCTACCACAAGGATACGGACTGCTGCCGCGGAGTAGTGGAGACACTATGAGAGGGTTTGAACAGGTTGCATCGAAAGCAAGGTGCCATCTAATGCAGTTTCACCGCCTCGTGATGCTAAAGCTTGAACGGTAAGGAAACTTCTCGCCAGGGGCGGGTGTTTCTTGATTGTCGCTCCCATAGCCGCGTCGCCGGACGCAGGATATGGGGGATTTTTTTATCGCAAAATTCACCTGAACACTTTGATTTGGCACTATCTTCAGAAAGGAGGAGTCGGTATGGTCGGCTTTGAAGAAATGCGCGACGAACTGCTGGAAAGAATCGAGGATCTGCTCAAGCGAAAACAATATACCGCGCTGCGCGACCTGCTTGCAGACCTGGAGCCCGCGGATATCGCCTCGCTTTTTGAAGATTTGGACGAGGACAGCATTCCCCTTTTGTTCCGGCTCCTTCCCAAAGAGCCCGCGGCGGAGGTGTTCGTCGAGCTCGATCCCGACGCGCAGGAGATGCTGATCCGCGGCTTTTCGAACACCGAGCTCAAAGAGGTCCTTGACGAGCTGTATCTGGACGATGCGGTCGACATCGTGGAGGAAATGCCCGCGAACGTCGTCAAGCGCATCTTAAAGCACGCGGACCCCGACACGCGCAAGAGCATCAATGAAATTCTCAAATACCCCGACGACAGCGCGGGCGCGCTGATGACGACGGAGTTTGTCGACTTAAAGCGCGATATGACCGTCGAGGACGCGCTCAAGCGTATCCGCCGCACCGGTACGGACAAAGAGACCATCAACGTCTGCTATGTCGTCGATCCGGCGCGCAAGCTGCAGGGTATCGTCTCGCTGCGAACGATCCTCCTCTCCGATGAGGACGACACCATCGACGAGATCATGGAGACGCACGTCATCTCTGTCTCCACGCTCGAGGATAAAGAGGACGTTGCGCAGACCTTCTCGAAGTACAACTTCATCGCCCTTCCGGTCGTCGACAAGGAAGACCGCCTCGTCGGCATCATCACGGTCGACGACGCCATCGACGTCATGGAAGAGGAGACGACCGAGGATATCGAAAAGATGGCGGCTATGCTGCCGACGGATAAGCCATACCTCAAGACGAGCGTCTGGGATACGTACAAGTCCCGTATCCCCTGGCTGCTGCTTCTGATGGTCTCGGCCACGTTCACCGGCCAGATCATCGCCCGCTTTGAAGACGCGCTCAGCGCGTTCGCCATTCTGACGGCTTATATCCCGATGCTGATGGACACGGGCGGTAACTGCGGCTCACAGGCGAGCGTCACGGTCATCCGTGGTATCTCGCTCGACGAGATCGAATTTTCCGACCTCTTCCGCGTCATCTGGAAGGAGATCCGCGTGGCGGTCGTCTGCGGCGCCACGCTTGCCGCAGCGAATTTCGTCAAGCTCATGCTCGTCGACAAGATGATCTTCGGCAATCCCATCACCATCACGGTCGCGCTCGTCATCTGCCTGACGCTCGTGGTCACAGTGTTCGCAGCCAAGGTCGTCGGCTGTACGCTGCCGCTGCTCGCCAAGAAGATCGGCTTCGACCCCGCGGTCATGGCCTCGCCGTTCATCACGACGGTCGTGGACGCCATCTCGCTGATGATCTACTTCAACTTTGCCTCGCTTCTTCTCGGAATCTGATAAAAATACGAAAAACTCTTTTCAATCGCGCATGAACTGTGTTATGATGCAAGTTGTATGGCATTGTGCAACAGTAAAGGGCGGCTGTGCCACGCACAGCCGCCCTTCTTTTTGAGGAGGATCTTCATGGAAGAAAAACTCAGAGAATATGCAAAGCTGCTCATCGAAGTGGGCCTGAATGTGCAGAAGGGCCAGGCCGTCGTGATCCGCTGCCCGGTCGAGTGCGCGTATTTTGCACGCCTGTGCGCCGCCGCTGCCTATAATGTCGGCTGCCGCGAAGTCGTGATGCGCTGGTCGGATGATTTTCTTGAACGCGAGCGCTTTCTGCGCGCGGATGACTCCGTGTTCGACGTCTTTCCCGCCTGGCAGGCAGAAATGCTCAACGGCTATGCTGACGAGGGCGCAGCATTTCTCAATATCTCCGCCCGTGATCCTGAGGCGC
>OKSM01000095.1_pt1 | contig 29180 bp, 23 predicted proteins | sample 1606281 | NCBI WGS metagenome assembly OKSM01 (sample SAMEA3879549, study PRJEB24766) | human gut metagenome | biome: human-associated habitat; feature: feces | place: USA | collected 1985/1987
TCTAATTGTTTAATTCCCGTTGTATTTTGTTTCAAATACCACTCTTTATACCAGTTCATACAGGCATAGCCGCAACACTCTTCGAACAATCCGTGTTTCTTGGCATTCTGGAAACCTGGAATCACCTTGCCCGATTTAAGATATTCATCAATATCGAAATATTCCTGTGTATGGGTAATCGTCATACCGATATTGCCAAAGTGATCGTGAACTGCCTTCCATGCCATTCCCCATTTCGAGGTAGATGCTGTTGCCCAGCTTCCCAGGTTAGGTTGTGTCCACTGTCCCCACTCATTTTCGTGACCTTCGCTCGTTCTGTCAGGATCTTCCGGACTCCAGTCTATCTCCGTTACCATGATAGGCTTGCTTGTTACCATAGGCACCTGCGCCTGGAAGTTCTTGATAAAGGTATTGTGATCACAGCTCTTATCTGTCATGTTGCCATACCAGCCTGAGTAGACATGCACTGCGTAAGAGAAATTGTTCTCCGTATCGGTAATAGGATATTTGGAATAGCCCACATAGTTGCTCTGATAGCCAGAACCTGGCACCCAGATGATTCCCTTGAAGCCAGTGGCACGAATCTCATCTACCACAGGTTGGAAGAAATCATGGAGAGCCTCGTCTGATTGAGAGCCATCTGCCAGCAACACATTAATAGGCTCATTGGCTAGCTCGATGCTCACCTGTCCGGCATTCTTCTGGATGGTGGCATTGGAAGCGAAGCGTTTCCACACCTTCTTAAGATATGCCTGATATTCATCTCCCACCTTGATATTCTGTGGACAAACGCCAGGAGGGCGAACGATTACATATAGTCCATGAGCCAAGGCTTTCTCCACAAGCTTGACATAAAGTCTGCTCAAGAATATCTCATATCGCTTCTCATTAAAATACTGGATATTGTTTTCACCCGTTCCTGCTGGCGCATTATAGTTAGTCCAGCATGGGTCCATGTGCAGACGGAAGACGGTGCAATAAGCTCCCTGCTCCTTATCAGTGATGGCGGTAAACATCTTCTCGAAATAATTGAGACAAGGTGTAATGTCGCTGTAATCGTATCCGCCCGTGCCCCAACGATTCCCGTTGAAGTAACGGTTCGGTGTATCCATCACCCCATGAAGAACCACAGTTTTACCATTGGCATCCACCAGGTTCTTACCCTGCACACGGAGTGCCGGCAGATTATCGGCAGCCAGTCCCGCCATTGACAGCATAGCCATAGCGAGTGATATTAACATTTTCTTTCTGTTCATTGTTATAATTATTTTTAGATTTATCATTATTTGTCAGTCACCTTATTATATTATGAAGGATTGCCAGGTTCCAGTTTACAGAAAAGGATGCTGGTCTTTTAAAATAGAATGGCGCGTAATCACTACGCACCAATCCCGAAAACCAATTAATCATGATTCTATATAAAAACCATAATATCAAAATCTCTTAGAAATTCTAAACCTATTCTACAAACTATTATGTATAAACCTAACTAACCTAAATATACTAAATATATACAACTTAAAAACCGATGCAAAGATACTTCTAATCTATCATATATACTTTATAATAAGTAACCAATAGTTTTTCTCTCGTACCACATGTAACATTATCTTTACCCTACGTAACATTTTAACATCTTTTTTTAATATATTCTCGTAAAAAACATACCTTATCATGCATTATTCTCCCATTAATTTTGTATTTTTGCAAACGAATATAAAAAAGCCAAAAAAGACAATGAAACCAAGAATCATGATGATTTCCATGAAATCAAATCTCAGAACAATGAGATACATCGGTCTTTTACTGATGTTTATCTTCTGTCTCACTGCGCAGAACATGATGGCGCAGCGAGGAAAACTTTTCAATTCAGACAACCAGCTTTCGAGCAACCTTGCCACTCAGGTGTTCCAGGATTCAAATGGTTTCATTTGGATTGCCACCCGTAACGGCTTGAATATCTATGATGGCTATAACTTTATGGTCATCAGAAAAACCTACAACAACAGTAACGGGCTCAACAGCAACTATATCAACTGTATAACACAGGATGAAAAGGGGCGTATTGTGCTGGGAACAAACAAATCGCTACTTATACTTAATGGTAAAAGGTTCTGCAACGTACCTATGCTCGATTCAAGAAATAAGCCTATAAACACTTACGTTACCCAGGTAAGCCGTTTGCACAATGGCGATATTGCTGTCGTTACCTCCGGTTACGGCATCATGACCAAGAAAACAGATGCAAACGCCTGTTACACCATGAAAGGAGAAGTGGAGAATCTGAAATACATACATAAGATTCTGGAAGACAAACAAGAAAGGCTCTGGATTATCCTGGAAAACGGAAAGCTGTATCGGAAAGAAAAGAACGGCAAGCTTGTTTCACGCATCATGGGAACAGAGCAACTTAACACACAAGATATCAGGCAAGACGACAAGGGCAACATTTATCTTGCTACCAAGAATGATGGTATTTACCTTCTCAAGGCTGGTTCAACCGCCTTCACCAAGATAGCCGGCATAGGCAATCTTCCTATTGACAACATCTATATCAGCCGCGACCAGCGCTTGTTTATCGGTTGCGATGGTATGGGTATCTTCGTGTATAATCCTGTAACAGGATTCTTGCAAAATAATCCTCTGTTCAGCCGTGAAGTAAATCTTGCCAAGTGCAAGATTACCAGCATTATAGAAGATCTTACGGGAAACATCTGGGTGAGCATGCTCCAGAAGGGTGTATTCATGCAGTCGCAGGCTCAATGCGATTTCAACTATATGGGCTACCGTTTGGGCAACCGCAACGTGATAGGCGAAAACAGCATCACAAGTCTGTGTGTCAACCAGGGCAATCAAGTCTGGGTGGGCACCGACAAGGATGGTCTTTACCTCTTTGACATAAAAACCGGTAGCATCAAGAGCCATTTATTAAGCAACATCACGGTACTGGCACTCTGCAAAGACCTGAAGGGCAGAACATGGGTAGGAACCTATACTAACGGCATCGGATTTATAGATGCGGGGGGGTCTTTCCATCCATTCAGCCTAGGCATTGGCAACCAGACGGGCATCTTCGATATCCAGGAAGACCCGCAGGGCAATGTATGGTTTGCTACCATGGGCAAAGGACTTTTCCGCCTTTCTCCTGATGGAAGCATCAAGCAATGGAAAACACAAGATGGTGCCGACAACAACCTGAAAAAGAACAGTATTCCTAATGATTATCTCGTGAAACTTAGCATCTCAAAAGATGGTAAGCGGGTTTTCGTTGCCACTTCTGTGGGTCTGGCTTGCTATGACCAGCAAAAAAACAGCTGGACTTCCACTTTCGGTGGCGTCAACTGTCTGAACAAGGGCAGTTTCTCACATTGCGTTTATTCTGACAGCAAGAACCGCGTATGGTTTGGCACTGAAGACGGCGCAATCTGCTATGATCCGAAGAAGGGATATGCTCATCCGAAGATTTATAACACAGAACTTGGACTTTCAGACAACAGCGTAGCCAGCATCATAGAAGATTACAAGGGCAGAATCTGGATAGGAACCACCTGTGGCTTAAACCAGGTAGATACAGAAAAAGGAACTATCAACAAGTACTTCTCGGACAATGGCTTACAGAGCAATGAGTTCAGCGATGCAGCTGCCTGCACGCTCTGGGGAGGAAAAATGCTGGTGATGGGCGGAACCGGCGGTATCAACTGGTTTGATACGGACAAGGTGAAACAGCATCCTTGGCAGGCAAAAGTTACCATATCAGGACTTCTTGTTGGCAACAACCCTGTATACCCGGATATGGAATCGGGCATCTATACTATCACCGACAAAGGCGCCTACAACAGCGACAAGTTCTCCTTATCTCATGAAGACAACACCTTCACCATCCAACTGTCTACTCTTACATATAATAATGTAGAGCAGATCAGTTACGCCTACAGCATCAATGGTGAGGATTGGCGAACCATACAGTCTGGCATGAACGAACTGTCATTCTCACATATGCCAGCAGGTACCTATAAGTTCCGTGTCAAGGCCATCTGCAACGGATACGAAACCCCTGTCAAGGAGTTCTCCATCATCGTCCACCCAGCCTGGTACGCCAGCATCTGGGCAAGACTCTGCTATCTGCTTGCCTTCCTGGGGCTCTGTCTGCTCTATATCAAGCACCGCAAACGCAAGATGGAAGACCAGCTCATATTGCAGCAGCATATCCATGCGGAAGAGATGGGCGAAGCAAAACTGAAGTTCTTCATGAACATCAGCCACGAAATCCGTACCCCATTGACCCTTATCCTCACTCCGCTGTTCACGCTGATAAAGGAAGACAAAGACGCTCACCGACAGGGCATCTACGATATGATGCGTAAGAACTCGGAACGAATCCTGCACCTGATTAACCAGATGATGGACCTGAGAAAGATTGACAAGGGACAAATGGTGATGCACATGAGCGAAACCGATATGGTTGCCTTTATTGGCGGTGAATACAAACTCTTCTGCCAGCAGGCGATAGCCAAGAGCATCCAATTCACCTTTGAGCACGAAGACGAGGCCCTCCCGGTATGGATAGACCGCGACAACTTTGACAAGGTATTGATGAATGTCCTGTCAAACGCCTTCAAGTTTACTCCTGCAGGCGGCAGAATCCGTATCACCCTCTCCCACTCGCCTCATTATGTCCGCATCGCCATCAAGGACAGCGGCAAGGGCATTCAGGAGGAAAAGCTCGAAACGATTTTCCAGCGCTTCTATCAGAGTACCACCACTTCTTATGACCGGAATGTAGGTACGGGAATCGGTCTCGACCTGACGCGCTCACTCGTGGAACTGCACTACGGAACCATTACAGCCGCCAACAACAAGACACTTGATGAAGCCGACTGGAAGGAAGGAAGCCAGTTCCTCATCACGCTGCCTCTGGGCAACGAGCATCTGAAACCGGAAGAAATGATAGATGCACCGGAGCCACAGACTGCTGAAGACATCAAGGAACTGGAAGAAAACATGGAGGAAGGAAACGAAGAGAATGCTGCCGATACAGCCAATGACGCCGAAGAAGATTTCAAGAGCAAGGCAAAGAGCACCATCGCTGTGGTAGAAGACGATGAGGCAATACGTAATTTCCTGAAGACCCAACTACAGGAAACCTACAATATCCTTACCTTCTGCAACGGAAAGGAGGCGCTGCCGGAGATTATCAAGCAGAAGCCAAGCCTCGTTATCTCAGACATCATGATGCCAGAGATGGACGGCAATACGCTCTGTACCAAGATCAAGAACAATGTGAACACCAACCACATTCCGGTGATTCTGCTTACAGCGATGAGCAGAGAGGAAGACCAGCTGACCGGTTTGCAGTCGGGTGCCGATGCCTATGTGGTGAAGCCGTTCAATATGGACATTCTGCGCCGCACCATCATCAACCTGCTCAACGTGCGCCGTACTTTGAAAAACAAGTTTATGGGCAACGAGAGACAGAGCGACAGGCAGATTGCGATAGAAAAAGCCCTTTCGCCAAAAGACCAGCTGATGGAACAGGTGATGAAGGTAATCAATGATAACATGGATAATGAGGACCTGAGTGTGGATATGATTGCCCGCGAAGTAGGACTGAGCCGTGTGCATCTGCACCGCCGAATGAAGGAGCTGACCAACCAGACACCACATGCCTTCATCCGCAATACCCGTCTGCAATATGCCGAAAAGTTGCTGACCCACTCTAACAAGACGATAACAGACATCATGTTTAGCTGCGGTTTCTCCAACCCAGCCAGCTTCAGCACCATGTTCAAGAACTTTTATGGCTCTTCGCCTCGCGATTATATGCAGGCACACCGGAAAATCTAGCCTTTTCACTGCAGAAAAGGCCAGATGTTTCCCAAAATAAAGTATTTGTTACATATAGAGATGTTAATGATACGCCTCGCAAAGTGTTGGTAACATTCTGTGGGGGTATATTTAAAAGGAAAGCGGTAACTTTGCAGCAGAATTCTGAATACATGTTTCAGCCATGAGTTCAGATACTCATTCTGTAATTTTAAACCCAATAATAAAATGAAGAAAATTGCAATCTTATCGCTTTCCCTGACGCTTGCAGCCGCTGCACAGGCGCAGACAGCTGAGTTTGACTATTTCAAGTATGCGGGCAATGACGCTCGCTTCAATGTTGAAATCGACAAGACTCACCAGTATTACAACCCGGTACTGGCTGGTTTCTATCCAGACCCATCACTCTGTCGCGTAGGCGACACCTACTATCTGGTAAACTCTTCGTTTACCTTCTTCCCAGGTGTGCCTCTCTCAACCAGTAAAGACCTGGTCAACTGGCAGCCTGCCGGTCATGTCCTCGACCGCACATCACAGGTTCCATTGAAGGGCCAGCAGGTATCAGCCGGTATCTTCGCACCAGCCATCAGCTATAACAAGAAGAACAAGACCTTCTATATGATTACCACCAATGTGGGAGCCGGCAACTTCTTTGTGAAATCAAAAGATCCTTCCAAAGGCTGGAGCGAGCCTATCTATCTGAAGAAGATTGACGGCATCGACCCTAGCTTCTTCTTCGATGACAACGGAAAGGGATATATCGTGCATAACGGTCCGGTAGTTGGCGGTGCCGACTATGAGGGTCAGCGTGCTATCCGCTGCTTCGAATTCGACGTGAAGGGCGACAGCATCAAGGGCGACTTCAAGGAGATTCTGCGTGGCGGAACCCATGTAGAGGCGCGTCCTATCTGGATTGAGGGTCCTCACCTCTTCAAGAAGGGCAAGTTCTATTATCTGATGTGCGCCGAAGGTGGTACAGGCGGATGGCACAGCGAGGTTATCCTGCGTGCCAAGAATCCGATGGGACCATGGGAGGAATGCCCTAACAACCCTATTCTTACCCAGCGTACCGGTCTCGACCCTAACCGCAAGGACCCAGTTTCAAGTGCTGGTCATGCCGACATCGTAGAAGATGGCAAGGGTAACTGGTGGGCTGTATTCCTGGCTTGCCGTCCTTATGAAGAGGATATGTACAACACAGGTCGCGATACTTATCTCCTGCCGGTAACCTGGAAGAATGGATGGCCAGAGATTCTTGCCAAGAATACTCCTATCTCTACCGTTGGAGAGAAGGCTGGTTTGAAGCCTGCCGCAAAGAATGAGTTCTCAGGCAACTTCTCTTATGTGGATAACTTCGATGTAGATAACAATAAGGCGGGTCTGAAAGAGTTGAATCCACGCTGGATGTTCCTCCGCGACTTCGTTGACTGTTACAAGGTAGAAAACGGCAAATTGAAGTTCAATCTCCTGCCAGGCAACATCTACAAGCGTGAGCCGATGTCTGCCATCTGGGCACGTCAGCAGCACGGCACCTTCACAGCTGAGACAGAAATCAACTTTACTCCTCGCAACGACAAGGATATCGCAGGCTTGGCACTTCTCCAGAAGGAAGACCACAACTTCGTATTGGGTAAGACCATGAAGAATGGCAAGCTGATGATTACCCTGACCCGTTCCGAGAAGAACAACGTAACTATCGCCTCTGCTCCTATCAAGGGAGGTAAGCTGAAGCTGAAGGTAGAAGGTCATGACAGATATTATGATTTCTATTATGCCGAAGAAGGCGGCAGCTGGCAGCTTCTTGCCAAGGGTGTAGATGCATCTAACCTGAGCACCCAGAAGAGCGGTGGCTTCCTCGGTGCCTGCATCGGTCTCTATGCTTCTTCCAACAAGGAATAAGGATTTGAGAAAAGATTAACGTTTTAGGAATAGATAATTAAAGAAAAGGTTGATACCTCGCATTTTGCCTGGTATCAACCTTCTTTTTTTATTTATTCTTCACAATATCCAATGTCATTTTTCCTACCCAGATAGCGCTCTTGCCGTTCTGGTCGATTGGCACCGGTTTGCCATCGAGATTGTTCAGATACTCCAACTGCTTGAAGTAGGTATGGCTATGACCGCCCAGTATCAGGTCGATGTCACGGGTAGCTGGGGCTACCTCGGAATCGTCGATGCCATCTATCTTCCAGCCCAGGTGGGAGATGCAGATGATGACATCACACTTCTCTTTCTTCTTCAATATCTCTGTCATTTCCTTTGCCTTGGCGATAGGATCGAGATACTTGATGCAGCCATAGTTGACTTCGGTTACCAAGCCGGCAAGTTCCGGACACAAGCCGAAAACGCCAATCTTCAGTCCCTTGCGCCTGATAATGGTATAAGGCTTTACGACATTTGCCAGTTCGGTACCGGTGAAATCATAGTTGGAGCAGACGATAGGAAACTTCGCCATCTTGAAGATGCGCACCATGTTGTCTATTCCGAAATCAAACTCATGGTTTCCGATGGTAGCAGCATCATATTTCATCTCGTTCATCAGTCCTACTTCCACATCTCCCTTGAAGAGAGAGTAATAAGGTGAACCCTGCGAGAAATCGCCACTGTCAAAGAGCAGCAAGTCGGGATTCGCCTTACGCTCCTGCTTGATCATCGCCACCCTACGGAGGAAACCGCCACGATTGGCAGTTGCCGTATCTGCGAGATTCGGATTGATGGGCATTACGCATGAATGCGTATCGTTGGTATGGAGCACTACGAGTTGCTTTACCACCTTTGCCTCTTTCTTAGCTTTAGCCTGAACGGCTGCCGGCTGCATCATGAAGGATGCCAGAGCCAGACCTATATATAATAATGTATGTTTCATCAGAATTATCAACTATAAACTATTAACTATTCTACCACGCAGCGACCTTCAATCTTAGATTCCACCATCTTGCCCTGTGCCTGCATCTCACGGAAATAATTCATGATGATGTAGCGCACATTGTTCTCTTTCTGCTTAGGAGCAAAGACATCGGTTCCGCTCTTGAAGGCTACGAGCTGGTCATTACCTCCGGCAAGATAATCGAGGGTTGCAACGCGGTAATTCTTCTCCGGATCAACTGGTTCACCGTTCAGCGTAACGCTCTTCAGCTTGCCCTCCTTGGTGATAACCATTCTTACAGCATGGCTCAAGCCTTCGCCGCCACGATGAGCTATCTGCTGGAAAAGCTCCAGAACCTTATCACCCTTCAGGGTCAGGAAACAGATTTTGTTCTCGAAAGGAGCCATATCGTTCACATCGCCTACAGTAACCTTACCCTTGGCAAGATTAGAACGGATGCCACCCATATTGTAAACAGCGAAAACAGGCTGTTCTTCAAACTGTTTGCCACCCCATACCAGGATGTCACAGAGCAAGTTACTGAGTTCGCTCTCCGGACGGTGACGGGTCATATCATGAGCAATATGACCTACAACAGGGCCCATGATACTGTCTACCTTACTCTTATAAGGAGCGATAAATCGGGCAGCCTCAGCATCAGGCTGTGCATCCCATTTCTGATCAACCAATATTCGGGTTCTCTCCACCTTCGCCACCTTGTATTTCTGGGCGAAAGCCGGACTTGCCATCAGCAGCATCACCGTTGATGCAAGTGCCACCTTCATACCATTCTTTTTCTTCATATTTATTGTTATCTTAATGTTTTGGAGTGCAAAAATACAAAATAAATCTGTGAAATCCGTGAAATCTGTGGGAAAAGACGCTGACCAGAAAGAAAAATAGTTAAATCTGCGAGAAAAAAGAAAGAAAGTGTCTGAAAATTTGCGAGATACAAGAAAAAGTAGTAACTTTGCACCCGCTTTTCGGCGTAACCGCTGTTGTCTGGGCAGAAGTGTTGTCCAAGTCCATGTTGCGTTGGAACGACAAACAATTTTTAATTTTATACAAAAAATGGATTTGATTAAAGTTGCTGAAGAAGCATTTGCAACCGGCAAGAAGTTCCCTGAGTTCAAGGCAGGTGATACTATCACAGTCGCTTACAAAATCGTCGAGGGTACTAAGGAGCGTATCCAGCTCTATCGTGGTGTTGTTATCAAGATCTCTGGTCATGGTGACAAGAAGCGTTTCACAGTTCGCAAGATGTCTGGTACTGTAGGTGTTGAGCGTATCTTCCCTATCGAGTCACCAGCTATCGATTCTATCGAGGTGAACAAGCGTGGTAAGGTTCGTCGCGCTAAGTTGTATTACTTGCGTAAGCTTACTGGTAAGAAGGCTCGTATCGCTGAGAAGAAGACTGTAGCTAAGGGTGCAGAATAATTTTTCTTAGGAGACCTAATCAGAAAAAAATAAAGGGAATCCAGTCTCACGACCGGGTTCCCTTTTTTATATCTACAATCTTATACCGAAAAACAACTATCTTTACAATTCAATAAATCATGGCTGCCTACTAAACCAACCATGCTCCATTCTTTTATTTTTCGCCCGCATCATAATTCACGAGCCCATCCTCCGTGCCGTGCAAAGCACCTTGGAAATCATCCCAACTCTGGAATCCGGCGAGCAGCGCCAACTTGTCCAAAGTCTGGCGGGAAGGCTTCTCCTTCCCTTTCAATACATCCCACATTTTGTGGAAAACATGTGCCTTGCCAACCTTCTTTTCTATGTGTTCAGCAAGGACTTTCAAATCCTGTTTCATAACAACCCTCTCATATTTACTAACTGGGAGCAAAAGTACTGAAAAAGAATGAAACAGAGTACATTTTTCCCGACTTTTTTATGTTTTGGGGTAAAAAAAATGCTTTATATCATAAAAATGCTGTTTTTTAGGGCTTTTTACGAAACAGAAGTCCAATATCTCAATCATTTTTTGTAACTTTGCGCCAAATTCCAAAATACATTTCTTAGAAGATGAAAGAATTAGCACTTAAGTACGGATGTAATCCAAATCAGAAACCTTCTCGCATCTATATGGATGACGGAAGGGAGCTTCCTATCGAAGTGATCAACGGCCGTCCTGGCTACATCAACTTCCTGGATGCCTTCAATTCCTGGCAATTGGTCAAGGAACTCAAGGCTGCTACAGGAATGCCTGCTGCCGCTAGTTTCAAACACGTTTCTCCTGCCGGTGCAGCTATCGGCTTGCCTCTGAGCGACACATTGAAGAAGATTTACTTCGTTGATGATGTCAAGTTTGAGCTCTCTCCATTGGCTTGTGCCTATGCTCGTGCGCGTGGCGCTGACCGCATGTGCTCTTATGGCGACTTTGTTGCGCTGAGCGATGTATGCGACGAGGCTACAGCCCTCCTCATCAAGCGTGAGGTGAGCGATGGTGTCATTGCTCCTGGCTATACTCCTGAGGCTATCGAGGTTCTGAAGGAAAAGCGCAAGGGTACCTACTGCGTTATCAAGATTGATCCTGACTATGTGCCAGCTCCTATCGAGCGCAAGCAGGTGTTCGGTGTTACCTTCGAACAGGGACGCAACGAGGTGAAGCTTGATGATCCTGCTCTCTTCGAGGATGTTCCTACCAAGAACAAGACTTTCACTCCTGAGGCTAAGCGCGATCTGATTATCTCGCTCATCACCCTGAAGTATACTCAGAGTAACTCTGTATGCTACGTAAAGGATGGTCAGGCTATCGGTATCGGTGCCGGCCAGCAGAGCCGTATCCACTGTACCCGTCTGGCTGGTTCTAAGGCTGATGAGTGGTGGTTGCGCCAGTGTCCTAAGGTGATGAACCTGCCTTTTAAGGAGAAGATCCGTCGTGCCGACCGCGACAATACCATCAATGTCTATATCTCCGATGAGTGGGAGGATGTATTGCAGGACGGCGTTTGGGAGCAGTTCTTTACAGAGAAGCCTGAGCCATTGACCCGCGAGGAGAAGAAGGCTTGGATTGCCCAGAACAAGGGTGTATCTGTAGGTAGTGATGCTTTCTTCCCATTCGGCGACAATATTGAGCGTGCTCATAAGAGTGGTGTTGAATACATAGCAGAAGCAGGCGGTAGTATCCGTGACGATCATGTTATTGATACCTGCGACAAGTACGGCATCGCTATGGCGTTTACTCACGTTCGCCTCTTCCATCACTAATTTATTATATAATTAAGGTATATGAGTGACATTGACGATATTATCATGGGCGGTATGGTCTTCAAGGGCGGCGGTGGTCCTAAGAAGGATGACGACGACAAGGTGAAGACCAAAGCTAAGAAGAAAAAGTACATAACGGGTGCTCACGGTAGTGGCTCTGCCCGTCAGAAGGCAAAGTATCGCCAGCAGAGAGCCAATCGTAAATCCCAGAAGAAGAAATAATACTTCTCTATCATAAATAAATGTTTCGCCCGTGTGCTGTATAATAACAGCGCACGGGCGAACTGTTTTCTGATAATGGAAAACATGAATAGAGTACTGGCAAGCGAAAGACAGCATACTGGTATAAGTAAGACAGCCCACTAGCAAGCGTATTGCCAGTGGGCTGTTCTTCTTAAACGGTTACTGGTTCTTTACACTCTTTACGCCCCTGCCCTTCGTTAAATGAAGGGTTACAGGCTTCAATTGATGCTTGCCGTGGTCATAAATGATAGCTGGATCCAGTCGTCTACCGCCAAAGCTAACCTCGAAATGGAGGTGCTCTGTGGTAGCCCTACCGGTACGGCCCGTCAAACCGATTACCTGACCAGCCTTTACCTTATCGCCCTTCTTCACCTTGTTCCTACTCTGATGACTGTAGAGCGTCTCGAAACCATAAGCATGCTTGATACGGATGCAGTTTCCGTAGCCATAGAAGGGTCCTGATGCAACAACCGTACCGTCAAAGGCTGCCACAATCTCATCATTCGGGCACGTCTTGAGGTCAACCCCCGAATGACGGCGCTTGCCACCATAAGGACTGATTACCTTGGCACCCGGCAAAGGATAAGCCCAGGCTGTCTTTTCTATCTTCTCCAAATCAAGCTCGAAAGTATTGGTAATGGTAAACGGATCATTAACCTCATCAGGATCGAGCGTCATTCCATCTCCTATTCCACCCTTTTTCTTGCCAGATGCCTCCTTGTCAGCCTCAGCATTTCTTCCTACAGAAGAATCCTTGCCACCGATAACCGAAGCAATGACACGGGCACCATGCTTGCGGAACTGCACGGTCTGGCGGCGCAACTTATGCGATTTCAACTCTACGAAAGTTTCCGGATTCAACCTACCGCCATTCACCATGATAGAGAAGTCACAATAAGTTTCACCCTCCTTAGAGCCTACAATGGCAATCGTCTGTCCGGCATCCACATGCTGTCCAACCTTAACCAGGTTCTCGGCATTGTTGGCATAAACGGTTTCCAGACCGCAATCGTGGCGCACCACGATGACATTACCCATTGATTCCGACTTTCTGGAAAGTCGCACATAACCTTCGAGCATCGCCTTGACAGCATCGCCTTTAGAGGTAGAAATACGCAACACATGATTGTTCAGAAGGGTTGCTTTGCCCACAGGAAGCGGGAAGGAATATTCCTTAGCACGGAATATCTCAAAGTCTACATTAAATGCCTGACTCTGGGCAAAGAGACCGGGTGTTGCAATACTCACCTGCTGCTGTTCGGCTGCCGTGAATACATTTTTAGCGGGCATAAAACTGCTCAGCGAGAACACCATGAGTCCTGCCACAGCCAATAGCCGCAATCCTTTTTTCATTCTTTTCATTATTTACTTTTTCTTTCCGATTTTCAAAATATTCTATAACTATTAACTATAAACTATAAACTGAAAAACATCCATTTCTCCCTCTCCGTTCTTACAGAAAAGGAAAAATGGATGTTATCTTGAAAACTATCTGATACTTACCTGCTACCAGGCTTTTACTTCAACAAGATGCCTGTATAGATTCTGCCACTCTCGATACCCAGCTTTCTGGCAGAGAAGTACTCATCGCTATGGGCAAAGGTACAGATGCCACAATCCTGGATATTCTCTTCGGCCACTCCACAATGCAGAAGAATCTGTCTGTTGCAGAGCGGAAGATTGAGATGCCATTTCAGCGGCTGCACGATATTCCCCTCAGCAGCCAGGCGCTCACGCTCAGCAGGATCAACCGAGAAGGCGGCATTAGGACGCTGTTCGGCAATCTCTTCCATAGGGAAAGCTGCCTGCTCGAACGCCTCGTAAACCTCATCGCCCACCTCGAAATGGTCGAACGAAATGCCCGGACCTATCACCGCCTTCAACTTCTTCGGGTCGGTATGATAGGTAAACGCCATCTCCTGAATGGTTTTATGCACGATGCGAGCCAGCGTTCCACGCCAGCCGGCATGGATGGCAGCCACAGCATGATGCTCCTCATCATAAAGAAGCACAGGGATGCAATCGGCAGTAGAAACACCGATACATACACCTTTCTGGTCAGTCATCACGGCATCTACACCTTCGAGCACCATCTTGCGGATATTCTCAGGCATGGTGAGAAACTCGCCGGCAATATTGCGCACCTCTACTCCATGCACCTGATGGGGCATGATGATATGGGCTGTATCAATACCCAACTCTGTGGCAAGACGCTTGCGGTTCTCGGCAACATGCTCGGCAAAATCGCCGCAATATTCGTTGATATTAAATTCGCCATAGTTGCCCTGGCTTACTCCTCCCTTGCGGGTAGTAGAGAAAGCCATGACACCAGCGGCTACCTGATATTCTTTGATCATAACATTTACTCGTATTCGAAATCATCGAGGTCGTCAACATCCTCGATTTCATCCTCATCAATATATTCTACTACATCCTCGCCCTCTGCAGCCAGTTCCTGCTGGAAGCGAGACATATCCTTGTCACGGTGAACAAGCGTATCTTCGGCAGTAATCTCCTGAAGCTTGTTGCTCTCAGAATTGAGTTCCTTCCAGAGCACGTCCTTCAGTTCCTGAATACCCTGTCCGGTAACAGAGGAGATGAAGACCACCGGAAGATCGGTAGGCAAAGTTTCCTTGAGCATTTCAATCAGTTCTTCGTCGAGCAGATCGCACTTGGTGATAGCCAGCACGCGATGCTTGTCGAGCATCTCTGGATTGAAGTTCTTCAGTTCACCCAGCAATACTTCATATTCTTTCTTGATGTCGTCAGTATCGCCCGGAACCATGAAGAGCAGCAGAGAGTTGCGCTCAATATGGCGGAGGAATCGCAAGCCCAAACCTTTTCCTTCGCTCGCGCCCTCGATGATGCCAGGAATATCAGCCATGACAAAACTCTGGTGATCGCGATAATCTACGATACCCAGCGATGGTTCGAGCGTAGTAAACGGATAGTTTGCAATCTTAGGACGGGCACTTGATACGGCACTCAGCAAAGTTGACTTACCGGCATTAGGGAAACCTACCAGACCTACATCGGCAAGGAGCTTGAGCTCCATGATGATGGTCATCTCCTGCATAGGTTCGCCCGGCTGTGCATAGCGAGGAGCCTGGTTGGTAGAGGTACGGAACTGGAAGTTACCCAATCCGCCACGACCGCCCTTGAGGAGCAGAACTTCCTGCCCGTCATAAGCCACATCGCATACAAACTTGCCTGTTTCGGCATTATATACCACGGTACCACAAGGCACATCGATATAAATATCCTTGCCATCGGTTCCATGACACTTATCACGGCCACCATTTCCACCATGCTCGGCAAAGAAGTGGCGCTGATACTTGAGGTGCAGCAACGTCCAGTAGTTATGGTTGCCGCGGAGATAGATGCTTCCTCCACGTCCGCCGTCGCCACCGTCAGGACCGCCGTTAGGCTGGTACTTTACGTGGCGCAGGTGCATGGAGCCCTTGCCACCCTTACCAGAGCGGCATTGTATCTTTACGTAGTCTACGAAATTGGATTCAGCCATTTATTCTTTTCTTTTTATTTATTTAATGAATAAATCTTCCCCACCATAGCGGGGAAGATTCTTTATCTTGATTACAAGTTGTCGATTACATTGCAAACACGAGCGAAGATCTCATCTACAGTACCGAGACCCTCGATGTGGTGATGAATGCCTTCCTTCTCATACCAGTCGATGAGCGGAGCAGTCTGTGTATGATAAACATTGAGACGCTTCTTGATAGTCTCCTCGTTATCATCAGAACGGCCGCTTTCCTTACCGCGGTTAATCAGGCGAGCCATCAGCTCATCCTCAGGAACAGCCAACTCAATCATCGCAGCAATCTTATGACCACGCTCAGAAAGCATCTTCTTCAGAGCCTCAGCCTGTGGAGTGGTACGTGGGAAACCGTCGAAGATTACACCAGCGTGATCCTTACCGAAGCTATCGTATACACTTGCGAGGATGTCAATCATCAACTCGTCTGGAATCAACTGACCATTGTCGATATAACCCTTAGCTGTCTTACCAAGTTCTGTACCGTTCTTGATTTCGTTACGAAGTACATCACCTGTAGAAATGTGACCGAGACCATACTTCTCGATCATCTTGTCGCTCTGTGTGCCTTTACCTGCACCTGGAGCGCCGAAAATTACGATATTTTTCATTTTTACCTTAATATATATAAAATATTTATGTTGTGTCAGAAACTTAACTATATTTATTAACCCACTTCTGCCCCTTTGGAGACAAAAGAACTGCAAAAACAATTCCAAAGAGAACTGTTACAACGCCTAAGAAAAATAATGCATCCATTTTATGTCCTCCTATTTTTCTACAATGGTGTAGATGTCGCGGAGGTTTCTGCCTTCTTGGTCATAATCCAATCCATATCCCACGATGAAATCGTTAGGGATTTCCATAACAGCATAGTTGATATCAAGATCAACCTTCAAGTTGCCTGGTTTCACGAGGAGGGAACAAATTTCGATGCTGGCTGGGTTCATCTTCTTCAGGTCTTCAATCATGTGAGCCATGGTGAAACCGGAATCTACGATGTCCTCTACGATAACCACGTGGCGGCCTGCCAAATCCTGGTTCAAACCCATCAGGGTCTTCATGCTGCCCGTAGAGGAGGTACCCTCGTAAGAAGCATACTTCACGAATGAAATCTCGCTTGGCACGGTAATCATTCGCATCAAGTCGGCTGCAAAGATAAATGCGCCGTTCAATACTGCCAAGAACACAGGGGTCTTGCCTTCATAGTCCTTGTTCAGACGGTCTGCTACGACCTGTACTTTCTTCAGAATCTCAGCCTCAGGAATCGATGTTTTGAAGCTCTTATCCTTAATCTTTACTATGCTCATAGTCTGTTCTATAATAATATTTTCTGCAAAATTACGAAAAAAACATGAAACTTCGTGCTTTCATCAACTATTTTTTGTACTTTTGCATGAAAATAACCGTTTATCTGCATGAGTTGACAAATTATCACGACAGTTCGCGCAGATAATACTAAGATTATCAGATAATATGAAGATTTTCACAAGCGCTCAGATTCATGAGTTGGATAAATACACCATTGAGCACGAACCTATCAGTTCGCTCAACCTGATGGAACGTGCAGCCAAAGCGCTGACACGCGCCATAGAAGAGGAATGGTCTAACCGCACTCCAGTGGTTGTTTTCGCCGGTCCGGGAAATAACGGCGGCGATGCGCTTGCTGTGGCGAGAATGCTCAGCGAGGATGGATATGATGTAAGTGTATACCTCTTTAATGTACAGAACAAACTGTCGGCAGACTGTCTTGCCAACAAGAAGCGTCTGCTGGATGCAAAGAGAGTGAAATTTACTGAGATTATCACTAACCTGGACCCTCCTAAGCTCAATGCAGAAACGCTGGTGGTAGACGGACTCTTTGGTAGCGGACTCAACAAACCATTGGCTGGCGGATTCGCCGCGATGGTGAAATATATCAACCAGAGTCCTGCCAAGGTAGTAAGCATCGATATCCCTTCGGGACTGATGACCGAGGACAATTCCTATAATATCCATGCCAACATCATCCGTGCCAGTCTGACCCTTACCCTGCAGCAGAAGAAACTGTCGATGCTGATGGCGGATAACCAGCAGTACCTGGGCAGACTGCGCGTTCTCGACATCCGACTTTCCCAGGAATTCATCCAGAATACGGAGTGCCAGTGCCGCATACTCGAAGAGAACGACATCCGTCCGCTCCTGAAATCGCGCAGCGACTTTGCCCATAAAGGCAGCATGGGTAATGCGCTGCTCATAGCGGGAAGTTACGGCATGAGCGGCGCTTCGGTATTAGCCACCAAGGCTTGTCTGAGAACCGGTGCGGGCAAGGTAACAGCGCATACCCCAAAGCGGAATTATGAAATCATGCAGATTTCGGTACCTGAAGCGGTAGTGCAGATGGATGCAGAAGAAACCATATTCAGCGAACCGGTAGATACAGAGATGTTCGATGCGCTGGGCGTAGGTCCCGGATTGGGACAGAACGAGACAACAGCCATCGCCCTCATCGCCCAACTGCGCCGTGCTACCTGTCCGCTCGTCATTGATGCCGATGCGCTCAATATTCTTTCCAGCCACAGGGCGTGGATGCAGCAGTTGCCAAAGAATATCATCATGACACCTCATCCGAAGGAGTTCGACCGGCTTGCCGGCAATGCGAGCAGCAGCTGTACCGAAAGACTGATGAAGGCAAGCGAACTGGCTGAACGACTCCAGGCATACATTATATTAAAAGGACATTATTCTGCACTCTGCCACCCTGACGGAAAGATTGACTTCTGCAGTACGGGCAACAGCGGTATGGCTACAGCAGGCAGCGGTGATGTGCTGACAGGTATCATCACCGGCCTTCTGGCTAGAGGATACAAACAGGAAGATGCCTGTCGCCTGGGTATGCATCTTCATGGTCTGGCTGGCGATCTTGCTGCCAAAGATCTGGGCAAAGAGAGCCTCATCGCCAGCGACATCATCCAGTATCTTCCGAAAGCATTTCTCAGATTGGAAGAATAATTATCAAGAAAATAAGAATATCCATAAAAGTCAGGAGTTCTCGGCTTCTGACTTTTTTACTTGTTTCTGCGCATCATAGAACCTTACTTCCAAGGTTCGCCTCAAATCATCGCGACGGTCCATATTCAACTTTTTGCGGATATGGCAACGCTGGCTGGTGATATTTGATTCACTCTTATTGAGTTCTGCACAAATTTCCTTTAAAGTATGCCCCTGAAGAATCAGCTTGCATATTTCCTTTTCGCTGAACGTAAGCCCATCACAAACCAGATCCCATGCCACTCTATTCAATTCTTCATTATACAGATGTTCAGAAGCATGGGTAATAATCTTCTGCCGGACATCAGGAGTCAGACGCTTCATTAGGCTTTCTGCTGCTTCCGGTTCATTATCCGTCTCTGTTTCCATCACTTCGGTATCATCAACAGCCTCCGTATCATTCACGTTTTCTGTCTCTTCTACAGTTTTCTCAGTTTCTGATGCCTCTGATGTTTCTGGAATTTCCGATGCCTCGCTGTTCTCTGTCTGCCCACTGTCATTTTCTGCAGACTCACTGTCCGTTTCGCTTTCTGTCTCTGTCTGTTCTGTTGCTAAAGCTGCTTCCATCGCATCTTCTTCCTGTATCACAGCCTCTGTTACTGTCTGTACATCTGTCTGCGGCAATCCAGCAGCACCTACTGATGTCCAATCTCCGACCGTCAGCGTAAGCGCCATCGCAAATGCCGCCATACGTTTCCAACCCGTGAGTCTCTTTCTTTTCATAACTTTTCTCCTTCTGATTTATTGCACATTGTCACGCGCATTTTTTATGTTAATGTAACAGTTTATCCCCGTCAATCGTACTTTCGTACTTGAAAGCGCAAAAAAAGCTTACATGCCCTTTTGACATGTAAGCTTCCTTTGATCTCACTTTTCCGTTCTTAACACTTTGTAACTTTTACATCTACCGGATGGTCGCCAAGTTCTACACTTAAGCTTAATTTGCCGCCAAGATTTGTCTTCATCTTTCCTGCATCTGCGCCATCGATCGTGATGTCGTACTCTGACTCATCCTCAAGTTCTACTGTGATCTGTGCATCTTCCGGTCCCTCTACCTGAAATGTCAGGCCTGTATCTGTTGCATTCAGATTCATGACAGCCGTTCCCGGAACAGATTCATATACGAACATGCCATTGCGCTCTAACTTGGTGATCTCGGAAAATGTCTTCACCTTGTAGATATCTCCCTGATGTTCGAAATTATCAAGTTTCGCCTTTGCACCTAATGTGTAATCCCCAAAACTGATCGTTCCATCTGCTTCTGAACGAATTAATTCGCTGATCGTTGCCATTTTTTCCTCCTGTGATAAAGTAGTTTTCTCTTTATCGTAAAATTTTGTGCCCTTATTATATAATATCCCCGTCACGATTTCCAGTGCTTTCCCGGATATTTCAGTAAAATTTTATTTTGTTTCGAACACGACTTTTTCTTTGTGGATCGTCACGACCACTTCCATATCTTTTTTCACTTTGCCGGACAGGATTTCTTCTGCCAGTTCATCCTCGATATCGTTCTGGATCTGACGGCGCAGCGGTCTTGCACCATATTTCGGATCATACGCTTTATCGACAATATGCTTTTTGACGCTGTCACGCACGGTAAGGTGGATTCCCATCTGTTTTTCACAGCGGTCTGTAAGTTCTTTTAACATCAGTGCAACGATCTGTTTCATATCGTCTTTGTTTAACGCTCTAAATACGATCGTCTCATCAATACGGTTTAAAAATTCCGGTTTAAAAATACGGCGTACTTCTTCCATCACGCTGTTTTTCATGCGGTCATAATTCTGTTTTTCATCATCCGAAACTGCAAATCCAAGTTTTTTCGGCTCAATGATCGCCTGTGCTCCGGCATTTGACGTCATAATAATGATCGTATTTTTGAAATCCACTTTGCGTCCCTGGGAATCCGTGATATGACCGTCGTCTAACACCTGCAGTAAAATATTAAATACATCCGGATGCGCCTTTTCGATCTCATCAAACAGGATCACCGAATACGGATTTCTGCGCACCTTTTCGCTGAGCTGTCCGCCCTCCTCATGGCCTACATATCCTGGCGGTGAACCAATCATCTTTGATACGCTGTGTTTCTCCATATATTCCGACATATCAACACGGATCATAGACTGTTCGCTGCCAAACACTGCCTCCGCAAGTGCCTTTGAGATCTCTGTTTTTCCGACACCGGTCGGGCCTAAGAACAGGAAAGAACCGATCGGGCGCCTCGGATCTTTTAATCCGACACGTCCTCTTCGCACAGCTTTTGCCACTGCACTCACCGCATCCTCCTGACCGATGACACGTTTGTGTAAGGTAGCCTCTAATTTTCTTAAGCGGGCAGCCTCCCCCTCGGCAATCTTTCTTACCGGGATCTTCGTCCATCCGGATACCACATCCGCAATATCGTCTTCTGTCACTTTTAACTTTTTACTGCGGCTGTCTTTCTTTGTCTTTGCCTGTATTTTGGCAAGCTCTTCTTCACACGCTTCTTTTTCGTTCTTCTTCTGCTTTGCACCTTCCACATCACCATCGTGCAGAAATTCTAACATTTCCTCTTCTAACAGGTTGATGCGATGTCTTAATTCAACGACTTCCTCCGGTTTTCCACCCGCGCGCAGACGTACCTTTGCTGCAGCCTCATCCATCAGATCGATTGCTTTATCCGGCAGGAAACGGTCATTGATATAGCGCGCAGACAGGCGTACTGCTGCCGATACCGCATCATCCGTAATCTTTACCTGATGATGCTTTTCATACTGTTCCCGCAGTCCCTCTAAAATCTGCACTGCCTCCTCTTCCGACGGCTCTTCTACCGTAACCGGCTGGAATCTGCGCTCTAGCGCAGCATCTTTTTCAATATATTTGCGGTATTCATCGATTGTCGTTGCACCGATCAGCTGCAGTTCCCCACGCGCAAGTGCAGGTTTTAATATATTGGAAGCATCGATTGCTCCTTCCGCTCCACCCGCTCCGATGATTGTATGCAGTTCATCGATGAAGAGCAGGATATTGCCGGCTGCCCGTACTTCCTGAAGTACCTTTTTAATGCGCTCCTCAAACTCACCGCGATATTTTGAGCCTGCCACGATTCCGGACATATCCAAAGATACCACCCGCTTTCCCGCAACGGTATCCGGAACCATTCCGGTTGTAATACGCTCCGCAATTCCCTCAACGATCGCAGTCTTTCCAACGCCCGGTTCACCGATCAGACATGGGTTATTCTTTGTCCTTCTGCTTAAGATCTGGATCACACGGCCGATCTCTTCCTGTCTGCCGACTAACGGATCTAATACTCCCTCTGCCGCCAATGCAGTCAGATCTCTGGAGTATTGATTTAATACCGGTGTATCCGATGCTGTTTTTTTCACCGGCTTACCATTCATGAAATCTTCTTTGTACAGGCTCGCATCTTCTCCCATTGCGATCAGGATATCCACATACATTTTCTGGATATTGACCGCTAAGGTATTTAAAAGGCGGGATGCCACACACTCTGTCTCTTTCATCATCGCGATCAGGATATGCTCCGTCCCGATCTCCTCTGCATGAAAACGCGCTGCCTCCCTTGCTGCCCCTTCTAACACCTGCAGTGCCCTCGGCGAATATTCCTTAGCCTCTGCCGTCAGCACCTGTGCATCCGGTGCAATGAGTTCCTCGATCAGCTGCATGACTTTGTCAAGTTCTACTCCATTATCATTTAATACCTGCGCAGCGACGCCCGTTCCTTCTTTTAAAAGTCCGATCAGGATATGCTCCGTTCCGATATAATGATGATGCAGTGATTTCGACATCTTTGAAGCCTGATCGATTGCTTTTTTTGCTTTTGATGTATATCGTATCTGCATAGTTTCTCCATTCTTTTTCTATTTATAAATCATTTAAATCGATGATCTCTAAATCATCTTCTTCCTCTTCTTCTCTCGGAATGTGTTTTTTCTCCGGAGTATGTTTCCGCTCCGGCTTTTCTTTTCTCTCCGGCCTTTGTTTCTCCTCCGGTTTTTCTTTTCTCTCCGTGCGCTGTTTTTCCTCCGGTTTTTCTTTTCTCTCCGGCCTTTGTTTCTCCTCCGGTTTTTCTTTTCTCTCCGGACGCTGTTTTTCTTCCGTTTTTTTTCTTTCTACCGGCAGGAAATCTTCGTCCTCTTCCCAGTCCTCATCGTCAAGATCGTCAGACATGCCACGTCCAAACAATCCCGCACGCACTTTATGGATCTTTGATACGCCGACTTCGTTCTCTGTATCGTTTTCTTCCACATCATCCGGCTCTTCTTCCACTTTTTCTTTTGGTTTTCTGTGGAAAAATCCTTTTCTCTGTGTTTCTTTCTCCTCCCAGTCAGCGTCTTCCGGATCATCTACTTCCAAATCATCTTCTTCCACGCCAGGATTCTCTTCTATATTATCATCTTCTTCCAGATCAGTATCATCTTCTGCTTCCTGATCCTTTCCCTGTTTTTCGGACTTCCAGTCCCAGTCATCCTCTTCCTCATCCCAGTCGTCACTCTTACGTCCTCTCAATAGAAGATTGATAATAATAACGACAAGTACTGCGATCACAAAAGCCATAATTCCCATCATATTTCTGGAAAAAGACTTTTCTTTTGCATATTGTTCAGAGAGATCATTGTATTCCTGCTGGAGATATTCCATATTAGAAACATCTTCCGCTTCTTCTGTTTCAAACTCTGCGTTCTGGTCTGCTGCCTGTCCATCTGTTCCATCCGCCGGCTGGTCTGTTGTCTGACCGTCTGTTCCATCCGCCGGCTGATCAACTGTTCCGTCTGCTGTCTGTCCATCTTCTCTGGTCAGTGTGATCGTATACTGGGCGAGTGCTCCGTTCTGCGCCTTCACGACTACTTTTATCGTATTTGTACCGACCTGCAGATTGTCATTTCCTGTGATCGACTGCACCGTCGCAAATTCATTAACCGGTGTTGCCGTCACTGTAACGCTTGTGACATCATTCGGTACGGTAGCTGTATATTGTACTGTCTTTCCTGTAAAGTCCGGGGATAATGTTCCCGCAGAAAGTGATAACACTTCCAGCGAATTATCTGCGGAAAGTGTTGTCTGTGCAGCAGCCACCTGGATTCCGGCAGCCTTTATGTCTGCCGCAGGTTCTGTCGCAAGACATCCCATGCAGAAAAGTGCAGCTATGAATCTTACTTTTCACTCCCTCTATTGCCATCATTACTATGGAATTATATGAGATATTCGAAAATGCGTCAACCTCAAACTCCCTCATTGTCAAATTCCGGAATAAAACTCTCCTCCGCCGTCTCCCCCTCCTGGATAAAACCGTTTTCAATCCCTATATCGATTGCAAAATCAATAACCTCATCATATTCCCGATCCGTGATCTTACGGTTTAATTCCGGATATTTTTTCACGTTAGAGAGCGGTGTAAACTGGTGCATGATACTGATATATATTTGATTCTCATAGGTTTCATGCAGATATTTCAAAACTGCTTTGGAATCTTTCGTGCACCCCGGCAGGATCAGATGGCGCACGATCGTACCACGCTTCATCAGGGAATCCTCCCCGTTTTCAAAAACTGCCGCACCCGTCTGACGCACCATCTCCGCTATCACCGCCTTAGCCACAGCAGGGTAATCCGGCGCATGGGAATATTTTGCACTCAAAGCGGTATCAAAATACTTAAAATCCGGAAGATAGATATCCACAATTCCTTCTAAAGAACGGATCGTATCCACATTTTCATAGCTGCTGGTGTTATAAACGATGGGTATCTTTAAATTCTGATTTCTTGCAAGCTCTACCGCTTTTATGATCTGTGGTACAAACTGCCCCGGTGTCACAAGGTTGATATTATTTGCACCCTTTTCCTGGAGTTCCAGAAAAATTTCGCCAAGCCGCTCCGTACTTATCACCTTACCAGCCGTGCCATTTGCAATATTTTCATTCTGGCAGAACACACAGTGCAGTGCACAGCCGGAAAAAAAGACCGCACCGGAACCCATCTCCCCGGAAATGCAGGGTTCTTCCCAGAAGTGCAGTGCCGCACGCGCCACCTTAATCTCTGTGGTCTGTCCGCAGATGCCGCGCTCACCGGATTTTCGGTCCACAGCGCACATTCTAGGACACAATGTACATATTTTCATGGTATACCATCACTCTTTCTATTTAATTTAATGATTGCGCAACCGTGCCTTTTTTTGTATGATAGACATTGCAAAAAGAAGATCAAACACAAAGGAGTTTTCTTATGAGTCCAAAAAACTGTATGGTAGCACAGTCAGGCGGCCCTACTGTTGCGATCAATGCCAGCCTTGCCGGTGTGATCGACGGTGTAATGCGTTCTGACATGTATGACACGGTTTATGGTTCCTTAAACGGAATCACAGGTATTTTAAACAACGATCTGACGAATCTTTCTGAATTAATGCAGCAGAATTCGGAATATCTCGACCGCTTAAAGGTCACTCCGGCAATGTATCTTGGCTCCTGCCGTTACAAACTGCCAAATTATTTAGATGATGATTCTTCCTATGTATTCATTTTCAAACAGTTTGAAACTTACCATATTGATGCCTTCTTTTATATCGGCGGCAACGATTCTATGGACACCGTCTTAAAGCTCTCCGAATATGGCAAAAAAATCGGCAGTCCGGTGCGTATTGTCGGTATTCCAAAGACCATCGACAATGATCTCTGTGAGACAGACCATACACCAGGATTCGGTTCTGCCGCAAAATATATCGCATCTTCTCTTTTAGAAATCGCACATGACACATTTATCTATGCAGTCAAAAGTGTGACGATCGTGGAAATCATGGGACGTGATGCCGGATGGCTGACCGCTGCTTCTGCACTGGCAAGAAACGGTTATAATACAGCACCACATCTGATCTATCTCCCGGAGGTTCCATTTGACAAAGAGGACTTTTTACTGGATGTAAAGCGTATGCTTTTCGAGCGCAATAACGTGATCGTTGCCGTATCTGAAGGTATCCGCGATGCTTCCGGCAACTATATCAGTGCTTCCGAAAGTTCTGTTGACACCTTTGGTCACAGCCAGTTAAGCGGAGCCGGAAAAACACTTGAATTTTTAGTCAAAGAAAAACTAGGCGTTAAAGTCCGTTCCGTGGAAGTCAACGTATTACAGCGCTGCGCTGCACACCTTGCTTCAAAGACTGATCTTGATGAGGCTTTTACTCTCGGTCAGAAAGCGGTTGCTCTCTCCGAGGAAGGTGTTACCGCTTCCATGGTAACAATACGCCGTATCTCTGATTCTCCGTACGAAATCGCCTATGAGCATGCCGAGATCCGCCACATTGCAAACGAGGCAAAATCAATTCCGAGAGAATGGATCAATGATGCAGGCAATGATGTCACACAGCCACTGATCGATTACCTTTCACCTCTCATACTCGGTGAAGTTCCGGTAAAATACGAAAACGGTATCCCTGTCTATATGGATGTCAGTCATTTAGCAAAACATCAATAAATTTACCGATCTCAACCCACGCTCTTTTAGATTCCGGCAGCATTTTTGCTGCCATCTGAAAGATGTGGAACATTCCTTCATAAATACTGATTCTTACTTTTACTCCCTGTTCTCTGGCTTTTGCAGCCACATCCACAGAATCCGAGAGCAGCATCTCATAGGAACCAACCTGTATCAGCATCGGCGGAAATCCCCTGAAATCCCCATATAAAGGCGAAATATAAGCATTATACGGATCGTTATCCCCAATATAATCTTTATTATAAATAAGGCTGTCCCTTGTTTTTCCAAATAACGGGTCGCGCTCAAAGTTTGTCTCGTAAGATTCCCCGCTCGCCGCAAGGTCTGTCCACGGTGACATGGCTACGATCCCACACGGAAGCTGCTTTCCGTGATCTTTCAGATAATGGCATAATGCCATCGCAAGACCGCCTCCTGCGGAATCTCCTGCGATGATGATCTGCTCGGAAAACCACCCCTGTTCCAACAGATAACAGTATGCGGCATAGGCATCTTCTAAAGCCGCCGGATACGGATGTTCCGGTGCCACACGGTAATCGGGTGTCAGAACACTCATTCCATGGCTGACTTCACAGTAAAGTCCGGCAAACATACGGTATGCATTCCGCATCGCTCCGACATATCCGCCTCCGTGAAGCTGTAAGATTACTTTTTCCGTATTCGGATTTTCTTTTGCCTGTAAATACTCCATGGAGAAATTATCCATCTCGATCACATCTAATGAAAAACAGTCCGGACATTTCCACGGCGGCTCCGAATCCCCGATTTTTTTCCTCAGTTCTCCATTTTTTATCTTTTTCCCAATCAGGTGATCATTTGTCACATGGGCGATCAGGTCCCTCATGACTCTTCCCCTGATACTCGCTTCGCTCTCTCTCATCCGATTGCTCCTGTTCTTTTTATTCTAAATATAACTCAGCGGACATGAAATCTTCGTTTCAGTTCCACCCTTGCCCTGCGGTCTCCGATGATCAGTGTTCCAAGAAACAGAAACAGGGAAAACGCAAATGCGATCAGTGCAAAAAGCTGTGCCGTCACGATACCGGTAAAAATCAGTATTACCGGAACAATGCTGCATAAAATCATAAAAATCTGCCACATCATATAGCTCTGCCAGTTTCTGCGGTTTACGATCATACAGATGATAATACCAACATCGACTAAAATGATCGCCGACGGCAATGCATAATTGACAGACCATCCGCGGTAGCCGACCAGAAAATCGATTGCGATCACGATCAGTATCGCCATCAGCGTGAGTACCGTGATTTTGGCGCGGTAACCTGTCTTTCCAAGAATTGCAAAACGGATCAGCATATATCCGTAAAAGAATCCAAGCCCCGTGATCGCACTCCATGCAATCTGTGACTCGGTGACCACATTGATATAAATGAGCAGCACCTCAACCAAAAGTGCACAAAACAGATAGATTTTACTGATCATTGTCATTTTCCGGGTGTGCACTCTCACATCCGGGTACATATTCTCCACTTCACCTGTGTATTCTAACACGGATCCGCAGAGTGGACAGCGCTCTGTTTCATCTGATATCTCCACATTACAATTTCTGCATTTACTCATAATTTACTCCATTACTCTTTATTTCTACCGCAATCCCGTCCGAGGCTATTTTCCGGAAAAATCCACGCTGCACAGACGCATCGACAAGATCATAACTGAAACTGAATACAAGTGTATCCCCGTAAGAGCAGATCGTTCCTTTCAGATGCTGCCCCTTTGACATGGCAAGAAATGCATGAAACATTTCCACATAAGGGCGGTACTCTTCTGTCACGGAAATATTGCCGATATTTGTGATCGTCGCAGTATTGGCAAGTGCAGAAGTTGTATATACATACTTCATTGCAAGGTTTTTCAGGAAAAGCGGCACAACTCTTGCAATCAGCAGTTTTTCATTGGAAACGTTATAGGAAAACAGCTTTTCAAGATTTTCCCGGTTGATCTGGCTTCGCAGGCTTTCCTTCACGATTGCAGCCACCTCTGCAAACGTATAGGTCTCTTTGGTCGGATGAAATTCTGCGGACACCATGACAAAAAAGTTTTTCGTGGTAATAGAATTAAAATACGGCCGCAGATTAACCGGCACCGCAACACGGATCGGACACTTTGACGGCATGCCGTGCAGACATTCTGTATAAACGCTCCAGATGTACACACTTACCAGATATTCGTTGATACTGATTTCCATCGCATGACAGACCCGTTTCAACTCCGGTATTTTCATATAACCGTGCATCACGCCGAACTCGCCCGGTCTTAACTTTTCTCCACGGATCAGATATGCCTTTTTTGTCTGGTATCCTTTTGCGGAACTTTTTTTGTAATTTTTTAAGAAACTGTCTTCCCGGTTCAAAGACGTATCAACACTTAATGAATCTCCCAGCTTTTCCTGCAGGTCTTTATGTGCCAGACGCAGATACTGGTAAGTCAGCTCTTTTAAGAAATTGATTCCTCCCATTCCATCCGTCAAAACATGGAATACTTCCAGATTGATCCTGCATTTATAATAGGTCACACGGAACATATAACTGCGGTTTTTATTCTGCTGGATATATCTACATGGAAAATTGTTCTCCATGCGAACCTTTGGCGCCGCTTTTCCGTTTTCCTCAAAATAATACCAGAACACCCCCTGCCGCAGTCTTAAGTTAAACCCGTCAAACTTCGGAAGCACCATATCAAGTGCCCTCTGCAGTAATTCCGGATTGATCTCCTCTTTCAGTGTAACACTGATCCTGTACACATTGCTCATGCTCTCCCCGGCAATGACCGGAAAAAGGTGTGCTGTATTATCAAGTCTGTCCCAACGGATATCACGGTTTGTCGGAACTCCTTTATTCTGTTTTTTCATATATTCCTCGTTTCTGCATATTTTACAGGCAGGCTGGGTTTCTGTTTTTTCTTCTCTCCCCCCGCTCATAAAATACACAATCTAT
>OKSM01000119.1_pt1 | contig 26099 bp, 25 predicted proteins | sample 1606281 | NCBI WGS metagenome assembly OKSM01 (sample SAMEA3879549, study PRJEB24766) | human gut metagenome | biome: human-associated habitat; feature: feces | place: USA | collected 1985/1987
TATGACAAAATGCGCAATTTTGAGCAATAATACATTATCCCATTATTGTAAGAAAAATACCGCGAAGACTGGCGGAAAATGACACCTTATAGTATAATAGCAAAGATTGTGTGATGAAAAAATATTCCAAAAAGGATAATCCGGTCATGCTCAGTGGCTATCAGTTCATCCTGGGTGGCATCGTTATGGTGCTGTTGGGATTTGGCATGGGCGGACGGATCCCCCATGTATCCGTCAGCGCATTGCTCATGCTTTTTTATCTGGCATGTATCTCCGCAGTGGCATATTCCTTGTGGGGTATCCTGTTAAAATACAATCCCGTCTCCAAAGTAGCGATTTTCGGATTCACGAACCCGGTATTCGGTGTCCTTCTGTCTGCCTGGTGGCTGGGCGAGGGCTCCGCAGAACTGGGATGGAATGCTTTGCTTGCACTGATTCTGGTATGTATCGGTATCTGTATTGTCAACGTTAAATTTGAGAAGCAGGCGTAAAGCCATACTTTTCCAGATTCACTTTATCATCGATTACCTCAATCCCGTCTGCTTCCAGCAATTGTGCCTGCACACTTTCTCCTCCAAAGGCAAATGCACCGGCTAATTCTCCTTTCGCATTGACCACACGAAAGCAAGGAATATGTTCCGGATCCGGATTCTTATGCAATGCATTGCCCACGGCTCTTGCCATCCTGGGTTCTCCTGCCATCTCTGCAATCTTCCCATAAGTTGCCACATGTCCTTTCGGAATACGCTTCACTGCTTCATAGATTCTCTTTGTCGGACTGTCCGTAACCAGATCATAGCTTTCTGCGATCATGCGCCGGATGTCCTCATCGGGGATCGAACCATCTAAAATAATGGTGTTCCAGTGATCTTTATTCTGATGATATGCGGGAATGACGGAAGAAAAGGTGCTGCGCCAGAAGTCCCGCCAGGCAGGATCGGTCTTCACATTCAGATGCAGACAGCCATCCTTTTCATAAGTCCATAGAAAAGCTTTTTTACTGCCCTTCACACGTACCAGCTGCCAGTTGGGATCGTGGAAGGGCATTTCCATATAAGTATTTGGAAAAGACAATCCGTAGTTCAGCGCTTCCTCTCTTGTTTTCATGTCGTCAGACCTCCTTTTTTCTATTATAACACTCTTTTCTTTTCTATGAAAACATGGTAAACTTTTCCGAGAAACAGGTCACGAAGGCGGGTGGTAAAAGCCCGGGAATGGAGACAATATGATACTGATACATGATGGCTACATGATCGATCCCAAGTCGGGCAGAGAGGGCAATTATGATATCCTGATCGACGGTGACAAGATTGTAAAGATTGCGGAAAAGATAGAACCGAGGGGCAAAGTGACCCGGATCAATGCGGAAGGGTTATTGGTGGCTCCCGGGCTGGTGGATGTGCATGTGCATTTCCGGGATCCCGGCTTTACGGCAAAGGAAGATATCAACACCGGTGCTGCGGCAGCAGCAAAAGGCGGCGTGACCACAGTGGTACTGATGGCGAACACGAAGCCTGCGGTGGACAGTGAGGAGACGCTGCATTATATCCTGGATAAGGGAGCGAAGACAGGCATTCATGTGACCACCTGCGCCAATGTGACCATGGGGATGCAGGGAAAACAGCTGACGGATATGAAGAAGCTGGCAGTGGCAGGTGCCGTGGGATTCACGGATGACGGAGTGCCCCTGCTGGATGCGGAACTGGTGCGCCGTGCCATGGAGATCTCCGCAGAGCTGGATATGCCCATCAGTTTCCATGAAGAAGACCCGAAATATATCGAGAACAACGGTGTGAACCGCGGAAAGGCCAGTGAACATTACGGAATCGGCGGCTCTTCCAGAGAGGCGGAAATCGCACTGGTGGAACGGGATCTGAAGCTGGCGGAAGAGACCGGAGCCTGCATCGACATTCAGCATATCAGCAGCAAGGAAGCGGTGGAGCTGGTGCGTCAGGCCAAAAAGCGCTGCTCCAATATCCACGCGGAAGCCACTCCTCATCATTTTACCCTGACTGAGGATGCCGTGATGAAGTACGGTACACTGGCGAAGATGAATCCGCCCCTGCGGGAGGAAGCGGACCGTCAGGCGGTGATCCGGGGACTGGTGGACGGCACCATCGATATGATCGCTACGGATCATGCACCCCATACTGCGGAGGAAAAAGCAAAGCCGATCACAGAGGCACCCAGCGGCATTACCGGGTTGGAGACGTCTCTGGCGCTGGGCATTACGGAACTGGTGGACAGAGGATATCTGACCATGAAGCAGCTGTTGCGTCTGATGAGTACCAATCCGGCGGCTATGTACCATCTGGATGCCGGATATCTGGCCGAGGACGGCCCGGCGGATGTGATTCTGATCGATACCGCAGCGGAGTTCACTCCGGAGAAATATGCGTCCAAGGCCACGAATACACCGTTTACCGGATGGAATCTGAAGGGTGAAGTGAGGAAGACCATCTGCGGAGGCAGAATCGTATACGAAGCGTAGAGCCCATGGTAGAGAGCACTTATAAGAGCGCTATAGCGTTATAAATAGAAGAGAAAAGGACAATAACATGAAAAAGAAAATCACAGCAACTGTGCTTTCCCAGAAGGAGATCGCACCCAGAATTTTTGACATGTGGATCGCTACAGATCTGGCTGAACAGGCAAAAGCCGGTCAGTTCATCGGCGTATACCCCAAGGACCGGAGCACCTTGCTGCCACGTCCTATCAGCATCTGTCAGGTAAGCGACAAAAAGGATGCCCTGCGCATTGTGTACCGGATTGCCGGACAGGGCACCGCGGAATTTTCTTCTTATACAGAAGGAGACAGTGTGGAGATTCTGGGAACCTTAGGCAACGGCTTCCCCACAGAGGCAGCGGAAGGCAAAAAAGTATTCCTTATGGGCGGAGGTATCGGTATCCCTCCCATGCTGGAGCTGGCAAGAGAGTTTCCGGCTTCCGCAGAAAAGCAGATCATCGTGGGCTACCGTGATAACCAGCTGTTCTTAAAAGAGGATCTGGAAGAGAACGGAACCGTATATATTGCCACCGAGGATGGCAGTATCGGCACGAAGGGCAATGTCATGAATGCCATCGAAGAAAATGCATTGCAGGCAGATGTGATCTTCGCGTGCGGACCGATGCCCATGCTCCGTGCGATCAAAAAATATGCGGAAGAAAACGAAATCAAGGCCTATATCTCTCTGGAAGAGCATATGGCCTGTGGCGTGGGTGCCTGCCTGGGCTGCGTGGTAAAGACCAAAGAAGTGGATCATCATTCTCATGTGCATAATGCGAGAATCTGCACCGATGGCCCCGTATTTGATGCTGAGGAGGTAGAGATCTGATGAATACACAGACAACGATTGCAGGAGTAACTTTCAAAAACCCCGTAATGACAGCATCCGGAACCTTTGGCTCCGGCATGGAATATGAAGAATTCGTAGATCTGAACCGCCTGGGTGCGGTGGTGACCAAGGGTGTGGCAAATGTGCCCTGGCCCGGCAACCCGACCCCTCGTGTGGCAGAAGTATACGGCGGTATGCTCAATGCCATCGGTTTGCAGAACCCCGGCATTGACGTATTCATGGAGAGAGATATTTCTTTCCTGAAAAAATATGATACGAAGATCATTGTGAACGTCTGCGGTAAGACCGTAGAGGATTACGTGGATGTGGTAGAGCGACTGGGAGACGAACCGGCAGTCAGCATGCTGGAGATCAATGTATCCTGCCCCAATGTCAAGGAAGGAGCCATTGCGTTTGGACAGAAAGCAGATGCTCTGTACAATATTACTTCCGAACTGAAAAATCATGCAAAACAGCCCATTATCATGAAGCTGAGCCCTAACGTAACGGACATTACGGAGATGGCAAAGGCAGCGGAGGCAGCAGGCGCAGATGCCCTGTCCCTGATCAATACCATCACCGGTATGAAGATCGACATTCACCGCAGAAAATTCGCCATTGCCAACAAGACCGGCGGCATGAGCGGTCCTGCCATCAAACCCATTGCGGTTCGTATGGTATACCAGGTGGCACAGGCAGTCAAGATTCCCATCATCGGCATGGGCGGCATCATGAATGCAGAGGATGCCCTGGAGTTCATTTTGGCAGGAGCAACTGCCGTTTCTGTAGGAACCGCAAACTTTATCGATCCGATGACCACCCTCAAAGTAGCAGAAGGGATCGAAGCATATATGAGAGCACAGAATGTATCCGACATCAGAGAACTGGTCGGTGCCGTGCAGTAAGGAGATAAGAAATGGAACAGTATAAACAGGAATTTATTGAATTTATGGTAGACTGTGCCGCATTGAAATTTGGAGATTTCACACTGAAAAGCGGAAGAAAATCCCCGTTTTTCATGAATGCAGGAGCATATGTAACAGGATCCCAATTAAAGAAACTTGGAGAGTATTACGCAAGAGCAATTCATGAGACATATGGAGATGACTTTGATGTACTGTTTGGACCGGCTTACAAAGGAATCCCACTCGGAGTTGTAACAGCAATCGCATACAGTGAATTATATGGAAAAGAAGTACGTTACTGCTCAGACCGTAAGGAAGAGAAAGATCACGGCGCAGATAAAGGAAGTTTCCTTGGAAGTAAGCTGAAAGATGGAGACCGCGTGATCATGATCGAGGATGTTACAACATCCGGTAAATCTATGGAAGAGACAGTTCCGAAGGTAAAAGGCGCTGCTGATGTTACAATCGTTGGACTTATGGTATCCTTAAACCGTATGGAAGTAGGAAAAGGCGGAGAGAAGTGCGCGCTTGACGAAGTGAAAGATCTCTATGGATTTGAGACAGCAGCGATCGTTACAATGGAAGATGTTGTAGAGTGCCTTTACAACAAGGAATGTGACGGAAAAGTAGTGATCGATGATGAATTAAAAGCAGCGATCGATGCATATTATGAGAAATATGGAGCAAAATAAGGAGGCCTGGTGTTTTGGAAAAAGCGTATCGTGTAATGAGAAACAGTGGAGCAGGTAACATTGCAATCGGAATAATCCTGCTTGTTACAGGAGTTACGGTAGGAATTATTTCTATTATCAATGGAGCCAGTCTGTTAAAACATAAAAATAATATAACATTTTAAAAAGAAAGTCCCCTCGTAGCTTGTTCATTGTGAGTAGTTACGTCCGAAGTGACCGGCAGAGGGGACTTTCTTTTTCTGTAAAGGTGTAAGAAATTGACAAAAAAAGAAGCGAAGAGAGTCAGGACGCTTGGAAAGATCCTGTTTATATTATATATTATCTTCCTTGTATACTTTCTGTTCTTGTCAGACTGGTACGGCAGGGAAGGCGTAATGGATGAGTACCATTACAATCTGGAGCTATTCAAAGAGATTAAGCGATTTATTAAATACAGACATCAGCTGGGAACATTTGCGGTTTTCTCGAATTTAATCGGAAATATTCTTATTTTCATGCCGGTTGGTTATTTTTCTGCAATGGCAGGGAAAAGAAGAAGCTTTTTTAAAACGTTATTTTGGAGTTTTTGTCTGACTTTTTGTGTAGAGTTAATGCAGCTGATCACGAAAGTGGGATGCTTTGATGTGGACGATATTCTGCTGAATACAATCGGCGGTGTACTTGGATATATAGTTTTTGTAGTTTGTAATCTACTAAGGAGAAGAAATGAACGAAAAAAAAGAAAAAGAACGAAAGCGTAATCAATCAAAGAAATATGGGAAAGCAGCTTATCTGCAGTCAAGAAGAGGTGTGATCTCCTGCTGGTTGACCGGATGGTCACTTGCTATCTTGCTGGGATGTGTCGGATATGCGTTCCTGACGAGAGGAAAGGCAGCCGGAATTGTCGGAGGGATTGCAATCCTTTCTTTAATGATTGATATATATGGAATCTGGAATGCAATAGAAGGATTTGAGGAGCAGGATAGAAAATACCTTTCCTGCAAATGTGGAATCGGGATCGGTATTGTGCAGATCTTGTGCTTCCTTGGAATTTTTGTTGGAGGTCTGAGTTTATGATCGGAAAGTTAAGTGAGTTACAGAAGGAGAAAAATGAACAGTGCACACAGCGTCACGAACTGGCAGTTGAGCGTCTGCGCACGATCGTGACAGAAGAAACAGTGAATACAGCATATATTTCTTACTTTCAGGATTCTACCTTGTTTCTGCTTGAGTTAGAGAATACACAAAGAAAGATAGAAGATGGAATCTGGGACAGCTTAAATCTTGAGGAGAAGCGCAGCCTGAACAGGATTCTTTATAGTGATATTATAGGGGAGAAATATCAGACAAGCTATGTCAATCAAGACTATGCCTGTGAAAAATTTGGGCAGGAGATGGGACAGCTTTTAAGTTTGTTGTATACGGAAATCAGAGCAGGAATTCCGTATGTGTTTGAACAGCGCAAGGATTATCTGACGATCCTTTATGAGTTGTTTCTCGAAGTCTATACCTGTTTCGAAGGAATGAGTGAGGAAGAGAATCCGGTTCCAAAGCCGGAGCAGATCAAGGAGATTCTGTATTGGTATGCAAGCGATTACTGCGATGTATTTTATGCAGATCGAATTCTGGAGCAGATGGATCCGTCAGCGGATTTTGCTGTACAGATCATTGAGAAGGCAGACCTTGATAAAGATGACTATCTGTATGAATTCGGTGAGTACATTTCCAAGAATGAACTTGGAACAGCTCATCATCTGAGAAATCTGCCACAGGAGACACTGCAGAAGATGGCAGATGTATATACGGAAGGATATCGGGTTGGTTTTATTAATACCGGAAAAGATCTGTCAAAGAAATCGATTGTAAATATCCGTTACAGCCTTGGATTTGAGAAGGTGATCTGCCTTGCAATCGAGAACTTCCGTAAGATGGGATTAAAGCCTGTCATTTACCGTGCAGCATCCAGTGTGATCACGAAGCGAGAGCATCACAAGATCGGATATTATGGTGCAATCGCAAATCAGCAGTATGAGTATGATCACAGACAGGATCAGGCACTCTTTATGGATAAGCGATATGTGGAACGTAAGCTTGAGGTGATGAAGACTGTTTTCGAGCAGAACAAAGAGATGGCAGCAGGTGTTGCAGGACCGGCGGTTATGGAAATCTTCGGTGAGACACCATTTTCACCGGAAGCGAAAGAGACAGCACCGTCATATGACGAGGCGCAGAGAGAACTGGATCTTCTCTTTAGCAGCAAATCAGGACAGATCACGAATGAGTATATCAAGGGTGAAGAGAGAAGTTTTACAATTGTTGCTTATCCGGTACCGGAGATTGGAGCAGATTATGCAAAGATCTTTGATGAAGTGATCAAGATCAATACATTAGATGCGAAGCTTTATGAAAAAGTGCAGCAGACGATGATCGATGCGCTGGATCAAGGGACTTGTGTACATGTCAAAGGAAAAGGAGAAAACCAGACAGATATTACAGTACAACTATATCCTCTGAAGGACGCACAGAAGGAGACAATCTTCGAAAATTGTGTGGCAGACGTGAATATTCCTGTCGGAGAAGTATTCACTTCACCGGTTCTGGAAGGGACGAACGGCATACTTCATGTAAGCAAGGTATATCTGGACGGACTTCAGTATGAGAATCTGAAGCTGACATTTCAGGATGGAAAGATCACCGACTATACATGTACGAACTTTGAGGATGAAGCACAGAATAAGAAATACATTTACGATAATGTGTTGAAGAATCATGAGACTCTTCCGCTTGGTGAGTTCGCAATTGGAACAAATACGACTGCATATGTGGCAGCAAAGAAATTTAATATAGAAGATAAGATGCCGATTCTGATCGCAGAGAAGACAGGACCGCATTTTGCAGTAGGAGATACATGCTATTCCTGGAGCGAGGAAATCAGAGTCTACAATCCGAACGGAAAGGAAATTGTGGCGAAAGATAATTCCTGTTCTCTTCTTCGTAAGGAAGATGTATCAAAAGCATACTTTAACTGTCATACAGATATAACCGTGCCTTATAAAGAGTTAGAAGAAATAAGTGTAGTGACAAACGAGGGAAAAGACATTATACTATTAGAGGACGGAAGATTCGTATTGCCGGGAACAGAGGTACTTAATGAGCCTTTGGATGAAGCGGGATTTTAAGGAAATCCTGTAGGCAATTGGATAGTTAATAGATGATTAAATGGAATCTTTCATAAGTATGGATAATAAATAAACAAAGTTTTCCAAGGGAAGGAAAACAGTATACCACTGAGGAGGAAATGATATGCCAAAAGTAGGAATTGTCATGGGCAGCGACTCAGATCTGAAGGTGATGAGTAAGGCAGCAGCCACACTGGAGAAGTTTGGAATTGATTATGAGATGACGATCATTTCAGCACACCGTATGCCTGATGTCTTCTTTGACTGGGCGAAGGCAGCTGAAGGAAAGGGAATCAAAGTAATTATTGCAGGAGCAGGTATGGCAGCACATCTGCCGGGAATGTGCGCAGCACTTTTCCCAATGCCGGTAATTGGTATCCCAATGTCAGGAAAGAATCTGGAGGGTATGGACGCACTTTATTCAATCGTTCAGATGCCACCTGGAATTCCGGTTGCTACAGTTGCAATCGACGGCGGTATGAATGCGGCAATTCTTGCAGCGAAGATGCTTGCAATGTCAGATCCGGAGCTTTTAGAGAAACTGAAAGCTTATTCTGCAGAGATGAAAGATACGGTACAGGCAAAAGCAGACAGACTTGCAGAAGTTGGTTACGAGGAATATCTGAACAATAAATAAATATTACGATTCGAAAGAAAAGGAGATTTACGATGGATTACAAGACATCAGGTGTAGATATTGAGGCCGGTTACAAATCAGTGGAATTAATGAAAGAATATGTAAAAGAGACAATGCGTGCAGAAGTTCTCGGAGGACTTGGCGGATTCTCAGGAGCGTTCTCTCTTGCGAAGATCAAAGAGATGGAAGAGCCTGTTCTTCTTTCCGGTACAGACGGATGTGGAACAAAGGTAAAACTTGCTATGGTAATGGACAAACATGATACAATCGGAATCGATGCTGTTGCTATGTGCGTGAATGATATCGCATGTGCAGGTGGAGAGCCACTTTTCTTCCTGGATTACATTGCATGTGGAAAGAACTATCCGGAGAAGATCGCTGAGATCGTAAAAGGTGTTGCAGAAGGATGTAAGCAGTCTGATGCAGCTCTGATCGGTGGAGAGACAGCAGAGCATCCGGGACTTATGCCGGAAGATGAATATGATCTTGCGGGATTCGCAGTTGGTGTTTGCGATAAGAAAGATATGATCACAGGAGAGAACCTTGCAGCCGGAGACGTTCTGATCGGAATGGCTTCTACAGGTGTTCACAGCAACGGATTTTCACTTGTAAGAAAAGTATTTGATATTACAAAAGAATCTTTAGATACTTATTATGATGATCTTGGATGTACTCTTGGAGAGGCACTTCTTGCGCCGACAAGAATCTATGTAAAGGCACTTAAAAGCATCAAAAATGCAGGCGTTACAGTAAAAGCATGTAGCCATATCACAGGTGGTGGATTCTATGAGAATATTCCGCGTATGCTCAAAGAAGGAACTCATGCAGTTGTAGAAAAAGACAGCTACCCGATTCCACCAATCTTTGCAAAACTTGCAAAAGAGGGCGAAATCGAAGAGCAGATGATGTACAATACATTCAACATGGGACTTGGAATGGTACTCGCTGTTGATCCGGCAGATGTTGATAAGACAATGGATGCAATCCGCGAAGCAGGAGATCAGCCATATGTAGTCGGCAAGATCGAGGCTGGCGAAAAGGGAGTGACTTTATGTTAAGAGTCTTAAGTATGGTGTCAGGAGGCGGAACAAACCTTCAGGCAATCATCGACAGCGTAAAGAATGGCACGATCACGAACACAGAACTTGTAGGCGTGATCAGCAATAATAAGAATGCCTATGCACTGACACGTGCAGAAGAAAATGGAATCGATGCAAAATGCATTTCTCCAAAGGACTACGAGTCGAGAGAAGTGTTCAATCAGGAACTTTTAAAAGCTGTGGATGCATATGAACCGGATCTGATCGTGCTGGCAGGTTATCTTGTGGTAATCCCGCCGGAGATGATCAAGAAGTATAAGAATCGGATCATCAACATTCATCCATCTCTGATCCCGTCTTTCTGTGGAACAGGTTATTATGGATTGAAAGTGCACGAGGCAGCTTTGGCGCGCGGTGTGAAAGTAGTTGGCGCAACAGTACATTTTGTAGATGAAGGAACTGATACAGGCCCGATTATCTTGCAGAAGGCTGTAGAAGTTCAGAACGGAGATACTCCGGAAGTGCTTCAGCGCAGAGTGATGGAACAGGCTGAATGGAAGATCCTTCCACGTGCGATTGATCTGATCGCAAACGGAAAGGTTGAAGTAGAAGGGCATCGTACAATCGTTACCGAGTAAGGAGGCAAAGACTATGAACGTATTGATCGTAGGAAGCGGCGGAAGAGAGCATGCAATCGCAGCAAGCGTGGCAAAGAGTCCAAGAGCAGACAAAATCTTTTGTGCTCCAGGAAATGCCGGAATCGCTGAGTATGCGCAGTGTGTACCGATCGGCGCTATGGAATTTGATAAATTAAGAGATTTCGCAAAAGAGAATGCGATTGATCTTTGTATCGTAGGAATGGATGATCCGCTGGTAGGCGGTCTTGTAGATGTTCTTGAAGAAGCAGGAATCCGCACATTCGGACCGAAGAAGAATGCAGCGATTCTTGAGGGATCTAAAGCATTTTCCAAAGACCTGATGAAGAAATATAACATTCCGACAGCAGCTTATGAGAACTTTACAGATCCAAAAGCAGCAGTTGCTTATCTTGAGACAGCAAAGTTCCCGATTGTTTTGAAAGCAGACGGACTTGCACTCGGAAAAGGTGTTCTGATCTGTAAGGATTTGGAAGAAGCAAAAGCAGGCGTGAAGGAGATCATGCTGGACAAGAAGTTTGGTACAGCCGGAAATGAGATGGTCATTGAGGAATTTATGACAGGCCGCGAGGTTTCCGTGCTTTCTTTTGTTGATGGAAAGACAATCAAGACAATGACAAGTGCGCAGGATCATAAGCGTGCCGGAGACGGAGATACAGGACTTAATACAGGCGGTATGGGAACATTTTCTCCAAGCCCGTTCTATACAAAAGAAGTAGAAGAATTCTGTGAGAAATATGTTTATCAGGCAACGGTAGACGCAATGGCAGCAGAAGGACGTCCGTTCAAGGGTGTTATCTTCTTCGGATTGATGCTGACAGAAGACGGACCGAAGGTTCTTGAATACAACGCTCGTTTTGGAGATCCGGAAGCTCAGGTTGTACTTCCTCGTATGAAGAATGATATTCTTGAAGTTATGGAAGCATGTATCGACGGAACACTGGATCAGGTTGATCTTCAGTTTGAAGACAATGCAGCAGTCTGTGTCGTACTCGCATCCGAAGGATATCCGGTAAGTTACGAGAAAGGCTTCCCAATCACAGGACTGGAAGAGTTCAAGAAGCACGAAGGATATTACTGTTTCCATGCAGGAACAAAATTCGACGGAGATCAGATCGTGACAAATGGCGGACGTGTTCTTGGCGTGACAGCGAAGGGAAAAGATCTGAAAGAAGCCCGTGCGAATGCATATGCAGCAACAGAGTGGGTAAACTTCAAGAATAAATATATGAGACGTGATATCGGTAAGGCAATCGATGAAGTGTAAATAAAGGGTCACAGACCTGGGTGGAATAAGATAAAACGATATAAGAAGTAATGAATGAAACCGGCAGGGAGGAGAAATCAAAACTGTCGGTTTCTTTGTGATTTTATCACAGAAAAATAAGAAATATGTGCTATACTAAGATTGTAACAAAGAAAAATAAAAAATACAAAAGATATAACATTTATAAGGAGGATACAAAGATGGCAGTAGTAAAACTTACAACAGACAATTTTGAGCAGGAAGTGATTCAGGCGCAACAGCCGGTACTCGTTGATTTCTATGCAGACTGGTGCGGACCGTGTAAAATGATGGCGCCGATCGTAGAAGCTCTTTCAGAAGAACTCAGTGATGTAAAGGTATGCCACATCAACATCGATGAGAATATCGATATTGCACAGAAATACAGAGTGATGAGCATTCCGACTTTCATCGCATTTAAAGGAGGAGAAGAGAACGGAAGACAGATTGGTGCGATTCCTAAGACAGCACTGGTTGACCTTGTGAAATAAATTTGCGATAATAGAAGAAAGGAAAAACCCAGACGGGCTGCCGGGCACAGAGAAGGCTGAGAAATATGGCTCATTCCTGTGAACGACAGCCTGTCTTCTGTTTAAGATGTATGAAGGGAAGGCAGGAGTCAGAGCATGTCATTGCAGTTTATTTTCGGGAATTCCGGAAGCGGAAAGTCCCATTATTTATATCAGCAGATAGTTGAGGAGTCAATCCGTCATCCGGAGAAGAATTATCTTGTTCTTGTACCGGAGCAGTTTACAATGCAGACGCAGAAGGACCTGTGTATGGCACATCCGCGTGGCGGTATTATGAATATTGATGTCTTAAGTTTTGGACGTCTGGCTCACCGTGTCTTTGAAGAGACAGGAAAGGAAAGACAGCCGATCCTTGACGATGAGGGAAAGAATCTGGTGCTCCGCAAGATTGCAGGAAATTACGAAGATGAGCTGACCGTTCTTAAGGGCAATCTTAAGAAGCAGGGATATATCAGCGAAGTGAAGTCCGTGATATCAGAATTCACACAGTATGGAATTGATTTTGAACAGCTTGATTCTTTCATGGAAGGACTGAATTCGGAAAGTTATCTGTATTATAAGTTAAAGGATATCCGTAAAGTATATGAAGGATTTGAGGATTATCTGCATGATAAATATATTACAAAGGAAGAATTGCTTGATGTGTTGAGTCAGAATGTGGCGGAAGCGAAAATGCTTAAAGACAGTGTGATCGCAATGGATGGATTTACCGGATTTACGCCGGTGCAGAACCGGCTAATCGGGGAACTTCTGAAAGTGTGCGACAAGATTATGCTGACAGTTGAGATTGATCGGAGGGAAGATCCGTTTGTCTATAAGCATCCGTATCAGCTCTTTGCGCTGAGCAAGCAAATGGTTACTTCACTGACGGAAGTGGCGCAGGAGGTGAAAGTGGAGATTGATGAGCCGGTCTGGCTATGCAAGAATCCGCCGTATCGGTTCAAAGAGAATCCGGAGATGGCGTTTTTGGAAGAGGAACTATTCCGTTATTCCAGAAGAAAATACAGTGGGGAAAAGATGCAGTCAATCTCTCTTCACGAAGTTCACACACCACAGGAAGAGGCACAGTATGTGGCAGAGGAAATCCGGCGTCTGGTGAGAGAAGAAGGATACAGATATCGGGAAATCGCAGTGATTGCTTCTGATCTGAATACATATGCTGATTCGTTGGAGAAGGCATGCGAACGTTATGAGATTCCGGTTTTTATGGATCATAAGAAGAGTATTTTGTTGAATTCTTTTGTAGAGTATTTAAGAAGTCTGCTGGTGATGGTTGAACAGAACTATACTTACGAAAGCGTTTTTCGTTATCTGCGGACCGGCCTGTGTGGGTTCACAAGAGATGAAGTGGACCGTCTGGAAAATTATTGTCTTGCGCTGGATTTGAAAGGATTCAAGAAATGGGATCAGGTCTGGGTAAGAAAGACACCGATGACGAAAAAAGAAGAATTGGAAGAACTGAATCAGCTGCGCGTGCGTTTTGTGGAAAAACTGACACCGTTGCATACGGTTCTGAAGAAGAGAAGAAAGACGGTAAAAGAGATTACACTCGCAGTTTATGAATATCTGGTTCAGGAGAAGATCCAGGAGCAGCTTGCAGAATTGGAGCAGAAATTCCAGGAAGAGGGAGAGCTGGCTTTGGCGAAGGAATATGCACAGATTTACCGTATTGTTCTGGAGCTATTCGATAAATTCGTTGAACTTCTGGGGGAGGAAGAGATTCCTTTGAAGGAATACTGTGAACTTTTAGATGCAGGACTTGAAGAGGCGAAAGTTGGTGTGATTCCTCCAAGTCTGGATCAGGTTGTGATCGGAGATGTGGAAAGAACACGTATCAAAAATATCCGCGCATTATTTTTTGTCGGAGCAAATGATACGCTCCTTCCGGGAAATGCAGGAGCAAGAGGTCTGCTTTCCGAGCGAGACAGAAAACAGTTCCAGGAGAAGAAGATGAATCTTTCTCCGGGACCGAAGGAGAAGTTATATATTCAGAAATTTTATCTCTATATGAATCTGACGAAACCGTCAGAACTTCTGTATCTGTCCTGGGCGAAAGTATCCGGGGAAGGAAAAGCACTGCGTCCGGCGTATCTGATTCAAGATCTGATGCGTCTGTTCCCGGTACTTATTCCGGTAGAGGAAGACAGAAAAGGATTGCTTGATCATGAGATGATGAGAAGGAACGGACTTTTGCAGATTGCAGAAGGTTTAAGAGAGAGGGAGCATGGACTGAATGATTCCTGGAAAGAACTGTACAGATGGTTTGTGAAAGATGAACAGAGTCAGGAAACTCTGAAGCGGATTATAGAAGCTGGTTTCTATCGAAAGGATGAACCGAGCCTTGGAAGCAGAGTGGCAAAAGAGCTCTTTTTGGATCCGAAGCGTGTCAGCGTAACAAGACTGGAACGTTTTGCTTCCTGTGCATATGCACATTTCCTGAATTACGGACTTCGTCTGTCAGAACGGGAGAAATATGGGTTCGAAGCAATGGATCTGGGAAACATTGCACATCAGGCACTGGAGCGATTTGCACACAAAGTAGAAGAGGAAGGTCTGGACTGGGTTACGATGCCGGAAGAGAAGCGGGAGCAGCTGATTGATGAAAGTGTAGAAGAAAGTATTCTGGATTATGGAAATACAGTTCTATTTTCATCTGCACGTAATGAGTATATGATCCACAGAATCAAGCAATTGATCAACCGGTCCGTCTGGGCACTGACACAGCAGATGGCGGCAGGCGATTTTGTGCCGAGTGGTTGTGAGTTTAAGTTCGGAAGCGGAAAGATTGACCGAATTGACACATGTGAAGATGAAAATGCAGTCTATGTGAAGGTAACGGATTACAAAACAGGAAGGAAAGCATTTGATATCACAGCATTCTATCACGGTTTGCAGATGCAGCTTCCGGTTTATCTGAATGCGGCACTGGAGATCGAACGGCAGAAACATCCGGAGAAGGAAGTACTTCCGGCCGGTATTTTTTATTACAGGATCCAGGATCCGATTGTGAAGAAAGAAGAGACAAAAGCGGAAGTTGAGCAAAGCATTCTAAAAGAGCTGAAGCTGGATGGACTGATCAATGCAGATGAAAATGTAGTTGAGCATCTGGAACGGAATCTGAGTGGAACTTCAACATTCTATCCGCTGCGGATGAATAAGAACAGAACGCTCGGTTCGGCATCAAAAGCTTTATCAAAGGAGAACTTTGATACGGTTCTTGCGTATACAAAGGAGAAAGAAAAAGAACTGAAAGACGTGATGTATCAGGGTGAGGTCGCAGCACTTCCATATGTACTTGATGAGATGACAGGCTGTGATTACTGTGGGTGCAGGGATATCTGCGGATTTGACCAGAGAATTGAAGGCTGTGAGTACAGAAGATTAAGAAAATATACCTTGGAAGAAGCGTTGAACTCTATGAAAGAGCGTCTTGGTATTTTGGAAGAGAAAGGGGAGGCAGGAGAATGAGCGTAAAATGGACAGAAGAACAACAGAAAGTAATCGACTTGCGTGACCGCAACATTCTCGTATCTGCAGCAGCAGGTTCCGGAAAGACAGCGGTACTTGTTGAACGGATTATTTCTAGGATAACAGATGAAAATGATCCAGCGGATGTAGATCGTCTCCTGGTTGTGACTTATACGGAAGCAGCGGCGGCAGAGATGAAAGAACGAATCGGTGCAGCAATTGAAAAGAAGCTGGAAGAACAGCCGGGAAATGTGAATCTGGAGCAGCAGTCCACATTGATTCACAATGCGTCGATCATGACGATCCACAGTTTCTGCTTGTCGGTGATCCGGGATCATTTTCATGTGATCGGGATTGATCCGGCCTTTCGAATTGCAGAAGAAGGAGAATTGCGTCTTCTGATGCAGGACGTCTTAGAGGAGCTGATCGAGAATTTTTATGCAGAGGGATCCGAGACATTCTTAAACTTTGTTGACCAGTACGGGACAGGAAGAAATGATCAGAAGATCGAGGAACTTATCCTCCAGCTTTACGAATATTCCAGAAGTTATCCACAGCCGGAAAAGTGGTTGAAGGCATGTGTGGATAATTATGAGATTGATCCGGAGAAGATGGAAGAAGCAGATGTTGTGCAGGAAGCAAAGGCAAGAGTAAGGCAAAATCTCACAGATGTGAAAGGGTTTGTTCAACAGGCGATAGAAGTATGCGAACTTCCAGCCGGTCCGTATATGTATGGTGAAATGTTAGATTCTGATCTCGTACAGATTGAGCAATTGGAAAGAGCAGAGACATTTTGTCAGCAAGAGCAGATCGTCAGTAATTTCACATGGAAGCGTCTGCCAGGAAAGAAGGATCCGACAGTCGATCCAGAACTGAAAGAGAAAGCACAGGGACTTAGAAAACAGGCTAAGAAGCTGATAGAAGATCTGAAAGCAAATTATTTCTACGCGCCTGTTGATGAGTGGATCAGGGATATGCAAGAGGCGCAGATAGCGATGAAGATGTTAGTTATGCTGGTACAGGCTTTTGCAGAGACATTTTCGGAGAAAAAGAGACAGAGAAATCTGTTGGACTTCAGTGATATGGAACAGTTTGCACTTCGGATTCTGACGGAAGAAAAGGAAGGGAAACTGGTTCCGTCAGCAGTGGCACAGGAGTATCAGGAACGCTTTGAAGAAGTTATGATCGATGAGTATCAGGATAGTAACCTGGTGCAGGAAACAATTCTGACGAGTGTGTCAAGAGAGTCGGCAGGACAGAATAATCTTTTTATGGTTGGAGATGTAAAACAGAGTATTTACCGATTCCGCTTGTCGCGCCCGGAACTCTTTATGGGAAAGTATAACAGCTACAGTACGCAGGAGAGTAGCAGGCAGAGAATTGATCTTGACAGGAACTTCCGAAGCAGGGGAGAAGTACTTGACAGTACAAATTATATTTTCAGGAAACTGATGCGGAAGGAATTCGGGGAAATCATTTATGATGATAAGGCGGCACTGCATTTGGGAGCCTCGTTTCCTGAATTACCGGATGAAAATGTGTTTACGGATCAGACGGAACTGCTTCTTTACGATCAGACGGGGCTTCGGAGTAGTGAAGCGAGAGAAGAAGAGGCACGGATGATCGCACAGAGAATGAAAGAACTTCTAAACACGGGTGTTGTGCTTGATAAGGAGACTGGAGAATACCGCCCGGTTCATTATCGGGATATGGTGATTCTGACGAGAAGTTTACAGGGGTGGGCAGAAGTTTTCGCGTCTATACTGGCCGAGGAGGGAATTCCTGCATATTCTGTGAGCAGAGAAGGATATTTCGAGACATATGAGGTTAGTGTTCTTCTGGATTATCTGAAAGTTCTTGATAATGCAAGACAGGATCTGCCATTGACAGCAGTTTTGACTTCACCGTTTGCCGGTCTGACGGCAGCAGAGCTGTCAGTGATTCGTCTTGCGTATCCGAATCAGTTGTTTTACGAGGCAGTAGAAGGATTTTTCAGTCTGAGTCTGGAAGAAATTCCGGAAACTGTGGACGAAAAGCAGGCAATACAGGTACAGGAAAAATTGAGGAAGTTTTTCGAGGTATTGGATCGTTTCAGGGAAATTCTTCCGTATACGGCAATCCATGATCTTCTTGCGAAAATAATTGATAAAACCGGCTATGGGTTATTTATCAGTGCTATGCCGGGGGGCGCACAGAGGAAAGCCAATGTAGAAATGCTTGTTGAGAAAGCAAGAGCATTTGAAGGGACGAGTTATAAAGGTCTGTTTAATTTCGTACGCTATATCGAGCAACTGAAAAAATATGATGTTGATTATGGTGAAGCAAGTATCATAGACGAGCAGGCTGACACGGTCCGTATTATGAGTATTCATAAAAGTAAAGGTCTGGAGTTTCCAATCGTTTTTGTAGCCGGAACCGGAAAGCAATTCAATACACAGGATCTAAAAGGAAGTATTGTGATCCATCCGAGAAACGGAGTTGGAATTGACGTTGTAGATCTTGAGATGAGGACAAAGGCACCGACCTTTTTGAAGAAAATGATCCAGGAGAAGACAAAGCTTGAGAATCTTGCAGAAGAACTCCGTGTGCTTTATGTAGCGATGACAAGAGCGAAGGAAAAGCTGATTCTGACAGGAAGTCTGAAAATGGGAGAAGACGGACTGGAACCATATGTGAACCATATGACAGACAGGAAATCTCCATTGAGCCTTTATCAGTTAGAGAGCGCAAACCGTTATCTGGACTGGATTCTTCCGGCACTTCTTCAGGCAGAAGATCTCAAGAGGGAAGATGGTTTGTGTGGAATTCTCAAAACAGAAAGCGAAGAGGTTCAGCAATTGCCGATTCAAGTCCGGATTTTTGATGCAGGAGAGATGGATTTTACAGAAGATGCACAGCGACAGGCGGAAATAATTGCAAGAGAAGTGCTTGAACACTGGGATACATCGAAGGTTTATCTTCCGGGAGCAGAAGAAAAGCTGGAACAGCAGATGAATTTCCTGTATCCATATAAAGAAGAAGGAAAAATGAAGCTGAAATTTACAGTTTCAGAGTTGAAGAAGCGTGAGTCTTTGCGGGAAGAAGCAGGAGAAGAATTGATTCAGGAACCGGAGATTGTGCCACTGCTTCCACATTTCATGGAAGAACAGGATGAAGGACTGACAGGAGCTTCAAGGGGAAATGCTTATCATAAATTTCTCGAGCTTCATGATTTTTCAAAAGAATATACAGAGAAACTTCTGAAAGAAGAAATCGAACAGTTCTATCAGGCGGGGAGATTGTCGAAAGAGATGGCAGACTGTATCCGCACGAAAGATATTCTTGCGTTTTTAAATAGTGAGAGTGGAAGACGAATGACACAAGCAGCAGGAAATGGGAAGCTCCGGAAAGAACAGCCATTTGTTCTTGGAGTAGCTGCTTCAGAGATTTATCCGGAAATCTATCCGGATATTCAGAAGAGAAGTCAGGAAACGGATGAAAATCGAAAGGAAGAGACCATTCTCGTCCAGGGAATTATTGATGTCTGGTTCGAGGAGGAAGACGGGCTTGTACTACTGGACTATAAGACGGATAGAGTCAGAAATGCATCTCAATTGAAAGAACTGTACCATGCACAGCTTGATTACTATGCCCAGGCGCTGGAGCAGCTGTTAGAGAAGCCGGTGAAGGAGAAGATCATCTATTCCTTTGCCTTGAAGGAGGAGATCATCTTATGAAATATTTCTGGTATTATCTGATATTTATCAATTTATTTGCATTTTGTACCTATGGGATTGATAAATGGAAAGCGAAGAAAGGCGCATGGAGGATTCCGGAGAAAACGCTACTAATCCTTGCACTGATCGGTGGAAGTGCAGGAGCAATCGCAGGTATGATGTGCTTCCGGCATAAGACACGGAAAGCAAAATTTATGATTACAGTGCCTGTGATCTTTGTTGTGGAGGTAATCTTGCTGGTTATTTGGCTTTTGTAAGAAAGAAAAAAGAAAAATGTTCTTTATCGCATCATCAATTTGCACAGTTAAAGTGCTGAAATTATTATCAAAGAAACAAGATTTTACAAAATCTTGTTTCTTTTTTTCAACTTCTTTTCGAATGAAAAAAAATCTGTTAATATAACACATAGGAATACTAGAGTTATTGGTTGCAGAATACTGTGAACAGCATGAAAGCAGCTGGGAAAGGAGTTTGACAAGATGCCAAAATTAAATGAAAATTATCAGAATGTAAAAGACAGTTATCTTTTTGCAGAGATCGCAAGAAGAGTAAAAGTATATGAGGAAACACATCCGGAGAAAGCAGCGGATATTATCCGTCTCGGAATCGGTGATGTGACATTGCCATTGACAAAGAGTGTGATCGAGGCACTTCATGAAGCAGTAGATTCTCAGGCCGTATCTGAGACATTCAAAGGATACGGACCGGAGCAGGGATATGCATTTGCGCAGGAAGCAATCGCAGATTATTATGCGCGCAATGGTGTAGAAGTAAAAGTATCTGATATTTTTATTTCTGATGGAGCAAAAAGTGATACGGGAAATATTACAGAGCTTTTTGCAAAGGATAACGTGGTTCTCGTTCCGGATCCGGTTTACCCTGTTTATGTAGATACAAATACAATGGACGGAAAGAATATCATCTATATGAACGGAACAAAAGAAAACGATTTCCTTCCAATGCCGGATGAAAATGTAAAGGCAGATATCATTTACCTGTGTTCTCCGAACAACCCGACAGGAGCATGCTATAATAAAGAGCAGTTAGAGGCGTGGGTTTCCTATGCACTGAAAAATGATGCTGTGATCCTGTATGATTCCGCATACGAAGCATTTATCACAGATCCTACACTTCCGAGAAGTATCTATGCGATCGAGGGTGCAAAGAAATGTGCGATCGAGTTCTGTTCCCTTTCTAAGACAGCAGGATTCACAGGTACACGTTTCTCTTACACAGTTGTTCCGGAAGAGCTTGTGTTCGAGACATCAAATGGAGAAACATTGAGTCTGCACAACATGTGGAACAGAAGACAGTGTACAAAGTTCAACGGAACACCGTATATCATCCAGTATGCGGGAGCTAAGGTATTCACAGAAGAGGGCATGAAAGAGTGTCAGGAGAATATTGGATATTACCGTGAAAATGCACATATGATCGCTGAAACACTTGAGAAGAAAGGAATCTCATTTACAGGCGGCGTGAACTCACCATACATTTGGTTCGAGTGCCCGAAGGGAATGGAGTCCTGGGAGTTCTTTGATTATCTTCTTGAAAATGCACAGATTGTCGGAACACCGGGAGCAGGATTTGGAGAAAATGGAAAGAATTATTTCCGTCTGACATCCTTTGGAAAACATGAGAAGACAAAGGAAGCAATGGAACGTTTTAATACATTATTCTAAGATATAAAGTGAACGGATTACGTGCATAACAGAAGAAAGTTATCATAGTGACGGTTTACAGAAGGAAAAAGAGAAGCTATTCGTGCTTCTCTTTTTATCGTCAGGCAAAACTATCGTCAGGCAAAGCGGGAATCCTGAACAGCAACATTTTGTATTACATTAGAAACAAATCTGGTGTGAGTTTACAAGACCGTACAAGTTTGGTATGATAGAAACGGTATATCAGATTTTGAAATGTAGAAAGGATGGAACGTTAAAATGAAAATTGGTATTGGTAACGATCACTCCGCACTGGAGCTGAAAGCAGAAATCGTAGAATTTCTGAAAGAGAAAGGTCATGAGGTTGTAGATTATGGAACCTATACATCCGAAAGTTGTGACTATCCGGTATATGGAGAGAAAGTGGCCCGTGCAGTTGTAGCAGGAGAAGTAGAGAAGGGAATCCTGATCTGCGGAACAGGACTTGGAATCTCTCTTGCAGCGAATAAAGTAAAAGGAATCCGTGCATGTGTCTGCAGCGAGCCATTTACAGCGAAGATGTCAAGAGCACACAATGATTGTAATGTACTTGCATTTGGAGCTCGTGTGGTAGGTGGAGAACTTGCAAAGATGATCGTAGATACATGGATCAATACAGAATTCGAAGGCGGCCGTCATCAGCGCAGAGTAGATCTGCTGATGGAGATCGAGGAGAAAAACTAAAAGATTTTACGAAAGAGACTTCTGCGTTACATTTTATCAGAGCGTAGGAGTCTTTTAAAAAGGGGAAGAAAAATGCAGGAATATGATTTATCACAATGGGTTTTATTCTTTTTTCTTTACAGTTTTTTGGGATGGATATGGGAAAGCTGTTATGTTTCTGTCAGAAAGCACCGCTGGGTGAACCGCGGATTTATGCATGGTCCGATGCTTCCGCTCTATGGTTCCGGAGCAATGGTTGTCCTGATTGTGACGATTCCGGTCAGAGATAACATCCTGCTTGTCTTTCTTATGGGAATGATCGGTGCGACAATCCTGGAGTATTTTACAGGAATTACGATGGAGCGTCTGTTCCACGTAAGGTACTGGGATTATAGAAACCTGAAATTTAATGTCAGAGGATACATTTGTCCACTGGCAAGCTTGTGCTGGGGAGTATTCTCCATTCTTATGGTAAAGGTCGTACATATTCCATTTGAACATATGGTATTGTTGATTCCGGTTACAATAGCCGATATCCTTGCATTTGTTCTGACAATCGCAGCAGCAGTTGACTTCACACAGTCCTTCAACGAGGCTATGGATATGAAACGTATCCTTGTACAGCTTGAAGCCAGCAAAGAACAGATCCAGAAGATGCAGGAGCGCCTGAAAGATGCTTCTGAGGAAATGCAGGACAGACTGAAAGATGCATCAGAAGGTGTTCAGGAACGGCTGAAACGTGCATCTGAAGGGGTACAGGAGAGGCTTGAGGACAGCTATCTGTTGTATGAAGAGCGTAAAGAGATGAAAGCAGCGGAGAAGCAGACAAGAAAAGAATTGTATCTTGCGAAGATAGAAGAACAGCGTAGAGAACGAAAAGAACAGCTTACACAGCTTTCAGAGAAGGTTGAGGCACTGCTTCGTACTGTCCGACTGGAGAATGAAGCACAAGAGTCTGAATCGAAAGGAAACTGGAGAAAAGAACTTGCCCAGATGCGTTCCAATATATTAAGTGAGAGACGGAAATTAGGCTCACGTACAGACAGAAATTATGTAAATGCTATGAGACAGCTGAGAAGAAATCCTACAGCAGTATCAGACAAGTTTAAGAATGCAATGGAAGAATTAAAGAAAAATGCCGAGGTGAAGTAAATGACAAAGAAACAGCGTGCGCTTGAAGTGATTGAAAGGCTGAAGAAAGAGTATCCGGATGCCGGATGCACACTTGATTATGATCAGGCATGGAAATTGCTTGTCAGTGTAAGGCTGGCAGCTCAGTGTACAGATGCAAGAGTAAATGTAGTCGTGGAAGGTCTTTATGAGAAATATCCAACAGTAGAAGCACTGGCAGATGCTCCGGTGGAAGATATTGAAGAGATTGTACGTCCTTGTGGTCTTGGAAAGAGTAAGGCGAGAGATATCAGTGCCTGTATGAAGATGCTTCGGGATGAATATGGTGGAAAGGTTCCTGATGATTTTGATGCTTTATTAAAACTTCCGGGAGTCGGAAGAAAGAGCGCGAATCTGATCATGGGAGATGTGTTTGGAAAACCGGCGATCGTTACAGATACGCACTGTATCCGCCTGACGAATCGTATCGGTCTGGTGGACGGAATCAAAGAACCTAAGAAAGTGGAGATGGCTCTGTGGAAGATCATCCCGCCGGAAGAAGGAAGTGACCTTTGCCACCGTCTTGTTTATCATGGAAGAGAGATATGTACTGCGAGAACGAAACCGTATTGCGACAGATGCTGTCTGGCAGATGTTTGTAAAAAGGTCGGAGTATAGTAAAAAGATTGGGGTATAACAGTCAAAATAAAAAGTCTGTGAAAAGAATCTTAAGAGTAGATTCTTTCACAGACTTTCTTTCTATCAGTCTAAGCTAACTCAATAGCACCTGTTCCGCCGGCACAAGCATAGTAAGCTTTCTTATCCTCAGGTTTTACATAGATCTTAAGGTCGGAGCTGTCCATACCTTCAGCTTTGCATTTATCAAGAATCTTCTCTGCAAGTACAGCAGCGTCATATTCGCCGTTCTGATACTGGATGAAAAGATTATATGCCGGAGCAGCATTTACTGGTGCAGTTGTTTCTGTTACAGTCACTTCCGGAACAGGTTCAGCTGTTGGTGCAGCTGTCTCTACTACAGGCTGAGCAGCTAGTGCTGCAGTTGTATGTACTTCATTAATTCTTTTCTGTTTCTTCTTATCTGTTCTCTTGCTCATGGATGTTACCTCTTTTCTCTAATCTGAAAACCGAAGTCCGTGATATCTGTCCTTGCTGGTTATAATGATTCAGTAAAAAGGGGGACAACGGTTACTTTTTCTATTATATAACGAAGAGAGAAATAAGTCAAAAAAGTTGTATTTTTTCTCTGATTCGTATATCATGATAAAGTAAAAAGCCGACAGGGCAGAAAGGAAAATGTTGCCGGCGCAGTACGATGTGATTTGCGATATGCGCAGCAACAGGACAGTTAATATGAATTTTTCACAGCTTGGAAAAATACAGGAATTAAAAGGACATATGGATACATTTCGCAGAAATCATCCGAAGTTTCCAATGTTCTTAGGAGCAGTAGCTCAGAATGCAGTTGAGGAAGGTACGATCATCGAGATCAATGTGACAGCACCGAACGGAGCTCATTACGAGACAAATCTGAAGCTTCGTGCAGAAGATCTGGAATTTATCCGTGCACTGCAGGAGATGGGAAAATAAAAAATGTAAAAAAATTGAAAAAAGTACTTGCATATTTAAAAAGAGTATGATAAGATACTACTCGTGTCAGAGATAAGACACGAAATGCGGGTGTAGTTCAATGGTAGAACACCAGCCTTCCAAGCTGGATACGTGGGTTCGATTCCCATCACCCGCTTTTTTGTTGCCCTAATTTTGGAGGGCAGAATCATAGTTGTACAGAAATAGCGCAAAGCATTTTCCTGCGATTCGGTTTTGATAAACCGGATAAGGAAAGTGCTTTTTTTCAATTATTTTTGTACTATTTTTTCGTCCTGTTAACGTTGTTTCTTATATGGAGTTGTGCTATACTTTAAGAAATATTTTTGGGGTTACACTGAGCAGTAACACATTTTGGGGAAATCACAGAGGAAGAGGTAGAAAGATGAATTTTTTGGAAGAAAGAATTGTAAAAGACGGAATTGTAAAAGAAGGAAATGTATTAAAGGTTGACAGCTTTTTGAATCACCAGATGGACATCCGGTTATTTGACCAGATCGGTGAAGAATTTAAGAAGCGTTTTGAAGGAACGCCGATCAATAAGATTCTCACGATCGAGGCATCCGGAATCGGGATTGCATGTGTGGCAGCGCGACAGTTTGATGTGCCTGTTATCTTTGCGAAGAAATCAAAAAGCATCAATATAGAAGGTGAAGTATATGTGGCAGAGGTAGAATCCTTTACCCACAAATGTAAGAATCAGGTTATCGTGTCAAAGAAATTCTTGAATCCGGATGACAATGTTCTGATCATTGATGACTTCCTCGCAAATGGCTGTGCGCTTCAGGGATTGATCTCTATCGTGACATCAGCCGGTGCAAATGTTGCGGGAATCGGTATCGTAATCGAAAAAGGCTTCCAGACCGGCGGACAGATCATCCGGAATCTGGGATATCATCTGGAATCTTTGGCGATCGTAGACGGGATGGATACAGCGACAGGAAAGATCGTTTTCCGGGAGCAGTAGGAAGCAACGACAAAGGTTGTAAATCGTTTCACGATCGTAGCCTTGTCCCAGAGGAGTAATTAAAGGAGTTTTTTATGGCAGAACAGAATGAGAAAGATTCTGTGCAGACAACCTCCGGCAGTGGAGAGCACAGAGAGAAAGATTTATCCATTATGGATTACAGTAAGACCTATGGAGGAATCTCCAAACGGTTTTCAAATGTAGCAAATGAGAAGATGGAGACACCGAAACCTGTCGCGATCGGAAGAGTTCTGATCGGACTTATGGCGATGCTTCTGATATGGGCAAACTTCCAGCCGTTCGTTCAGGCGACTGTGGATGGAACAACAGAATCCGTCAATTTCCTGAGTGGAGACGGAATCCTTGTGATCATGATTGATCTTGTCAATACAATGGTTCAGATTAAGAATAATGCCAATGGCGATATAGTCTATAGCCTTGGCTATGGAACCATCTTCCTGCTGATCGGTGCGATCGTTATGGTAGCCGGTGCAGCAATGATTCTGGTGACAGACTTGAAGAATAAGAAGAAATAATAAAAGTTGGAGCTAGAAAAGGTGACAATGCTGAAAAAGTAATTTTAAAATTAGTATAATTATTCTTTTAAGGAT
>OKSM01000145.1_pt1 | contig 23896 bp, 20 predicted proteins | sample 1606281 | NCBI WGS metagenome assembly OKSM01 (sample SAMEA3879549, study PRJEB24766) | human gut metagenome | biome: human-associated habitat; feature: feces | place: USA | collected 1985/1987
AATCGCTGGCACTTTTCTGGTTCTCTTTTGGTGTCAAAAGAGAACATCCCTCGGCTAGCAGAATCTTTCCCTGCGGAGCGCACACTCTCAATCGTCAGCCCCGCCCCTTGTCCAAAGGCGTGGTTTGTGCTATGCTAGGGGGTACAAGCGATTTTTTGCGCTGAGAGGAGGAACCCCATGGCCGCCGTAAAAACACGGAATACCGCTACCCTTATGACCGAGGGCAGCATTGTAAAAAGCCTGCTGCTGTTTGCCCTGCCGCTGATCTTCGGCAACCTGCTGCAGCAGATGTACAACACCGCCGACAGCATCATCGTGGGCAATTTTGTGGGCAGCAATGCCCTTGCCGCCGTGGGCTCCAGCGGGTCGCCCATCTATCTGCTCATCGGCTTCAGTCAGGGGCTTGCCGTGGGCGCGGGCGTGGTGGTCTCGCAGTATCTGGGCGCGGGCGACCACAAGGAGACCCGCGAGGCGGTGCACACCTCCCTTGCCATTGCGGTGGTCATGGGGCTTTTGCTGACGGTGGGCGGCGTTGCCTGCGGGCGCGCTTTGCTGGTGGCCATGAACACCCCCGCCGAGGTGCTGGCCGATGCCGTGACCTATATCCGCATCTACTTCGGCGGGGTGCTGTTCAGCGTGGTGTATAACATGACCGCCGGCATCCTGAACGCCGCCGGCAACTCCCGCCGCTCGCTGGTGTATCTGGCATGGGCGTCGGTGACCAACATCGTGCTGGACTTTGTGTTCATCGTGGGGCTGCGGATGGGGGTGGCGGGCGCTGCCATCGCTACCGACTTAAGCCAGCTGGTGTCCTGCGTGCTGAGCCTGCGCTTTTTGATGAAAAGCGAGGACGCCTGCCGGGTGGAGCTTTCCGCCATCCGGCTGCACCGCAAAATGGCAGGCCGCATCATCCGGGTGGGTCTGCCCACCGGCATCCAGAACATGGTCATCTCCTTTTCCAACGTGCTGGTGCAGGCCAGCGTGAACAGCTACGGTGCCGCCGCCATGGCGGGCTTTGCGGCCTACATGAAGATCGACGGCTTCAACATCCTGCCGGTGAGCAGCATCAGCATGGCTGCCACCACCTTTGTGGGGCAGAACTACGGTGCGGGGCGTCTGGACCGGGTAAAGCGCTCGGTGTGGGTCACCCTTGCTATTGGGGTCATCTACACCCTTTGCACCGGCGCGGCGCTATTGGCCGGACAGGACGCCATTCTGCACCTGTTCACCGCCGACGAGGCCGTGGTCACCTACGGCAAGCTGGCCATGCGGTGGTTCTGTCCGTTCTACTTCCTGCTCAGCATCCTGCACGGCCTTGCCGGTGCCGTGCGCGGCACGGGTGCCAGCATCCCGCCCATGGTGGTGCTGCTGGTCTCGCTGTGCCTGTTCCGTGTGGTATGGATCCAGTTCCTGCTGCCCTTCTTCTCCGGCATCGAGGGCGTATTCATCCTCTACCCCGTCAGCTGGGGTCTGGGCGCATTGCTCATGATCCTGTATGCGTGGAAGGGTAAATGGATGGAGTATCATACATAACATTTTTACAAACAACGACCCGCCGCACTGAAAGAGATGCGGCGGGTCGTTGTTTTTCAGGTACTCCTGTCGGGGCAGCTTACCATGCAAAGCCCACGGAGTCCATGTCGATCTTCTTTTCCATCAGCCCCAGACGGCTCTCGATGAAGTTGACAGCCATATCCGGCCACTGGGCGATCTGGGTGTAGTAGTCCACATAGCCCTTGGTGCCAGTGCCCAGACCCACACCGTGGGGCGCATCGGGTGCCAGATAGAAGCTGAAATCCTTGAAGATATCCGCGCACTCCGGCAGAGAGGGCAGCATCATCGCACTCAGGCCATCTTTCTGACCCACAACACCAAAGACCGGAGGCAGGTTGGGGTTCTTCGTGAAGTTCAGACCGGTGACGAACAGGCCGTAGATGGGAATCGCCACATTCAGGTCGGCGCTCTCATGGTCCACAGCATCGCAGACGTAGCTGGGGTAGACCTTATCCGGGGTATTCGTAGTGCCGAACTGGTCGGCCACCACCTGCATCACATTCATGCCGCCGGCAGAGAAGCCCACAGCGATCATGATATCGGTCTTGCCGATGTGTTTTTCAGAGGCGTTGTGGCGGATGTAGCGGATAGCACGGGCCAGATCCAGCTGCTGATCCACAGCGGCATAAGGGTTGACGCGGCGCTGCAGCACAAAGGCGTTGTAGCCGTTCTTGTTGAAGAACTCGGCCACCGGGTAGCCTTCCACCACGTTGTTGCGGTGGGTGCTGCCGCCGCCTGCAATAATGATCACGTTGCCCTTCACCTTGCCCTGATCTCGCAGCAGGTACGGGTTCAGGAAGGGACGGAAGCCCTCGTTATCGTAGCAATTTTCCCAGTTGGTGGGCAGCGGAGATTCCACGGCCATCTGATCTCCCCAAATTTCCCAAACGGTGCTCTTGGGGTCCTTGATCTGGCGCAGCGCCTTGCGGGCATTGGTCAGGGCAACACACATATCGTAGTGAGAAGCATTGATGCCGGGCACAGCTGCACCGTCCACCTTCTCGTACTGAGCGCGGGACAGCTTGTGGAACAGCACATAGAACTTGTCAAAATCGCCCCGGAAAGCAGCCGGATAAAAGGCTACCTCGCGGGAGAGACGGAGTTCCTCTGCCACCATGGCCTGCACCTCGGCATCGGTGTGCACGCCAGCGTTTTCAGCAAAGGATGCAGGTGCCATGCCAGCCACTGCGCCCATGGTCACGGCAGAAGCGGCGGAAAGCTTCATAAAGTCTCTTCTGTTCATCATCATTTCTCCTTTTAAATGCAGACGGCTCATTTGTGCAGAACAAAGCCGCCCAAAGCTGTGCAGCAAACGCCCTGCTGCCGGGCCCGATAGACATTCCAGTTGTATCACGCCATCGAAATCCGCACAAATCGTACCACAATACAATGCACTTGTAAATAGATTTTATTGTTTTTGTGCGAAATTGATATATTAGTATGTCAGTTCTTGTGAAAATCAACAAGCATGAGAATGGGTACAAAAAAGGACTGCCATGCACTCTGCACGGCAGTCCTTTTTATCTTATTACAGCTTTTCAAACACCAGAAAGCGGAAAGCGATGGTAGTGGTCAGCTGCGGCAGAGCCGCAAGGCGGGCAGCACCGTCGCGGGGCGTTTTCCAGTAGTAGGGGGTCATGGCAAACAGGGCTTCCAGCTGGGCGGCGGGCACGGTGATGGTTCCCTGCACCTCCCGCTCATCAATGGCGCGGAAGCCCGGGTACTCCACCTGCTGCACCGGGTTTTTGTAGGGCTTTTCGTAGAGCACGGCCTTCATCTGGTACAGATGCTCTGCCCCCGGCACAACGTAGATCATGCGCCCGCCCGGGCGCAGCACCCGGCTGAACTCCTCCTGTGCAAAGGGCGAAAAGCAGTTCAGCAGCACGTCTGCCCAGCCGGTGCGCACCGGCTGGCTGAAGCTGGACGCCACCGCGTACTGCGCGGCGGGCAGCGCCTTTGCCGCCAACCGCACCGCGGGCTTTGCGATATCGAACCCGGCCAGCTGCAGCGGCTTTTCTGCCGCCGCGAACTGCTGCGCGATGCAGCGGTCGTACCAGCCCTCGCCGCAGCCTGCATCCAGCAGATGCAGCGGGGCGTCCTTCGCGGCGGGCACGCCGTGGGCAAGGCACAACTCCCCCAGCGCCTGCCCGAAAATGCCGTAATATCCGGCGTTCAGGAAGGCGCGGCGGGCGGCAACCATCTCCTTGCTGTCCCCGGGGGCTTTGGTGCGCATGCTCTGCACCGGCAAAAGATGCCAGTAGCCCTCCCGGGCACGGTCAAAACAGTGGCCTTTTTCGCATTTCAGGTCGTTTTCCCCTTGCAGCGCGCCGCCGCACAGGGGGCACTGCCACGGGGCAAAGGCTTCGTTCCGGCTCATACTTCTTCGCTGTGATCCTCAATGGGTGCGGTGGCACCGCCGTGGGCGTCCATATACTCCTCAAAGCTGGTATACTTCTGCTGGGGCGGGCGGCGGCTGATGAGCATCAGCCCCGGGTCCTCGTCCCGGGCGGCAGCATTGCGGCCGCGGCGGGCAGGCTCGGCCTTGGGGGCACGGGGTGCGCTGCCGGTGCGGCTCTGGTTTCCTGCATTGCCGCGCTCGCTGCGGGCAGGGCGGGCGTTATTGCTCTGGACTGCGGGGCGGGCATTGCGCTGTTCACCCCGGTCGCTGCGGTCGTTGCGGCGGCTGCCGCTGCGGTTTGCGTTCTGGTTATTCTGGGGCTCCTGTGCGCTGCGGATGACAGGTGCTGCCGGAGCGGCAGGGGTCTTGCGTGCCGGACGCAGCGGAGTAGCCTCCGGGGCGCTGACAAAATGGGGGTCAAACTTGGGCTGGGCGTTGCTGCCCCGGGCGGGGGCGGCATTCTCGCGGCGGGCGCGGGGCGCTGCCGCTTCCTTGGGGGCGTTTGCGCCCCGGTTGTTGGCGCGGCGGTCGTTGCGGGCTCCGCGCTTTGTGTTGCTGTCTTGCATCAGTGTTTCCTCTTTTTTCGGTTTTGCAGGCACCGCGTTCTTTGCAGCCTTCGGCTCCTGCTTCGGCGCGGGCGCAGCTGTCTTTGCAGCTTTTGCGGGCGCAGTTTCGGCCTGTTTTTTCGGCGCTTCGGCCAAGTTTTCCGCTTCGGGGCGGGGCTTTTTGCCACGCACGGGCAGCACCGGGCGCACCGGGGCGGGCACGCCGTCCCACGGATGACCGGATACCACCGGGATCTTGCGGCGGTTCAGCTTTTCAATGCCTGCCAGATACTCCTGCTCCTCCGGGGCGCAGAAGCTGACGGCGGTGCCGTCCGCACCGGCGCGGGCGGTGCGCCCGATGCGGTGCACATAGGTCTCCGGCACCTCGGGCAGGTCGTAGTTGAACACATGGGAAAGCTCGCTGATATCAATGCCGCGTGCGGCGATATCGGTGGCCACCAGCACCCGGGTCTTGCCGGACTTGAAATCCTCCAACGCGGTCACGCGGGCAGTCTGGCTCTTGTTGCCGTGGATGGCGGCGGCGGGGATGCCCTGCTTTGTCAGATCCTTTGCGATCTTATCCGCGCCGTGCTTGGTGCGGCTGAACACCAGCGCATTGACCACCGGCGGCTGCAGATTTTTGATGAGCCACGGCAGCAAAAGCTTTTTGTTGCCCTTTTCCACATAGTACAGGCTCTGCTGGATGCGGTCCACGGTGCTGGACACCGGGTCCACCTTGACAAAGGCGGGGTCGTGCAGGATGCCGGCAGCCAGCTGCTCGATCTCGGCGGGCATGGTGGCACTGAACATCAGGTTCTGGCGCTGGGCGGGCAGCTTTGCAATGACCTTTTTCACGTCATGGACAAAGCCCATGTCCAGCATTCGGTCGGCCTCGTCCAGCACAAAAATTTCCAAAGCGGACAGGTCGATAAAGCCCTGCCCGATCAAATCGTTCAGCCGTCCCGGGCAGGCGATGAGGATATCCACGCCCTTTTTCAGCGCTTCCACCTGCGGAGCCTGCCCCACGCCGCCAAAGATGACGGTGCTGCGCAATTTCAGGTACTTGCCGTAGGCTTCAAAGCTTTCGCCGATCTGCAAAGCCAGCTCCCGGGTGGGGGTCAAAATCAGCGCACGGACAGCGCCCTTGCGGCGGGGTGCGTTGGCAGTGAGCCGGTCCAGCATGGGCAGCGCAAAGGCCGCCGTCTTGCCGGTGCCGGTCTGGGCGCAGCCCATCAGATCCCGGCCTGCCAGCACCGGCGGGATGGCCGCTGCCTGAATGGGCGAGGGGGTCTCGTAGCCCGCTTCCTGCACAGCGCGCAGCAGCGGGGCGGACAGATTCAGTTCTTTAAATGTCATGGTTCTCCTATTATTCTGTGATCTTCCGGCACTCGATGTAGTAGCGCTTTTCCTCCGCGTGTCCCATGCTGAAGGTCTTGCGGGGCAGCACGCCGCCCATCACGACGCCGCGGAACAAATCGCTCTTGGCGAAGGGCGGCATCAAAAACGCCACTGCGCCCTGCTTGCACAAAGCACGCACAGCCGGTTCGTCATGCACATAGTCCACCTTTGCTTCCGGGTGGCGCTCGATATAATCCGAAATAAAATCGTCAATGGTGCCCACGGTCAGCGGCTCGGTGGGGTCCTCAAAGCTGAGCACATTGGCCATGTGGGGGCCTGCCAGCGTAAAGGGCTGCTTTTTGCTGCCGCCAAAGCAGCAGCCTACCATGTTGGAATCGCTCCATGTAATCAGGCTCAGCAGTACAGTGGCGCAGTCCACGTTGAACAGTACCCGGTGGATGGGCTCGATCTCAATAGCCGGGGAGTGCACGTTGCACACCTCTGCCAGACACCAGCGGGCGGGGTGATTTTCTGCCTGCTCCGGGGTCAGGGTCTTTTTCAGCTCCTCCCAGCAGGCTTTTGCGGTAGCCAGCGAATGGTTGCCGTCGCCCACGGCCAGCGTCAGCGGGTCGCGGCGGGTGGCATCGGGGTATTTCTTGTCAAATTCTTCCTGACTGCCCAGCACGGTCAGCGCGTTTTCGATCTGTGCGATGAGGGCGGGGTCCTCCACTGCCCAGCCTGCCACATGGCCGCCGCCCAGCATCAGCTCGCCCTCGTATACCTTGGGCAGGCTGTCCTTGTGGGCGGCAATGGGCTCGATGAGGGTGCAGTCCGGGTCATCCGCCAGCATCATGATATGGGGCGTTTCCAGCGCAGCGCCGGTACGCACCTTCATGCGGGGCGGGATGCGGCTTTCCACGGTGCACTCGCTGGGGCGCACGGTGCATTTTTCGCCCCGGCGGTAGCTGTAAGCCTCCAAGTCCACACGTCCTACAAGACCCTGCCGCACCCGGCCGCTCTGCTCGGTGCGCTCCACATAAATAAAGCCGTCCACCGCCCGGGTGAGCACGTTCTGGGCGTAGTCCTGCATGGTGGCGTGGATCTTTTCCACCCGCGCGTCGGCGTCTCCGTCCTCCAGATACACCTCCGGCAGGATCAGGTTCAGGGTGCTGGGCGCACCCGCAGCGGTCTTTTCTGCCCGCTGCCAGTAGCTGCGGTCACTGGTAAACTGGTCACAGGCGATGCAGCCCCACTGCTCCAGCGGCACCTGCTCCGAAGGCAGCAGGATGTGTGCGGGTGCAAAACAGGTAGTCGGTTTCATAGTCGTTTCCTCCCCTCTCTATCAAAGCCGCTTCTCAGCGGAACGCTGCGGTATCGTGCACCACAACGTGCTTCACACCGGCGTCGGCAGCGGCCTGCTCCAGCGCAGCGCGGCTGTCCGCATCCAGTGCGGTGCTGCTGGTGACCAGCAGATTTTCCATGCCAAGGGACGTACCGGTGGTGCCAAGGGCATCAGTGGCAGCGGTGCACAGTGCGTCCGGGTAGCTGACCCACAGGGTCACGCTGCCTGCAAAGCGGGTCTGCCATGCGGCGATATCCGCGGTCAGCTGGGCGGCGCGTCCCTCCCGGCTCTTGCCGCCGGAGGCACCGAAGTCCTGCTTGCGGGTGATGATATTGGGGAACTGCACCCCGGTAAGCACCACCTGCTCGTAGCCCATGCTCCGCACCTCCTCAATGAGGTCGCCGACAAACTGCACCGCGCTTGCGGCAAAGGGGTTCATCCATGCCTTGCCGCCCTTGGCTGCGCTGACGTTGTCCAGCCAGAGGCTGTTGCCATCGTAGTGCACGCCCATGCTGCGGTCGGTGTACACCGACACCGGGTCGGTAAAGGCGGCAAGCTGTGCCGCCGGGATGATGCCCTCCTCCCGCAGGATGGCGGCGATATTGGCCGCATCCACCGGGTTTTCGGTGATGCTCTGGGCAGCGGCTGCCACCCCGGAAGCGTAGTACACCGTGCCAGCGGCGTCTTTCAGAGTGACAAGGGCGTAGTCTGCGCCCTGCTGCTTCAGCTGCCGGGCGGCGGCGCGGATGGCGGCTTCATCGGTCAGGGTGGTCACGTCCAGCTCTGCCCAGCTGCCGCCGGTAACGGCCTTGCCGTCCAGCGGCTTTTCCTCCTCCGGCTCAGACGCTGCCTGCGAAGCAGCAGCGCTGCTTGCCGCCGCAGAGGAGGAGGCTGCTGCCTCGGCGCGGGAAGCGCTTTCGGCCTCCAAGTCCCGGTCCTTGACCACGGTATACCATGTGTGGGTGGCCCAATCCAGCACATGGGGTGCGGCAAACCATGCTGCTGCCAGCACTGCCACTACCAGCACCGCAATGCCGATGCCGCGCTTGACGCGCATTTCACGGCTGTAAAAGCTGCGGTGATAATGCTTGACCTTCTGACGTTTATACTTAGCCATGGTATCCTTTCCTCCCTGTCTGCATTACAGGATGACGGAATGTCCGGTAAAGCCATAGATTGCCAGCGCCAGCACGCCGATATACACCAGCGTGATGGGCAGGCCGCGGAATGCCTTGGGGATGGCTCTGCTGCGCAGGCGGTGACGCGCCTCGGTGACCAGCAGCACCGCCAGCACATAGCCAAGGCCGCTGCCAAGACCAAAGCCAAGGCTCTGGCCAAGGGTAAAGGTCTGGGTGCGCGCCACCAGCACCGTGCCCAGCACGCCGCTGTTCAGCGCGGCCAGCGGCACGATGCGCAGCAGCTGGGCGCGGCGGGGCAGGCTGCGCAGCAGCCACAGCACCAGATGCTCCGCCAGACACACCACGGCAATGCTGGCAATATACACCAGCGGGCGCAGCTGGGCGCGGTTATCCAGCGGGGCAATGAACCGCCCGGCAAGGAAAGCCACCGGCGCCACCAGCACCTGCGTGATGCACAGCATCATGCCGAACAAGGCGCTGCTGGTGCGGTCGTCCCCCACCAGCTGCACCATGCGGGACACGCCCAGTGCACGGGTAAAGACAGCGTTCTGTGCAAAAATGGCCAGCAGTGCATAGCTGAAAAACACTGCCGAGCTGCTTACAACTTCCTTCACGGTTCGCGGTTTCCCTCCTTCTGGTAGTGCACGGTCAGGGTATCCCGTGCTTCCTTTTTCAGATATTCCTTGCGCTTTGCAGCCGCAGCGCGCCAGATGGCGCACAGGATGCCCAGCACGATAAAACCGCCCGCCGGCATCTTAGCCAGCGGCAGCAGCGCCCAGCGCCCCACCGGGGCACCGAACACGGTGCCAAGGCTGAGCCACTCGCGCACCACGCCCACCACGAGCAGCAGCAGCGCGTAGCCCACGGTGATGCGCACGCCCTTGGAAACGGCCTTGTGCACTGTCTCCTGCACGCGGCCGAAGCGGTAGGTCAGAAGCGGCTCCACCACCAGCATGGGCAGGTAGATGCCAAGGTTCAAAAGACCGGTGCCGAACACAAAGTTCAGAATGGGATATGCCGCCAGGTACACCACAGCGGCGCTGGCTGCGTACAAAAGTGCGCGGGGCAGCAGCTTTTTTTGCAGCTGCTCCGGGGTAGGCTCCTCGTCCCGCAGGGGTACAAGGCGGCTGAGCAGGCAGGCCAGCACGCGGGAGGGCACCAGCAGCAGCGTCACCGCCGCCGCCAGCATCAGGCCGTTCTGCCCGGTGGTAGCCACGACCACCAGCGGTGCCAGACCCATGCCCTGCATGACCACCGGGTTATTCAGGAACACACGGTCATGATGGGCAAACTTTTCGGGGTCCTTTAAAATCAGTTCCGCAGTACGCTTTTTCATTCCGCAGCCTCCTTTCGTTCGGACGGCAGACGGTGCAGCAAACGGTACAGCCGCTCCTCCGTGCGGTCAATGAGCGCGGACACGCTGTTGACTGCCAGCAGCGCAAAGCAGACGCCGGTCTCGTACACGCCGAAATAGCGGAAGCCCATGGTGGCAGCCCCCACCAGGGCGCCGTACAGGATGCGTCCGAGCCGGTGGTGGGCGCAGGTGTAGGGTTCGTTGAGCAGGAACACCGCACAGAACAGCACCGCACCGGTGTGCAGCTCGTCCCGGATGCCCTGCAGGCGGGGCAGCAGGCTGCTGAAGAGGGTGCTGTCCGCCAGACCCACCTGACGCGGGAAGAAAAAGGCGATGAGCCCGCAGGTGATCAGAAAACTTGCCGATGCGCCGATGTGCACGTTCTTCTGGGTCCACAGCACAAGGCCGCAGGCCAGAATGACCAGCGCCGCACCGGTGCCCATGGGGGCAGCAAACTCGCCCAGCACAACGGCGAGGGCGTTCAGGTTCAGGATGCCGCCGCTGCGCAGGGTATCCTCGATGGTGCTGCTCACCGGCACGGCAGAGGCGTTCCACAGGGGCAGCGGCGTATAGGGCTGCGGGTAGCGCACCACCTGCTCCGGCCACGATACCGCCGCCACGGCGTAGCCCACGGCAGCGGGGTTGAAGGGATAGCTGCCGTAGCCGCCAAAGACCTCCTTGCCGATCAATACGCCCGCCAGCACTGCCACCACCAGCACATAGATGTCCACGGTGGCGGGCATGAGCAGGGCGATGATCAGGCTGAAGCTCTCGTTGGAGAGATCTTTATTGGTGTACACCCGATGGCGCAGCAGAGCCACCAGACGGTCGCACAGGTTGCCGGTAAGCAGGGCGATGCCGCACAGCAGCAGCGGACGCGCCCCATAGAAATAGCAGGCCATGCACAGCAGCGGCACGCACAGCCAGAAAACGTGCTTGTAGTACCGGCCGGTCTTTTGCAGCTGCCGTTCCTGTTCCTGGATCAAAGTTTCATCCATATACGGGCCTCCTTACAGGCTGGCCAGTGCGCCCACAGCCGCAGCAGGGTCGGCGGCGCCGAACACGGCACTGCCCGCCACCAGCACGTCGGCACCGGCTTCTACGCACAGGGGTGCGGTGGCGGCATCCACGCCGCCGTCCACCTCCAGCAGGTAGGAAAGGCCGCGTGCTTCCCGCTCTGCCTTGAGCCAGCGGAGCTTGTCCAGCGCCGAGGGCATAAACTTCTGCCCGCCGAAGCCGGGCTCCACGCTCATCACCAGCACCAGATCCAGCTGGTCCAGCCACGGGGCCAGCGCCTCGGCCGGGGTGCCGGGCTTGATGGTCAGACCCACCTTGCAGCCCAGCGCACGGACGGCATCAATGGTGGCCTGAATATCATCTTCGCACTCCAGATGGAAATTATACAGGGTAGCACCAGCCTTGATAAAGGGCTCGGCGTATTGCAGCGGGTGGCTGATCATCAGATGCACGTCATAAAAGGCATCCGGCAGCGCCTTGTGCAGGCTTTTGAGCACCGGCACGCCAAAGCTGATGTTGGGCACAAAATGCCCGTCCATCACGTCGTAGTGCAGCATCTGTGCGCCGGCATCCAGCACCATGCGGCAGTCTGCACCCAGCTTGCCAAAATCAGCAGAAAGAATCGAAGGACTTACGATGGCCATAATATTTCATTACGCTCCGTTATTTTTAGCAATTTTTATCCCATGTGTTGCGCGTTTTGCAGGGTTCTGCCGGGCAAAAAATACGCGGGCATGGTTATCTTTTAGTTTACATGAAAACGGCCAAAAAATCAAACCCGCAGCCGTTTTTTTCACCGAAAAGTCGTAAATGGCGCAAAAAGTCCATTGCGCGGCAGCATCTCCATGTGCCGCGCAGCTGCCGCCGAAGGCTTGCCATTTTGCAGCAGCTTTCTTTGAAGCAGGACGATTTGGAATGGCCTCCGCGTTGCTCTGGCCATATTCAGCGGAAAATAGATTTTTAATTCCGCGTTTGTCGCACTCTGCGGAGTGCGACAAACGCATTTTCACAAGAGGGGGTCACAGCGGTAAGCAGAATTTTTATTCCAACAACGCCAAAGCAGCCAGACCGCCCGGGCGGGGCAGTCTGGCTGCGGGGTCTTATTCTACCGGCTTCATGCTGGCGGGTTCCTCCACTGCGCCGGGCTGCCCGGCGGCGTCCGGCAGGCGCTTCATGCCGCCAGGATTGGGGGAACAGGTGGGCAGGGTGAACACAAAGCGGCACCACTCGCCCTGCTGACTCTCCACGCGGATCTGCCCGCCGGCCAGATTGACCAGCACCTTGCAGATGTTCAGTCCCAAACCGGAGCCGCGGGCGTGCAGACCGCGGGAGCGGTCCTCTTTATAGAACCGCTCGAACACATAGGGCAGCGCCTCCGGGCTGATGCCCTGCCCGGAGTTCCAGATGGAGATCTCGGCCTCGGGGCCCAGCTTTTCCACGCTGAAGCGGATGGTGCCGCCCGCCGGGGTGAACTTGATGGCGTTGTCCAGCAAATTATACGCCACCTGATGGATCAGGTCAGGGTCGGCGTAGACCAGCACCTTTTCATCCATGGTCAGGCCTTCCAGCTCGATCATGCCATCGTTGATGCGCTGCTCTGCCGCCAGTGCCACGCCGGTCAGGGTCTCCCAGATATTGAACATCCGGGCGTTCACCTGATACTCGCCGCTTTCCAGCTTGGAGAGATCCAGCATATTCTGGATGAGCCGCGCCAGACGCCCGGTCTCCTCGCTGACCAGCTGCAGGTAGTGGTTCTGCATCTCGGGCGGGATGGTGCCGTCCAGAATGCCGTCCACAAAGCCCTTGATGGTGGTCATGGGGGTGCGCAGCTCGTGGGCGATGTTGCCCATGAACTGACCCTGGGAGTTATCGTTGGACTGGATATTCTCCGCCATCTGGTTGAAGGTGCGGGCAAGGTCTGCCACCTCGCCATCACCCTCCACGCCCTCCACGCGGACGGAGAGGTCGCCGCCGCCAAAGCGCTGGGCGGCATCGGTGACCTTTTGCAGCGGGTCGGTGAGCTGACGCATCAACAGGCGGGTCAGCACGCTGGCGCACAGCAGCATCACGCAGGCGGACAGGAGAAAGTTGGACCAGAACTGCTGTTTAAAGTCGGTGAGCTGCGCGCCGGAGGAGCACAAAAACAGCCAGCCGCTGAACAGGCTCTGGTCGTCGATGGTCTCCACCGCCGCGATATAGCTTTTTTCGGTCAGTGCGCCGCCCAAATCGCCGAAAGCGTGGTAGTGCCGGGCGTCCGGGTCAGCCACTGCGTTGGCGCGCTGGCAGATATCCAGCGGCACGGTGGTGGTGGTAAGCTTGTCCGGGTCGGAGGCAATAAGCACATTGCCCTGTCGGTCGGTGAAAAACAGATACGCCTCGGCGCTCTCGCCGATGATCTCCAGTTTGGTGTTCAAAGCGTCCAGCTCTGCACCCTGCGGCATGGTCTCGCTGTTTACCAGATACTCCGCGGTGCGCTTGGCAACGTTTACCACCTGATCCAGCGTTTCGTAGCGATCCTTCGCAAAATAATTCTTGAACAGCACCCACTCCGAGCAGCCCATCAGCACGATGCCCAGCACCATCAGGGTGGACACCATGGAGAAAAAGGCCGTGGAGATACTTTTACGCATTACTGACGCACCTCGAACTTATAGCCCACGCCCCAGACGGTTTTCAGCTCCCACTTATCGGAAGCCCCGGCCAGCTTTTCGCGCAGACGCTTGACGTGGACATCAATGGTGCGGCTGTCGCCGTAATACTCAAAGCCCCACACCTCGTCCAGCAGCTGGTCGCGGGTGTACACGCGGTTGGGGTGGGAAGCCAGACAGTTGAGCAGTTCCAGCTCCTTGGGAGGAGCTTCCACCACCTTGCCCTTGACCCGCAGCTCGTAGCTGTTCATATCCAGCCGCAGGTTGTCGAACTCGATGACGCCCTCGGTACTCTCGGCGGCAGCGGAGGTAGTCTGGCAGCGGCGCAGCACCGCCTTGATGCGTGCCACCACCTCTTTTGCGTCAAAGGGCTTGACCATGTAATCGTCTGCGCCCAGCTCCAGACCCAGCACCTTGTCAAAGGTCTCGCCCTTGGCGGTAAGCATCATCACCGGGGTGTTGCCCGCCTTGCGGATGCGGCGGCAGACCTCAAGACCGTCCATGCGGGGCATCATCACGTCCAGCAGCACCATATCCGGCTTGACCGCGTTGAACTTTTCCAGTCCTTCTTCGCCATCGTTTGCCACCGTGACCTGATAGCCCTCCTTGGTCAGGTACAGCCGCAGCAGCTCGCAGATGTTGGCGTCGTCGTCCACCACAAGGATCTTTTCGTTTGCCATAGGTATTTCCTCCCCTTTTATGCAGGTTTTTGTTGTATTTGCAGCCCTTCCGGGCGTTTTGGCAGTCTCTTACTCTTCTATTATACGGGACAGTTATGACAAAATAAAGAAGGAAGTGTAGTTTTTTTCACATTTCTGCCCGCGCGGCGGCAAAAAGCCCCTTGGCGCTGCCGCGCCAAGGGGCTTTTGTTACGGTTCTTCTGCCGGGTCGGGGTCTACACGCCAAAGGCGTCGTCCAGTTCCTCCGGCAGGGGGTCGGGGTCTATGCCAAAGGCATCGTCCAGCGCCTCCGGCTGGGCGGCGGGGTCTACGCCAAAGGCATCATCCATGCCCTCCGGCAAGGGGTCAGGGTCTGCGCCAAAGTCAGCGTCAAAACCATCGTCTACCCGCTCCGGCGGGGTATCGGGGTCAGTCGGGACAAAGGGTTCGTTGTCTACCACAGGCTTCAGGTGTTCGGGCTTTTTCCACTGGGCGTAAAGGTCTACCGTATCGCCATCTGCCCAGTCGGTCACGGGCACGCCGTTTACCCTGTACAGTCTGCCTGTGCCGTCCGGTTCTGTGTTCCAGCCCACAAAAACGTAGCCGCCGCGCTTAAACATACAGTTGCGCAGCACAACATCCTCGCCGGGCTGGTAGCGCACGGTCTTTACCGCTTCCTCAAGGGCATCGTCTACGTCCTCCGGCAGGGGGTCGGGGTCAAAACCAAAGGTATCGTCCATATCCTCCAGCAGGGGGTCGGGGTCAAGGTCAAGCGCAAGTTCCTCTGTCGGATCAAAATTTGCATGGTAGCGCAGGGTCAGGGCTTTCTTCGCCGGGGTAAGGCTCGGCCCGGGCATGGGGGTGGTGGAGCCGGGTTTTGTAGTTGAGGTATAGAACATAAACGCCACTCGGACAGGGTCGCCGGTGTAACCATCATCTTTAAGGGCACCTGTGTCCTTATAATAGTGAATCCCTTTTTCCTTTCCGGTCATGTGGCTCGTGTACGACTTTATGCCAGTCTTCATGGCATCGTCGCCAAACAGCTTCGTTATTTCATCTCCCGCCTTGAGCGATTTCAAAATAACAGCATCCATTGCTTGGTACAAGTCAATTCCGGTCATCATATCAACCGTATATTTTGCGCCGTAGTTCAGACCCACCTGACAATGGGACTTTTGGGTCACACCCAAATCGGTTTTGCCATCATTTATCGTGACATCAAACGTTCCAAATTCCAGTTTGCCCGCTTTTGTTGCAATTCCTACAACATCATCTGTACCAGCGATATTTGTGCTAATGACCGACAGCAAATAGCGCCTGCGCTGGATCGTCAGCGTGCGTGTGCCCGTTTTCAAGTCCGCTGCACTGATCGTGCACTCCTGCGTGAAGTCATAACCATGACCATCTTCTGTGTACTGGTCTATCTTCCAAATCTTTCTTTCAAGGTCTATCCCGGTTTTTGTATCGTCGTCTTCTGCGTCAAATTTTGCTTGCTTGGTTGCCTTATCAATTGCCGCCGTTACCTTAGGGTCGGTCAAATCCAGCGTCCAGCCCTTGTCCTCATCCACCGCTTGACCTTCGAGGGTAAAAGAGTAGCCTACCATCGTACCGCCACGCGTGGCAACGGGGCCCGTACCATCGTTCGTGGAGTAGCCCTTTTCGTCCTCAAACTGCACGGTGATATCATAGCCCCAAATGGCGTAAAAATGTTTGGGGGTAGCCGTAGTTCCCCAATTGACCTGCGTTACCGGCGTTCCGGGCTGGTAGAGTTCGGTTTTGCTGGTGGGTTTTTGCTTTGTGCTCCATCCCGCAAACTTCATATCGGCGTGCGTACTACCGTTAAACAAGGCATCGTACTCCGGGAGCACATCGGTCTCCTTGTACTCTTTGGTCACACTGTCCTCAGTGCCATTGTTTTCATGGTAAATAATCGTGTCGTTCCGGAAGCAGGGGTTAAAGCAGTAGCGCTGGCAGTTGCCCGGGGCATGGAAGTTGCCGTCGCCACCCGTAGGTCTTGTATCCGCCTCCTGCGGTTCATCTATCAGCTGACCTTTAAAGATTTTGTACGCCTTACCATCGACCGTTCTATCCTCTGTGGTGCAATCATCGTTGCCGTTTGCAATGACCTTCACGTTTCCTTCTTCGTCTGTATCGTAGAGGTAGCCCGGCTTGGGGTTGTAGAAGCCAATTTCAAAGTTCGTTCCATACGGGAAAGTACCCCAGTAGTCGTCACCGTTCTTATAACTGAACCATTCCGACCAACTGTTTTTCTCATCCACAGAAACGTGGATGTCCAGATAACAGCCAACTCCATCTGCCGCTAACTGGTTGCCGTCTGTCTTGTGTTTAAGAGTTCCATCATAGCCAACAATGCCGTTCACATCCAGCCAGTACCACTTGCGCACAAGGTTCAGGTTGATGGTCTGGGTTTTATGGTTTGCTTCAAAATCCGCTTTGGGGGTCAGGGTGCGCGACAAATCCTCCCAGCAGCGGGTATCTTCCTCCCCCTCTGTTCCGTCAGGTCGGGGGCGCGTCCATACCTCAGAAGTAACAGCAGTTTCCAAAGGCATTCCCCACGCATTTGCACAGCCGTACTCCAAAACATAGGTTTCCTTAGGCTTAGAATTTGCGTCTGTCAGCTGCCCGGTGGCGTCATCGACCCGGTTCGTTGCCGTAACATGGGGCGTATTATTCCTGTTGTTGATTTCCAGCTTCTGCTCATACACGTTGATGGTATAGGTAACGCACTGTTTTACCAAATCAAAAGTAAAGGTAAGCGTATCGGAGTAAGTACCGCTCATGGTAGCTTGGCTGGGGTCTGTCACGTTGACAGAAAGGGGGATGGTTGCTGTGTGAAAGTCCGTAACAGCGGATGTTGCATACATAATTTCATGCGTGCTTTCATCATAATGCCACATTCCTCCGGGCGTGTGTTCCCCACCAGCTTCAATTTTATTTTTCAGCGTATACTCCACCGTGGGCGCATTTGCAATGGCTGCACCCTTTGCGTCATATTTCAGTTTCCAATTATTTGGCGATTCAATGCCGATATTCAACGTGCGGTACTGCTTCAGCTTTGCATTAACTTCCAGCTCACCCTTATTCTCCCCGCTCTCCACCGTCACGGTAGTGGGGATGGTCACCTGATAGCCATTGGTTGCAATATCACCGATGGTGGTGGTGTCCTCTGCCATGGCAACATTCGGCTCGTAGGCAAGCATTTCCTGCTCCGGCAGGGCGGCGAGCACATCGGCAAATTCCGGCGTTTGGGCAAGCGCAGTTCCACCCACCGCAAGGCACAGAGCCAGCGCAAACGCAAGGCCCAGCAGTTTTTTTGCACAATGCTTCATGGTGTATCCTCCTTGTGTGGGGTGGCTGTTTTTTGCCGCAAAAATCAAAAAAGGGGAGAGGGAACATCTCCCGTCTCCCCTTTGGGCTCAGGTATTATTTAGGTGGGGTGGGTTAGGTGGCGATGCTTGCGGTAAACTGTACATTGCCCGTGTAAGTACCTGCCTTCTCGGAAGTGCCAGTCGTTGCCGTAGACAGCTCGAACTTTAACTTTGCCTCAGCGGTGTTTGTGCCAGCCGGAACTGCCAAAATTGTCTTTTCGGTTCCGGTTGTACCGATTTTCCTGTTGAGCGTTTTAACATCGCTTCCAATCGTCGTATCGGTCAGCGTAACAGTATATTTCAACTCAACACCCTCGTCGTTCTTTACACTAAAATCAGTCGAACCCCCTGCCGGTTCCAACGTAATTTTCAAGAACTTACCACTAATAACATTCTTAGTAACAATAACTTTGGGTGCTGTACCGTCAGTACCAGTGGAAGGTGTATTAGTACCATCTTTATCCAAGGTAGTATTGACCTCTCTCTTCTCATTGACGCCTGCATCCTTACCAAAGTCGATCAATGCCGGAACTGTCCACTCATAAGCCTCAGTTACCACGTACTTAACCTCTGTCATACTCGGTCCAGACCCCTTGCTGCCAGGAAGAGAAGTACCAGTCGCAAACACCGGCATTGCGCAGACGGACACCGCCAGAGAGGCTGCGAGGAGCAGGGCGGCCGCTTTCTTCGTCAATTTCATAATCCTTATTCGGCAATGGGGCCCGCAGCTGACGGTCAGCCTTGGATTTGCCTACTCCTTTCACACCATATGGTTTGTTGATCCCCAATTCAGTTCTTTTTTTATTGTCAACACTGCCTGTCTTGCCCACCGCAAGGGGGCTCAGCCCACGGTCAGTGTCAGCTTTACGATGCCGCTGTTGGTCTTGGTGGTGCGGTCCGAAAGATAGGGCTGGCACACCACATAGGCCGGGTACTCGCCGGGGGCAAGGGCGCAGGTCATCTCCATCTTTTGCACATACAACCCGGGCGCTACAAGGCCGGACTGGAACAGCAGCTCGTCGCCGTCCTCTAAATACAACCCAAAGGCGATGTAGTAGCACTCCTCCTTGCCGGTCAGGGTAAGGGTGTACTGCTTGCCGTCATCGGTCTGCACGGTCAGGGTCTTTTCGCCCTTATAGCCCTTGACGGCCTCAATGGTGTACGCCCCGGCGTCGGTCTTTTGGATCTCAAAATAGGCGGGGTCGGCGTCCAGCACCTTTGTTACCTCGGCCTGAATGCCCGCCAAGCGCAGGTAATGGCTCAGTTCTGTGGTCTGGCCGCTGTCCACCACCAGCTTTTCCAGCGTGGTGCCGTCAAGGCTTACCCAGTCCTCGTACCAAAGGTTCTCGGCGGGGTTATGGAACTCGAACCCCTGCGTGATCTTTTTGGTCTTTGCGGGGATGGTAAAGCCGCCCCAGCCCGGCAGGGTGACGTTTTTGCTGCGGTCGATGGGGGTCTCCGGCTTGACGTACTGCGCCTGATAAGTCTCCATGGGCAGCGCGGCTGCTTCGGACGCGCCGTTGGCCGTGGCAGCGGACTTGCCGCCGGACACTGCGATGTAGCCGCCCAGCAGCAACACCAGTACCACCAGCACCCCGATGACTACTCTGCTTGTGTTTTTGTTCTCCATGGGCTCCACGCTCCCTTTCCATCAGAACAATAAAAAAGCCGCCCGACCTTGTGGGCAGCTTTGATGATACGAGCAAAATCCGGCGTGCCCTTGAAAAGAACACACCTGTGGTTTTGGACGATTCCGGTATGCAGAGTATTTCCGCAAAAAAACCGGAAGCAACCGGCTGGCATCATCCGGGAAATGCCCCGAACCTTAGCCCCTATGGCTTTGCGTCCTTGCCTTTCGACAAGTTTGCCAAAAAATTGCCCAATATTTTTAAAGATTGATACATTAGTTTTGTCGACAATAGTTTATCATACCCCCCCGGTGTCAACCGGTTTTACCGGGGTTTTGTTTATATTCTATGTTGTATTTTTCAGTAATGCGGCCGAAAACGTTTACATTTTGATGCTCTCTTTGTTTCATTTCCTTTTTTTGTAAAGTCCGGAAGAAAGTGGCTGGGGAGCCCTTTCAGGCGCTGCGCGCCGGATCTCCCAAGGGGAAAAGGCTCTTGTCCCGGTTCAAGCCGCAAAAATTGATTTCCGTGCCCCTCCCCCTTGCGCTGGCGGGGTTCAGCGCGTATAATGATAGATGTATCGTTATGCCAAAAAACGTGTAAGGAGCGTATTTTATATGAAGTTAGGTATCGTCGGCCTGCCCAACGTGGGCAAGTCCACTCTGTTCAACGCCATCACCTCCACCAAGAACGCGGAGGCTGCAAACTATCCCTTCTGCACCATCGAGCCGAACTCCGGCATCGTGGCAGTGCCGGACAAGCGGCTGGACAAGCTGGCCGAGATCTGGCAGACCAACAAAAAAACACCCGCCATCGTGGAGTTCGTGGACATTGCCGGTCTTGTGAAGGGTGCAAGTCAGGGCGCAGGCCTTGGCAACAAGTTCCTTGGCCATATCCGCGAGTGCGACGCCATCGTGCACGTGGTGCGCTGCTTTGACGATGACAACATCATCCATGTGGTGGAGGATGTGACCAAGGCCGAGGCCGTGGATCCCATTTCCGATATTGAAGCCATCGACTACGAGCTGATCCTCTCCGACCTTGAGGTGGTGCAGAACCGCGCAGGCCGCATGGCAAAAGCTGCCAAGAGCGGCAACAACAAGGGCGCTGCCGCCGAGGCCGCTTGGCTGCAGCAGCTGGCCGACCATCTGAGCGCCGGTAAGCCCGCCCGCAGCTTCGATTTTGACCCCACCGACACCGAGCAGCAGACCGTGCTGCACGAGATGGGTCTGCTGAGCGCAAAGCCGGTGCTGTACGCCTGCAACGTGGGCGAGGATGACCTGATGGAGGGCATCGAGAACAACAAGTACGTTCCGCTGGTGGCTGCCCGCGCCAAGGAAGAGGGCGCCCGCTACATTCCCATCTGCGCCAAGACCGAGGAGGACATTGCGGATTACAGCCCCGAGGAAAAGAAGGCATTTCTGGCCGAGATGGGCATCGAGGCCAGCGGTCTGGACAACCTGATCACCGCCAGCTACGACCTGCTGGGTCTGATCTCCTTCCTGACCGACGGCAAGAAGGAGTGCCGCGCATGGACCATCCGCAAGGGCACCAAGGCTCCGCAGGCTGCCGGTAAGATCCACAGCGACTTCGAGCGCGGCTTCATCCGCGCCAGCGTCATCGGCTACAACGATCTGGAAGCCAACAACTTCGACTACGCCGCCGTCAAGGCCAAGGGTCTGCAGCGCACCGAGGGCAAGGAGTATGTTGTGCAGGATGGCGATGTCATCGAGTTCCTGTTTAATGTTTAAAGGAGTCCACCATGATCTTTGGTATTATGGGCGCTATGCCCGATGAAGTAGACCAGCTGTGTGCAAAGCTGGAAAATGTCACCGTTGAGCCCTACGGCGGCGTGGAGTACCACAAGGGTATGCTGGCCGGCAAGCAGGTGGTGGTGTGCTGCGCCGGTATGGGCAAGGCCAATGCCGCCGCTACCACGCAGGTGCTCATCACCAAGTTCGGCGCGGAGAAGATCATCTTCTCTGGCATTGCGGGCAACATGACCAGCAAGATCGGCATCGGGGATGTGGTCATCGGCAAGACGGTGCTGTACCACGATGCCCAGCTGGATATGATCTGCCAGAACCCGCCGTTCCTGAAGGAATACACCGGCGACCCGGAACTGATCGCCGCTGCCGAAGCCGCCTGCGCCGAAGCCGGGGTAAAGGCACTGGTGGGCAAGATCGCCACCGGCGATCTGTTCGTGGGCGACAGCGAGACGAAGGCCGCCATTGAGGCCAAGTGCGCCCCGGACTGCGTGGAGATGGAGGGCGCTGCGGTAAGCCAGATCGCCGCCAAGAACGGCGTGCCCTGCGTCATCCTGCGCGCCATGAGCGACAACGCCGACGAGGACGGCCACGAGGTGCTGGTGGTGAAGAAGTTCTCTATCAGCGAGTATGTCGCCACCGCCACTAAGATCGTAGCAGCGATGGTGGAAAAGCTGTAAATTTCCCCAAAACAACAACAGCCAGACCGGCAGTGCCGGTCTGGCTGTTTTGCGTTTATGTCAGTTTTTGGTCAGGTCTTTGGTATACAGGGCGCGGGTGGCGTTGAGCACGGCGATGACCATCACGCCCACATCTGCAAAGATGGCTGCCCACATTCCGGCAATGCCCAGTGCGCCCAGCAGCAGGCACAGCGCCTTGATGCCCAGCGCGAACACGATGTTCTGGTGCACGATGCGCAGGGTGCGGCGGGCAATGCGCATAGCCAGCGCGATCTTGGCGGGGTCGTCATCCATCAGCACCACGTCTGCGGCCTCGATGGCGGCGTCCGAGCCCAGCGCACCCATGGCGATGCCCACGTCTGCGCGGGAGAGCACCGGCGCATCGTTGATGCCGTCACCCACAAAGGCAAGGTTCTCCTTGGGCTGCTTTTCAGCCAGCAGCTTTTCGATCTGGTCTACCTTGTCGCCGGGCAAAAGACCGGCGTGGTACTCGTCCAGACCCAGCTGCTGCGCTACCGCCTGTGCCACCGGCTGTGCATCGCCGGTCAGCATGACCGTCTTGCGCACGCCGGAAGCCTTCAAAGCGCGGATGGCATCGGCGCTGTGGGGCTTTACCACGTCCGAAATCAGCAGATAGCCCGCATAGCTGCCCTCCACGGCAACGTGCACGATGGTGCCCACGCCGTCCACGGCGGGCACGGCAAGGCCAAGCTTTTCCATCAGGCGGGCGTTACCGGCAGCAACGCTCTTGCCGTCCACCTTCGCGGTCACGCCATGACCGCCCAGCTCCTGCACGTCCGTGACCCGGGCGGCGTCAATGGGCTTGCCGTAGGCGGCCTTGATGCTCAGGGAGATGGGGTGCTTGGACCAGCTTTCTGCCAGCGCAGCGGCTTCCACCAGTGCGGCGTCGGTCACGCCCTCGGCCGGGTGGATGCCGGTGACCTTAAAGGTGCCCTGCGTCAGGGTGCCGGTCTTATCGAACACCACAACGCCGGTGTTGGCAAGCTCTTCCAGATAGGTAGAGCCCTTGATGAGGATGCCGCAGGAGGAAGCGCCGCCGATGCCGCCGAAGAAGCTCAGCGGAATGGAGATGACCAGCGCACAGGGGCAGCTGATGACAAGGAAGGTCAGGGCGCGGTAGACCCAGTCGCCAAAGCGGGCGGGCTGTCCCATGAGCAGCAGCACCACCGGCGGCAGAAGAGCCAGCGCCAGTGCGCCGTAGCAGACGGCGGGGGTATACACCCGGGCAAAGCGGGTGATAAAGTTTTCTGCTCGGGCTTTTTTCATGCTGGAATTTTCCACAAGATCCAGAATTTTAGAGACGGTGGACTCGCCAAATTCCTTGGTGGTGCGCACCTTCAAAAGGCCGGTCATGTTCACGCAGCCGCTGATGACCTCGTCCCCGGCGTTCACGTCCCGGGGCAGGCTCTCGCCGGTCAGGGCGGCGGTGTTCAGCGTGGACTCACCGGAGAGGACCACGCCGTCCAGCGGGATCTTTTCGCCGGGCTTGACGACGATGGTGGAACCGATGGGTACATCGTCAGGGTCAACGACGGAAACCGTACCGTCCTCGGCCTCCAAATTCGCGCTGTCGGGGCGAATATCCATCAGCGCCGAGATGCTGGAACGGCTCTTGCCGACGGCGTAGGACTGGAACAGCTCGCCGATCTGGTAGAACAGCATAACGGCCACGCCCTCGGCATACTCGCCGCAGCCCATGGCACCAACGGTGGCGACCGCCATCAGGAAGTTCTCGTCAAAGACCTCGCCGCTCTTGATGCCCATGAACGCCTTGCGCAGGACATCGTGGCCGATGACCAGATACGGCACCAGCCACAGCACCAGCTGCACGAACCAGGGCAGCTCCGCAAAGTGGAACAGCAGCGCCAGCACAGCCGTGAGCACTGCCGCGATGATAATGCGCTTCAGTGTCTTTTTTTGCTTCTTCGTCATGGATATGACCTCCATTTTGGGTATAAAAAGGGCCCATCGTCGGGATGGGCCGCTTTATGGGCAAACTTACAGCTCGATCTCGAAATCAGGCTCGACCTTCTTCGCAACCTTGACGGCATCCTTCAGCACGGCGTCAAACTTATCATCGTCGACCTCGAGCAGCAGCTTCTGGGCCATAAAGCTGACGCTGGCGTTCTTAACACCGGGCAGTTCCTTGATAGCGGTCTCGATTTTAGCAGCGCAGTTTGCGCAATCGACTTCGATCTTGAATTTCTTCTGCATGATGGTGGACTCCTTTGTATAAATAAATATTTTTTTAATATGGGTAACTGGATTTAAAGGCTTCCCCTGAGGGGGAAGCTGTCACCGAAGGTGACGGATGAGAGGACAGACTTACTGTGGCCGCCCATGTATGGGCAATAATGGAACCGCTGCCCCTCATCCGTCTGCGGTCGGAGCCGCAGACACCTTCCCCCAAGGGGGAAG
>OKSM01000182.1_pt1 | contig 21964 bp, 18 predicted proteins | sample 1606281 | NCBI WGS metagenome assembly OKSM01 (sample SAMEA3879549, study PRJEB24766) | human gut metagenome | biome: human-associated habitat; feature: feces | place: USA | collected 1985/1987
CTCGCAGGATACTACAACCTTATTTGTTTCCGCATTCATGATTTCTCTCACCGCCTCTTCCATCCGCTCCGCAAGCTGTCTGTGTCCCCTTTTCGTCAAGTGCACATGATCCACGCTTGTCAGTTCACAGCCTCCCGCATCTAAGAAATCCGCCCGCTCAGCCACTGCCAGAAAAGCATATTCTCTTGCCAGTGCTCTCGTTGTCTCCACGCTTTTTTCATTAAAATCAGGATAAATCACACCCTCTTCGATGGGAACCGGTGCCACGATCAGGATCTTCGGTCCGTCCGCCCCCCAGCAGGGAACAGACTTTGCCTCTTCCACAAGAATCTGCATGCCTTTCGTGATTTTCTTCGCATCCGTATTGAATTTCACTTTGGAATCATTGGTGCCCAGCATCAGGATCAGCAGATCCAGCGGCTCATGGCTGTTCAGCAGCGCATTCAGTACCGGCAGCAGATTTACCGAATCCATGTCCGGATCATCATACACACAGGTTCTGCCGCTCTGGCCCTCTTCAATGACCAGATACTCCGCTCCCAATGCCTTCTGTAACAGGCAGGTCCAGCGTTCCTCTTCATTATATCTGCTGCCGTGGTCGGCACTCTCCGACGGATCGGTGCAGAGCCCGTGGGTATTGGAATCTCCGATGCACAAAATATGTTTTTTCACTGTTTAACTCTCCGTTTTCTATTTCAGTCTGTAACCATCCAGGATCAATACGTCAGGCTTCAATATTAGGGAAAAATACAATAACATCATCCCCCTGGCATTCCACATACATGCCCTCCAGTTCCAGGTTCACATCATCCACATTGTGATCGTCGAAATATTTGGTCAGGTTCATGATTGTCTCCATATAGGAATTATCTCCCTTTACCAGGATCCCCAGACCCTTTTCCGGCTCCTGCTCATAGAACTCCAGACCTTCGGTTTCATTGACATATTCACGTATTGCTTCTGCTACGGTCATTTGATTTCTTCTCCTTCTACTGTTCCTTTGTTCATATTTGCTGCTTCTCTTTATTGTATCATAAGCTCACGAATTCGTGCTATCGCACTCTACATCCTGCTTCGCAGGATATTCGTTCGCTAATGAGCCCAGAAAAACAAATGTCTGCTTGCAGCCACTTGTTTTTCCTTGAGGCTCATTATATCATAAAAGGCGAACCCTGGCACCGCCAAAGTCCGCCCTTTATCAGCTTCTTCTCTTATTCCTCATTCATCTTAGCCAGCTTGGCTGCCTGGTCGGCTGCGATGCAGGCATCGATGATCTCTTCGATATCTCCGTTCATGATCTTGTCTAACTTGTACAGGGTCAGACCAATACGATGGTCGGTGACACGACCCTGCGGGAAGTTGTAGGTACGGATCTTCTCAGAACGGTCTCCTGTTCCGACCTGACTCTTACGAAGCTCTGCTTCCGCATCGTGGGCTTTCTGCTGCTCTAAGTCGTATAATTTGGTACGCAGCAGGGCGAACGCTTTTGCCTTATTCTGGATCTGTGATTTTTCCGTCTGGCTGTAGATCACGATTCCGGTCGGGATATGTGTCAGACGCACGGCAGAGTCTGTCGTATTGACACACTGGCCACCGGCACCGGATGCACGGCAGACATCGATACGGATATCTTTGTCATCGATCTGCACATCCACTTCCTCAGCCTCCGGCATCACTGCAACTGTGATAGTGGAAGTATGGATACGTCCGCCGGACTCTGTCTCCGGGACACGCTGTACACGGTGTACACCGGACTCATATTTCATAACGGAGTAGGCTCCCTGTCCGCTCAGCATAAAAGTAACACTCTTCATACCGCCGATGCCGGTTTCATCTGCTTCCATGATCTCCGTCTTCCAGTTTCTGCTTTCTGCATAATGCAGATACATACGATAAATTTCAGCAGCAAATAAAGCAGCCTCGTCACCGCCGGCGCCTGCGCGGATCTCAACGATAACGTTCTTGTCATCGTTCGGGTCTTTCGGAAGTAATAAGATCTTTAACTCTTTTTCCAACTCTTCCACTCTTGCCTTAGAATCGTTTAACTCTTCTTTCGCAAGTTCACGCATCTCCTCATCAGACTCTTCCTCAAGCAAAGCAAGGGAATCCTCGATGTTCTGTTTGCACTGTTTATATTCCTTATATGCATTTACGATCGGAGTCAGGTCACTCTGCTCTTTCATCAGCTTACGGAAACGCACCGGATCATTTGCCACATCCGGCTCACTTAATTCACTCATTAATTCCTCAAAACGGATCAGTAAATCCTCTAATTTATCAAACATATATCCTCCATTCCTGTCACAACACGATCATTGTGTGCCAAATCTTTGATAACCGTCACATTTTTAAATCCAGCTTCTTTTAAAAGCCCGGACACTGCTTCGCCCTGATCGTAACCGATCTCAAACAAAATGTGTCCTCCCGGTTTCAGATATGCCTTACATTCTTTGATAATCTTTCTATAAAAATATAAACCGTCCTCTTTGCCGTCTAAAGCCTCCATCGGTTCAAACTCCTGCACCTCCGGCATGAGTTTTACCACTTCCCCGGTTCTTATATAAGGCGGGTTTGAAACGATCACATCATATGTCCCTGTCACATTGTCAAACAGATCACTGCGCTCAAACGTGACCGAAACCTGGTTCAGCTTTGCATTTTCCTTTGCCACAAGAAGTGCCTGTTTGGAAATATCCGTCGCTGTCCCTTCCACCTCCGGTACATTATGCACAATACTGACAATAATACAGCCGGAACCGGTGCACAAATCAAGTACTTTCATTCCCGGTTTTACGACTTTTAATGCTTCTTCCACCAGAGTCTCCGTATCCTGTCTCGGAATCAGCACATTGGAATTGACCTTAAATTTCAATCCCATAAACTCTGCTTCACCGACAATATATTGTAACGGCACATGTTCTGCACGTTTGCGCAATGCAATCTCATATTCACTTAACTGTTCCTCAGCGACCTCATCCTCCATATGCAGATAATAAAAGCTGCGGTCGATCTTGCAGACCATCTCCAAAAGCAGCCATGCATCAATTTTTGCATCTGCCACATCTGCCATATTTAAAACCTTTTCGCCGAGATTAATTGCTTCCCGATATGTCATGTTCTCTACTGTCCTCTTGTCTTATTTCTTCCACATAAGTCTTCCAGTCAAACACAGCTTCCACAGATGCTATCCCCACCTCGATCATATCATCCTCCGGCTCCTTCGTCGTGATATGCTGCAGCAGAAGTCCCGGTTTACTGAGCAGATTAATAAGCGCATTATCGCTGCGTCCTGCAAGTCTTATAAATTCAAAAGACACACCTGCGATCACCGGGATCAGCACAAGACGAAGTACCAGTCTTAACACTCTTGAATCCACATGGATGAACATAAAAAAGAAAATACTGATGATCATAACGATCAGCAGGAAACTGGTTCCACAACGCTTATGTAATCTGGAACTCTTTCTCACGTTCTCCACCGTAAGATCCATCCCATGTTCAATACAGTTAATGCACTTATGCTCCGCACCATGATACATGTAAACCCGTTTAATATCAGGCATCAGCGAAATCGCTGCCACATACCCGATAAAAATTGCCAGACGGATCAGCCCCTCTAAAACAGCGATCAGCATATAGGAATCTGTAAACTTCTGAAAAAATACAGATATATAATATGGAAGAATCATAAATATCGCGACAGCAAGAACAATGGAAAATGCAACCGTACCACCCATCATCAGGCTGTCCTGTCTTTTCTGCTGCTCTCTTTTTTGGGGTCTCCACAGCATGAAATAGAATATGCCGCCCATTAAAAAGAAGGGCCAGAGAGAATTGAGCAAAGCCATTGTATCTCCACCTTGCATATTGAACACCTCCACATTTTATCACTTCCTGCAAATTCGGACATATTTGCAGGTTCCTCTTGCAAACATTTTAGTATGCAATAGTTTGGTTTATTTATACCACTTCTATATATTCTCTGTAAATCGGAAAAATCCTTGTTATCAATGATAATTTTCTAAGAATCTTTCGCGGAACTCAGGGAAGCAGTCATTAGCGATAGCCTCACGAATTTCCTTGGCAAAATGCAGCAGGAAATGCAGATTGTGAATAGACAAGAGTCTCAGACCGAAAATCTCCTCTGCCTTGAACAGATGGCGGATATAAGCACGGCTGAAGTTGCGGCAGGCATAGCAGTCGCAGCCTTCCTCAATCGGACGGAAATCCTCTGCGTAGGTTGCGTTGCGTACTACCAGACGGCCTGTGTGCGTCATAGCGGTACCATTTCTGGCAACACGTGTCGGGAATACACAGTCAAACATATCAACGCCCAGGTTTACTGCTTCTACAATGCAGTCGGCAGTGCCTACGCCCATCAGATAACGCGCCTTATCCTTCGGCATCAGCTCGGTGGTTTGCGAAAGGATATCGTACATCATCGGCTTAGGCTCGCCTACGGACAGACCGCCGATACCATAGCCGGCGAAATCAAGCTCCGTCAGCTGCTGCACGCTCATGCGGCGCAGCTCGGGATACATACCGCCCTGCACGATACCGAACATGGACTGGTCCTCACGCGTATGCGTTTCCAGACAGCGCTTAGCCCAAAGTGTGGTACGCTCGGTAGAACGCTTGGCATAATCAAAATCTGCGGGATACGGAATGCATTCATCAAAGGCCATCGCGATATCCGCGCCCAATGCCTCCTGCACCTGAGTAGAAACCTCAGGAGAAAGGAACTGCTTGCTGCCGTCGATATGCGAACGGAACATTACGCCCTCTTCGGTGATTTTGCGCATAGCGCCCAGGCTGAATACCTGAAATCCGCCGCTGTCGGTAAGCATACCGCGTTTATAATTCATAAACTTGTGCAAACCGCCTGCCTTGCGCACCAGTTCGTGACCGGGCCGCAAAAACAGATGATAGGTATTCGACAAAATAACCTGGCTGCCCATATCGTACAGCTCTTCCGGTGCCAGAGTTTTTACCGTTGCCTGTGTGCCTACAGGCATAAACATCGGAGTTTCAAAGGTACCATGCGGCGTATGCAAGCGGCCAAGACGCGCACCGCTGCGCGGACATTCTTTAATTAGTTCGTAGGTTACTGCGTGTTTTGTCATATGCAACTCCTAAAATTATTTATCAGCGCCTTCGGCTTTGCGGCGAAGGCAAAAAATCTTATTTATTGAGGTCTGTAATAAACATGGCATCGCCAAAGGAGAAGAAGCGATATTTTTCTTCAACCGCCTTCTTGTAGGTCCGCAGCATAATCTCACGGGTAGACAGAGTGCTTACCAGCATCAGCAGCGTGCTCTGCGGCAGATGGAAGTTGGTTACGAGGTCATCCACCAGACGGAATTTGTAACCGGGGTAGATGAAGATATTCGTCCAGCTGCTGCCAGCGTGCAGCTGACCGTCAGCGCCCGCAGCCTCCAGAGTGCGTACTGCCGTGGTGCCAACCGCAATGATACGGCGTCCTTCGGCCTTCGCCTTGTTTACTGCATCCGCTGCCTCCTGCGATACTGTGTAGAACTCCTTATGCATCTTATGGTCCTCAATCTTCGCCTCGCTTACGGGGCGGAAGGTACCAAGGCCTACATGTAGCGTTACAAAAACCTCTTCGCAGCCGATTTCCTTGATTTTCTGCAGCAGCTCCTTAGTAAAGTGCAAACCTGCAGTCGGAGCGGCAGCACTGCCGCGCTCACGGTTATAAACAGTCTGATAGCGCTCCTTATCCTCCAGCGGTGCCGTGATATACGGCGGCAGAGGAGTTTCACCCAGACGGTCAAGAATTTCTTCGAAGATACCGTCATACTTAAAGCGTACTACGCGTCCGCCAAAGTCGGTGTGCTCGATAACCTCGCAGCTCAATTCATCGCTGAAGTTAATCTTGGCACCAACCTGCAGCTTTTTGCCGGGGCGCACCAGAACCTCCCAGTCGGTTGCATCTCTGCGGGTCAGCAGAAATACCTCGACATGAGCGCCGGTATCCTTCGTGCCGTGCAGACGCGCCGGAATAACGCGGGTATCGTTAAACACCAGCACATCGCCGGGCTTAAGATAATTTACCAGATCATAAAAATGCTTATGCTCAATTTCACCGGTCTTTTTGTCAACAACCAGCAGGCGCGAATGGTCGCGCGGCTCCATAGGATGCTGAGCAATAAGCTCCTGTGGCAAATCATAATCAAAATCAGTTACTAACATGCAAAATTCTCTCTTTTCTTATATATTACAGGACACATAGCTTCCTGCTAACGGACAAGCTGAGTTCCGGGATAATAGTGTGCCAGAATCGTTTTATAGGTAGCCTTGGCATCGGCGTTAGCCATACCGCGCGCACCCCAGGCACTCAAACCGAGGCCGGAGCCTTTGCCTTTACCGCGGAAAATAATTTTTTCTTCCTTGCCGCCGCCCAGCAAATGGTAGCTGCGCACTAAATTTTTCCAGACGGGCTTTTTCGACTCATTGACCTTGATGCCTATATCCTTGCTGCCTATTTCCATACCGTAATGATCTTCGATAGGCACCTTGAGCGTTTCCGGTACCGGTGTACCGGTTTCGATATCAAATAAGGTGCTGTTAAGGCCTAACAGGTCCTGCAGCTCACTGCCGCTGATTTTGACAGCGCCGGCCTCACCTGAAAGGATAATATATTTTACCCGTCCCGTGGGCGTTCTGTCAACACCTGCATCATCAAGCGGGGAGAGGCGTATACTCGTCAGCTTGCCGGTGGTATAACCGCGCTGCGCTGCCAGGCTTTCCAAAAGCGCCGGAGCAATGCGGCTTTCCCAGGTATATTCCGGGCTGTCGCTGTCGTAATCCTCTACCGACTGCAGATAGCTTACAGCAGTACCGCGCAGATTCAACGCGCTTTCGGTTCTGCCGCCGCTGCTTGATGTAGTTACAGCTTCGATGGCATTGCCGTAAGCATCAACCAGATACTGTCCCTTCGTCGCCTGAATAAGCTTCATCACAGCATCCTTTTCAATGCGCTTGCCGGTACCTTCGTAAAGCAGCTCCCTGTCGGTCGCAAGCAAAGCATAGGCCTTATCGCTGTGCTGCATTTTATATAAAGCGTAGCTGCGGGCAGCAACCGCCTGCGCCTTGATAACCTCATCAGGCCATACGGACATCGTTTTGGCCGGCAGTACGCTCGCCAGATAATCCTCCAGCGGCAGTCTGTTGACTACCAGCAGCTTATCGCCCTGCTCGGCCTGCAGCTGAAAATCCCCTTTATAACTGCGTTTATTGATTTGCGGTGACTTTTTGCCTGGCGCCGCAGCAACAAACGCTTCATTACCAAATACATTTTTATCATCAAAGAAAAGCTTTCCCTGCTGCGCATGGATGAAATATTTTCCCTTGGGCATCGTAGTTGTTTTGCCCGCTGAATCACGCACTGTGAATTCATCCTCACAGCTCAGCTCTGCCGTTGCCTGCCCCACAACAATTCCTATGCGGATTTGCTCGGCGGCAACTGCAGCAGAAGCAAATATAAAAGTAAATAACAGTACAGACAGTATCAGTAATTTTCTAAGCATATACTTTTCCTCGATAGCTTGCAGCCTTTATCTATTCACCATTTTAATATTTTTGCTTACAACCACAAACTTATCCTGCGTTGCTTCCGCCTTGGGCTTTTTGCGGATTTCGTAGCGGTCGCGCTCGCTGAAGACACAGCCACAGTACTGCTGGCGATACAGCCCCAGCTCCAGGCTGATATCCACACCGCGCTGATAGCCGACGCGGAAATCCTCATAATAGAACGGAATTCCGAACTCCGCTGCCGCTGCCTCGGCCTCCTTTTTTATCAGCTCATGACGCTGATAGGGGCTGACGAGCAACGTAGTCGAAAAAGCATCGTAGCCGTTTTCTTTGGCAAACTGCGCCGCATAGCGCAGACGCATACGGTAGCAGAAGGCGCAGCGCACGGTAGGCTCTGCCAGCATACCGCGGATGCATTCCTCGATAGGATAGCTTTTGTCGATAATAAGATTGTAGCGTTTCTTCTCACAAAACTCCCGCAGGGTGCTCAGCCTGTGCTTGAACTCCTTGTACGGATGAATGTTAGGATTAAAAAACAAAATATCAAAATCTGTACCCGCCGCCGTCAGCTGCTCCGTAGGGTAGCAGGCACAGGGACCGCAGCAGGCGTGTAATAATAATTTCATTTTTCCTCCTGAGCAGCTAAGCTGCTTTACTGATTTTCGGGAAACGGCATTCCCAGATATCTATAGGTTTCGCGTGTTGCCATACGTCCGCGCGAGGTGCGGTTCAGCATTCCCTGCTGCATCAGATACGGCTCGATTACATCCTCAATGGTTGAGGACTCCTCACTCACGGCTGCGGCAATCGTTTCAATGCCGACAGGACCGCCGCCGAAGGTTTTGACGATAGTCGTCAAAATTTTGCGGTCGTTGCGGTCGAAGCCGTAGCGGTCAACCTCCAGCTTAGCCAGCGCTTCGTCTGCCAGCTGACGGTCGATAACCTCCACGCCCAACACCTGGGCGAAATCGCGCACACGCTTCAGCAGACGGTTCGCGATACGCGGGGTGCCTCTGCTGCGGCGAGCAATTTCCAAAGCGCCTTCCTTGTCAATTTTTACATTCAGGATTTCCGCTGCACGCGTAATAATAAACTGCAGCTCCTCCGGCTTGTAAAATTCCAGGCAGCACTGTACGCCGAAGCGGTCACGCAAAGGCGCTGCTATCGCGCCCAGGCGCGTGGTAGCGCCGATAAGCGTAAAATGTGGCAGATCCAGACGCACACTGCGCGCCGCAGGACCTTTGCCAATAATAATATCTAAGGCAAAATCCTCCATAGCGGAATACAAGATTTCCTCTACGGTCTTGGACAAGCGGTGGATTTCGTCAATAAAAAGTACATCATTGTCGCCAAGGTTGGTCAGGATTGCTGCCAAATCTCCCTGACGTTCAATCGCCGGTCCGCTGGTAACGCGGATGTTGACATTAAGCTCATTGGCAATAATGTTGGCCAGCGTAGTTTTGCCCAGGCCCGGAGGCCCAAACAGCAGCACATGGTCCAGCGCTTCGTGGCGGGCAGCGGCAGCCTTAATGAAAATAGACAGATTATCCTTGACCTGCGTCTGACCTATATATTCATTTAACAGACGCGGACGCAGGCTGTACTGCCAGCCATCTGCTTCCTGTTCCGCCCCGGCAATAATTCTATCATCAAATTCCATAAGTTCCTCCTAGTAAGCCTTGTGCAGCCTACTGCTGCAGGCTCAAATACCGCCAGACTATTTATCTGCGGGAAATTACTTCATCATCAGCCTTAAGGCCTGCTTCAATATTTCCTCGCTCGTCTTGGTTTCTGCGCCTTCGATTTTCTTGATTACGGGCATAATCTCGCTGTTGCTGTAGCCTAGGGAAGCAAGTGCTTCGATTGCCTCCGCTACAGCGCCGCTGCCTCCGGCAGCTACCGCCTCGCCGAAGCTGTCGCCGCTTTCGGCAGCTACAGGGCCAACCTTGTCCTTCAGCTCCAGCAGCAGACGCTCCGCCGTCTTTTTGCCGATACCGGGCAGCTTGGTGAGCACCTTGATATCACGGCTCTGCACCGCCAGATAAAAAGCATCAGGCTTGACTGCGGATAAAATACCCAAGGCCATCTTGGGACCTACGCCGCTGATGGTCAGCAGCAGCTCAAAGAGGTCATAATATTCTTGGCTCAAAAAGCCGTAAAGAACAATGGCATCCTCGCGTACTGCGGTGTGGATGTGCAGGCGTACAGAGGCACCCTGCGTCAGCTGTGCCAGCTGGGCCGTCGGCATAAAAACTCGGTAGCCTACGCCGCCTGCAGTTTCAATTATGCAGTTATCTATGCCAAGGCTTTCAACAGAGCCCTTCAATGAACCTATCATTTATCTGCCCTCCTGCCATCTGCGCGTAGACGCAGTATTGATGCCGCAGATTGCCGCTGCCAAAGCATCGGCCGTATCATCCGGTTTAATTTTTTCGCGGATATTGAGCAGATGCATCACCATATAGATAACCTGCTCCTTCGTTGCACTGCCTGTGCCTACTACCGACAGCTTAATCTGCATCGGCGTAAATTCCATCACCGGCAGTCCCTTGTTGGCCGCAGCCAAAAGCACAACGCCGCGCGCCTGACCGACAGGAATCGCGGTAGTAACGTTGCGGTTAAAAAACAGCTTTTCGATACTCAGCAGATCCGGCTTGAAGTGCTCGATAATATCCGAAATATCATCATAAATCTTCTTCAGCCTCAGCTCCGGCAGCATGTCCTTATCCGTCAGCACCGAGCCGTAAAAAACGGGGCGCAGACGGTTGCCTGTCATATCTACCAAGCCATAACCGCAGATGGCGGTACCGGGGTCAATTCCTAAAACCAGCATAAAAAACCTCTCAAAAAACAGAAAGCAGACATCAACTGCCTGCTTTCCTTTCTGCAACTATGCTTCGCGCACATTGCAGTTACTTCGTAATAATAATATTATTCCTCGTCGTCTTCCGGCAAGTCAGCGTTGGTGTAAACGTCTTGTACATCATCGCAATCATCCAATGCGTCCAACATCTTCTGAACCTTTTCAGCATCCTCACCGGACAGCTCAGCCATAGTATCGGGAACCATGGTGATTTCGGACATTGCAACTTCAATATTGTTATCAGCCAAAGCCTTTTCTACATCGTCATAAGCAGCCGGATCGGTGATAATTTCGAAGCCGTCTTCGCTGCTCTTGATATCCTCAGCGCCTGCATCCAGAGCGATCATCATCAGATCGTCCTCGCTAACACCGGTTTCGGCGCTAACTGCGAAGATACCTTTTTGTTTGAACATGTAGCTTACGCAGCCGCTGGCACCCAGGTTGCCGCCGTGCTTAGAGAATACGTGACGTACATCGGCAGCGGTACGGTTACGGTTATCGGTCAGGCAGCTGACCATCATAGCAACGCCTGCAGGACCGTAGCCTTCATAGGTAATCTCTTCGAAGCTTTGGCCTTCCAGAGCACCTGCACCCTTTTGGATTGCACGTTGAATGTTGTCTTTAGGGATATTGTTAGCCTTAGCTTTGGACAGAGCCAGCTTCAGCTTCATGTTACCGGTAGGATCTGCACCGCCCATACGAACGGCAATAGTGATTTCACGGCTGATTTTAGTAGTGATTTTGCCGCGCAGAGCGTCAGCCTTGCCTTTTTTATGTTTAATGTTCGCCCATTTAGAATGTCCTGACATTGTAAATTCCTCCAAACTTTCTCTTTGCCATATTTATTTAAGCATTTACCATAATATTTTACCACGCCGGCTGTGTTTTTTCAACAGCAAACGCCGGCATACAGCTTTATTTTACAAAAACATCCTTAATGCTGTCATAATGCAAAAAGATTCCTGCGCGCGCCAGCTCCTGAATTTCCTCCAAGGTCGCCAGCTTGTATTCCAGTGCCTCATTAGGGCGGATTTTTACCTGCTCCGGTGCAAACGGCAACGTAAAAAGATAGCAGTCGACGAAATAATTATCACCCTCGCCCGGATTTTCGCGGTGATAGGTCAGCGCCGGTCCGCCTGCGCAGGCCGAAACATCAAGACCTGTTTCCTCCCACACCTCGCGGTTCACAGCCTCGCGTGAGCTTTCGCCCGCCTGCACCGCACCGCCGGGAACCTCCCACCAGCCGGCAGCCCAGGCCTTCGTCAGAACACGTCTGGTAATCAGAAAGCGTCCGTCGGTGTTGCGCACAACGCCAAGTACCGTCAGATGATACTCGCCGTCCTGCAGTATCCAGTCATTTTTCTTCATTGTCCGTCCGGTAAGACGGCGTTCACTGTCATAAATATCCCATTGCTCCATGATAAATTCCCCCTCTTAAAGCAAGCGCGGCAAATATTTGAAAATCAGCCAAAAGCCACAGGTCATGGCGAAGGCAATGCTGCCGCTGTCATAATCTATATAACCGAGATACAGGCTGTTTAAGCCCGTAACAAAAATCATATTCAGCCACATAAAGCCGTAGGCCCATAATAATATCTGTACCCACAGCGGCGGCTTTTTATATGAAGGAGGCTCATTATTATTTGTCATGCTTATCTCCCTCATCTAACAGCTGCACAGCCTCCAGCTGCTTCTGCAAGCGTGCTGTATAGCGCTTGGTGGTATGCAGGGCGTTCTGCCCCTCCTCCAGCTTTTTGGCTGTTTTATCAAGAGCTGTTTCCAAGCCGGCAAGCTCCTGCTTAACCTTGTTCAGCAGCTGCCAGACCTCGGTAGTACGCTGCTGCACCGCCAACGTGCGGAAGCCCAGCTGCAGGCTGTTCACCAACGCCGCCAGCGTCGTCGGCCCCGCTACGCACACTCTGAACTTCAGCTGCAGCTCCTCTGCCAGTCCCGGCAAGGCCAGCGCCTCCGCAAACAGGCCCTCACTCGGCAGATACATTACGGCAAAATCCGTCGAATACGGCGGGCAGATATATTTTTCGCAGATATCCTTCGCTTCGCTCTTCAAGCGTCGCTCCAGCTGCTTTGCCGCCGCATCCGCCGCCTGCGTATCACCGGCCTCACGTGCCTGCTGCAGGCGCTGGTAATCCTCCAGCGGAAATTTGGCATCAATCGGCAGCAGCACCTCCTGCTCCCGCTGCCCCGGCAAACGCAAGGCATATTCCACGCGCAGGCCGCTATGCGGACGCACCTCAGCATTTTCTACATATCTTGCACGGTCAAGAATATCCTTGAGGATATTGCCAAGCTGCATTTCGCCCCAGGTACCGCGCACCTTGACGTTCGAAAGAACGCGCCGCAGCTCATCCACGCCGCAGGAAAGGCTCTGCATCTGTCCCAGTGACTGGTGCACCTCGCCAAGGCATTTGTTGACCTGCGCAAACTTCTGCTCCAGCGATTGATTAAGGCGCTCGTCCACAGTCATGCGGATGCGCTCCAGGTTCTGGTCCGTCATATCCGCCAGACGCGCCACACGCTTATCAATCTGTTCGCTCAGCCTGTCGCTCGCCGCCTGGTTTTCCAAGCGTGCCGCCCGCGCCAGCGTGCTCTGCTCGCCGCGCAGGTCGTACATGCTTTCCGCAAGCCTGCGCTCCAAAAGCTCCAGCCGCTGCGCCGTCATGTCCGCCTTAGGGCGTCCCTGTATCAATAATATTATCACACCTGCCAGCAGCAGAGCTATGACAATCATCAAAGCTATAGCCAATGTACTCATTTTTTCTATACTGACCTCCATTATTTTTTTATTATAGCAGAAAACCAGTACACCGCCAACATATTAACGAACAAAATTTTCATATTTAACAAGATATTTTCATAATATCACTTTTTTAACAAAATCAGCTTACATCTGCGCCCAAATCGTGTATAATATATTCATACATTATTTATTCCAAAGAGGTATTACATTATATGATAGATGAAAGTCCTAATCTCAACTCTGCTGATAAAATTCTCGAGGCCGCAACCAAGCTGTTTGCTATGGACAGCTTCGCTGCCGTATCCATTAAGCAGATTTCTGTTGCCAGCGGCGTCAACAGCGCGTTGATTTCCTATTATTTCGGCGGCAAAAAGAATTTATATCAGGAGGTTTTATATACCGAGGCAGAAAAATTTCTGAAGCTGCAGGACAAAATCCGTCAGCAGCCCGGTTCACCGCTTACCAAGCTGCGTACCTATGTAGACGGCATTGCCGAAATGCAGCAGAAGAACCCCTATAACATCCACCTGATTTACCGTGAGCTGCTGACACCGCAACCCATGTTTGAAAACTATGTACGCAGCAAGCTGTACCGTATCCATCAGTTCATGACAGAGCTGGTTGAAGAAGCGATTGCCTGCGGCGAAATCGTTGCGGATATCAAAGCAACCCACGTTGCCTTCACTATAGAAGGTATTATCATGTTCTTCTTTTTGATGCACAGCCACATTTGCGAGCTGGGCAATTTCAAAAACGGTGCAGAGCTTGATTATCTGCTGCAGGCGCTCAACACCTACCTTGCATCGCTTAGCAAAAAATAAATACACTTCTCTGATAAAGCTGCTTCAAAGCAGCTTTATTTTTGTTTACAACTTTGTTGCTTGACGCTATCTTCTTTAGAACCTATAATTTAATTGAACGATTAAAAATTTTACAACAATAAAACTATTCTGCAAGGGAGCTGTTGAATCATGCAGTCTATTATGGAAAAACTTCCCAAACTTCCTGATAAAAAGAAACTTGTTGCCGGAGCTGCCGTTGTCGTACTGGCAGCCGCAGGCTGGCAGCTTTACAGCAGTATTATGCATAAGCCGCAGGAGGCAAACTACATCCCCATCGTCCGGACAATGATGATAGGCGAAAGCATTGTCGATTCCTCTGCTGTTTATCCCGGTGAGGTGCGCGGGCGCTACGAAAGCCAGCTGGCCTTTCAGACTGCCGGCAGAATCGCTTCCCGTCTTGTCAACGTAGGCGACCGGGTACACGCCGGCCAGATTCTTATGACCATCGACCCGAAGGACGTAAACCAGAGCGTGGAAGCAGCCAATGCACAGCTGGCATCCGCAGTTGCCAACCAAAAGCTGGCGGCCGACAATGCAGCGCGCTTTAACAAGCTGTATGCCGGCGGTGCTGTGAGCGAAGCAACGCGCGACCAGTACAACACCCAGCTGGAGGCAGCCAATGCTGCGCTGCGTCAGGCACAGGCCAACGCCAACGCCAGCGGCAACCAGCTGAGCTACACACAGCTGACAAGTGATGCCGACGGCGTTGTGGCAGCCATCACCGGCGAAGCAGGCCAGGTAACGGCAGCCGGTACGCCGATGGTCACCATCGTGCGTAGCGGTGAGCGTGAAATCCAGATAAACGTGCCGGAAAACGTCAAGCTGAGCGTCGGCCAGCAGGCAGAAATCAGCTTCTGGGCGCTTCCCGATGTTACGGCGAAGGGCACTGTCCGCGAAATATCGCCTATTGCCGACAGCATTACACGTACCTATAAGGTGCGCGTTGCGGTGCCGCAGCTGCCTGCAGAAGCGAAGCTCGGCATGACTGCCAAGGTCAGTTTTAAGGACGCTGCAGCGTCCGAGGACGAGCTGGTTATCCCCGCTACCGCGCTGTATCAGATAAATGGCAAGACTCAGGTCTGGCTGGTGCGCAATAACCGCGCTGTGCTGCAGGACGTTAAGGTTGCCGGCTATGTAGGCAACAATGTGCGTCTGGCAGGCGGCTTAAACAAGGGTGATATTCTGATAACCGCCGGCCTCAGCAAGCTTGTCGATAACCAACAGGTACGTCTGACCAAAGGCGGTGATATCTGATGTCAAACAACGAAAAGCATCATGCGAACTGGGCAGAATGGGCTATTAACCATCGCCAGTTAGTTTACTTCTTCGCTGTGCTTGTGCTGATTATGGGTATGTTTTCCTTTAAATCGCTCGGACGCAGCGAGGACCCCAGCTTTGCCGTCAAGCAGATGGTAGTATCCGCAGCCTGGCCCGGTGCCAGCGCCAAGGATGTTGAGATGCATCTGACCAATACGTTGGAAAAGCAGATTCAAAGTCTGCCGCAGGTCAAGAAAATCACCAGCTATTCGCGCCCCGGCATCTGCGTTATTACCGTAGCGCTCAAGGATGAGGTTACCGGCAACACTGTCCGCCAGCGCTGGCTGGAGCTGCGCAATATCGTCAACGACGGCAAAAAAGAGCTGCCGTCCGGTACCGTAGGTCCGTTTTTTAACGACCGTTTTGATGACGTTTACGGCAATATCTACGCAATTACCGGTGACGGCTTCACCTATGAGGATATGCGTAAATACGCCGAAAAAATCAAGCTGGACTTCTTCAGCGTGCCTGATGTCAAAAAGGTTGAGCTGGTAGGTGTTCAGCCGGAGAAAATCTTCGTGCAGATGCAAACCGCCAAGCTATCGCAGCTTGGCCTGGATATCAACAGCATTGCCAACACCATCAAGGCGCAGACCTCGGTCAATGCCAGCGGTATGATTGAGGCCGACACAGCCAACTCCTACCTGCGCATTACCGGCAGCCCCGACAGCGTAGAAAATATTGCTGCCATCCCCATCAATGCCAACGGACGTGTCTTCCGCCTGGGCGATATCGCAACCATCACCCGCGGTTATGCAGACCCGCCGGAAACAATGATGTACTATAACGGCAAGCCCGCAGTCGGCATTGCTCTTTCTATGGAGGACGGTGGCGATAACATCAAGCTTGGCGAAAATCTGGCCAAGGAAATCGCCCGCATCCAAAAGGAGCTGCCGCTCGGACTGGAGCTTAATCAGGTTGCCAACCAGCCTGAGGTAGTAAAAAAATCCATCAGCGAATTCTCCGAAAGCCTTTACGAGGCAATTATCATCGTGCTGGTAGTCAGCCTGATGACACTCGGACGCCGCAGCGGTTACGTAATTTCCTGTTGCATCCCGCTGATTTTGCTAGGCTCCTTCTGCGCCATGTTTGCTTTGGGCATTGATTTGCATAAGGTATCCCTGGGCGCACTGGTTGTTTCCCTGGGTATGCTCGTCGATGACGCCATAGTCGTCGTTGAGCTGATGGAAGTAAAAATGTCCGAAGGCATGCCGCGTAAGGAAGCAGCCTCCTACGCCTTCAAAACCTGCGCCTGGCCGCTTTTGACCGGCACCACCATCACCTGCCTCGGCTTTATGCCTATTGCCTTCTCCAAGGCCAGCGCTTCGGAATTTGCCTACAGCCTCTTCCCGGTTATGACCGTAACACTGATGCTGTCCTGGCTTGTTTCCGCAACATTGGCCCCGGTATTGGGCTATGAATGGATACGTCCTACCGTTATCAAGCAGGAATCTTATGACAACAGCTTCTACCGCGCCTTCCGCAAGCTGCTGCACTGGGCATTGGGACACCGAATTACGGTTATCGGCATTACTCTGGCGATGCTGGGACTTTCCATGTTCATGCTGCGCTTCGTCAGCCAGGAATTTTTCCCTGCCTCCGTACGTCCGGAGCTGTTGGTAGAGCTTAATATGCCTGAGGGCAGTTCGATTAAAACTACAGATGCCGCAGCACGCAAGCTGACGAATCTGATTAAGGATGATAAAGAATTAGACCATGTTTCCACCTACGTAGGCGAAAGTGCACCGCGTTTTGTGCTGGTAATAGACCCGGTACAGCCGCGTGATAACTATGCACAGCTCGTTGTTGTAGCCAAGAGCGTTGAGGACCGCAAAAAACTGGAGAAGCGCATCAGCAAGCTTGCTGCCGAGCATTTGCCGGAGGCTATCGTCTACTCCCGCTCGATTCCGCTCGGTCCGCCTGCTCCCTATCCTGTTATGATCCGCGTCAGCGGCAACAACGACGCGCAGGTTAAGGAATATGCGCAGAAGGTGCGCAAGGTGATGGCCGCTAATCCCTATGTCAACATGACACGTCTTGACTGGCTGGAGCAGACCAACGCCGTTAAGCTGAAGGTCGACAATGACAAGCTGCTGCAAATGGGGCTCACACGTCAGACTGTGGCCAACGCTCTGCAGGCACAGGTATCCGGTTATACCGTGGCAACCTATCTGGAGGGCGACCAGCAGATTGGTATCGTTTTCCGCCTGCAGCCTGACCAGCGCGCAGATATTTCGCAGCTGGAAACTATTTCCATTCCTACGAGCAAGGGTGCTGTGCCGCTGTCGCAAATTGCGCATCTTGATTACACCAGCGAGGACAATATCATCTGGCGCCGCAACCTGCATCCTACGATTACCGTCAACGGCGGTATTGTTGACGGCGTTACCGGCAACGATGTTACCAAACAGGTGTATAAGGAGTTGGAGCCGTTGCGCAAGGAGCTGCCTGCCGGCATGAGCATCGAAGTCGGCGGTTCGCTGGAGGACAGCAACGATACCCTGAATTATCTGATGAAGCCTATACCGCTGATGCTGCTGCTGATTGTCGTTCTGATTATGCTGCAGATGCAGGATATCCGCAAGCTGCTGGTTATTATGCTGACGGCGCCCATGGGAATAATCGGCGTTATCTTCGGCCTGCTGCTGTTTAATTCCGCGTTGGGCTTTATGGCGGAGCTGGGTATTCTGGCGCTCACCGGTACGATTATCCGTAACAGTATGGTGCTGGTTGACCAGATTCAGCAGCATCTTGATGCCGGGATGGAGCCTGCCAAGGCGATTACGGAATCAGCAATTGTGCGTTTCCGTCCGATTATGCTGGCAGCCTTCACTACGGTACTGGGATTGATTCCTATGTTCGCCAGCCAGTTCTGGAATGCGATGGCTGTGGCTATTGCCTGCGGTCTGACCGGAGCAACGCTGCTGACGCTGGTGGTACTGCCGGTGCTGTATGCGATTGTCTTTAAGGTGAAAGCAGAATAGAGCTGAGATTGGTTTATAAGAAATTACTAAAACCCATGTCCCGCCGAAATCGGCAAGACATGGGTTTTCTGTATTCTCAGCGCACGCTTTAGCAACAGCATGCGCTATTTTATTATCTTCTGCAGTACGCCTGCATCCGCAAGCCTCTGCTTTACCCCTTCTGATACAAATTATAATAATGCCCTTTGCGCGCCAGCAGCTCTTCATGGTTGCCGCACTCCGCAACAGCGCCCTCGTCAAGCACCACAATCTTGTCCGCATGACGGATGGTGGAAAGACGGTGCGCAATAATCAGCGTGGTGCGTCCTACCGCCAGCTCGTCGAGCTCCTTTTGTATCTGCTGCTCCGTAATATTGTCGAGCGCGCTTGTAGCCTCATCCAGCACTACTACCGGAGGATTTTTGAGGAAGACACGCGCAATCGCCAAACGCTGCTTCTGGCCGCCGCTCAGCTTCACGCCGCGCTCACCCACCTCGGTATCGTAGCCAGCAGGCAGCTTTTGAATAAACTCATCCGCCGCCGCAGCCTTCGCTGCCGCCTGCACCTCGTCCGCTGTCGCATCCGGTTTGGCGTAGGCTATGTTGTAGCGCACGCTGTCGCCGAAGAGAAAGACATCCTGCTGCACCAGGCCGATTTGCCTGCGCAACGATTCCTGCGTAAATTCACGGATATCGCAGCCATCTAGTAAGATTCTGCCACTTTGAGGCTCATAAAAGCGCAGCAAAAGGCTGGCAATGGTTGTTTTGCCTGCTCCCGTAGCGCCCACAAAGGCCACGGTTTCACCTGCTGCCACATTCAGCGAAAGATTACGGATAACAGGTCTGCCGTCCGCATAGGCAAAGCTGACGTTATCAAAGGTGATGTTCCCTTTACAGGGCGGACAAATTTTAGCATCCGGTGCATCAATAATCTCGGGCTTTTCCTGCAGCAGCTCATAAAAACGCTTGAAGCCTGCCATACCGCGCTGATATACCTGAATGAAGCCTAAAAGCTGCATCAGCGGTTTCATAAACATGCCCACGTAGAGGAAGAAGGCCACCAGCTCGCCAAAGCTCATCAGCCCCTGATTTATCAGCAGGCCGCCCACTACTAATATCGCCACATTGATAAAGTTGCTGAAGAAAATCATACTGCCGACGAAATAGGATGTTATTTTGAAGGATTTTTTGCATACTTTCAGATAGGCATCCGCCTTTTCCATAAACTGCGCCATATCGCTGCGCTCACCGGCGAAGGCCTTGATCAGACGCACGCCGTTAATGCTCTCCGCAGCCTTGCCCGTTACCTCGCCCATTGCCACACGATTGGCAAAGAAGGCCTTTTTCATGCGCAGGTTGACGAAAACGGTATGCACTGCCTTCACCAGAAGCAGGAAGGCGATCAGGCTGCCCAGCATAGGATTCATGTAAATCAGAATAACCATCGTGCCGCCCATCGTCAGCCCGCAGACGATAAGATCAATCGGCGCATTGCCTGCGAAGCCGTTAATTTCGCTCAAATCGCTTGTGAGGCGCGAAAGCAGCTGGCCGCTTTTGTTTTTATCGTAAAAGCCGAAGGACAGCTTTTGCAGATGGCTGAACAAATCGCGGCGCATGTCGCGTTCCATGGAATAGCTCATGGACTGCGCCCAGTAGATGATGCTGAAATGCATGCCGAAGTTTACCAGATACATGGCCAGCAGTGCTGCCGACCATTCAAGGAGTAGCGGCAGATTTTTAAGCGGCAGCTGCTGTTCCAGCATCAGCTTCACTACATAGGGAAAGAACAGCTCGAGCAGTGCGCGCAGCAGCGAGCCTATCACGAGAAAGAGCAAAATGCCCTTATACGGTTTATAATAGCTGAGAAATGTTTTGAACATAAAGCTTTCCTATCCTCTATTTATATATATATTCTAAAGCGCGGGCAGCAGCTTTTGCCAAAACGCTGCCGCGACGTTATATACTTTCTTTTATGATGATACAGTCTACACTATATAGCAGGTATAAAGTCAATAGGATGTGTTCTTAAATAATATCATAAAGCGAGCTATTTGCCAATTGCTATAACACAAGCGCTTCACTAAAAAACTGCCTTTCCTAAAATCGAAAGGCAGTTTTTGGTGTTGCTTAAGCCTTATTCGGCAAGCAGCTTGCCTGCTTCCGCCAGCTTAGCCATTGCTTCGTCATCGGGAGCACCCAGCGCCAGTACGCCGTCTGCTACAAGTGTCGCACCCGCATCCTTAACGCGTGCTTCCCAGTCCTGCATATAGCTTCCGCCCCAACCATAGGAGCCGAAGAGCGCTACCTTTTTGCCTGCCAGCTTGCCTTCAAGCTCGGTGAAGAACGGCTCGAATTCGCATTCCTCCAGCACCTCTGCGCCCATTGCCGGGCAGCCCAATGCCAGAGCATCATAGCCTGCAGCCTCGTCAGCAGTGATTTCGCTGACATTTTTTTCAACAGCCTCCGCACCGGCAGCGTTGATTGCTTCCGCAACAGCGTCAGCCATCATTTGTGTGTTACCGGTACCGGTCCAAAAAATTACAGGAATTTGTTTCATGATAGTGTCCTCCTTTTGCTTTAAACTTTACTTTTGATAATAACCCTGGATTTGCTCCAACAGGAAATCAGCACCCTTTTCGCCCATAAACGGCAGGTGTGTTGCCACTACGCCATTCATAAACGGCGCGCTGATGAGCACCTTTGTGTTGCTTGCATCTGCCTGCGTGAGCGCCACGTCATCCGCAAAAAGCAGCGTGTCGCGCAACTCACGGATTTCCTGCAGCCATTCGCCCTCCTCGGCGCAGGCTTCTACGTCTGCTGCCGGCTCGGTGATGGCCTTCAAACTGTGCGCGCACATTTTGTGCGTTACGCTGATGCTTGCCTGCGCCAGGAAAGTGCTCACACCCTGCACCAGATCATAATCACCCTTAACTGCGGCCTGTCTTGGCTTACTGCCGCCCATCATGGCATACATACTGAGCATGGACATGCCCTTTTCCTTCATTTTGATGCGCATCAGCACTATGGGCTCAGGAGCTTTGCCAACTGCTGCGCCTACCTGCTCCAAAAAGCTTACGGTGCCGCTGTAGCCGTAGGGAACGGCATAAACATATGGCGTACCGAACTTTTCTTCAAGATATTTGGCAGCGGCAAGACCTTCGTTGCCCAGCACAATATTTACCTGTGCCTTGCCCATGGCCTGCAGCTCGTCAACGCTGGTGTCGCAGCAAAGGCAGGCGTTGCAGCGCAGTCCCAGCGCTTCATCTAGCAGGCTCTTTATCTCCCAAATGTCGCTTGCCATGCGGTAGCGCCACGCAGAGGCGCCGATGATGTTGTACACGCCTGCCTCCTGCGCTACGTCCTTCTTTGGCAGATTGCGCACGAGCAGCTTATAGGTTTCCGCCAGACCGACGCTGTAATCACCGCGGAAGCCGCCCTGCTCGAAGGCCACAAGCTTAGCCTCGACCTCGTTTTGCATATAACGGCACACACCCTTGATATCGGTGCCGATGACGGCAGTTACGGAAGAGGCAACAACGAAGATAACCTTCGGCGCATAGCTTTTATCCAGTTCGATAATTGCTTCCTCCAGACGTGTTACGTCACCCATGACAACATCATCCTCGCTCATATGCGTGGTGAAGAGGCGGTTTTGAAAGCGCAGGCCCAAG
>OKSM01000187.1_pt1 | contig 21779 bp, 18 predicted proteins | sample 1606281 | NCBI WGS metagenome assembly OKSM01 (sample SAMEA3879549, study PRJEB24766) | human gut metagenome | biome: human-associated habitat; feature: feces | place: USA | collected 1985/1987
GCATACCTCGTCCTCGTCCAGCAGATCCTCCAGGGCGCGGACCTGTTCGACCAGCGCTTCCCATACGGCGGAACCGGCCGCCCCCGCCCGGTCCAGATCAATGATCAGATGCTCCTGCACATTATAATTCAGACTCATGGTTGTCCCCTCCGTTTTTGTTTCTGTGAGGATATCATAGCGCATCAAGTGTCCCGAAAAACGGACATTGGCAGAAAATGTCCCGGGCCGCGCCCCATTTTTTCGGTTCGTTCTTGCAATTCCCGACCGCAGCCGTTATAATAAACTTGTTACATTGTCCGCTGGCGGAAACGATTGCAGCGGGCAGGAAAATGAGAGAAAGTAGGTGGCGGCATGGAGCAATCTCCCCAGTATGTGATCGAAATGCTTCACATCACCAAGGAGTTTCCCGGCATCAAGGCCAACGACGACATCACCCTGCAGCTGCGCAAGGGTGAGATCCACGCCCTGCTGGGCGAAAACGGCGCCGGCAAATCTACGCTGATGTCCGTCCTGTTCGGCCTGTACCAGCCGGAGGAGGGCGAGATCCGGAAAAACGGCAAGCCGGTGAAGATCAACGACCCCAACGACGCAACGGCGCTGGGCATCGGCATGGTGCACCAGCATTTCAAGCTCATCGACGTGTTCACCGTCCTGGACAACATCATCCTGGGCGCGGAGGACACCAAGCTGGGCTTCCTGCAAAAAAAGGCGGCCCGGCAGAAGGTCCAGGAGCTGTCCCAGCGGTACGGCCTGCGGGTGGACCTGGACGCTAAAGTAGAGGACATCACCGTGGGCATGCAGCAGCGGGTGGAGATCCTGAAGATGCTGTATCGCGACAACGAGATCCTGATCTTTGACGAGCCCACCGCTATGCTGACCCCGCAGGAGATCGACGAGCTGATGGAGATCATGCGCGGGTTCAAGAAGGAGGGCAAGTCCATCCTGTTCATCACCCATAAGCTGAACGAGATCATGGCTGTGGCCGACCGCTGCACCGTGCTGCGCAAGGGCAAATATATGGGCACGGTGGATATCAAGGGCACTACCAAGGAAGAGCTTTCCCGCCGCATGGTGGGCCGTGACGTGCAGCTGCAGGTGGAAAAGCAGCCCGCACACCCCGGCGAGACCATGCTGGACGTGGAAAACGTTACCATCCACAACGACCAGCGCAAGAAGGACGTGGTGAAGGATGTGTCCTTCAAGGTGCACGCAGGCGAGATCGTCTGTCTGGCGGGCATTGAGGGCAACGGTCAGACCGAGTTCATCTACGGCCTGACCGGTCTGAGCAAGGTGTCTAGCGGCAAGCTTACGCTGGACGGCAAGGATATCACCCACGAGAGCATCCGTCAGCGCTCCAAGGACGGCATGGGTCACATCCCGGAGGACCGCCACAAGCACGGTCTGGTGCTGGATTTCAGCCTGGAAAACAACATCGTGCTGCAGCGCTACTGGCAGCCGGAGTTCCAGAAGGGTGGCTTTATCCGTGCCGATAAGGTGCGCGAGTACTCCGACCGGCTGATCAAGCAGTACGATGTGCGCAGCGGTCAGGGCAGTGTGACCACCGTGCGCAGTATGTCCGGCGGCAACCAGCAGAAGGCCATCATTGCCCGCGAGATCGACCGCGACCCCAAACTGCTGGTGGCAGTGCAGCCCACCCGTGGTCTGGATGTGGGTGCTATTGAGTACATCCACCGCCAGATCGTGGCCGAGCGCGACAGGGGCAAGGCCGTGCTGCTGGTCAGCTTGGAGCTGGACGAGGTGATGAACCTTTCTGACCGCATCCTTGTAATGTACGAGGGCGAGATCGTGGGCGAGTTTGACCCCAAGACCACCACCGTGCAGGAGCTGGGTCTGTATATGGCAGGCGCCCGCAAGCAGGGAAAGGAGGAGCAGTAACACATGAATAAGAAAAAACTTTCCCACAGCGGCAGCCTGCAAAGTTCTGTTACCAGCGTGCTGGCTGCACTGCTGTGCATCCTGATTGGTTTGCTGGTGGGATTTCTGGTGCTGGTGGCCATCAACCCCGCACACGCATGGGGCGATGGTTTTGTGCGCATCATCAAGGGCGGCTTCCACGATGCCCCCTACGGCGTGGGCAAGGAGCTGGCCAATGCCGCACCCCTGATCATGACCGGTCTGTCCGTGGCCTTTGCCTTCAAGACCGGCCTGTTCAACATCGGTGCAGCCGGTCAGTATACGCTGGGCGCTTACGGTGCGCTGTACTGCGCCATCATGCTCAAGCTGCCCTGGTTCGTCTGCCTGCTGGTAGCAGCCGTGCTGGGCGGCCTGTGGGGTGCGATCCCCGGCTTTTTCAAAGCCTACTTCAACATCAACGAGGTCATTACCTCCATCATGTTCAACTGGATCGGCCTGTATCTGGTGAATGAGCTCATCTACCAGAACGGCACCGGCCCCATGTACGATGTGCGCAACACCCGTACTTTGAACCTGAGCAAAAACGCCGATTTTGCCCAGTCCCTGATCCCGGACTTCGGCCTGAACAAGCTGTTCCAGACCAATAGCACCACCATTGCCATCTTCTTGGCGGCAGTGGTGGCCGTGCTGATCTGGGTGGTGCTGAACAAGACCACCTTCGGCTACGAGCTCAAGGCTGTTGGCCTGAACAAGAACGCCGCCCGTTACGCCGGTATCAACGAGAAGAAGAACATCATCCTCTCCATGGCCATTGCCGGTGCGCTGGCAGGCTTTGGCGCAGGTTTGTTCTATCTGTCCAACGTGTCCCAGTGGAACCCGCTGAACTCCACCAGCCTGCCGGGCATGGGCTTCAACGGTATCTCGGTGGCACTGCTGGCAAGCTCCAACCCCATCGGTACCGTGTTCTCCGCGCTGTTCATCTCCCACATCTCGGTCGGCGGCTCCTTCCTGTCCACCAAGTTTTACCCCACTGAGATCTCGGATCTGATCAGCGGCATCATCATCTACCTGTGCGCATTCTCCATGCTGTTCCGCGGCAAGATCCAGAGCCTGCTGTTCCGGAATGCCGAAAAGACCAATGTGAACGCAGAGCCTGCGCCTGCCGCAGAAAAGACCAAAAAGGAGGGCAAGTAATATGCTGCTTCTGATCAAATATACCCTGCTGTACGGTATCGTGCTGATGCTGGTGGCACTGGGCGGTATGTTCAGCGAACATTCCGGCATCATCAACATTGCACTGGAGGGCATCATGGTCATCGGCGGCGTGGCCGGTGTGCTTACCCTGACCATGCTGCCTGCAAGCCTGTCGCCCTTCCTTGTGGTGCTGATCTCCATTCTGGTGGCAGCGCTGGCGGGCGTGATCTACAGCCTGCTGTTGGCCTTTGCCTCTATCAACCTGAAGGCGGACCAGACCATTGGCGGTACGGCACTGAACCTGCTGGCTACCGCCATTGCCGTGGTCATCTCCAAGTACTTCAGCGAGAGCGGCAGCGCCAAGCTGAACTATTCCAACAAGCCCTTCCTGTTCAGCATCGGCGGGCTGGAACTCAGCGTGTTCGTGCCGCTGGGGCTGATCTTGCTGGTGGTCAGCTACATCGTGCTGTATAAGACCCGCTTCGGCCTGCGTCTGCGTGCCTGCGGCGAGCATCCGCAGGCTGCGGACTCGGTGGGCATCAACGTTTACAAGATGCGTTACGCCGGTGTCATCCTTTCCGGTGCGCTGGGCGCCGTCGGCGGTCTGGCCTATATCGTGCCCCCGGTGCAGACCTGGAACTTTGAAGTCGGCGTGGCCGGTGCAGGCTTTCTGGCACTGGCGGTTATGATCTTTGGCCAGTGGAAGCCTTTCCACATCTTTGGCGCGGCCATGTTCTTTGCCGTGTTCAAGAGCCTTGCCAATATTGCAGACTCTACCTTCCTTGCGCAGCTGCACTGGTCCAGCAACATCTATAATATGATGCCCTTTGTGGCCTCTATGGTCATTCTGGCCTTCACCTCCAAGAACAGCATGGCACCCAAGGCCGAGGGTATCCCCTACGATAAGGGCTCCCGCTAAGCGTATTCGCTAAAAATCTGTAAAACGAAGGCATCCGCAGCCATCCATGTGCTACGGATGCCTTTTTTGTACGGGGCAGGGCATATTTTGTCCATATATTTGCCGGCAGAAAATGGCATTTTTACTTGTAAAATACAACAAGATGTGCTATCATTATAAAACGAATGTGTATCTATAGGAACCCGGTGTACATTTCTTGCACTGCGGAAAACAAGAAAGGTGAGTTTCGCTATTATGGACGAAAAAGCAACTATGGGACAGTCGCTCCGGAACATGGAGGACGAAGAGACCATTGATCTGATGGAACTGGCCCGCCTGCTGTGGGCACATGCCGTGCAGATCGTGGCAGCAGCTGTTGCGGCAGCGCTGATCTGCCTGCTGGTGTGTATGTTTGCGCTTACACCCAAGTACCAGGCATCTATCAATATGATCGTGAATACCCGGCAGGATAACTCCTCCACCTTTACCAGTGATAACTTCAATTCTGCTAAGAACCTGATCAGCACCTATGCGGTCATCATCAAGGGCAACACCGTGCTGAACGAGGTCATTGATGAGTTGAATCTGGACATGACCTACACCGAGTTGTATAAGATGGTGGATGTTGCCGATGTGGACGCTACCCAGATCATGCAGATCACGGTCACCGATACCGATGCAGAGCGCGCAGGCGAGATCGCCCAGACCATTGCCGACATCGTGCCCGACGTGCTGGTGGAAAAGGTGGAAGCTGGTTCCTGCAAGGCGGTGAGCGATGTGATCATCGATCCCAACAAGGTGTTCCCCCAGACCAAGAAGTACGTTGTGCTGGCCGGTCTGCTGGGCGCTGTGGTGGTGTGCGGCGTGCTGGTGCTGGCACACCTGCTGCACGATACCATTGTGGATGACGAAGATGTTCAGAAGAAGCTCGGCCTGCCCGTGCTGGGCCTGATCCCGGAGGTGTAAGACGATGTGGAATCTGTTTAACAAAAAGAACAAAACTGACGGCGAGCACCGTACCCTGCAGCTGATCACCGATAAGGGGATGCCCTTTGGCTATGTGGAGGCCTACAAGTCTCTGCGCACCAATCTGGACTTTATGGCGGGCTCCATGGACGTGCACACGCTGGTCATCACCAGTACCGTGCCGGAAGAGTCCAAGAGCAATGTGGCGGTCAATCTGGCGATGACGATGGCCGAAAGCGGCAAAAAGGTGGCTCTGGTGGATTGCGACCTGCGCAAGCCGGTGCTGCACCGCTATCTGAAGGCCGGTCACAACGTAAAGGGCGTTTCCAACGTGCTGTCCAACCAGTGCACGCTGGACGAGGCGCTGCATGAACTGAAGGAAATGAATCTGACCTTCCTGCCCGCCGGCACTCCGCCGCCGAACCCCTCCGAGATGCTGAGCCAGCCGCAGATGCAGGCCATGGTGGATGCCCTGCGGGAAAAGTTCGACTTTGTCATCTTTGATGCGCCTCCGGTGTCGGTGGTCACCGATGCAGCCGTCATTGGCCGCTATGTGGATGGCGCGATCTTTGTGGTGCGCTCTGACTTTGCCCCCGCCGATGCAGTGCGCGGCGCAGTGAAAAAGCTGCAGGATGCCGGTGTTCGGGTGCTGGGCAGCGTGCTGACCCGCTACGACATGAAGAAGGCACTCAAGGGCTCCAGCTACGCATATAGTTATGCCTACAATTACAACTATGCCTACGAAAACCAGAAGGCCAACGCCGCTGAATAAGGAAGCACTGCTATGACGGATCTGCATTGTCACATTCTGCCCGGCATCGATGACGGCGCAAAGGATACAACGGTCTCGCTGGAGCTGCTGCGCAGGGAATACGAGGACGGTGTGCGGAATATCGCCTTCACCAGCCACTTCAACAGCGAGCGCACCACGGTGGAAGCCTTTACGGCAAAGCGGCAGGCTGCCTTTGAACAGCTGACCGCCGCGCTGGAGGGGCAGCCCATGCAGTTTGATTTCAAACTGGGGGCGGAGGTGTTCTTCTCGCCCGGCCTGTGCGAGCTGGATACCCGGGCACTGTGTATGGGGGACACCGCTTATCTGCTGCTGGAATTCCCCACCACCCACAAGCCGCATTTTATCCGGCAGACCCTGTACAATCTGCAGCAGCAGGGCATCGTGCCGCTGATCGCGCATATCGAGCGCTACCCCTATGTGCTGGAGGATCCCACCCTGCTGTATGACTGGGTAGCCGCCGGTGCCTATGCGCAGATCAACGCAGGAGCACTGCTGGAGCCTAAGCTCTGCAAAAAGTTGTGTAAGTTCATCCAGTGGGGATTGGTTCATGTCATCTCCACCGACACCCATTCCCCGGACAAGCGCCCGCCCCGCATGGCGCAGGGTGTGCAGCAGCTGGAAAAGCTGCTGGGCAGGGAAGCTGCTGCCCGCATCGTGCGCAACGGCGATGAACTGTTCCATGATCAGGAACTGGACGCGGCGACCCTGCATCAGCCCAAAAAGTTTTTGGGCATGTGGGTCTGATCCTAAAGTAAGGAGAAAACTGCCCGGGCAGAGAATTACTCTGCCCGGGCAGCGGATTTTGGTATGAAGAAAAATAAGGTCCTGAAAATCGTGTTGATCGTGCTGGGCGCGCTGGTGGCTCTGCTGGCAGCAGCTGTTCTTGGCGTGCTGTTCTACCTCCACAGTATGGCAGCCGGTATTCCTGAAACCCTGCCGGATGCCCCGGCGGACAGCACACAGGTCACCCTGACGGATGATGAAATCGATAAGCTGCTCAGCGGTGAGATCACGCTGGAGGAACTGGCAGATGAAGCCGCCGCGTCCGGCAACGGGGAACAGGAGGCATCCGCCAGCGCTCCGCAGCAGGAGACAGGTGCGGCTTCCTCCCCGGCAGGTTCTTCTGCTTCTTCGGGGAGCGCTGCCTCCCGGACGGAGAGCAGCAGTACAGCGTCCTCCAGCAAGCAGGAGACTGCCGGTACAGCCAATTCCGGTACAAAAAAACCGTCGTCCTCCTCCGGCAAACAGGAGGCCGGCTACGAGGCCGAGGTCAAGGCACTGCTGCGGCAGCTGTACAGCGTCAAAGCGCGCGCCGAGGCAGAGCTGAACAGCTGCATTGCCGGAGCAAAGGCAGAGTTCAAATCGCTGCCGGAGTCTCAGCAGACACAGGCGCGCAAGATCTCCATCGTGCTGGCCAGAAGCGGCAGACTGTACGCGATGCAGGCGTCCTACGACAGGGAAGTGGAGAGCATCGTCAGCCAGATGCGCGCCATTCTGACCGCCAACGGCCAGAGCACCGCACTGGCGGATCAGGCCATGGCCTCCTATAAGGCACAGAAGAGCGCCATGTACTCCCGGCTGACCGCAAAACTGTACTCCTGACCCGCAAAACGACCCATGACCACCCGCAGCACATCTCCCGGGCACTGACTGTGCCGGAAAGGGGCTGCGGGTGGTTTTGTTTTGCCTTTTTGCTGTAATATGGAGAAAAATGCCAAGGACATAGAGGAATGACTCTACGGCAGAGACGCTGCCTTTTACGCCGACAGGGGAGGGCGGATTGTACGCGCCAACGGAACAATCCCCCAAAAGGCCGGAAAAGTAGCACTTTTACCTACAAATATACAGGAAATTTGTATAAAGTATAAGATTTCACTCATGCTTTGCTATAATGAAGTGAATTCTTTTCATGTAAATTGACAAAAATCGTGGTTATCCTTATAATAAATAGAGTGTTTCTCGGGTATGGACGATGGTGTTTGTGCAACCGCAAGATGCCATCGTTTTATTATTCGCTTTTCTGTCCGCGTGCCAAGGACAGACGTCCGCTATGTGTGAGGCTGGCGGACTGCGGGAAAGTGTGGCTCGGCCTGAGAGCAAAAACAGTAATTCATTGATAGGATTGGAGTGGCATCAAACGATGGCAAAGTACATCATCAAGCGTGTCGCAATGGGTATCTTCAGTATCTTCATTGTGGCCACGGTTACCTTTTTTGTCATGAACCTGGTCCCCGGTGGCCCGTTCGTGGCAGAAAAGTCCATCAGTGCCGCTGCTCAGCAGGCTCTGGCCGAAAAGTATGGCCTTGATAAGCCGCTGAGTGTGCAGTACGTCAACTACATGAAGAGCCTTTTGCACGGCGATCTGGGTCTGAGCCTGCGTCAGCGCGGACGTACCGTGAACCAGATTATCGCCAGCAAGCTGCCGGTGTCCTGCCGTCTGGCAGGCATTGCAGTGGTTGTGGCTCTGTGCGTGGGCATCCCGCTGGGCTGCATTTCCGCTTACAACCGCGGCAAGTGGCTGGATAACGTTATTATCGTGTTTGCAACCTGTGGCATCGCGATCCCCAGCTTTATTTCCAGCGTGCTGCTATTGTACCAGTTTGGTATGAAAATGAAGGTGCTGCCCACCGTTGGTCTGAACAGCGCAGCCGCCTATATCATGCCGGTCACTGCACTGGCCATCTATCCCTCGGCTTATATCACCCGTTTGATGCGCTCCAGCCTGCTGGACGTTATGGGTCAGGACTATATGCGCACTGCCCGCGCAAAGGGCGTGTCCCAGTTCATGATCCTGTTCAAGCACGCACTGCGCAACGCCATTCTGCCTGTCATCACCTACGTCGGCCCCATGCTGGCCAGCCTGATGACCGGTTCTTTCGTGGTGGAAAAAATCTTCTCCGTGCCCGGTCTGGGCCGCGACTTCGTGTCTGCCATCACCAACCGTGACTACACCATGATCATGGGCACCACCATCCTGCTGTCCAGCATGGTCATCATTGCAAACGTGGTCGTGGATATCCTTTATAAGATCATCGACCCGCGCATCAAGCTGCAGTAAGAGAAAGGAGCGATTTTCATGGAAAACATTAAAAAGAATCCGCTCAGCCTGCAGCTCAACGCGGAGGATTTTCTGCCCGCCAGCAATGAAGAAAAGCAGAGCCTGGTGGTCATGCGCGAAAGCGTCAACTTCTGGAAGGATGGTATCCGCCGCCTGAAGAAGAACAAGATCGCCATGGTCAGCTTTGTGTTCATCATTGCCATTGCCATCTTTGCCTATCTGCTGCCCGCCGTTTGGCCTTACAGCTATTCCGAGCAGATGAAGGGCAGCAACAACCTGAAGCCCTTTGAGTACTCTGCCTCCGAGCAGGCGCGTATCGATGCGGGCGAAAAGGTGTTCCCGCACATTTTGGGCACCGACCGTATGGGACGTGACTTCGCTGTGCGTATCATGATGGGCACCCGCGTCAGCCTGTCTGTCGGTCTGATCGCCTCTGTGCTGGTGCTGATCATCGGCGCCACCTACGGTGCGGTTGCGGCCTTTGCCGGCGGCTGGGTGGATAATATCATGATGCGTATTACAGATATTCTGTACACCATCCCCGATATTCTGCTGATCATCCTGCTGGGCATGGCCCTGAAGGACCCCCTGGATAAGCTGGCCACACAGCCTGGCTTTAAGTGGATGCAGACCCTTGGCCCCAACATGATCTCCATCTTCATCATCTTTGCTCTGTTGTACTGGGTCGGCATGGCGCGTATCGTCCGCAGTCAGATCCTGATCCTGAAGGAGAGCGAGTACGTTACCGCTGCCCGTGCCCTGGGCGCATCCAGCGGCCGTATCATCAAAAAGCATCTGCTCACCAACTGCATCGGTACCCTGATCGTTACCACCACCCTGCAGATCCCGGCCTCCATCTTCACCGAGAGCTACCTGAGCTTCATCGGTCTGGGTGTTGCAGCCCCGCTGCCTTCTCTGGGTTCTCTGGCTACCGATGCCGTCAAGGGCATGAACACCTATCCCCATCTGCTGATCGCCCCCGCACTGATGATCAGCGTGATGATCCTTGTGTTCAACCTGTTCGGCGATGGCCTGCGCGATGCCTTTGACCCGAAGCTGAAGAATTGATGAGGTGAACAGAAATGAGCGAGAAAATTCTTGATATCAAAGATGAACGCCTTTCTTTCTTCACCCCTGCGGGCGAAGTAAAGGCACTGAACGGCGTTTCCTTTACCATGAATCAGGGCGATGTTCTGGGCGTTGTGGGCGAGTCCGGCTCCGGTAAGTCGGTCACCGCCTACTCTGTTATGGGTCTGACCGCTTACCCCGGCAAGCTGGTGGGCGGCAAGGTGTGGTTCAACGGCCACGAGATCGAGAACATGAAGGAGAAGGACTTCCGCAAGATCCGCGGTAACGAGGTCTCCATCATCTTCCAGGATCCCATGACCAGCCTGAACCCGGTGTACACCATCGGCAACCAGATCGTGGAGGTCATCCGCCTGCACACCGATAAGAACAAGGCCGATGCATGGGCACGTGCCAAGGAGCTGCTGGAGCTGGTTGGCATCAATGAGCCCGAGAAGCGTCTGAAGCAGTACCCCCACGAGCTGTCCGGCGGTATGCGCCAGCGCGTGATGATCGCCATTGCACTGGCCTGTGAGCCTAAGCTGCTGATCGCCGATGAGCCCACCACCGCACTGGATGTGACCATTCAGGCACAGATCCTTGAGCTGATGCAGGATCTGCGCAAGAAGCTGGGCATGAGCATCATCATGATCACTCACGATCTGGGTGTCGTGGCTTCCATGTGCGAGAAGATCGCCGTCATGTACGCCGGCCACATTGTGGAGTACGGCACCACCGACGAGATCTTCTATCAGCCGGGTCACGAGTACACCAAGGGCTTGATCAACTCCATCCCCAAGCTGAACACCGCAGAGCACGAGCGCCTTGTGCCCATCGAGGGCACCCCTGTGGACCTGCTGAATCCGCCGGCCGGCTGCCCCTTTGCGCCCCGTTGCAAGAACTGCATGAAGATCTGTCTGAGCAAGATGCCCCCGCGCACCGAGCTCAGCGATACCCACTATACCTACTGCTGGCTGCAGCAGAAGGCTGCATTTGAGAAAGGGGAAAAGGCAGAATGAGTGAACATAAGACGCTGGTTGAAGTCCAGCACCTGCAGCAGTATTTCCCCGCCGGCGGTGTGGGCAAGAACCGCAAGTATGTTCAGGCTGTGGATGACGTAAGCTTTGCCATCCGCAAGGGCGAGACCCTTGGTCTGGTAGGCGAGTCCGGCTGTGGCAAGACCACCACCGGCCGCACCCTGCTGCGACTGTACGAGCCCACCGGCGGCAAGATCTACTATGACGGCAACCTGCTGTTCGATAAGGACAACAAGATCGCAGTGGATATGCTGCCCTACCGCCGCCGGATGCAGATCGTTTTTCAGGACCCCTACGCAAGTCTGGATCCCCGCATGACCATTGGCGACATCGTGGGTGAGGGCATTGATATCCATCATCTGGCCGAGAATGAAAAGGACCGCCACGATAAGATCATCGCTCTGCTGGAGCGCGTTGGTCTGAACAGCGAGCACGCCAACCGCTACTGCCACGAGTTCTCCGGCGGTCAGCGTCAGCGCGTGGGCATTGCCCGTGCACTGGCAGTGAACCCCGAGTTTATCGTTTGTGACGAGCCTGTTTCCGCACTGGACGTTTCCATTCAGGCACAGGTCGTCAATATGTTCGAGGATCTGCAGCAGGAGATGGGTCTGACCTACCTGTTCATCGCCCATGACCTGAGCGTTGTGAAGCACATCTCCAACCGCATCGGCGTGATGTATCTGGGCAAGATGGTGGAGCTGGCCGACAGCTACGAGCTGATCACCCACAGCATCCACCCCTACACCCGTAGCCTGATCTCCGCAATTCCGGTGGCAGACCCCATTACGGCTCGCCAGTCCAAGCGTATCGTGCTGCAGGGCGATGTGCCCAGCCCCCTGAACCCGCCGTCCGGCTGCCGTTTCCGCACCCGCTGCCCCTATGCAGACGAGCAGTGCGCCAACGAGGTGCCCGAGTTCAAGGAGGTCTCCACCGGCCACTGGGCAGCATGCCATCACCTTGACCGCGTGAAGTGAGAACACTTCACACCAGTGAAAGGTGAAAGCAATTCAACTTAGCGCTGAAATGTTGTCACAAAATGGTTACAGTCCAGGTTTTGGACTTGTAACCGCCGTGAGAACGCATTATAATCATTCGTGTTCCTCCGGTGTACATTTGCACCGGATCGAATATAGAGGCGGCTGGGGGAACCTGGCACACTCAAATTTGATATAAGGGAAGGATATTATTATGAAACGCATTTCTCGTCGTAATTTCCTCAAGGTTGCAGGCGTGGGTGCCGCAGCTATGGGTCTGGCAGCCTGTGGCGGCAGCAAGTCCGGTTCTACCGCAACCTCCGGTTCTGCTTCTTCCGCTGCTGGTTCTTCTACCGGCAGTGTCAACACCGCTGGCTTCACTGTCCAGTACGGCCCCAACCCCGAGACTCTGGATCCCTCTTTGAACAGCGCTGTTGATGCCGCCAACACCATCATCACCATCTTCGAGCCCCTGCTGATCATCAACGAGAACAACGAAGTTATTGGTGGCCAGGCTGAGAGCTGGGAAGAAAGCGAGGACGGCCTGACCTGGACCTTCACCATGCGTGACGGTCTGAAGTGGAGCGATGGCACCGACCTGACCGCTAAGGACTTCGAGTACAGCTTCAAGCGTATGGCTAACCCTGATACCGCTGCTCCCTATGCAGCGACCTGCCTGGGCATGATCGATGGTTTTGACGCAGCACAGGCCGGTGATCCCGATGCGCTGAACGTCAAGGCAAGCGACGACGGCAAGACCCTGACCATCGTGCTGTCCTACCCCTGCTCCTACTTCGACAAGATGGCTGCTTTCGCATCCATGAGCCCTGTGCAGCAGGCTACCGTTGAGGCCAACGGCGATGCATGGTGCACCTCCGCTGAGACCTTCGTCTCCAACGGCCCCTACATGATCACCGAGTGGACCCCCTCCGAGCGTATCGTTCTGTCCAAGAACCCCAACTACGTTGGCGGCTGGGATAGCTCTAAGATCGTTTCCGACAGCATCACCCTGCTGCTGCTGGAGGACTCTTCCGCTTCCTTCGCTGCTTATAACAGCGGCGAGGCTGTCCTGATCAAGGACGTGCCCACCGACGAGATCCCCAGCCTGACCAAGGCAGAGGATGGCGGCGACTTCTATGTTGACACCATTCTGGGCACCTATTACGTCAGCATGAACCTGCAGCGCGATGCCTTCAAGGATGCCAAGGTCCGCAAGGCTCTGGCTCTGGCTATCGACCGCGACTACGTTGGCAACACCATCATGCAGGGCACCTACTCTGCTGCTTCCAACCTGGTCGGCCCTGGCATCGTGGACGCGCAGGGCTACTTCTACGATAACGCGAACGGCGGTTCTCCCTACATTGCTGATGACTACGAGGCAAATATGGCCGAGGCTAAGAAGCTGATGGAAGAGGCTGGCTATCCCAATGGCGAGGGCTACCCCACCATCGAGTACAGCACCAACGATTCCGGCTACCATGTGCCTCTGGCAGAGTACCTGCAGCAGGTCTGGGGTGATCTGGGCATTACCCTGACCATCAGCAAGATGGAGTGGTCTGCCTTCACCGCTGCTCGTCGTGCAGGCGAGTACGATGTTGCCCGTAATGGCTGGGTCATGGACTACAACGAGCCTTCCAACATGATCGAGCTGTTCTGCACCGACAACGGCAACAACGATGGTAAGTACTCCAACGCTGACTTCGATGCTGCTATGGAGGCTTCCAAGGTTGCAGATGTCGCCGAGCACTTTGCACAGCTGCACAAGGCTGAGGACATCCTGATGGAGGATATGGGCTGCATCCCCGTTGCTTACTACAACGACTTCTGGCTGCAGACCTCTTCTCTGAAGGGCACTTGGCACAGCCCCTACGGCTACTGGTACCTCCAGTACGGCTACATCGAGGAGTGATTTCCTCCCTGTGCTGTGCAGCGTAAGCTGAACCGTAAACTATAAGCACTAAGCACCCCGCTGACCGGAAACGGTTGGCGGGGTGCTTTTTTGCTGTTATCCTGCAAAAAAGACGAGTGCTCGGTTTTGCCGAGCACTCGTCTTTTATATGTAAACCAGATTGAAAAGGTACCAGCTTACACTGCAGCCATGGCGGCCAGAACGCTCTGCCAGCTCTTGCTGCGTGCGGCAGGCACCGGCGCGGGGCGGGTGCGCCGTGCAGCAGGGGCACTATGACCGGTCGCAGAGGATACCGTCAGGGCAGGGGAGGGGCAGAAGAACACAGCGGTGTCCTTTGCCAGCCATTGTGCAGCCAGTGCAGCGGCCTGCGGGTCAGACTGCAACGCGCGGCGCTCGTTCCCGGCCAGAAAATCAGCCAGCCAGTACAAAATTGCGGCCAGTGGCAGGCAGGGGGAAACGTCCTGACTCCAGTAACTCCAGCGTGCGCCGCGGCCGAGGTGGCTTTCGACTGTGATCTGTGCGCCGGTGCGGGCATTCTGCGGGATGACACCAACATAGTTCGTGCCGGCGCGCTGCCCCAGTTCCTCCACAAGGCGCTGGGTGCGGGCGGCATCCAGCCGATCCTCCCGGCAGTAGGCGCGGAAGTCGGTCTGGCTGAGCAGGCTGTCGGCACTGGACGGAAAACGTCCGGTCAGCTGCCCATCGGCATTGTGGCACAGCTGCCAGCCCTTGCGGAACAGCTGAAAATTCAGGCAGCGCCGCCCCATGGTGGAGTAGCACACAAGGGCGCTCTGCTCCCCGGGCAGCTGTTTTACTTCAAGATAGGCATCGTTGCCGCAGGTGTCCTGCAAACGGATGGTGAGCAGCAGCTGTGCACCGGCGTGCAGGGTGGACATGGCGTTGTGCATGGCGTCAAAATAACGGGAAGCGTCCATGATTGATCTCCTTCCTAAAAAGCAAACAGCGAAACGTTGTAAAGGCACCAGCCGGGTGATCGGGCCGACAGGCTGTATAAAACTTCTCTGAACGTAGTATAGCATACTTTTGAGGAAAAAACAACTGCAAGTTTCTTTAAAACGACAAAATTTTGCAAAAGCTTATGACATAGAGCAAACAGAAGTTCGAATCATAGTTGTACTTTATGATAAACGGTTGTGAAAAAATGACCCCTGAGGGAGATGCCGGCTAAGGCAGGAGTTGCTCCCACAGGGGTCATTTTATATTTCTTCAATCGCCAAGCTCCCTGATCTCGTTCTGGATCAATCGCCCGGCAGCGCGGGCAAGCTGATCCATGCCGCGGATACGCGCCATATTTTTGCCGTAGATCTGCGCGGCGGCACCGGCGCTGCTGTCCTCGCCCATAAAAACGGCAGACACCCGCACGCCCTGCCGCTGCAAGGTGCGCACCTGCGCGGCGGTATCGGTAACACCGGCGGCGTCCTCGTAGGCGCAGCCCAGCGGGTTCTCTGCTGTGGGCGGAATGCGGCGGCTGTCGTTGGGGCTGGCATCGGTCAGCAGGATCATCAGGTGGCGCGGGGCGGGGCCGGGGGCGTACTGAATCAGATCGCCCGCAGCTCGCAGTGCCAGACCGTCCCGGTTCCAGCCTGAGGCGAAGTACCGGAAGATGTTCTGCCGGTTCTTGTCAGCAAAGCCTTTCAGCACCCGCAGTACCGTGTAGCCCCGCAGGCTGCTAAAGGCACTTACTCGCACCGGAATACCGCAGTTGGCCAAGCTTTCGGCCAGAATGACACCCTGCGCCGCAATCACCTCCTGACAGTGCAGGCGGGAGGCGGAGGCGTCCAGCAGCAGATCCACCGTAAAGGCGGGGCAGTTTTCCTCCTCCGGGCACAAAAACACCCGGCTATCGTTCAGGTAAGGGGCGCGCCACACCCGCCCGGCGCACAGGTTGCCGCTGCGTGCCACCCGCTGGTCGGGCTGCTGATGCACCAGAATACAGTTGCGGATCTGCTCGGTAAGGCGCAGTACAACACTTCGATGTAGTTCCTGATTTTTTGCATAGTAGGCGCGGTTGCGTTCGGCCTGCAATTCGGCTTGCTGCGCCAGCTGCCGCGCTTCCGGGGTGGGTGCCTGCGCCGGGCTGGGTACACCGGCGCTGAACCACAAATGACAGCCCAGATGCACCCCAGTGCACAGTTCCTGCTCGGCCTTGCGCAGCTGCTCCGGCGGGTAGAAGCAGCGCCCGAAGCAGCTTTCAATGTAGGCGCGGTCCTGCGCGGCGCGCTGCTTCAGGGTGATGTTTGCCCGGCGCTTGTCCACCGCCAGCCCGCTGCCTGTGGCATCCACCGCGCCGGAATGTTCCACCGTCACCCGGTCGGTTTTGATCATCTGGGTGGGCATGGTTTTGGTGGCAAGCTTTGCCCAGAAGCCTTGCAGCCGCAGATGCAGCGCGGGCTTCTGACGTACCTTGCCATCAAACAGGGCGAACTTTGCAAACAGCGCCAGCAGGTCGTTTTTGAGCTGTGCTGGTTCCGGTACGGCCTCCGGCTCCAGCGCAGCGGCAAGGCTGCTCTCGTAAGGGGTCATGACCGGGGCGGTGCGTCCCAGCACCTTGCGCCAGCGCGCAGCCTGCATGGTGTACACCAGCTGGTTTTTCGCCATCCACTCCTGCCGCGAAAGCTTGTACTGGATGGCAAAAAAGTAGTCCGCGTGGGCAAACCGCAGCGCCTCCAGCACCGGGCGGCGGGGCAGCTCCAGCCGGTATGCGGCGTTCTCTAAGTACAGCCACACCATATCGTCCAGCATAGGCTGGCGTGTGTCACCATCCCAAGCAGAAAAAATGTCCCGGATCAGCGTGTCACCGTAGTATTTATGAACCAGCCCTACGATGCAGTTCATGTAAAAATCAATGGTGCCGTCCGTGTTGCGGGCCAGAAACAGCGGCTCAAAGCCGTAGGCTCCGGCAGCGGCCCAGACCTGATTGGCCGCGCGCCGCTCCTGTGCGGTGTAGCTTTGGGCGTCCATCAGGCAAACAGCTTTCCGGCATCCAACTTGGCCGGGATGCGTGCGGCGATCACGTCCCGAATCAGCCCCTGCTCGTAGGAGTCAAAGGCCTTGTTGGTGATGCCCATATCCAGCGCCGCCCCGGCCGGGATGCCCCGCCGAATCAGCCGCAGCGCGTCCAGCATACCGCGCAGATCCAGCGCTTTGGTGGAAATCTCGGCACTGTCGCATTTTTTCTGCAGGTCCAGAAACAGCAGTGCAAACTGGTGCACATATTTTGCCGAAAGATCCGGGAACTGCGCCCGCAGCAGCTTTTCCAGATTATCTTGGGTGATGGTGGGCATCTGCACCACCGCAAAGCGGGAGGTCAGCGCCTCGTTCAGCTCCCGGGTGCCCGCGTAGCCGTAGTTCATGGTGGCAATAAAGCGGGTCTCCTCGGCCAGCGGGATGCGGTCGTAACCGGGTACATCGATGGCGCGGCGGAAGTCCAGCACCGCGTGCAGCACCGCCAGCGCCTCGTTTTTGGCCATGTTGATCTCGTCCAGCACGCCAAAGCCGCCGCACTGTGCGCAGCGGTACACCGGCCCGGGACGGAACACTACCTGCCCGCCCGCAAAGGTATCCATGCCGATGAGGGAGGCGGCATCCATGTTTACATGAAAGGAGATGTCCCACGCGGGGCGGCCAAAGGCGGCGGCAAGGTTTTCTGCCAGCACGTTTTTGCCGGTGGCTTTGCCGCCGGCCAGCAGCAGGTTTTCGCCGCAGAGGATGGCCGCCAGCGCCTGTTCCCACACCTCTTTGCCGTAGTAGGTAAAGGCAGGGGCGGGGATGCGCGGGCGCAGCGCCTCGCTGAGCGGATGGGCGGCGCGGTATTCCTGCACCGCCGTAAGCAGGGCGGGGTCCACCCCTTCCTGCCGTAAGGTATCCAGAATATCCGACATTTGTACAAACACCTCGATCTCTGACCGGGCGGGATGAACTGCCCGGTTTCACGCTTATCATAGCACAATCGCGGGCATTTGTGTAGGGGGCGTGCGGGGCAAAAACACAAAAAGGGGCAGCCCCAAATCGGGCTGCCCCTCTTCACATGAAAAAGAAGAAAAGAAGAAACGCTTAGAGTATGTCGGAGAACTGCGCTTTATCAGGCATTCTCCAGACCGGCCATCTGCTTGACAGCCTTCATGGCGTAGGTCAGGGTACGACCCATAGCCACACCGGCCATCAGGCAGGGGTAGTTGTTGGCAAAGAAGCTGCCGGACATATCACCGGTGATGTACAGACCCTCCATGGGCTGGTTGTTGGTGTCCAGAGCCTGACCCTTTTCGTTGATGGCGATGCCCTGCTCGGTGGTCAGCAGAGAGGCACCCAGCCAGCAGCCGTAGAAGGGAGCAGTGCGGATGGCGCTCAGACGGTAAGCGGGCTTGCCGAAGTCCTCGTCGTTCTGCTTATCGTACAGCTCGTTGTAGCGCTCCACGGTGGCAAGGAAGGTGTCCTTTGCCGCACCGGTAAAGCCCATCTTGTCGGCCAGCTCCTCGAGGGTATCGGCCTTGAAAAAGCAGCCCTCCTTCTCGCCGTTCTCGACCTGCTGAGCAAAGTAGTCCTCGCCGAGGTTGCGGGTCTGGGCAGAGCAGCCGATGGTGTGGAAGCGCTTTGCATCCTCGATGAAGTTTGCATCGCTGATCTGGGCGTAAACGCGGCCCGGCTGGTGGGCAGCGGCGTAGACGATATCGTTGTAGGGACTGCTCTCGTTGGCAAAGCGCTCGCCGTTGCGGTTCACCTTCAGGAAAGGCTGGGTGCCGGGGTTGAACTGGCGGATCTTGCCCGGGAAGGCCTTACCGCCAAAGGCAGAGTCGCTGTCCACATAACCGGCATCCACACCGGGGGCAACGATGCCGCGGTCAAACAGCATGGGAGCGGCTTCCTTGTCCAGATTAGCGCCTGCCCACACTGCTGCACGGATGCCGTAGCCCTTGTCGGCGGGGGAGTAGGAGCAGGCGGTGGTCACGCTGGTGCCCAGCGGGTCCAGCTGTTCCATCATGTAAGGGTTGCCGGGAAAGCCGCCGCAGGCCAGCAGCACGCCCTGATTGGCGTTGTAACGGATGAAGTGGTCATCTTCGGTGCTCTGGGCGATGACGCCGGTAATGCGGCCATCGCTGTTCTTTTCCAGCTTGGCAAGGCTGGTCTTGAAGTCTACATCGTAGCCCAGCTCCTGAATGTACTGCAGCAGCAGCTCGTTGCGGGGCAGACCGGATGCGCTCTCGCTGGCCATGTAGTTGTGCTCCTGCACAGGGTAGAGGTAGTCGGTGTTGTGCTCGGCATTCTCTGCGGGCCATGCAGCCTCGCTGCCGGAGGTGAAATCGCACACCCAGCCGTACTTATCTTCCAGAATGCTGCGCATAAAGTCGTGCATGGCAGCAGATTCGTTGATCCAGGTTTTGACAACGCGCTGGTCGCACTTGCCGGAGGCGTAGCGGGAGATCTCGCTCAGCAGCTTTGCCTTATCGGTGGCGGGTTCGCCAGCTTCCTTAGCGGCAGCAGAATCAACAGCGCCGTACCAGTGACGGGTGTCCTGCACGTTGGCGTTCTGCTCGATAACACGGAAGTTCAGGCCGTTGGCAGCCGCATAGGCGGCAGCGAACATACCGCCATTGCCAGCGCCCACGATCAGGATGTCGGTGTCCACGGTCTCGGTGATGGCGGCCTCGTCGATGTCAGGCTCTTTGCCCAGCCAGTCGTTCTCATCGCCGGTGGGCAGCTGCACGCTGGAGACCACGGCCTCGCCCTTAGCCTGTGCGTAGCAGCTCTTGGCAGCCTTCATCACGGCGTCGGAGGTGATGGTAGAACCGGAAACACCGTCGATCTCGGCAGAACCAGCAGCCAGCAGCTGCTCGCGCAGCTCATCGGCAGCGGCAGCGCCGAAGGAAGCGGTCTCGCCGGAGGTATCCACCACCACGTCGGTGACAGCGCTGTCGGAGAAGGTCATAGTGACCTTGACGGTGGAGGAAATACCCTCGGCAGTGCCCTCGTAGGTGCCGGGGATGTACTGACCGGCAGCACCGGAAGTGGAGGCAGAACCGGAAGCGGAATTGCAGGCAGCCAGAGCACCGGCGGTCACACCGCTCATGGCGGCGGCAGCGGCGATCTTGATAAAGCCCTTACGGGAAATTTTGTTCATAGGTACGCTCTCTTTCTTTTTGTTCTTCTTTGTGTTCCTTCTTATCGTGCAGCAAAGTAAAAGGCACTTTGCGGAATCCTTAACAATTGTAGCGTAGAAGGGCACTATTTACAATTCGAGTTTTGAATATTATAATTAAGGAAAACCTAATGTATTGCGGGAGGGAGAAAAGCATGAACGAGAGCGCACTGGAAGGCTTTGTAAAGATCGTGGAACTGAACAGCTTTTCTGCGGCGGCAGAGGCACTGTATCTTTCCCAGTCGGCACTTTCGCAGCAGATCCGCACGCTGGAAGGGCAGCTGCAGTTCGAGCTGTTCCAGCACGTGCCCCGCCGGGTGGTGCTGACCCCGGCGGGACAGGATTTTTACCCCAAGGCAAAGCAGCTGGTGGCTCTGTATCAGCAGGCGTTGCGCCACGCCCGCGCGGTGCAACAGCAGGAAAAACCGCCGGAACGGCATCTGGTGATTGCAGGCTGCCATGAGGCAATGCGGATGTTCGCATACGACTTGTTTTCCCTGACAAGTGACTTGTGCCTGCAGTATACCTCCATTCTGGGGTGGTGTGCCAACCGCAGCGAGGTCTGGCGCAGCCTGAAAAAAGGGGAGATGGATCTTTCCTTCCAGCTGGAAAGTGCAGAGTTCTACGCGCAGGGGCTTACCTTTGTGCCGCTGTTCTATATGCCAGAACTTTGCATCCCCATCCACCCGCCCGCTGATATGCCGGTGGGCAGATTGACCTTGGAACAGGCATTGCAATATCGCTGGCTACCCATCAAGGAGATGTACCAGACTGTCTACGAAACAAGCCTGCTGCAGGAGGGAATGGACCGAGGGGTGGAGTTTACGCCGGTGGGCGGTATCCGCAGTGCGGCCTACGGCGACCCGGCACTCAAGATGGTCCCGGCGGTCTATTACCGCAGGCCGGACCTCAGTTTTGTGCGGGTACTGGACTGGGGCAGGGGACACCGCTTCGGCGTTGTGCTGGGGCAAAAGCGCGAGGATCCGGTAGTAATGGCCTATGTCCGCGCCTTGCAGCAACAGCTGCCGCCCCTTGCGGAAAAGTTGTTCGGCCTGAAGCTGGAACCGGTGGAGGAATCATAAAGAAAAGACGAAAACCCTCTCAGGCACCGACAGATGTAGAAAAGCTCCCCCCTCTCGGGGGGAGCTGGCATCGCGCAGCGATGACTGAGAGGGTAAAACAAAGAGCACCTATTGCCCTAAAAAGGCGACAGGTGCTCTTTTTGCAATTATATTGTGACGACAGGTGCTTTAATCCACCACGTCCTCAAACTGGCTGTTGTACAGGTCAGCGTAGAAGCCGCCTGCCTCGATCAGCTGGTCGTGGGTGCCCTGCTCCACAATGTCGCCGTCCCGCATGACAAGGATGAGGTCTGCATCCCTGATGGTGGACAGGCGGTGGGCGATGACGAAACTGGTACGACCCCGCATCAGGTTGTCCATAGCAGTCTGGATGCGCTGTTCGGTGCGGGTGTCCACACTGCTGGTGGCTTCGTCCAAAATCAAAATTTTGTTGTCCGCCAGAATGGCGCGGGCAATCGTCAGCAGCTGTTTCTGGCCCTGGCTCACGTTGGAAGCATCCTCGTTCAACTCCATCTGGTAGCCGCCGGGCAGCGTGCGGATAAAGTGGTCTGCGTTCGCGGCCTTGGCGGCGGCGATAACTTCCTCGTCGGTGGCGTCCAGGCGGCCATAGCGGATGTTCTCCATGATGGTGCCTTTGAACAGCCATGTGTCCTGCAGCACCATGCCGAAGCCCTCGCGCAGGGCGCTGCGGTCAAAGTCGCGGACATTGTGGCCGTTCAGGCTGATTTCGCCCGCATCCACATCGTAAAACCGCATCAGCAGCTTGACCATCGT